>ERZ1292632.3828-Hain-H43-01um-R2-3828-length-11238-cov-9_pt1 | contig 11238 bp, 26 predicted proteins | sample MGYA00564407_ERZ1292632 | MGnify/ENA primary metagenome ERZ1292632 (study PRJEB36523, sample SAMEA6512637) | groundwater metagenome | collected 2019-01-08 | study: AquaDiva: Metagenomics assemblies of 32 groundwater samples
GCGACTCGAACGCGCAACCCAGAAATTAAAAGTTTCTTGCTCTAGCCAATTGAGATACGGGAGCTAAGATCAATATACAGGAACTTTCCTGTATTGTCAACCAGACATATTGTTCAACAAAACCTTGGTCACAACATCAACTAACTTACGATCATTAGTGTCTGCTGGCTCAATCTCAGTATTCCAATTAAGCCAGAAAGGTTTTTTATCACCAATCTTTATTACAGAAACCAATGTTTGTCCGCCCACATTTATAGTATGTTGGTCGTTTAGATTGAACCTAAATACTCCTTCTTCGCCGGGAATAAGAAAAGTTTTTGCATATGGAAAGTCATGTAATAGAATTTTTATCATGGCTTCTCCGGTTTACTTTACAACCCTGATTTCACAACCAGGATAACTTCGTCTTAACATCAGTATTGTGTTATCTCTTCCCTGACTTGGCGACAAATCTCCACGAAATACACAAAATTCATCGTCAAAAGAATTTTGGTACTCGTAAATATTCCAACCAGTCTTATTGTAGGGATCACCACATTTGGCGACGACAAATAACCTATCGCCTTCATTCATGTTTACTCTTCAAGAAAGGTAGTAAGTCGAGAAATGGTTTCAGGCAAAACAATAGCATTAACCACATGACCACCTTCAATTCCTTTTGTGTAAGTGCTCACAAGCAATCAAATAAACATTGAACAGTTTGATATTCCTCAATATCCATTGATATTCTTCTTCAAAGTTTGAGAATGAACGTTTTTTCTTCCCTCCAAATTCTAGAAATTTTCGACGAAACTTTTTTAATGCAATTTTTGCCTTTCCTTTGTCGGAAAACATATGTCCGTCAATTCCGAAATTAAAGCCAAGTTCCTCAGTCATGTTAAATGTTTTGACTGCTTTGCCACATTCATTGCAGACCCAGAAGAAACAAAACATAACATTCTCCATGCTAATCCATTGTTCTAACAAAAACCGTTTCAATCTTTGATCCGCCAGCAAATGGTCTGGTTTCAATACGAAGATTAAAACAATTTCCAGAGCCATCCTCTCGTTGAATTTCCTTAAGGATTCCTGTTACTCCTTTAATGAAGATTAAACCATCCTTGGAAGTTAAGATAGAGAACAATTGCCATTTGGTTAGTTGATCATTCATGATAATTCTCCAAATAAGCTAATGACCCACAGAATATTATGTTCTTTTCATTGCTCCACAAATAATGCAGAAGACAATGAAACCAAGTAGAAACGCATACGACAACAATTCCATGACTACCTCCGTTATGGGAACAAAAATGAGTAAATTGCTAAAAAAATACTTTTTTCTTTGTATTTTTTACCTTTGTTTATCTTCTCTAACCCAAGTTAGACCAATTGGTAGGTCTGTCAAGCGATAACCAACACCGTCTTGACGATGAGCGACAATACCTTCATCTTCAAAAATTTCAATATTGTCAAAACAATTAAACAGTCGCGACAGATCAAACATTTGTCGTGCTGTTAAAGTTATGACAGTTCTACTTAGTGAAGTGTTCTTCATTTTCTTTCTCCTGGGCGAAAACAATGGTTATTTTACTACTTTTTCGGACAAAAGTCAATTTTACTACCGACCTTGCCATATTGAGAGTCCTTCTCATAGTAAACACTGCCGGTGATAGAGCAACCAGACAAAAACACAAGCAGAATAGCGATCATCCTAATCATAACAAACTCCTAAGAACTAAGAATCGCCCATAATAGCGTTCCCGGTGAGAGTCGAACTCACAATGTTCTTGCGAACGACAGCTTAGAAGGCTGTTGCTGGTCCAATTCAGCTTCGGGAACTGGTTGTTTATTCTACAATTTCAGCAATATTAAATCTAACATCTCATTGGTACTTTGTCGTCAGTTCTCAATCCGTATCCGTTATTGTTGATCCATTCAACAGCTTTGTTGAACGAATCGAAACTTAAAATTCTGCTACCTTCCATATGATGGGAACGAGATTCTTCGTAATTCTTTGCGTCTTTTTCGTCGAAGAAAATCGCAAGTACCCACTCACACAATTCCTCTCGTCCTTTAACATCAAGACATACAGACACAACAACGAAAACATTTACATCCATTTTCTTTCTCCTTTAGGCGAAAACAAAAAACTTTTAGTCGGCTAGGTCAGAATTGAACTGACAACCGAGATTTTATGAGAATCTTGCTCTGCCATTGAGCTACTAGCCGTTGTTTGTGCGAGCGGTCACTCTGCTGAGATGGGGTATGACAAGTTCAAATAGGGAGTGAGTGAATCGCACACTCTCTTTTGGCATATAAGACCAACGGGCTTCTGTTACCCCAACTCCCCAAATTTGCTTAACTGATCATATTTATCAATATCTTCTGCCAAAAACTGATAGTGGTTTTTCCAGTCCATTTTAATCTCCTGTTGTGGCGAAAGGGTCAAACAAAGCGGACTACCCCATATTATTAAAGGTGAGATAAACTCCCTTTTTCCACTCAGGAGAGTCTGTTGGGTTTTTACCATCCAACCACCGACTATAGGCTTCCTGCCATTGAGGCTGATCGGGAGTAATAACAATAGATGGTTTGTCATTATCCCAATTAGATTTATTTTGCAAACTCTTTGGCGTCAACATAGATTCTCCTTTAATCCTCTTCGTATTCGCCAAAAGAAAGTTCTATACCATCTTTCAACAAGTCTAAAATATTTTTAAACTAAGTTGGTCGATAGAATGTAAAAATGATTTGGTTACTAAGAACCACTTTAGTTTCTTTAATAAAACATTCTTCCGTGTCAATTTTAGAATTCATTCTAGACGCAGCTGTTCTTAAAGCCTCATCTACCGAATGATGACTGCTAATTGGCAAAACATTACCGTTGTTGAAAGTGGAATGAACCTCAAACATGAAAATCTCCTTTTAGGCGAAAGGGTCAAACAAAGCGGACACGCCATTTGCTTATTGTAACGCCTTCCCTGGCTTACTTCAAGATCAATTCTCAATACTGAGAAAATTACTGCTAGGCATTTGCAGACCTAGAGATGGCTTACCATTCAGTTATCCACGTTTTGTTTTACTATGATCTTCTGTTATAAAAAAGATTTCATGAGATGGGACGTTTTTCAAAAATGGTTTACTATTTTGTGTATCAAAACATATGATAGTATAAGTTATGTTCATAAGATTAAAATTCTTTTTTCCAAGAACCAATACATTCTCCCGTACACCAAATGATCCCTGTTCTGTATGTTCAATTCTATTCCAAAAAGCATGACGAATTCGCATAGCTTTCTCCTTTGGTTTATTCCCTATTAATACTATTAAACAAACAAGACTTCAACGAGGTTGCGCTTTCGCGCAATCTCCATTAGATCGTAAGACATTTTCAATGCCAGTTGTACGACAAGGTCGTTGTTTTCCCCGTGTTCTGCTTGTGCGGCTAACAAGAATATACTTGCCGTTAACTGGTCTTGATCGTTACCAGTTTGTGCGGCTTTTTTACACGCACGAAGACATTCAGTCATTGTCACCATCGTTATTCCTCCTTAAGAACAGACAAAGTCGTTCGTCTCAGAATGGTATAACACTATCCTCCATGATAACATTTAATTCCGTCCAATAGCTTTTATTCCTAACAATAGGGATGACTACCTTGGACGCTAGCTGACCTCAAAAATGCCATTTTGCATGTCCGGGCAACACAACAAGGCAAAAACACCCTATTTTCACGCCTTTTTCGCCCGAATTACCGTCTTTTCTGACGGATTTTCAAGGGTTTGATAAATCAATCCCCCGAAAACGAGTAATTCTCTTAGTTTTTCGAGGTATTTCTCCCTCATTTGCCCTAAAAGAATCAAATTGTAGTCAGTAGAGGGCAGATAAATGGTTTTTTCTTCCATGATATAGCCTTTTTTTAGGGAAAAATCGAGTTTACTACGTTTGCTGTCCGTAGTATAAAGCCTAGAAGTGGGGCAAGAAATAGAAGGTAAGCCAGGAAAATCACAACAAATCCAATGATGGCGTTTCTCATGTTGGCTCCTATAGAAAAAATACTCGGGACGGGATTTGAACCCGTACTCCCATAAGGGAAATGGATTTTAAGTCCATTGCGTCTGCCAGTTCCGCCACCCGAGCCTTATTTTACCGGCTTAAAACATTACAGTGAACTACTGAGCAATGACACTTCCTTTTGGTATTCTCTCAAAAGAACTGACAGCTGATGAACTTCTGAGAAATCCATAGAAGTATACGACAACACAACGCAACCCGCATTGAAAGTGGCAAGCAGATCGCCAGGACTTTTTTTGTCCTGATAAACTTCGTTACCCTCACGGATTAACATTTTATCTCTCCTATGCCAAAATACAAAAAAAATAAGTCAGGAAAAGGTGATATAACCCTTCCCCGGCTTAAAGTTAGTCTACAACCTGTTCGTTGAACAGGAAACGGATCACATCCTCTAAGTAGTAGAAAGTGATGTTATTGACGACTGAAATAGTTTGTCCTTCCATGAACTTGTAAAATTCCTTTTCTGTTTTTTTGTGGCTGCCGCACAAGATGGACATCAGATATTTTACAACATCAATAGTCAACATGATCTTTCTCCTGGGTGAAAACAATAAGCCAAGAAATACATGCTTTCCTGACTTAATCAACAAACACAATCAACCACTCAGGGCATTCTTGCATGGTTTCCCACATAAAATTATTAGTGGGGGAGAAGGACATTTCAATCTTCAAACTAACTGGGTTGACGACTGCGATCATTGCTCTCTCCTTGCGGGCGAAAGTCCATGTTGATGGGGTTTGACAAATACTCCCGGTGAGAATTGAACTCACAACCCCAGCTTTACAAAAGCTGTGCTCTGCCTGTTGAGCTACGGGAGCAGGCGGTAAGCCAAGAAAATATATTGCTTTCCTGGCTTACTTCATTTTTATTCTACTGGAATCTTCTTCCAGAACTTCTCACTTTTCCTAACAACATACATCCACTTTTCTCCGGCAGAATACCAGCCGTCATCTCCAATGATATGAAATGGTGTCCACTCGATTTTCACCTTTGCCCCGTGAAAAACCTTTGAAAGGGGGATTTTCAGAGCTTTGAAGTGGGTGGAATGAAACTTATTATAGTAACCATTAACAACAATACTGATGTCATTGTTGAAGTTTTCACACAAATATCGGAATCCACTCCAAGAGATATTGTGGATTCTCCACTCGTTCACGTTCCTTTTCTCAACCCTCATCCCGGAATGAGCTTCCAGGTAGATATACCCATCTTCGGAAACGCCCCATGAACAATCTGTGTTCGCACAAATTTCGGACATTTTCACGCCGACTTCCCCTGTCAATTCCCTGACCTTGATATTGATAAGTTTTTTGCAAATTTGCTGACTTTCGGCGTCCTCTGCCCTTTCATACATCCCCCACATGAGGGAGAGTGACTCGTCCTGATAGCACTTGCAGTAATAGGAACCTTCCCATTCGCTCGTGAACTCTGGCCACTCAACCAGAGATGCGAAAAACTGTTGAAGAATCAGCATCGGGTTGACGGAAACGGAAATGTACATTGCAATCTCCCATGGGCGAAAAACACGAAAAATAAGCCAAGAACACTCTTGACTTAATGGGCTATGAAGGATTTACACCTTCAACCATCGTTGGCGCTCTAGCTAGCCCAAAGTTTTTACCAATCCTTAGCCGAAAGATCGGCAATCTCTTCAATCGCTTTCCCGAAGGGAATTTCTTCCCATTCGGACCATTCATCATAATCGCTGGTTGAGGTTGTCCTCTTCCAGCATTTCCCACTGTCAAGACGGAATTCCATAATGTAGTGATAGTTCCCCCCGTTGTTGTGGCGGACCTGCGATCCGCAATCACATGGTTCCCTCAAGGTCAGTTCCCCAGAAATGAGCTTTTCCATGGCTTCAATCTGACGGCTGGTCTGGGTGGATGGCAACAATTTCATTTCCATCTCCTTTTGGGCGAAAACAGACCACAAAATATGGTCTTATCCCGTCTTTACAGTCCGGGCATCTGTGGGCGAAAACAAAAAAATAGTTAAGGACATTCCCTAACTATAACCTATACTGGCGAGCGGTCAGTCCGCGAAGAATGGGTGTTACTCTAGCCAACGAACAACGGTCGCCGTTCGTTCGGCAACCAACTTTGCCAATGACCAATCTTGGTACATGTGAAGAACATAGCCAAGATTATTACAGACACAAAACATGATTATCTCCGCGCATAGAATAAACCAGAGAAGAACGCCATGTCCTTTCCTGGCTTACCTCTTATCGCCAATCAGGGCGCAAGGAATGTTCCTCTCCCAAAGGCGGTCGTAAACAGCCTTGAGAAGGACATAGCTAGTCCGTTCGATAACGAAGTCGGTTGCAATAAGCCGACAAACAACCCTCTTCGGGTTAACATCAGATACTTCAAACTGAGACTTAGGAACTTCCTTGTATCTAATCTCAGTCTGTTCAGACTTTCTAACCCTCTTCCGACGAACGTGGTAAACTTCCTTGCCTTTCTTCACATCACCAGCTGGGCGGTGAACAGGAGTACACTCCGCGTACACTCCCACCGTAGGAAGTCTCTTAATAATTTTAATCCTCTTCCCGTTGTCATCCAGGAAGAATGGATCATGACCGGCGGCGCGAAGATCGGCTATCTTTATCAAACAACCGTCAGAGAGGCGGTCTACCGATTGTTCGACCACAATCGTCTTGACAACTGTCTTACACTTACCCATCACAACCGTATAAGCCAAGGTAAGCATAATTATCCCCTTGGAATGGGCGAACTAACATGAGATAGCCTAACAGTTTGACTAGCTCATTACCTTCCCTGGCTTACCCCGTAGGGCGCATAAAAAAAGCCCACACAATAGGTGAGCTTTGCTTGAGCAATTACTTTGTATTGCAAAGTCTAGGCGCGTAAAAAAACCGCAAGCAAGCATAAAGCTCGTTGCGGTCTCTGAGTTAGATTACTTCAATCTTACGTTTCGGTTTTTCGTGCCGGATGCGAACCGCTCTTCCTGCCTCACTTCGCCGATAGTCCGGATGAAAGTCGCTAGCCTTTCGTTTTGGCTTACGGGCAATGTGGTCAACAGCACCATTCCCTGGAAGACGGATAGGAGTTTCATCCAGGCGGTCAATCCATACTCCCCTTTTGCTCTGGAGATAGGTGATAGCTCTCTCACTACACTGGGATACAGTGTACTCGTTTGTTTCTTCACCATTGTCCAGAACTGGATAAAGCCTAAAGCCGAATTTATCCCTTGCTCGCCTAAGCAATTGCCTAGGCTTATTACATCCTCCCTCAATGCCGATTGTCAAGGTCACAAGAACTCGACTAGCATACCCTACCTGTTCCTTGACCGTACCATGGGCGATAAGGTCACATCCTTCTGGGCGAGTATCACCATCGTAGACAATGTTGGCTTGCGAGTTACCTTTTTCCCCGCGCAAATGAGTCTCACCATCCAGGTAGCGTAAGCTAGTTGGTTCCCTATCGTGGAAGACAGGACCACGAACTAACCTAGGTTTACCAATCACAATTCCGTTGCTCAGTCTTTTTTGTGCCATGTGAACCCCAAAAAAAAGAGAGGCAAGGTTTCCCCTGCCTCTCTTGCCTCAAACGATCTCAGGACACAAGCTCTTTCGCGGTTTCCGAATGACCCGCCGCGCCCACCCCATCACTTGCCGGATTGCTTTCTTCCTTGCCCTTGCCCTTACTCTTGCCGCGCGGCTTACTTTCCTCTTCCTTGCTCGCGAGTCCGAAGTGTTGCCGGATTCCCTTTTCGAGCTGCCTTGCCCGAAAGGTCGCGCTCTGGGCTTGCCCTTCGTCACTGCCATCCTCTGGCTTGCCCGTGAACTTCGCTTCGCGGTCAGAGTTAAAGACTGCCACAATGGCAGACGGTTCCAAGCTCCTAACGAAAACGTCTGGGAGCTTGACGGTTCCGCCACCCATGTTGACCCGCAAGGTAGCCTTGCTGGGCTTCCCATCGATACTGTTGACAATTTCTTCGTAGGTCATAGTAGACCTTTCCCCTTGTCCTAGAGACAAGGTATGATGAGTTCCCACAGCAGAGCATAGGCAACACGCCCATACCCTATGTAGGTTGATCTCCATAGTATGATCCATAGCTCTGTACGCAATGCGTACCTTGTCCGCAAGGGGAGCAAGCGAACCATGAAACGCCATGACCCATCTCGCCAGCTGGCGAGCAACGGGAATCAAGGCAGGATCAACAGAGCATGAACCATGCCAATGGACCATTAAAACCTTTGTTTTGGCGTAAGTGGTTATCTGATAAGGCTTTACGTCTAGTTCCTACTTTGTCTATCTCATTTGTCTTTGTAGGCTTTTCCTACACACCATTGAGGCATTTTCCGACACGCGGTCATAAGACCTTTGGTGACAAGGTCTTACGTCGCCTATGTCAGTGTCGGATTCTCAGTAGTATACAACTGTCCAGATTTGCACCTAAAAAGATCGCTCATCTAACATACATTAGAGATAGAAAGAGTATAAGACTATCTACATCTTGTGGGGGTTTTTCTGTTCGTCGGGGTGCCGGGTCAGAGGGGGCTGGCGCGGCGGGGGGTGCAAACTTAACAAGTCAACCCAACTAACAAAATGTCACACCTAAATTAAACAGATAGCACCCACATGAAACCAAAAGCTAACATCGCCACAATAAGCAAAACTAAACACCACACAATTATCTCCAAGATCAACTCTTTCATTGTCACGCCCAACCTTTCAGGATCGCCCTTATATATTTATTAACACTAAAAACAAAATTAAGGCGATAAAAAATATAAGCCAGAAAAACAGTTCGCCGTAAAATAAGAATTTTGACATTTTAACTCCCATAATCAATTAAAACAATCCTATCACAATAAATACCCAAATTGTCAACTTTCTTGTCGATAGGCATACCATCAAAGTAATCCCAATCATCAAAAGTTTCTAAAGTATCACACCTTGGCATCACCAATAGAAAGCCACCAGGAATGTAAAACTTAACTGGACATAATCTATTACTTTTTGTCAACAACCACCACTGATGTTCGTGTATATTCGCCAACAGACCTATTAAAAAATATTTACAACTCCTAAAAGATGGTAGTTTAATGACATAATTTTTAAACAACAATACGGTGCGTGTACATCCGTATATCAACCCAAAACGTCTACAATAATTACTCCTCATTGATAAGCTCAAGACGAATTTTTCTCTTTAATACGAAGAAAATATCCACAAGATCGCCCAAAAGGATATCTCCATAACCAACTAAAAAATCATCTAGAATAGACTTTTTTACTCCAGACAACTTTGTTAACCTTTCTTGGCTTACATCTTGCTCTATCATCAAATTTTTGATATTATTAGCTAATTGTTCAAAGACCATGTCATAGTCTACTCTCAGTGGTGGTTTTGTCACAGTCAATCCTCAAGAATATTATAGTATTATATAATAATTATAGTCTTATATTATAAATAATATTAAGCCAGAAGAATATATATCCGGTAATTACTAGAATTAAAGAACTATATTAATATATTTTAGTGTAATTAAGTATATAATATATTAGAAAGGTATTATTATGAATGTAAAATTAGATATGAAAGAAACAAAAGTTTTAATAGCCAGTATAAAGAAGGATTTAGATGAAGATAAAAATCTTTCTGACGAAGAAAAATCATCCAGAGATGAGGATAGAAAAATTTTAATAACCAAGTTAAACCATGAATATTCCAAGTAATATGACTGAGTCTGGCGTTATAGACACAATTAACCAAGTGGCAAATTTGGTAGCCCCCCAATTTGTTTTTGGTTTCAACACTGTTGAAGACAACCGTCAGAACGCTTGGGTATTTGCTCTCGAACAACTTGATAAATATCAACAATATGATGAAAATGGCAACGAAAGACCATTAGCTAATTTTATTTATACTGTAGTTTTTCGCAAGTTTTTGAATTTATATAGAAATAAATTTCATAAACCTTGTCCTGTAGAAATTGTTAGTGGAGTTATGCCAGAAGATGAGGCGCGTTTTGAAAGATGGAAAGAAAAAAATACCTCATTAAAAAATATTCTTTTACCAACAGCATTAGCTGAAGGTGTTCATTCTTACGAAGATTTTGCTAGCAAGCAAGTGGAATTAAACGAAATATCAAATATTATAGATGAAAAGTTAAGTGTTAAACTTCGTTCATGGTATTTAAAAATAAAATCTGGTGTCCCCGTACCATATAACAAGCGTACAGCAGTTATCAAAGAAATTCAAACTATTTTAAATTTAAAAATATGAGAAATAAACCCAAAGGTGGAAATCTTAGTAAGTCTGATAAAGAGTTTATTCTCGTCAACTATGACGTTATGACACCTGCTCAGATGTCTCTTCGGCTTAATCGTTCTGTTGAACAAATCAAGAAGTTTATAATTCGTAATGTCGGTAAAACCTATGGTGGAGAAACTCAGCCAACCGAAGATAGGAACGAATTGCAAGAACATGTTGAAATTAAAGAACAGCTTCGCTCAAGACCAGAGTATGATGAGCTTAAACATGAATTGTCTACAGATGAAATAAAGTTTTTCGAGTATCGTTATGCCCAACTACTTTCGCAATTTAAAGAGGATATTTTACCTTCCGAGGCAATTCAACTTTTTAAAGCTATCAAGTTTGAAATTATGATGGAAAGAGCTATGAAAGCTCAAAGACAAATTGAATTAAATCGTACTCGTATGGATAAAATGGCGGAAAATATTTTTCAAATGTCTAAAGATGAAAATCAATCAGATGAAGATAAAAAGAAGAGCGCGGAAGAATATGTTCAATTGGAAGAACAAATAAATAGTTGTCGTCAGGCACAAACATATAAAGTCAAAGAAGTTCGTGAATTAAATAAAGAACATGAAGGTCTTTTAGAAGCTCTACGTGCTTCTCGTCAACAACGTATTAGTAAAATTGAAAATTCTAAAAAGACTTTTATAGAACTAATTAAAGAAATTCATGATGAGGATTTTCGTGAACGTGAAGGTAGATTATTAGGTCTAGCCCAATTAGCTGAAAAGAAAGAATCGGAAAGATTAGGAGCTTTACATACTTATATGGATGGAGTTTCCGACAACCCAATTTTAAATAGTGAAACCGTATGAAATACACAGTAATAAAAGATAAGCAGGAAAAAGCAAACGGTTGGACATTTGAAAAATCAGACTTTTGTGAAGATATGT
>ERZ1292632.3829-Hain-H43-01um-R2-3829-length-11236-cov-11_pt1 | contig 11236 bp, 10 predicted proteins | sample MGYA00564407_ERZ1292632 | MGnify/ENA primary metagenome ERZ1292632 (study PRJEB36523, sample SAMEA6512637) | groundwater metagenome | collected 2019-01-08 | study: AquaDiva: Metagenomics assemblies of 32 groundwater samples
CATTAGTCAAGATATAATGAAATTATGACATTGGCTCAGAGATTGGCGGCAAAAAGAAAAGAATTCATAAAAAATCCATTCCAAGTACGTCCCAAAAAGGAGGTGAGTCCTGAATCAATGTGGGGGATGTTGGAAGAAATCGCTATCAAAGTGATAAACGAACGGATGAGAATTTTTGAGGCACGAATGGAGGAAAAAGCACAGTCTGTCGAGGATGCCGCAAAAGAACTCCTCGATGCAATCCCCCAACTTAAAGAGAAGACCGATAGCGAAATCACACGACACATTACTTCGCGTAAAGTAGAGATACGAGGAGAAAAGGGGGATACGGGGCCACAAGGAATTAAGGGTCTCGATGGTAAAAATGGAAAAGATGGAGCTTCCATTATCGGCCCGATAGGACTCGCAGGAAAGAACGGCAAAGACGGCTCACCTGATACACCAGACCAAATAGTTACTAAGGTCATCGCTTCAGAAAAGAAACTGCCAATTGCCAAAATAGAAAATCTACCGGAAACAATTGAGGATATTAAGCGGGTTGTACGTGAAAAGCGTGGAGGTGGTTCAGGTGGAGGAAAAGGCAATACGCAACACGAACATACAGCAATTTCTTCCGCAACGACGACTGTAACAACCACTTACAATATAGCGGGAGGTGGTTTCTCAGTTGACTGTTATTATAATGGACAATTTCTCGCACGGGGAACTGATTACACGGTGAGTGGGAAGGTTATCACTTTGTCTTTTGTTCCCCAAGATAACACCGTCTTTGATGCGGTGTATGAACGCTCATGACCTACATTCTCTCTGCACTCATAGCGGGCGTGATTTCTCTCGGAGGACTTATTTTGGGCACGACCTATCAACCAATGGCAACTTCTACTGAACCGTCTTTCGGATTAGCAACTTTACGAGTTCCCCAAGGTGGTACGGGAGCAGTTACATTCACAATCGGTGAATGTTTGATTGGTAATGGGGTGGGAGCTATAACTACTGCTACGTGTGGGAGTGGTGGTGGCTCAAACTCCAAATGGGCGACCTCGACAGGAGCCCTCATCATCCCGAATGGCGGTGGAGGTATTCTGGTCAACGCCGGTAGCTCGACAATAACGAATCTCACCACAGTAAACTCATCAAGCTCGAATGCCACGACGACATACTTTCAGGTAACAGGCACTGCGACGACATCTTTTGGCGGCCCTATCGACAATGGGATAGGGAATCACATTACGGCGCATGGTCTTCGTGGTGACGCATCAGACGGCATACATTTCCATGCGAATAATTGGACGAATATCGCTCTTTTCGGCGCGGGGAACAGCGCAAATAGTCTTTTCTACGGAGGGGTGAATATCGACGGCACCACACGACTTTCAACGGATTTAGAGGGTTGGGCGAAATTGACCAGTGGTACTGTATCTGCCTCGACTTCTCCGACGGTGGACATCATCGTCGCAACGGGAACGCGGGCGAGCAGATTTCCCTATGCTTCAACTACAGCTCTTTCGGCAGTTGAGTTCTGCTTGACTGGCGACCTACCGTGCCGCACCACGTGGCCCACGGGAGGGAGCTCCAACTGGACCGACGCGGGAGCCTACCTCTCACCACTCACCGCAGGCGACGGCATCTTGGTGAACGCTGCCTCAAGCACCATCACCAATCTCGTCACGGTCAACTCCACGTCAACGAATGCAACGACCACAACATTCGCATCAACTAACGCATCCTCTACCTTTGCCAACTTCGGCACACTCAATCTCACCACCGACCTAACCGTGGCGAACGGTGGCACGGGAGTCTCTACATTCGGAGGTAGCCAGCATGTGCTCTATACCAACGCTGCCGATACCATCAACTCCGAAGCAGCATTTTCTTATAACGAGTCAGGGAATCAATTGACTATCGGTACACTCGCGCTGAACAATGTCATCAAAAACGAAAGCGGAACGGCGGCAGCTCCGGTGTATACATTCGCAGTCGATCTGAATACGGGCATGTTCAGAAATGTCGCTGACGAGCTTGCATTTTCTACAGGCGCAACGGAAGTATTACGCCTCCGCACGAGCGGGGCAACGACAACGAATCTCACGGTTGATGGGTACGCATCATCAACGTCTCTCACAGTTTCAAATCTCAATGCTGCTGCTTGTGATGTGAAAAGTACCGCAGGCGTTCTCTCATGTGGAACTGACGCTACAGCCGGTGGCTCTGGCGTGGGAACGATTGCCACATCTTCACAGGAAACCGCAGGACAACTTCTCTATTACACCTCAACGAATGGCTATCCTGCGCTCGCTTCCGGTGTCGCTACAGGCACCGTTTCAGCGGGCTCCAGCGCCATCACGGTAACGGCAGGACGCTCCGCCATAGGTGGAGCCCTTGCGATCGACTGCGCCACATCGGGTTCGGGACAAAATGGCTGCCTTTCGTCAACGGACTGGACGACATTCAACACTAAACTTGGCTCCTATGACGCGTGGACGCATCCTGCATATGGCGGCTCGGCGACCAGCACATTGCTCACGTTCGGCGATGGCTTCATTTCCGGCAACGCCTCCTCGACCATCGTAAAAGTAAACATAGGCAACGCCACTACCACCAACGCGACCTCCACCACCCTCAACATATCCAACGTCGCTTCAACCTCAAAGTTCTTCGCTGATGGCCTCGTGACTTGTAATAATGAAAATATGTTGACATGGGCTGGTGGAGTCTTTGCATGCGAAAGCGATACATCAGGCGGGGGAGGTTTCGCCTACCCGTTCCCCAATAACGCAACCACAACACATATCGCATTTAATACTGGCGGGTATTCGGCAGACATCGGAAGTACGACGAATGCAACGTCAACAAACCTCACCGTAACTGGAGAGACTATCCTTTCAAACATGACATCGGCATTGCTTCTCACCGACGCGGGAGGGCATGTAGCTGAATACGCTGGCTCTAACTGCGCCGCAAACACATTTGCAACAGGCATCAGTGCGCTTGGAGTACCGACCTGCAGCGCGGTTGACCTCGCCACGGCTCAGGTAACGGGCATTCTTCCAGTACCAAACGGCGGCACCGGCTGGGCGACGATAAACTCTGGCACTGTTCTCTATGGCAACGCAGCGGGCAAACTTGCCACTACCACGGCAGGAACGGCAGGATATGTACTCACTTTCCTCGACTCTATCCCTAAATGGGTAGCTACTACGACATTCTCAGGTGGCGTCGCCTATTCCGCAGGAAACGTGACGAACACTCTCACGGCCGGAGACGGCCTCACGCGCACCGTAGACGACTTCGACCTCGACATCCCAGTGCTCGTGGCGAGTGGAGGAACGGGCCAAACATCCTTCCGAGAAGGCTGGCTCTACACTGGCGCGGACGGTGCTACCATCTCAGCTTCAAGCTCTCCCAACGCTGCTTTCTTCGTCGCAACTTCTACCGCCACATCCTCATTCGCAGGAGCTATAGAAGTACGCGAGACGAACGCCACCTCGACATTTTCTGGAGGACTCGACCTCAGCAATGGATGCTTCGCGCTCGATGGCGTGTGTATCGGAGCTGGTGGCTCCTCCAACTGGACCGACGCGGGAGCCTACCTCTCTCCCCTCACCGCCGGAGATGGGATACTGGTCAACGCTGGAAGCTCGACCATCACCAACCTTAGAATGGTGGATGCTTCGAGTACCAACGCAACCAGCACCAATTTCACCATTACAGGTACGACCATCCTCTCAGGCATTACCTCTGCTATCCCCATCGCGAGCGCGGGAGGGACTATCTCGGAATATCTTGGAACTACCGCATGTGTAAACCAATTCATCCGTTCGCTCAACGGCGCTGGAGTGGCGACGTGTGAGACGGTGAATATCGTCAACGACACTACCGGAACGCTTACCATCGCTCGCGGAGGGACGGGAACGACGACTGCTCCCGCCGGACAGCTCATATATGGCTCGGCCTCGGCCTATCAATCAGTCGCAACCTCGGCTGCGACGTGCTCTGGTACTGTCTCGTGCTCAGGCTTCACAGTCGTAGGCTCAGTGGCTCCGACCATAACTGGTACTGCCGATGGTGCGCCGAACTCAAAATGGGCCACTTCGACCGCGAATGATAAGAGCGTCTATCCGAACGCCGCAACATACGTAGGCATCGGCAGTACGACACCGCGTTGGCCGCTCCAGATCGCTTCCTCCACCTCACCGCAGCTCGCTCTTTCAACGGGTGCCATTACCGACAATCATTGGGTCTTTAGAAATTCCGGCGGGAACCTTTACATCGCCACGTCATCCCCCACGACATTCGGGACTTCGACCGTACCGGCTGTTACATTCAATGGCACTGGCTCTGGCTGGCTCATCGGCACGACCACGAATGCGAACGCTACGGGACTTGCCGTAACAGGGACAGTACATCTTCAAGGCCTCAACACAGGAACCGCCGGCACAGCGGTATGCATCAACTCCAATAAAGAAGTAGTTGACGCCGCAGGCGCTACCTGCGCCCTTTCTTCAATTCGCTTTAAAAAAGACGTGGCCGAACTGGAAAATGGATTGGGGGTGGTACTCAAAATGAATCCCGTATCGTTCACCCGTAAAGAACCCAATGCGGCGCATCCCGACGGGAAAGAAGTCGGCTTTATCGCAGAGGAGGTGCAAAAGGTGGAGCCTCGCCTTGTCGAGTACGAACCTGATGGTGTAACCCCTCGCGGCGTGCTGTACATGAACTACACCGCATATCTGACACAGGCCATCAAGGAAATGAACGTGCGCGAGCACTGGCAGTGGGCTGTAATCGGATTCTTGGCCCTGATGATCCTCTGGCAGCAAAGACAGATCGCGAGACTCAGAAAACCATGACGTACGCATGGGAACTTTTGCATAAGGCCGTCTCAGCTATTGTTTGTTTTTTCATGGTATGTTCTGCCTCGACTGTTTCTTTTGAACCCACCGAGCCGGACATTCTTTTCGGTGCTGCGCCGACCGCGCTCAGGCAAGAAATCAACATCACTGACGCATACTTTTACACTCCCGCTTCGACCTACGCCACATCATCGGCCATTGTGCAGGTAGCCTCGACTTCATACTCAGGTGCCACAGCCTATTTCGAGGTGGTGGCATCCTCGACATCCGGCACGACGGGGACGATACAACTCGTGAACGCGACGAGTGGCGCAGTGGTAAAAAGCATCACGCTTGACCAAGGAAATGTGTACACCCGCTACCGCTCAACCTCATTCACCATGCCCGATGATGCGAAAGAGTATAAGGTGGTACTCGGCAATGAAGCGATGGGGAAAGGACTACTCGCTTCGCGCATCGTGATTTTGCAAAGTGGTACGATAACCAACACAGAAACGCAGATTGAGATAGGAAGTGCCACCACGAGTGCTTCAAATACAAATACTCTACCCCTCACAGAACCGAAGTATTGGCTCTATACCTCAGCGAATTGGGATGCCTCACCTACTTTCTATGCTGAAGTAACGTACAAAAATAATCCGACAGCTTCCTCGACCATCTACGGCGTTTCCGCGACTAGCACTCCCACGTTCCATACCTACATCGGTTCAACCGGTGTTGGATATGTCGTAGCGGAAGGATGGGGCGGTGGAGGTGGAGGAGACGGCGCGACATCTGCTGCAACCATTGGTGGTGGTGGAGGTGGTGGAGGAACCTACGCTCGTGCGACTACCACGGTCGCCGCAGGAAGCACAAATAAAATCGGTGTAGGTCAAGGTGGCGCGGAAGGTGTTGCGAGAGCAGATACTGCCAGCAGTACCCTCACAACTGCATCAGGACTTGTTCTCGCCGCACAGGGTGGAGAAGGGGCTACAACTGCAACTGGTGCCGCAACTTCTACCCTTGCGGCTTCCGTAGGAACAGTTATCTACGCAGGTGGAGCTGGCGGCGATGGACAAACGGATACTGACACAGGAGGCGGTGGAGGCGGGGCTGCTGGCCCAGACGGTTACGGCATTCAAGGCCATGTTGCCGCCTCTAACGGCCCAGGTGGAGCTGGTGGTAATGGAGATTTAAACTTAGGCGGCGCAGGCGGAGCGGGAGGAAGTTCTGATGCCGCACCTGACACTTGTGATGCTGAACTCGGACTTCCAGGTGGAAATAATCCCAAAGGAGCAGGAGGTGGAGGAGGAGCTGACGGAGATGTTTCGAGCACCTGCTCGGGAGGTAATGGAGGCAGACCTGGAGGTGGAGGCGGTGGGTCTGACGAAGGTGCAACCGGAATCGGAGGCCCGGGACAAGTAAAAATCACTGAATATATCGGTACCGTGGGTGTTGCCATCGAAGAAGACGACGGTGCTTTCGGAACGTGGACATTCAAACAGCAGATCATCACTAGAGGACAAGCCGCCACTACTTCACAACGGGTGCGTGTTAGCTTTACTCCCACGGATGCAAAACACTATCGCATCGTCGCATCGACAACAAACTCAACGGCACCGTATGACATCTACAATGCGAAGATTGTGGTGGTGCAAGCAGGTGGCACCACTCAAAAAGATGCTTATACAACTTTCGCAACCGCCGATACAATGTCTGGTGGAACAGCAGGTTCAGGGGAGTTACAACAAGCTTTAGGTCAATCGTTTACTACCACCTCTACCTACAACCTGGACTATGTAGATTTAAACTTGGATAAAAACTCATCTCCTACCGACAATGTTTATATTGAACTCCACACCACATCCCCCACAGGTTCTCTGCTAGGCACCTCCAACAGTATTGTGGGGAGCACCCTCACAGATGCCGCCGCCTATGTACGCTTTACCTTCTCTCCTGCAATTTCTCTCACAAACGCCACAAAATATGCCATTGTGCTCTTTAGAGACGGTGCAAGAGACACCTCAAACACCTACAACCTCAATGGCGACAACGTAGAAACGTATACGGGCGGAGGGTCTTTTAGAAGAAACAATAATGTTTGGACTGCGGAAGGCGGAGACCCTCTTATAAAAGATTTCAACTTTAAAACATTTTCCAACGTCACCCCCACCCTCCTCGAACCCCAATACCTCCTCGCCCCATTCAAACTCGCCGCAGGTACATCACTCCAAAACTACCTCACATCATGGACATCTACCGAATGGGCCGGAAGCACCAACGCCTACTACCACGAAGTGAGTGCCGCTGATAACGATACGTCGGTGGTGGAAGTAGACACAGCAGCTGGAGTGCAAGTCTCAAACTCCGTCGTAACCTCACCCGACAATCGCGGACGTTCTGCTTCCATGTGCATGCCCGCGAATGGCGACCTCGATGTAAAAGCAACGACAAATAGCGGCAATATCTATGCTTCACGCATTATTGTGCAGGTGGGGGGCACGGCGTGTGTTGCAACAACGGCCCAGCCTAAAGCTATAATAAATACCCGACTCATCACACCCTTCGGGGGCACATCACCATGACCGAGCTCATCACATTTCTCCAGATGCCGCTTCCCTCTCTCGGAGGACTCCTCCTCCTGTGGATCATCGCAGAAAAGGCGGGCATACCGATAACCAAACTATTCTCCTCCCTCTTGAACATCAAGAAAAAAGACGACGAGGTACCTGCGTGGGCAGCGAAACTCACGGCGCATTTCAATGATGAAACTACGGAAAAGCTCGACAGAATGCTCTTTAAACAAGACGCGCTCAAAGATTGCGTGAAAAAGGCCAATACTCACTTGGAAGAAATTAAGGAGTACGGCGTGCCGCTCCGGAGTAGTAGGTGATATAATAAATAGGTATGACGCTTCCTTTTGAGACAAAGTTCCAACAAATCCCTTTTCGCCACGACCCCCTCTCTGATAACTTCGCGCAATCAAAGCTTTTCGGCGTGCTTCCGGTAACGGTAAAGACACTCGACAGACCACTCGCCCCCGTCCTCGACCAAAAAAATACGACCCGTTGCATTGCTTATGGCTCGACAACGAATTACTGGTATAGAACCTTCAAAGAAACTTCACCTGATTGGAAAGCGCATAAGATAGGACAGAAACAGGGTCGGACAGTAGATAATTACGGCGGCGACCCCAACGCCACCATGAAGTCTGACAGGGATGACGGGTATTTACTCATGGCTGACGCACCCCTTTCGCTCGAAGTGAACGGAGTAGAAGCATCAGGATACGGTAAGTGGCCCGCATCTTTGGACGAGAGGGCTGTGCTGAACGACGACGTGTCGGGCTTCATAAAAATAGATAACAGAACACAGGATTATTTCGACGCGGTGAAAACCGCCCTTTTCAGAACGTATGACCCCGTAACAAAACAGGGAACGTGTGTCGATGTATTTTCTTCTTGGTACCCAAATTGGTTCGGAGAGACTATCGAAATGCCCGCTGGCCCACTTGTTGGATACCATCGTACCGTATTCTTCAACTTCGACACGACGTATAAGGGAGAATATCTGCTCATGCAGAACTCCTATGGTGAATTGATCGGCAACAAAGGTATACAAGCGTGGCCGCGAGATATGGTAAACTGGGAGTTTGCGCAGAGTGGCAGAAGCCTCAAACAACTCGCCATTCTTACGCCAGATATGATTGCAGAAGCACGCAGACAAACACCTCTCGGAGCTATTATCAGACAATTCATTCTGATCTTCCAGAAGTTTAGCGATAATTTCTCTTGACTATGTGGTTAATAAAAATACTACAATTCCTCGATGAATTGCTGATAAGTATATTCCAGCGTCCTGCGTATGATTCCGACCCCAAAGATTTACCCATGAATCAGCCGGAAGCAGAAACTCTTAAACCGCCAAAAGTGGAGACGGCTCTGCCAACGTATTTATGGGACACGCCTCAAAATGCCCGCCATAGCGTACGTGTTATTTGTGACGAGATGGGGCTTACTCTTGCAGAGAAAAATCTGATAACAGCTGTCATCCAAGCTGAAAGTGGATTTAAGAATACTGCGGTCTGTTACAACAAAGATAAGGATGGCAACATACTTTCCAAAGACATTGGAGTTTGTCAGATAAATACGCACTATCACATCGGTTTAGGCAAAAAGTGGCCATCGGAAAAGTTTGTGCTTGAGCATCCTGATAAGTGCGTTGTTTGGATGATCTCTCTTTTCAAACAAGGCCACCTGAATTGGTGGATCGCATACAAGAATGGGAGTTATAAGAAATATCTCCCCTAAACATGGGTCGAATTATTAACATAACGCCTTAAAATTATGAGTGCATTATACAAACTGAATAAAAACGACTTCGTGAGAAGCCTCACTTCCGCCTTCTTTGTCGCCGCAGTAGCTGTGTTATACGGAGTATCTCAACAGACAGACTTCAATATCTTTACCGCAGACTGGGTACACATATCAAAAATGGTTGCCAATGCCTTCTTCTTGACCTTTATGGGTCGTATTGGAGAGAAAACAGTAACAGATTCAAATGGAAAAGTCTTCGGAAGAATCGGTTGAGTCGCTTTCGGGGAAAGAAACGACCGGACAATCCATTTGTTCGTAATCGTGAATATACACCAGCCTCTCCCGCATTCCATAGGTTGCCGTGGCGAAGCCTGTGAAAGCCAAAGAAAGTGCCATCAGAGAGAGACAAACAAGTAAGAAGGCTTCCAAAAGCCTGTTCATCTTCAAAGCATAGCATGTACAACAGAATTTGCCGGACTTGCTCATTCACTTTTCCCCCTAAACATGGGGATGGTGGGGTATGCCAGTCATGCATTGACGGGGGGGTCGTTATAGAGGCCCCCCAGCCAGCGCATGAAAACGCTGTGAACACAGGAGAGAGAGATGCGAAGACAGAACAAGTGCGCGAACCCGACCTGCAATAAACGTTTTGGCCTCATTTCCTATCTCAGGAAGGGAAGCCGCTATTGCAGCCGCGATTGTAAGCAGAAACACACGGCTCTGCTCACGGCTGAAGCTGTGAAGAAAATGCAATGGTTCAAATTTCTTTTCTCCTAGAGCTTCGTGGCCGCCACCAATTACTCGGTGGTGGCTTTTTTACGCGAGGATGCCTTGAAAATGTCTGAGAAATCTGTCGGCAGATACTCCTTCTTCTCTCCCATGAACGCTACGGGGTCGAACATGAGAATAAACAGCCCCCTCTCATCTCTGTGCACATGCTTCTCACTTTTGCCACCCATACGAGTGAGCCACTTCTCTTGGCTCTCGGTCAACACTATTTCTTTTCGTATATCTTCGTCCATAGTTAGGGGGTGAGTTCTTTTAAGATGATTCGGTATTCCTGCTCTTTTTCTAGGAACCAAGAAAGGGGGTAGACTTTTCCTTTGGTGGCTTCGTTTCGATTCCACAAATCATCCATATACGCTTGCCCGTGGTCGCGGATAAGATTGCGCTCAAATTGAAGCGGATTGCCGTTCTTATTTATATTTTGGTCATACGATTGGACACGAAGATTCTTCAAATCGTACCGAAGTTCAACCGAACATAGGGATGATGGTATACAGTGTCCTGTATGAGCGTCTTTTGGATAGATGAGTTGTTTGCCACTTGTATAACAAATCCAACTACCATCGGGCTGCACACACTTGATTCTTGTAAGCTGTTTGCAAAGTTCCCAAAGGCGTAGTTTAGCTTTGGTCAACTCGCCCTTTTTACGTCGTTTTCGAGGCTTTGTGTGAATACGGCGCACCCCCCCACCCAATCTTTTTACCCTCCGAAACTGGGGCTTTGTTGAGCCACGCAAAATCATAGCGATCCGCCTAGCGCGATTCTGTAGTCCTTGTCGGAAAGATTTTGTTTGACTATTTTGGCATGGAAACCCTCATTGGGGTCTAACCTACCTATTTGACTCCTTAAAATTGCATTCGTCATTCGTGTCAGGAAACGCTCGTCAAGCTTTTCCCCAAAGTAATCTTCAACAGCCCGCAAGATCAACTTTCTTTTCTCCAAGGTCTTTTGGCTAAGTTGTTTCATACTCATTCTCCATTATACCGTCATCCGTAGTGTTTCTTTTGGGGCCGAGGTTGGTAGTTTCTCTGCCCTTCGCATAAATAATGGGCATTTATTGCGGCCACAAGCGCGACCTCTGCATGGTTCTCCCGCGATCCGGTAACCTTTCTCGAACATGTGTCCTATCGGCTCTCCATTTGTTCCATCATTGTTAAGTTCGCTTATGCGTTTCCTGTCGTCCTTTATCTGTCCGAGCCACGCCGAGCCACAGACCCAATTCCCTCCCCGTAAATGAGAGAGGATTATTTCTTGCTGGCGTGAGGGTTTATTCATAGTATTTCTTGATGATTTGGGCGGCTT
>ERZ1292632.3831-Hain-H43-01um-R2-3831-length-11227-cov-4_pt1 | contig 11227 bp, 14 predicted proteins | sample MGYA00564407_ERZ1292632 | MGnify/ENA primary metagenome ERZ1292632 (study PRJEB36523, sample SAMEA6512637) | groundwater metagenome | collected 2019-01-08 | study: AquaDiva: Metagenomics assemblies of 32 groundwater samples
TTAGCTTATGTCGAAAAGAATAAGATTTCTGAAGATGATTTGAAAAAATGAAAACATTTTTCTGATACGATTATTATAAGTAAATTAATTTTTTCTAATAAAGATGATGAGCATATTGATATAAATTTTAATATTATTGAAGAAAAATTAAAAACTATTATGAATGTTAATTTGAATAATTATAAAAATAGAGTAGATAATTATATTAAAAACAGGAATTTAGATAAAGTGAAAAAGAAAAATATTATAGAAGAAAGGTTGGATTTGTTAAGTGAGGCGGGAGGAATGCCTCGTCAAAGAGTGCGCAGTGACAAGCCTCAGCCCGTTCCTGCCGAAAATATGCCTCAACTAGCTCCCGAAAAAAACCCGCTTGAAACTCCAGAGCCTACTTTTGTTGAAAATAAGCCTCAACTAGATCCCGAAAGAGCTTCGCCCGAAGTTCCTCGTTCAACTGGTAATATGCATGATGATTTTATTCGTGCGGCTGCGGAGTTGTTTAATGAATTTAGCCCAAATTTTATGACCATTTTTATAAAAATGAGTGATCTTATGACTTTTCATGGAAAGAATAATAATATTATTGCAAATAGATTTTTAAAAGATATAAAAGATACATGAGATGGTTGTATTGGTGGTGTTTTAAAAGCGGAGTTGACTGGCCCGAAACCTGCCTCGCATGAATCGGTTATTAAGGAAGATTCAATCCCAATGATAGGCGACTCTTCTTTAATTGGTGGTATACAGGACATGGGAAAGACAATGGTTTCTCCTATATGAAATGCAATTAAAAGCATTGTTGGAGATGTTTGAACAGGAATTAAGGACGGCGTTGTTGCAAGAAAAAACGCTCAAGAAGCAAAAAAAACAATAGAAATATTAAAGCAGTGACAAGAATCTGTTAAAAATTTAAAAGAAAATGATGAAATCGGATCGGTTTTTGAGGATTTTAAAACCGAGGGTGTTTCATTTTACAATCAATGAGGAGAAGTGTTTGTAACTCCAGACCGTCAGAAAAAAGAATTGTCTAAAATGGCACATGCAATAGAAGCAAGAAAGGTTCAGGCGATAGATACTGTTCAACAATGATTGGATGATACTGATATGATAATTGAAAATCTTGAAAATGAATATTTAACTATGAAAAAGAAAACAAAAGCTTTTACTAAATTTAGATTTGGATCTGAAAAAAGTAAGCATGGTGGTATTGGTGATTTTTCCAATCCTCCTGCTGCTTAATAAACCATTAATGTTTAAAATTTATCTATATAATGAATAGCGAATAATACCATTTAGGAGTAATATGTAATGAGACATAATAAAAGCGGAGATGTATTTTTAATATTTGATAGACTGTTAAAGGTTATATCAAAATCTATTATTTTTGAAGGTAAATCAAATTTAAGAGATGCTTCTGTAGCAAAAACTCTCATCACAAAACATTTTAAAAATAATAATTTATATGAATATATTAAAGCGGCTCTAGTCATTTCAGAATGAAAACTTAATGAGGATGAAGCGGGAAAGGCCGATCTTATGCTTCAGGAAATTAGAGATTATGTAAGAGATAATATTGATTATGATGGCTATATTAATGAAAAAAGTTTATTTATAAAAGATGTTAAGAAAATTTTTGATTTAGATATGTTACTTCTTGAAAGAATAGGAAAATATAAAACAATATCGTCTACTCATTTATTTTTAGAAGATTGTATTTCTTCAAAGTCTAAAAAAGACGTAAAGGATATTGAAAATAGAATAAAAATTAAATCATTTTTAATAAATGAAATTATAAAATCAAAAGAAGAATTGGTTGATAGATCAGAAATTAGAGAATTTTTGCGTTCAAATGATATATCATCAGGAGTTTTAAAATATACAAAAAATGCTTTTTTTGATGAAATAAAGGATGTAAATTTTGAAATTCAGACTCTTTTAGAGGATTATATTTATCATACAAATACTGATATTTTTATTAAATCTTTAAGAACTAAAATATCAGAAGTGTGTACTGATATTAAAAAAGAATTATCAAAAATAGAAGATGATAATCAAATAAGAAGTATATTAGAAGTTGTTCATAAATTAAGTGATTTTGAAAAAAATATATCTTATGACAACTATGTGTCCGTATTACATAAGATCTGTGAAGCTATTGAATTGAAGAATGTAATGAAGGAGGATTAAAGCAGTGCCAGATACACCTAAAATATTAAAATCTCTCGACCCTCAAAATACTCTTATTGAAATTCTTGAATATTTACGAGAACTTTCTAAATCCGTTAATGAAATGGATAAGGAGCTTCTTAAAACCAATTTAACATTAGAGCAGCAAAGTAAAGATTTAAAATTGTTAAAAGATGAATTAATAGAAATTAAACAAGGTGTGGCTCATAGAATTACCCATTTAGAAATGATGCTTAATGATGCCGAGAAGGGATTACTTATTAAAGTAGCAAGGCATGATGCTATATTGAGCATAATTGAAGCAGAAGCTATTCCCGAAACAATAAGAGAACATACTAGATCAATTAATTTGGTTAAAAAAATTCTTTGAGTTGTGGGCACAGGCGTTTTCTTGGCCCTTATCAATGCATTAATTCCAGGATTATTTCCGCTATGATAGACTTCAAATCCATTTTAGAAAAAGTATCTGTAGTAGCAGATGCTGTAAAAATAACAAAAGCATTTGTGCAGTTTAATCCAAGTCCAGTAGTTATGCTTGACTCAAAACATAATATATTAATTTGGACTAAAGCTTTTATTGAAGAGTTTTGTTTGGAAGATATAGACTTATCTGGTATGAATTTATTTGATTTATTGCCCTGTTGTTACAAACATAATGCTACTTTTGCAAAAGCCATTGAAGAGGAAATTCAACTTACAGGTATTTTGGGATGTGATTCAACTTGTGTAGTTCCTCTTATTTGTAAAAATGTTATTAGGCGGTTTTCTATAAATCCTTGGCCCTCCAATGGACATACTGGTGGAGTTATTATTTACTTTAAAAATATCACTAAGGAAAAAGAGTTTGAAACAATTTTAGATATTCTTCCCGGTTGGATATTTTATAAAGATCTTAACAATAATAATGTATGGATAAATCAAGAACTCGCAGACGATATGGGTTGGGAATCTCGTGATGTTATGATAGGCAAAAATTGGTCTGATATGGTGGTTAATGGTGAAAAATATTTGAAAGACGATCTTAGGGTTATTGAATCAAAGCAGAAATTGGTTATAGAAGAAACGTCGGATATTGTTGGACAAGGTAAGTGGCTTGTTAAAACAACTAAAGTGCCTTGGTTTGATAATTTTGGCAACGTAAAAGGTGTAATTGGCTATTCTACTAAATTAAAAAAAGAAAGATAGTTCATGAACAAAAAATTAATACAAAATATAAAAAATATAATTATAAAAGAACTTAATCTTCCTAATGATGATGAAAAAGAAAGATTAAGAATTGAATTATATAAAACGCTTGAAGGATCAATGTCATCAATGAAACTTACAGATAGATCTATTGTTATTGATTTATCACCAATTCAGGAGGTTTTGAAAAGATATGGATATTCTGCATTACATACTGATATTGAGATTCCTTTGGTAAGAAGCATGGAAGGCTTTACTTATGGTAGACAATAGAATTTTATTAATTGAAAGTCCCATATCAAGGGCTATGTTAATAAAAAAAGAAGGCGTATCTATTTCAGAGAGCGTGTTAACAGAACTTCAAAATTTGCCAGAAGGCATTACTGATGAATCTATTTTGATAAAAGGTATTGTTCAAAGAGCAGATATTGAAAATAAAAATAGAAGAATTTATCCATGAAGAATCCTTGAAAAAGAACGTATTAGGCTTACGAATTTAATAGAAAGTGGTGTTGGTGGTATTATAGGTGAGCTTGACCATTCGGACCAAAATTCTGTATCACTAAGAGGTTCTTCTGTGGCTATAAGAAAACTTTGATGAGAAGGAAAAGATTTGGTTGCTATAGCAGAATTGTTAGATCCTCATTATAATGCCAATGCTGGAATCGCCTATTCTATTTTAAAGGCAGGTATGCCTTTGGGAATTTCATCCAGAGGTCTTGGTAGTCTTAATTATATGGATGGAACTAATATAGTTCAGGAAGATTATGAAATGGTTTGTTGAGATTTAGTTTCTGATCCATCTACGCACTCCGCTTATATGAGAAGTATCCCTGTCCAAAAAATAAAAGAAGAGGTGGAAAACAATTTGGTAATTCCAAAAGGTTCATCTTCTTTAGATTCATTAATTAAAGCATTTTTATGGGAATAATCACTACCGATATTAGTGAGCTTGTAACTTTTATCTATAAAGAACAGGCAATAGGAGGAAATAATTCTTATAGAAAGATAAGAATGTCTTTATTTGAATTTTTTCAAACAAAGGTTCAAGGCTTAATGTCTGATGATAATTATGAATTTTTATATTTATTTAATAGGCCCATGAAGCTTGGGCTTCATGAAATTGCAGATAAAATTCTTGTAATTAATGAGAGAATTAATAGAACTGTAAAAATAAATGAGTATTTGCAATATATAAAACATATAAAAAATATAATTCAAAAAGAAATAGGTTCTCATAAAATAGAAGAAATGAGAAAAATTGAAATAGAAATACTTGATAAAATAAAAGTTATGTTAGAGAGTGGAAAAATATCAATATTTCCGGATTCTGTAGATAGAATTATTGATAAAAAAAATACTATAGTTTCAAAATTATCATTGTCTAATGTTATTTTTGTAAAAAATATAGGAGCCATTATTGGAGAAATAACAAGTAATGATTTTGATAAAATTTTATCAATAATAGATAGTTGTTTTGATGAGAGAACTATAATTAAAAAATCAGATAAAGAAAAAAACATTGCTGTAGGATACATAATTTTTGAATAAGGAGTTGAAATAGATGAGTAAATTAACGATAAAAGAAATAAGAGAAGAGCTTTCAAGAGAATTTTCTTATATTTCTAACTATGATATGCTTAGACTTTTTGATTATGTATTTAAACAAAAATTTTCTTTAAAATTGAATGAGAAAAGAGTTAATGAAAATGAAGAGCTTGATTCAAAATTAAGAATGTTTGTTAGGCAAATAGTTGAAAAAGCTACAGATTCGGATTTGGCGGATATTTATATGTTTTGAAAGTGTGGTAAAAAAAATACAAAAAGTTTGTTTGAGGCTTTGGATAAAGAAAAGCTGGAGCAAGACACTAAATTTGAGTCTGCTGTTAAGACTATCATAGATAAGGTTGATGGAAAGGCGAGTCATGTTACTTACAACATAGATGATTCGCAAAGAATATTAACCATTGAGTTACATGAAGAGGGAGGATCTTTTATGGATACAGTTGAATTTTTATATGATGAATTTTTAGATAAAGAATTCAACCAAAATGGTGACTGAAAACTTATGGCAAAACAGGGAAATATAATAGTTTTAGTTTACAATCCAGAGGTTAGTGAAGTTGATATAAAGGTTCCGGAAAAAATTAAGTATGATCCAGAACGCGAAAAGATGTCAGCAGGAACGAAAAAATAAGAGGTATTATAATGACACAAACTCAACTTCAATCTTTAATTAGGAAAATAGTAAAAGAATCCTTTCGAAATGAAATTAATGATATTATTAATGAGAGAATGGAAGAATTTGAAAATGAAATAGCTGATGCTATAAATGAAGCCGTTGATATTAAATTGAAAAAAAGAATAAAGGAAGCTCTTTCTAAAAAAACTTTATCTGAAAAAATAAAGGAGCGTGGTGGAATCCCCGAAGATTTAGATAATGATTGAGAATATCTATCTCAGCCCGATTCCACAAAGACACATCCTCTTAGGGAAAAGCTAAAAACGGGCATTGTGGATGATTTTCTTGCAGAGGCGCGAGGCGGTGCTCCGGTTTCTCCTTTAAGAAAATTGCCTGCTCCGGCATTTGTAGATTTAGGAAATCCCGAAGCTTATTCTAATCCAGATGAAATGATAAGTGATTTAGCAAATGCGGATTATGGTGAATTATTGGATTAGTTTTATTCAATTTGTAAAAAATAACTATATAATTTTAGATATCATAAGGAGAAAGTAAAATGATAAAAGCTAAGGCAGGTAAACCAATGAAGGAAATTGTTGAAAAGGCAAAGAGCCTTAGAGACTTACAAGCTGCTGCAATAGAAAACCAGGTATATGACATTATTCAGCCTGAGATTAGAGAGCATATTTTAAGTTCTATAAATAAGCAAGCATTGGAAGAGGCTCGTTTAAATGAGCTTAGGTCTGATATAGAAGATGATCTTGAAAATCCTATTCCGGCGGGCGAAGATTATGATGAGGATGATACTCTTGATGTTGAAAGAGGCAGTGAGGCGGAAGGTCTTGCTGGCGGTGAAGGGGAGCTTGGCGCAGAGGAAAGCTCTGATGAGTTGGCAAATCCCATTCCTACGTCCGATGAGCTTGATGGTGGTGTAGACGATGTTTTGAAGATTGAGGTTGATGGTGTTACTTTTGAAGCAGAATATTCTCCTGGTGATAATAAAATTGTATTTATTAATCCCGAAGCACCTCCGGAGGAAGGGGGTGAGTTTGGAGAGACTGATATTAGTGACGAAAGCGAAGAGGATCTTGAAGGCTCGCCCGAAGAGGGTTTTGAGGGAGAAGAAGATTTCGAATTTGATTTTGATGGTCCCCCAGAGGAAGAGGAGGAAGAATTTGAGACTAATAGATTACGTAAAGAAATCCATAATAGAATTGCTAAAAAAAGCAGGTCTGGTGTTTCAAAAGAACAGGTGTTAGAAGAGTATCGTCAATTAATTAGAAAGCAATTGTTAGCAGAGCTTTCTACAAATCAGCACGATGAAAAAAAGAAACCTGTTAGAAAAGTTACGGTTGAAGAAAAACTTGCTTCAAAGAATCTCATTCCAAAAAAATATTCAAAGAGTGAGGTTTTGAACGAAAATGATACAAAGTGATTGCACAATAGATATGCTCAACTTTGTAATTTAGCAGATTAAAAAGGAGAAATAAAAAATGGCTTTAGACGCACTAACAAAGATGACAAGTCATCTTATTGAAAGCGCAGAGCATCGTGATGAAACATCACGTAGACAAAGAATCTTCGAAAAGTGATCGCGTACATCTATTCTTAAAAAGCTTAATGCTAAGGAAGCAATGGATGTGTCGATTCTTTTAGAGAATCAGGCTCTTGCGTTAAAAGAATTGGGTGGTATTCTAAAAGAAACCACAACTACTAGTGATATTGCAACCTTTAACAAGATTGCTTTTCCATTAGTAAGAAGAGTTTATGGCAATTTAATTGCAAAAGAAATTGTATCGGTTCAACCAATGAGTGCTCCGCAAACGCTTGTATTCTATATTGATTATAAGTATGTGAACTCTTCAGGTGTAACGACAGGTTATCCATATGGTCACTTGGAAACAGATGCGTTTAGCAGTGCCGCTTTTGACAGAGATTATTCTGCGTATAAAGCCACTGGTGGAATTGGTCTTACTGGTAGCGCACTTCAGACCGACTTAACAAGTGGTTTGAAGTGATTGGGGCTTACTGGAGTCGGAATTACAGCAGATGCAAATTGAAATTCTACGTTTAAGATTTATACAGCTACAGTTACTGCTTGACCGCAGGTTATGTGAAACTATAACGGAGTAACTCAACCATATCCTTATGGTGCTCCAACTCAGTATATGGGTAATATCTATACTGATCGTCTGTTCTTTTCTAGAGCTATTAGTGGCGCGGCTGGTGCCGAAGTTGAGTTAACTGGAGCCGCTTTGGTTAGTGCATTGACTGGTGTTCAGGTTTGAATGGATTGATATTCAAGGGCTACAAAGAATACATCAGAAAATACTTCTACTATTGCAGAAGTAAGTATTGAGATGAAGTCTAAGCCTGTTGAAGCTAAGTCTCGTAAGTTGAAGGTAAGTTGAACTACAGAAATTGAACAAGATGCTAAGGCGTATCATGGTTTGGATGTAGAGAAAACTCTTGCTGACTTCTTAACTGAGCATGTTACTTTAGAAATTGATCGTGAAATTGTTGATGATTTGTTTAAGGGATATGATACAAGATTAGAGGCTACTTGAGACTATAACACTAGTGCAAGTTCACAAGGTTTCTATGCAACATTTGAAGAGCATCAAAGAGGTATTTTGAGGGCTATGAATAAGGTTTCTAATATGATTTTGGTTTCGACCAAAAGAGGCCCAGCTTCGTTTGCCGTATGCTCACCAGAAGTTTCAACAATTCTTGAGACTCTTCCTGGTATGACTGTTGATAATGATGGTTCAGGACAATTGACAAACATTGGTATTACAAAGCTTGGCACATTGTCTCGCAAGTGGAATATCTTTGTTGATCCATTGTTAAGCGGAACAGATAAGTACAATAAGATTTTGATGGGATATAAGGGAAACCAAGTTTATGACGCAGGTTATATCTATTGTCCATACATCATTGGTGTAATGAGTCCTGTTATTTTCGATCCTAATACGATTTTCGTTCCAAGGCGTGGAATTTTGTCAAGATATGGTAAAGTTTGAATTCGTCATGATTTCTACGGTGCCGTTATCGTGAGCAATCTGCCTCAGTTCTTGGATGCTGGTTCTGCAATTATGCAAAATAAATAGTTAATTAACTAAATAAGTTTTAATAAAAGGCAATCTTCGGGTTGCCTTTTTCTTTTATGTTTGCTATATTTCATTAAAAGGAGTTACATAATGGAATATTTAACAGAAGATATTTTGGAAAAAGAGTTAATTAAAATTCATCCAAATTATGTTTTTATAAGAAACAAGATAGTTCCAAATTCAGGAATATTAAATAGACCAGATTTTAGAAATGATGAACTTAAATTGATTTATGAATTTGATGGATATTTGCATTATTCATCTCCAAAAACTATATTATCAGATTATAAGAAATATAAAATTTATAAAGAAATGAGATATTTAGTTATTAGATTTCCTTATTTTATTCAACTTCCAATTAGTAATTATCCTCATGGATTTATTGATAAAAACGTAATGCTTCCAGCTTATTTTTGTGAGCTTGGAATAGAAAGATTTAAAGATGAAATTTATAAAGATTTTTCTTTTGCAAGAAAAGATATTATTAAATCATTAAATAATTGGATTAACATTTGCGGAAATAAAAATTTGGTAATTCCTCCGTCTCTTGAATATATTTTATAATTTAGATTGTTTCTTTTTTATTTTTGCTCTATATAATAATAAGAATAAGAATATCAATAAGGAGATAGTATAAATGCCATCAAATCCAGGTTTAAACACACTTACAACAACCTTGCCAACCATAGCCGCAAGTCTGGGAGATATAGGTCCAGTTTATGGACCGTTAATTCCCGCCGGATATCTTGCTACCAATCCACAATCGTTTTCACATTTAAGTGGTGATACCAGATATTGAAATTCATTTACTGCAAGTACTAGTGGCGGATTTGTTGATGTTTTAGCTATTGCTGGAATTTTAGGAAGAGCACCGAGATTTATTATAGACGGATCTCAGCCAAGCGACTTTGCTATAACTGGTATTAGAGTTGCAATGTGAGATTCTTGTGTAGGAGTTGCTCAAAATGACTGAGCTACTTTGCAAAATAGGTCGGTTGCTTTATATTCTGCTACAGGAAACCTTGGTGGATGAAATGCAATGGCACCAATTCCTATTTCTGTAAGATTTATTATGACAGAAGGCTTTTTGCCTCTAACATCGTCAACAAAGGTTGGTAATGTTTATATAGGATTTTAATAATGGCAGAGCGTGGTTTTAATACTCATCATGACGAAGCGACCCTCTGGTACGGCGTGATTTATTTTGGATGATAAATAACATAAACAAAAATTAAAGAGAGGGGACTTACGAGTCCCCCTTTTCTTTATAATCATAAAAACGAATTGGATCAAATTTTCTTTTTGCTTTTTTACTAAGCGTTCTTGGTTCTTCTACAATTTTTGCCTTTTCTATGCAACCTTCTTTTTTTAAATTATTTTTTTGTTCTTCTTCTACTCAAACAACCTTTCAACATTTTTTGCAAATATATCCACATAAAATTATTTTTTGATTTAATAAATTTAAATAAGGATGTTCGTAGGACATAATTGTATCAGCTTTTTTTATAGGATTTTCTAAATCAAAATCGTGTTCAAATTCTTCTGGTTTTTTATCAAACATTCTTTTAAATATATTTTCCATAATCATTCCTTTATAGTTTTACTCTATATATTTATATAGCATAGGAGTATGTATGAAAAAAATAAAAGAAACAACAATTGGTAGTTTTCCTACTGATGGGATGTATGGTCAATACTTGCCAATTATTCCAAATCCTGAAACTAATATTCCTTTGGGCTGAACTATGCAACCAGATGTTGAAAATAATGTAAGAGATATTAATGATTTGTTTGAAATTATAATAAAAAGGTTTACTAAATAATGCCAGATCCAATGAGAAATATTTTTGGAGATATAGTTCCAGTTTCTTTATCATCAGAATATACTGATTTTAGTCTGTGGGTTGACGGAAGGTTGGGTGGAAGTGATAATCAATCCGTTGAGCTAACTCCTGTACAACTTTGATTGGCTTTGTCGGAGTCTGATATGGAGTTTTCTGCGGCTATGGCAAAGACTCAGGCTAAAAACATGATGAGTCATTTTTATGGTCAAGATAAATCTACTGATATTATGAGTTCAAATATTAATTTTAGCTTTTCTTATTTAAATCAGATAGCTCTTTCTTATGGAAGTCAGGTCGGTATAGGGGGAAGAGAAAGGGAATGAATAGGAAAGGTTAATGTTACGTCCGGTGGTCAAAGATATTATCTGCCAGATACTATGAATGATTTGCTTGGAAATGATATTGATTGAAATAGAGATGTTCGTATTTTAGAAGTTATGCAAAATGATTATGTTACTCAAATGAGATATGTAGATACATGATCTTATTATAATATTATGGCTGGAGAATTTGGCGTTCAGTCTGCTCTTTACAATACAATGTTTGCTATGATGCCAGTAAATGCAAACGTAATGATGATGCAGCATACTAAATTCAATAACAAATTGAGATTAAGTATGTATACTTGAGAATTAGTAGGAAAAACTCTTGTTATTTATCCAAAGCCGTCTGTAACAACTAGTATTTTTGTTAGATATTCATATCAAGCATCTTCGGATTTA
>ERZ1292632.3834-Hain-H43-01um-R2-3834-length-11225-cov-6_pt1 | contig 11225 bp, 8 predicted proteins | sample MGYA00564407_ERZ1292632 | MGnify/ENA primary metagenome ERZ1292632 (study PRJEB36523, sample SAMEA6512637) | groundwater metagenome | collected 2019-01-08 | study: AquaDiva: Metagenomics assemblies of 32 groundwater samples
CAGCTTGTGGTTCAATTTCCCTTTTAGTTTGATTATCATGCCGATCTTTGATAAAATTTAAACACCTATTTAGCGCTTAAGAGAAATTGCTTCACGTAGCTTATAAAGCTTTCTAAAATTGCAGAATATTCTTTCAATTTGTCGAGGTTAATTATAGTTTCTTGAGCTCCATCATAAACTTTTAATCTAACATCTTTTCTGAATTCGCTTTCACGAATTGTTTTAAGATTATCTACGCGTTTAAAGAATTCATATAATTCCATGGCTTTCATTACTTCAGGAGATTTGCTAAAGTTCTTTTTAACTAATTCTAATCGTTGTCTTGGTGCTGCAGGAATTGTTTTAATTTTCTTTCTCTTTTTTAACTGTTCAAGAAGTCCGTCTACAGAATCGTTAATCATTACAGTCCACCGCCTTATGAGATTGATTATTACATCACAAGTTTTAGTATACTTTAGACTAACATAGAGAAGGTGATCTGCGCTTATTTTTTCTTTAATTATTTTTTCTAGCATTTTGTTTGCTTATGTCAGAAATTAAAACTCTTTCAACGGAATTTTAATTTCTATGTTTTTAATTTCTGAGCATCCAAAAAACAAGTGCTCATCAAAATGTATTTTTAAGATATATTTGCACATTGTTTTTTTGATTACATTTTTATTTTGCTCAGAGTTGAGGCTTGCACCCGGTTTTCCGCTAATCGTCCCTCTTTTTAATATGTAAAACGCGTAGATTTTCAAAGTAGAACTAGTATTTATACCTTTTCTTTAGTGACACTACAGCACTATATAAAATATCAGGCAATACTCATGCCGAATTTTGCCTTGTTAACAAGACTTTTAGCAAGATTTAAGTATTTTTTTAGCCGTTCAGAGTCTATAACCATTGTTTTTAATGCATCAGACATTATTACTATTTTTTCCTTTCTTGGAAATTCGAGCGCACTTTCTCTGTGATTTTCGGTTAAATAAAGCAATTCTTTTAGTGTTGCAACTTCTTCTTGAGTAATATTGTATCTATTTACACATTTTGAAATAAAAGCATCAAAGTTTTCATGGGCTGTTGAGGCAAGAGTTATTCTTTTATTTAATCTATCGAATTGAAGGATCGAGTTTATAGTGAAGATTATAGAATTATATACTTGATCTAAGGTTTTTAGAAGTAATCGCTTGTCTTTTATTACGGGATATGTTACATAGAGCATATGGTCAGCTATGCGCATATTATGCACTGCTTTTTTCAGGCTTTCGAGATGAGCCGGAATCTTAGATTCATTAGGTTCTTCGGACATATTTGAGGAAGTAAAATTTGGTTAATAAGATTATGTGTAAGAGAAGAGATAATTGGATGTTTAGTGCTTCGCATAATTCAAGAGGGGCTTCGCTCATAGGATAATTAATCATAGGTAATTCAATAAACCAAAAACTTACCTCTGCTTGAAAATTTTGTTTTCGAATTATGAAATTATTAAATTAATAAGAAAATAAACGAAGTCAGGTATAAAACCTCTATTTCTTCTTATGCTTCTGATTACTTAGACTAATTATGGTTTCAGCAATATCGCCGTTATTTTTTTCAAGTTCTATTGCTGCTATTTCTTTGTCTACACCTGTTTGTTCTACAATTGTATTAATATCTGCTTCTAGTTTAGTTTCTTCGTTCTCTTCGACTTGAGCTTCTTCTCTGGCTTCGCCTGTAACCTGATAAGATTCTTGTCCCTGCATTTTAACCTTAACAACTTGAGGATTATCGATAATTATTCTGCCTTCGCCATCAGCTTTTTCTATGATTACTCTATCTGCAGGAATTTCTGTTTGGGAGATTCCCATTTGTTTCATAACTGCACTCATTTTTTTAGGGTCTAATCCGCCAAACATTTTTATTAGTTATAGAATAAGTTTAATTAAAATCATTGCAACAATTACGACTGCTGTCAAGATTATTACTTGTTCTGGAGAAATCTGGAATTTACTTGGATATTCCTCATCAAATCTCATAAGTCCACCCATTCCAGATGGTGTTGATATTCCTTCTGCCATAATTGTAGATATAATTTCTTATTTTTAAACCTTCTGCTAATGCTCGACTTCGTCTCGCATGTTTTAAGAAAAGCTTTGCTTATTTACAATAACAATACTAATAATGTAATAACAACCCGGCAGAATTTTGTTTAATCACTAAGAAGTTGATTTAAATAATGTTTACGAAACTTAAATTAAGCGAGCCCGAAGGGCGAGCGGTAGCGGAAGTAAGAGAAACCTGCAAGGTGTCTGGGTTGCGGGATGTTAAGAAACCCGCTGGAGGTTTTTGTAGCGAGCCCGAAGGGCGAGCGATGACAGAAGTGAGAGAAACCAGAAGTTTTAAAAGATAGTTGTTGCTTTATGAATTATGACTGACGTTTCGTTTAAAGATATAAAAAATTGGAATGTAGAAATAGAGAAACAGATAACTGCGAGTTGGCAGAAAGCTAATAAATTCAAATTTAATGCAAAAACTAAAAAGAAAATTTATTCTATTGATACTCCGCCGCCATATATTAATTCTCCAATACATATGGGGCATGCGACTACTTATTGTTACATGGATTTTTTTGCAAGATATAAAAGAATGAAAGGATTTGAAGTTTTATTTCCTTTGGGTTTAGATAGAAATGGGCTGCCTATTGAAATGGGTGCTGAAAAAAAATATAATATTTCGGCGTTTAAAGTTGGTAGAGATAAGTTTATTGAATACTGCGAAAAATTATTAAAAGAAACTTCTGCAGAATCTATTGATAGTTTTGCTAAACTGGGAATATCCTTTTCTTCATATATTCAAGATGATAAAATTGGAAGCGTTTATTTAACAGATTCTCCCGAATATCGCTCTTTAACTCAAGCAACATTTATTGATTTGTATAAAAAGGGTTTAATTTACGAAGATGCAAGAATAAATAATTGGGACCCTAAACTTAGAACAACAATAGCTGATTCTGAAATAGAGTATAAAGATATTCCTTCCACATTTAATGATATAAAATGGAAAGTTAAAGAAACAGGCGAGGAAATAATTATTGCTACTACGAGACCCGAATTAATTTGCACTTGTGGCATGGTTATTTTTAATCCTGAAGATAAAAGATATAAGCATTTAGCTGGAAAGCATGCAATTTCTCCAATTTTTGGAAAAGCGGTTCAAATAAAAGCACACCCTCTTGCTCAAATTGACAAGGGTTCTGGACTCTTAATGATGTGTTCTGCAGGAGATTTGTCTGATATTCAATTTTTTAGAGAAATGAGTCTTAAGCCTGTTATCGCAATTAATATGGATGGAACAATGAATGAGCATGCGGGCTTTTTGCAAGGATTGAGGGTTCGTGAAGCACGAGAGAAAATAATTGAAGAATTAAAAAATAAAAAGTTATTAGTAAAGCAAATTCAGATACAACATAGAACTCCTATTTCTGAAAGAAGTGGTGCAGAAGTTGAATTTATTGAAATGCCCGAATTTTATTTAAAACAAATAGAATTTTTAGATGATTTAAAGAAACTTTCTAAGAAAATAAATTTTTATCCTAAAGAATCAAAGAAAATTCTTGATAGTTGGATTGATTCTGTTTCAATTGAATGGCCTATTTCGAGAAGAAGATTTTATGCTACGCCAATACCTCTTTGGATTTCTGAATCAGGATTAATTGCCTTGCCTAAACCTGGAAAATATTATCAGGCCTGGAAAGAAACAGTTCCAAAAGACGCAGACGTTTTGAAAAATGGAAAGATTGTTGGAATAGTTAAAGATTTTTCTAAAGAAAAATGGATAGGAGAAGAACGAGTTTTAGATACCTGGTTTGATTCTTCTATTTCTGAACTTTATATTTTAAAATATAAATCTGAGAATGATTTTTTCAAAAGAGCTTATCCTGCTTCTTTAAGACCTCAAGGAAAAGAAATTGTTCGAACATGGCTCTATTATACTATTTTAAGAGGCTATTTAGAAACAAAAAAGCCGTGCTTTGAAGATGTTTGGATACATCAGCATATTCTTGATGAAAAAGGAAGAAAGATGTCAAAGTCACTTGGAAATGTTATTGATCCCCAAGAACTATTGAAGGATTATGGTGCAGAAGCATTAAGACTTTGGGCAGCAGGAGAAGGAGATTTAGCTAAACAAGATTTAAGCTGTTCGAAAGATAAAATAAAATCAGAGCTTAAAACAATAAATAAAATAATTAATGTAGCAAGATTCGTTTTTCAATTTAAAAAACCTGCAAAAGCAAAATTAACTGCTATTGATCAATTATTTGTTGATTATATAGAAGATTTAACCAAATTCTCTGATGAAAGTTATAGTAGTTATGATTTTAATAAACCTGCTTTAAAACTAAGATATTTTCTTTGGGAAGTTTTTGCTTCTCATTTTGTTGAATTAATAAAAAATAGAGCTTATAATCAAGAAAAGGAATTTAGCGAAGAAGAAAGCAATTCTGCTAAGTTTACTCTTTATTTCCTTATTGAAAGATATATTCAGTTAGTATATCCTATAATTCCGCAGATGACTTCGGTTATCGGAAAAGAGTTGAAGTTGGACTTACATAGTTTAGAGTTTCCAGAAGCTAAAGTTGGAAAGTCAAAACTTGAGCTTATAGAAAAGATAATGATTTTTAATCAAGAAGTCTGGAAAACCAAGAAAGAAAAAGGAATTTCTTTGCGAGAGCCCATTACAGGAATCGCTATTCCAAAAGAACTTGAAGTATTTTCTAAAGATTTGAAGGCTTGTCATAAGATTTAAGAGAATTCTTACTCATTAAATTAATTTTTTTTGAATTTCTGAAGCAATTTTTTTCTTTTTTCCAGGAGATACTCTAAATAAATATTTTTTAACCATATTTTCAGAAATAGTAAAAATATAGTTTAATTTTATAATACTATCTGCTATTGCCCCCTCTTTTTTAGTTAAAGGAATACCCTTCATAGAAAGATTACTTGTTATGCCTAAGGCAATAACATTTCCATATTCTTCGAAAAGAACTACTGCAGGCCTATTTTTAATTTCAAAAGTATCAGTATATTGAACTTCGGCTAGAATAACATCTCCAAATTTAAGCATTTTCCCAAACTTCGTCTTTTTTATTATCCCAAAGTTCCTTCATTTTTGGCTGTTGAATTTTATGAAGAAATTCATCATATTGGTTTCTTTCTTTTAGTTTTATCATTATTTTTGCCATTTTTTCCAGTAGTTCATTATAAGTTTGTCTTGGGCTTTCTTTTGCTTGCTTTAGCATTTCAATTACTTTTTTGTCTAATAAAATTGTTGATTCTTCCATATATAATTAGCTATATATTAACTATATAAATTTTTCTTTTTTCTCCTATTTAGTATATTAGTTAATAATATACCAATAGTAATATCTTGCTGTTAATATTACAATAATTATATTTCTTAGATAATATTCTAATAGTAAGCTTTATATAGTAATTTTACGGATTAGAATTAGTTTTATAGTTTTGAAAAATGGGTGTAATGAAAATAGATGGATATGTTTGTGAGAGATGCAGTCATAGGTGGATTTCTCGAGTTAATTCTAAGCATATTCCTATAGTTTGTCCTAAATGTCATAGTCCATATTGGAATATTAAAAGAAGTAAAAAATCAGGGGCTAAAGAATGAAATTCGATAAGTTTATTTTTTTATTATTAATCGTTTTAGCGCTAACTTTTTTTGTTAGTGCAGTCGGATATACTGTTGTTTATACTGATGTAACTAATGCTGCATTTTTTAATCAGACAAATTTAACAGATAGTTTAGGAATATCTTTGCTGAAAAATTCTTCAGGTTATAATTTTAGTTCTGGAGATTTTTCGAGTTTTGTTTTTATGAACACCACTTCAATATTTTGGAATTTAAGTCTCGGAACTGCGGATACTTATTCTGCAAGGAGCGGGGTTGTGAATAATTTTGGAATAAATTTGAGTGAGCCTAGTTTGGTTGCTTACTTGCCTCTTGATAGCACGAACGGAACTTTTTTTGCTGATGCAAAGGGAATTAATAATGGGACTTGTTCGGGAATAATTTGTCCAAGTAATATGAGTGGACTTTCTAGTCCTGCGAAAAATTTTGATGGAACGAATGATTTAATAAATATTACGGATAATTCTTATAATGATATTTTAGGCGCTCAAACTTGGAGTGCTTGGATATATCCCACTAATGTTACGGGACAACATCAAATATTGGCAAAACATACTTCTCTAAATCAAGGAAGTTTTGAATTTCATGTTTATAATGGACAATTAGTAATTATCTTAATTTCATCTCCATCTGGAAATTATATGTTTAATGTATCTTCTCCAGCCATTACAATAAATAAATGGTATCATGTTGCCACAACCTATAATGGTGAAATAACACCAGCCATGGAATTATATATCAATGGAATAAACAACGCAACTACTGGGGGAATCTCCGGTTATACTGGGCGTTCTGATAATACTGCAGATATAACTATAGGATACAATCCTTATCCTGGAACCCCCAGTCCATTCAATGGTTCCATTGACGAAGTTTTAATATATAATAAATCCCTATCAACATTAGAAATAAATCAAATTTACAAAGCCGGACTCTCTCAACACGCAAATACAAACATAACTCTTCAAACAAGAACTGCAAATTCTTACAATATTTCAGACAGCGGACTTGTTGCACTTTGGGGATTGAATAATGCAACAGGAGAAAATGCAACTTACTTCAAGGATGAAACTGGAAGAAATAATGGAACTTGTTCGACTTGTCCAATACTTACTCCAAATGGAACTGTTGGGAATGCGATGAGTTTTGATGGGGCGGATGATTATCTAAAATTTACAAATAATCCCTCTTGTAATCTTACTAATATTGACTGGTCTGCAGGAGCTTGGGTATACTCTGTTGGAGTGCAAAATTTTCAGGCTTTTTTAGCAAGCGATGGACTTACCGCAGGTAATGGGTCAGAAGTATTATATTTTGAAAAAAATGGTGCGACATATAGATTTACTGGCTGGAAAAATGGCGGAACGCAAACTGCAGGAACCTCCACTCTCGTCTTAAATAAATGGTATTATCTAATGGCTGCTAGAAATAGTACTTCTCTTAATTTATATGTTAATGGAGTTTTAGATAATGCTGATACATCTGTAACTCCTAATTTTGGTTGTTTGGGCCGAGCAGGTCAATTTATGGAAATTGGGGCAAATGGCGGAGGTTCAGAAAATTTCAACGGCACCATCGACGAAGTCCGCATCTACAATCGTTCTCTTAATGTAACAGAAATCCAAAATTTATATCAATTAGGAAGTTATCATCTTAACTGGAATAACAATGGAGTCTATAGTTCTGCAACAATAGTTCAAGATAATGTTGCAATTTCTGAATCAACAGGCGGGAAGTTTATGCAGTTTAGAGCTAATTTTAGAACTAATAATACTCAAAGTTCGCCTTACTTGTTGAATCATAGTGTTATCTCAAATGGACTTGCACAGCCTTGTGATTTTGGAGATGTTTATACAACTTGTGTTTTAAATCATACTTACAAGGTTACAAACAATGAAGTAATTAACGCAAATAATTTTACAATTGCTGACTCAGGAGTTCTTTTGAATAATTCTGGAATAAGTTTCACAATTAATTTAACCGGGAATTTTACTATGCTGAGTGGGGCGAGGGTGGATGGGAGCGGGGGAAATGCTACTTTTTTTCCTTCCGGGGGCATGAACTTAACAATATCTGTTGCACAAATTGTAAATTTAAGCAGCGGAAGTTCTATAATTTTATATGGGGGTGCCAGATTAGCAAATGATTATTATAACGCCAGTAAGGGTGGTTTTGTAAATATTTCTGCAAATAAATTTTATTCTGCCGGTTCGATTTTATTAACAGGAGGAAGTGGACCCACTGCAGGCCATAGTGGTAATGGTGGAGATGGTGGGAGTGTTTTTGTAATTTCTAATATTACTGAAATTTCTGGTGCAATTAATACTAGCGGGGGTAATGGTCTTAATAGTGTTAATGGTTGTGTTACTAATCTTAGTGGTGCAAGACCTGATGGCGGAGATATAATTATAAATTCAAAGAATATTTCTATATCCGGTAGAATTGATGTTTCTAGAGGAAGAGTTGGTAATTGTATTGATGGAGAAAATGGAATTGTTTTGCTCAATTATACTACTAATACTAATTTATTGAATTTAACTGGCGCAAATTTTGTAATTGGCGGTCCAAGAACAGACCCTTTTTGTGACCAAGGAGATTTGAATACCAATTGCAATATTACAAATCTCCATGGATTTTATATGAATGATTTTATTAATGCAAGCAATCTAAACTTTTTAAACAATTCTAGATTAACCTGGAATTCAGTTTTATCTGGAAATTTAAATATTAATCTTTCGGGAAATTTAACTATGATGAGTGGTTCCTCAATTATTTTTGATGGAATCGTACAAGATTATAATGGTGTTTCTAATACCTATAAGATTCAGCCGGGTTCAAATCTTACTATTTTTGCACAAATTGTAAATTTAAGTAGCGGAAGTTTAATTAGATCCTTGGGTGGAAACCATACAACTAATGCTAATTATTTAGCTGGAATTGGTGGAAGTTTAAACATTTTTGCAGATAAATTTTTTTCTTTTGGAACTATTATTTTTAAGGGAGGGGCTGCGGGTCAGGCTTATATTGGCGGTTATGGTCATGGGGGTTATGGCGGAAATATATTGGTAAACTCAAATATTACTGAAATTTATGGAAATGTCAATTTAACCGTGGGTTTTGGAGCTACTTTTTGTGCATTAGATTCGGGTACTGCGGGGGGCGGGAGAAGGGGGATTGGTGGAAATATAAATGTTAATTCTAAAAATATTACTATTGGGCAATCAATAAATGTTAATAGGGGAACTTCTGCTTCTGGCGGGTGTAATGATGGTTATGGTGGAAATATTACTCTTGTTGCTTCAGAAATATTGAATGTAAACAATTCTCTTTCAGCGAAAGGCAATATTTCTGGAAATATCATTCTTGTAGGAAATAAAATCTATCTGAATTCTATTGTTAATGTAACTGCTGATACGGGGACGGTTGCAGGAGCGCAAAATGGAACAATAAGAATAATTTTTAATTCAATTTTTAATAATACAGGCTCTTCGATTGCTCCCGCGACTTTCTTGACAAGAAATACTTCTAACGGACAGATTGCTTTGCTTTCTGCAATTAATGGAACTCTGAATAATAGCGCGAATTATACTCTGGCGATGGCTATTGCGAATAATAATCTTAGTATAAACTCCAATAATTATGCTTGGTTGAATAAAAGCGCAAATCTAACTTTCTATAATACTCCTGCGACTGGAACAGTAATGCTTAGAAACGGAGTTATTTGCAATTCTACTACCAATCCTGCCTGTAACAATTTAACATCGCTTGCTCAAACTAATGTTGTATTTAATGTAACAAGTTTCAGCGATTATTCTTTGGGTGATTTTGTTAATCCTAATGCTACATTAGTTAATCCTACGAATAATTCTTATAGCAATAATTCGGAGAATAATCTTACTGCAAACTTGAGTGATGATGTAGGTATAAAGAATGCGACGTTAAATATTTGGAATTCTACGGCGTTGGTTAATCAGACTTCTTTGATTATTTCGGAAGTTGTTGGAACAACTTCGGCGACTATTGGAATAATTGTTAGTCTTGTTGATGGAATTTATAACTGGTTCTATAAAATTTTTGATTTTGCAGGAAATTCTTATACGACTGGGAATAACACGCTAACTGTTGATACAATCTTTCCACTTGTAAGTTTTGTTGAGCCGACTCCCTCATCAGGAGACGGAAGAGGGGGAATTTTTGAGATAAATGTTTCTGTAACTGAAATAAATTTAGCCAATATTACTCTTAACTTTAATAATCAATCACAGGTTCTTTGTAATAGGACTTCAGAAAGTTTGAGCAACACCTTTTCTTGCGATAATACTAATGCAACAGCATTTAATATTACCCAAACGCAATATATTTTCTTGTTTAATAAAACTGGATTAACTCCTGGAATAACTTATTACTATAATGTTACAGTTATTGATTTCACGGGGAATACAAATATTTCTGAAACAAGAGCGATATTGGGAAATGCTGCGCCAACTTTCTTAAATGTAAGCAATAGTCCTGATACAAACGATAGTCTTGACCCTGGCGTGAATATTTTGATAACAGTTAATGCTTCTGATTCAGAGTATAATATGGATGCTCTTGTTTTGTATTGGAAAAATTTCACTGCGACATGGGCTGAAGCTAATTCAACAAGAATGCTAAATCAAACTCCGATTTATAATTCAACAAATTCTATAAGTCGATCAACAATATTTAATGCAAGCATTCCAACTTGGGCTTATGAGCATAACTTGAGTTATATGATCATTTCCAATGATACAATTGGAGCTGTGAGAAATTCAAGTATTTATAATCTTTCGATTTTATGGGATTGTAGCTGGACTTTAGATACCCTTAATCTTGGCGGAAGTTCTGGATGGAATGAAAATAAGTTTATAGGAAATATTACCATAAATAATACGGGCGATAATGGTTATACTAATAATAACTGCACTCAATTATTTCAGTTAAATTATAATTTAGATGTTGGAAGGATTTATTTTGATAATGTTGCAGCCAACCAATACATAAGGACCTCTAATATTTATACAATTAATCCCGGACAAAATCAAACAGTAAAAATTAATGCAAGTTTCTTGTCTCAAATAAGAGAGGATAGTGTTGTGATAAATATTACTGAATTATCAAACCGCTCTTTGACCTATAATAAAAGTGTAACTGCAACAATTATTAGCAATCAAAATGGACCTTATTTATATCATTTGATTACCCTTTACCCTAGCAGCGTATATTTGCAACAAAGTGTTAATTTTACTCTTCAGGGTTATGTAAGAAATTTGATGGGTGATGGTTCTGCAGAAAATTCTTCTTATAATACTACAATCTACTGGACAATTCCGGCTGAATTTACAAATCTAAGCGGAAATATAACTCAAAACTTTACTAATTTAAGCGATGACGGATTATATTATAATAATGCTGATTTAGGATTTATTAGCGATACGGAATTAGAAGCTTCTGCCCCCGGAGTTAAGAGTTTTTATCTCACTACTTATGGCTATAGAAATTATACTGGAGATTGGAGTTTTGTGCAAGATGCAAAT
>ERZ1292632.3726-Hain-H43-01um-R2-3726-length-11464-cov-4_pt2 | contig 11224 bp, 21 predicted proteins | sample MGYA00564407_ERZ1292632 | MGnify/ENA primary metagenome ERZ1292632 (study PRJEB36523, sample SAMEA6512637) | groundwater metagenome | collected 2019-01-08 | study: AquaDiva: Metagenomics assemblies of 32 groundwater samples
GCGAAATCTTTGTAACACTTGAACAATAATATGAAATGCACAATATCAACGTGGCGAGTTGAAAAAAGCTATATGATGAATATGAAAGTATGAATGTGACAATTTCAAATAGAGAATCTGCAAGAACCCACTTGGAATTACCGCATAAGTACCTCCACGGAGCGAAATTGCCTCCCTTCCGCTTGGCAGCAGAGTATTTATTTGATGCTGTATTGGCTAGATTTCAAAAATCATATATCGTATTATAGTACATATTGTGCATTTCTAATTTTAATTTATGCAAAAACAAATACATATAGAGTTTACTAAAATGAAATGTTTTTATTGTCAAGAAGGCACTATGTATCAAACATACAAAGCGAAGTATCTTGATCGCGTTGGTTTCATAATGAATTGTTATAAATGCTCGCAAATATTTTTTAGAAGTTATGTAAACAAAAATGATGTTATTGAAACAGTTCCAGATGAAGATTTATTAGATTTGTATAAAGATTATGATGCATTTTGAAAAAACCAAAGTTAAGAATACCAGTGCCTCAAAAACCACCAAAAGTTATCATTCCAAAAAAAGTTTACGATAGAAAAAAATCTAAAAAAGAGTTGAAAGACATAGTTAATGGCAGAGATTAAAGTAAGCTTTTGGAAAAAAGTTGGTAATAGATTAAACTGTTGGCTAACTACTCACGATTGGAAAGTTAGCAATACATTTTTCTATCCAGTTAATAGATATCCATACATTGATAAACTTTGGGAAAGCCTTATAATATGCGAACATTGTGGTTTGAGAATAGAACCAAAGTTTTTCAACAAAAACTGGAGAGTAAAACATCAATTAGCAATTTTTGAGGGTGATGATATAAAATTGAATTTGAATCCAAAAGAAGCAAGTCACTATAATTTCACAGTAAGAATAGTTAAGTTATTGAATAAAAGACAAGGAATGATAAAATGAGACAATTTATAGCTGGTTTTTATGTTACTATTGCAACTATTGCATCAATTGTTATATTAGCAACGTTTCTTAGCAAAGGATGCGCAACAGATTATAGAAAAGCGACTCTAAGATATGGGTATGCAGATACTCTTAAGACAACTTTCTTTTTAAGAGATAAAGAAATACTACAAGAGAAAGTTAAAGAAACGTTTCCAAATTTCAGTATAGTTAAATCAACTCCATTATCTTCTGGAGCATATACTTTGTCATCTAAAATTGGTACGATTTACGAATTAAGTATTGTTAAAGATTTAGCAATAGACACAACAGCGCCAAAATATGTTACAACAAACAAATTAAAATAAATTGATTTTACAATTTTTCCTGATAAAACATTGTATTATATTATATCATAAATTTATTAAAAAGAAATGCAAAATTTGAAAGAGCCGCTCTACTTGTCACCAATACCACAAGAAGACGAACATGGCTTGTGTGCGAATGCATTAGTTAGTAAAGACAAATTCACAATTTACATAGACTCTTCAGTCGATGATTTGTTATACGATGGTTTATGTCAAATTACATTTAATACAATAGATTATAAAAATGCTATGAAAATGTTAAATGCTTTAAAAAATTGCATAGCTTCTCTTTATGCAGAAGCTATAACAAGAAGAGATGATATATGCAAAATAATGGAGCCCCAAAAACCTTCAGAAATTAGCCCTATAGATTTCGTTATAAAAGACGTGACAAAGAAATTATTATTACCTCATTCAGAAATAAACATAAGGAATGACGAAGAATTAGAAATTATCAGATCTATAGGAGTGATAGATGAATCTAGAATCATTAATGAAAAGTGATTTTGTTGTTATTAATTTGAATGAATCAACACCGTATAAGTGGTGTTATCATAAGGTCATAGTAACAAAAGACTTAAAAATTAAAAGAAGAGATGTCTTCAAAATGTATACTATACCTGAATTTTTGAACTCAGTCATAATAGGATTCTATTATTTTGGAGACGCTAATAAAATAAAAGAAAAAATTGAAGACCTAAAAATATATCATACAATATCTAATGTAGATTAATGGCAGGAAGAAAAAAGTTATTCAAAAATTATGCATTTGAGCACGTAGTAAAGCTACCAGATGATAGCGGATTGAGTAAATATGAATTTAAAGATTTGAGCATAGACCAAGTTCCGCAATACACAAGCATTGACGCTCTTGTATATCACGCCTCAGATGTTTACAAAAAGAAATATATTGTATACAAAATTAGGGGTTATGAAAAAACAAAAAATGATAAAACTGTTTTCAATGTAAATGACTATTATAGAGTTGTAGACGAAGGTGTTGTAAAAGAATCGTTAGGAGCAGAAAGAACGTTTTATCAAGAAAGTCTTATAATAATACCAGAAGCTTATGCGGCTAAGAAACACAGGTCAGTATCTTGATGATTTATTTAATTCAAAACTTACTCAATAAAAAAAGGAAAGTTCAAAATGAAACTATATCCAGTATTCTATCATGACAGAACCAATTTTCCTAAAAATTGGGAAAAGCTTCAAAATACACCAGAAGAAGATAAAGCAAAAGTTAATCCTCTTTTGAAACCAATAAGTATCACAACTTGTCTGTTATTAGACAATGAAAAGAAAGTTGTTTCTATGGGAGTAGCAATACAAAATGCTATAGATGGAGAAAATAGAAAAGTAGGAAATAAGAAAGCTGAAAAACGTGCTATAGATGCTATTAGGGCTAAAAGGAATATTCTTCCTATCTGGAGAGAGTATACTACATTGTTAATATCTTCTATTAAAGTAGATTTTCCAACATTCAAAGGTGTTTTTAATCCAAATGAAAAAGACTACAATAGATTCAAAAAGATTCTTGAAAAGAAAGTTTTAAACGAAAAAGAAGCAATTGAAGTTAACTAATAGGAGAATTTATGAATTCCAAAAACTATGGTTCATTCCATGAAAGATCGATTTCTGATACTCAGAAAATAGTTGTTCATCTTATATCTTTCAACAAGAAACCACCTGTGTTAGCTTGTCAACATATGTGGAGAGAAAATGTAAATGCTGAATGGAATTTTGGTAAGATGGCAGTTATGAATGAAGAAATCATTAAATCAATGATTGATAACGATGTTCTTAAAAAAGCATTGGACAAGATAAATGAGCTCAAAACCGGACAGCAAGAGTGAATTGTGGTATATAATAGACCACTCAAATAAATTAAGTCATCCAGCTATATTTCATTTGTATCCAAAAAAAGCTGATAAGTGTCTCGTTAATGGAGAAGCTGGAATGAAATTTGAATTAGCAAGTGGTAGACTTATTTATGCAGAAAAAACATCTGTATTTTCAGATATTGATAGCGCACTTGTAGCATTAACAAATCTTGCGTCTAAAGTAGCTCGTTATATCCAAGATGATAAAAGAATGATTTTAGACGCAGAAATAGAAAATGCGATAATGGAGCCATAATGTCGAAGAAAATAATAGTATATAAAAATGATGCAAAATTTGTTGGATACATTGTCAAGACTTCATATGACGATAAGATTGTTATTGTGAATATAGATGGTAAAGAATATGTGGGTAGATTAGTAAATTCATGGGTAGAAATCTAAGAACTGTTAACTATCAGGAGTTATAAAGATGAAAATAATGCCAGCATTGGGCGGAGACCCCGAAATCTTTGTTGTAGATAAAGAAGATAGTTTAGTCTCAGCTTCAGAAATAATAAAAGGAGCTATTAAGACAAGTTCAAATAATGGAAAAAAAGTTGGAGAAGTCGTTAACGATGGAATGCAAATTGAATTACATCCAACTCCATCTACATGCAGAGTCATATTGGCTGCAAATTTATTTGACTGCATGAAAAGCGCTAACAATCTTGCAAAAAGTAAAGGATTATCTTTATCAAGTTCTTTTACAAAAAATGTTAAAGAAAAAGTTTTGAAAGCTCTTTCAAAAGAAGTCAGCGCTTTAGGATGTGAACCAGATTATTTTGCATATAGTGGGAAAGTAAAGATTTTGAACATTGATGGATCGAAACATTTCAAGAGATATTGTGGTGGTCATATTCATCTTGGAATAGTTAGTAATTCTGGAGCTGATAAAGAATTTTACAAAAAATCAGTTGTCGATCAATTTCATTCTCATGCAGATGAAATGATTAAAATGTTTGATTATTTAGTTGGAAATACATCTGTGCTATTAGACCATGATGAAAGTAATGTTGAAAGAAGGAAAGTATATGGTCAAGCTGGTTCATATAGATATCAGCCACATGGTATAGAATATAGGACATTGTCAAATGCTTGGTTAAGACACACGTCTTTTATGTCTTTAATGTATGGATTAGCAAGATTAGCTGCAAAATTAACACCACCAACATATAATGATGTGGTTAAAATTGCAACACTCAAAACTTTTACTAAAGAAGTACCAGAAAAAGCAATAGAAGAAGCTATAAATGATAATAATTTCGAATTAGCAGAAAAGAATTTTAAGAAAATTGCTTCAATTTTATTAACAGAAGCAAAAGCAATGGTCAATTATTATGTGATAGAATCATTTAAAGAAAATGATTTTAAGTACATATTGTATTTAAACAAATTTCCAGAAAAAGCAATATGGTATGGAAAAGATTATAATCAAATGTGGAATATAGAAAATTCACCTTCTATGCATTCTATAGGTAACACTAATTTTGGTTGGCAAGATACATTAAAAAGTGTTGTTGGTATAGAAAAGCTTTTGAAAGACAAAGATTTTGTTTCAATAAGCCTAAACTAAAACATTATAAGTTGTGGTCTCTAACGAGATGAGTAGAGTTCAAGTGGTCATCCTTCAGCCATCCTTAATGTGCTATATACCATATAGCAATAAGCATTAAGAAATGCAACTGATAAACTGCCATACACAACTTATTTAATTTGAGAGAAATTATATGATAATGTCTGTTATGAAAGAAAAAGATAACTTCTTTATAGTTAATGAAAAAGAAATAAGAAGTATGCTCATGGTTGCTATAAGAGAAGCACTTAGATTATCAGATAACTCAAGACTTCAAACTGATATAATGCCAGGAATTACTTCAAAAGTGAGTATTCTTAGTTTAGAACAAAAAGAATTTATTATCAACAAAGCAATAACAGAAGAAATGAAAAAAATGGAAACGGAGACAGATTAATATGAGATTCGCCGATTCTTTTCATAAAAGACTATATAGAATTTCAAAATTTAACTCAAGGTCATTAAAAACAAAAGATGGACGAAGATATGAAGTTTGTAGTGTTAAATTACCAACATATCTAATCCACTCTGTTGAATTCGAAGATAGATTTGGGTATTACATAGAAAATATGAAGTCCAGTGTAACAGTCTTAAGAAAAATGGTTCAAAAAGAACCAATTAGCTTTAGCGAAGACTTAAAACTTGATGGAGCTTTATGGTATGATGAATTCAAAACTCTCGAAAAGAAATTAGAACTAAAATTAAAGGAAGTTGACGAACATGAGTCAAAATTACTCGATCTTGCCAGCGTTATCTCAAAACAACTCTCGTGACGAAATTAAGATAGGATGTAGAGAACTTTTTGATAAATGCTGGCTTTTATGCTTTGGAAATTCAGAAATAAGATTGACTTCAGATTTAGAAGAAGAAAGTAGATGGACAAGAATTGGTAAGATATACGTATTCTGTAGAGTTGAGAGAAACAAATATAACAGTTCAGACATAAAAATAAGATGGATGAGAATCACAGCGCCATTTAATACTTTATTTTTTGATAATGAAGACGTCAAATATAACAAAATAAGAATCTTTAGTAAAGGCACAATTTGTTATATATTGATGGATATATTTGATATGAATAAACAACATATCAAGAAAATAAAGCATTTACAAAAAAGATTATTGTCTGAAATAGATAAATTTCATGACAAACTTGACAGTGTAAGAGAGAAAGTAGCAGAAACTGTTTCAGCTTATGAAGATTATACAGATTAGTTTATTCACTATTAACAAAGGAAGCAGCTAAATATGAAAACTGTATTAACCTGGGACGATCCAGAAATAAGGTCTGGTCCAGATACAAATCAAGATTACATTAGATTTGTATTAGATTTTTTGAAAGGCGGAGTCGGGATTAAGCCACAATTTGTAACTTTTCAACAGAAAATTAAAAATGTAGAATGTAGTGGAGTTTATGTTGGATGTCATATAAATAATGTTCCAAAGTTTAAGAGCGGTCATTCAAGAAAGTTAAGTGGAACTTGGGAAGAATTATGTCAGTATAATTATAATGACGCAGTAATTCATCCTGGAACATTTACATTCCTTATGCATAAAGGTGATTCTAGTCAAGTGTTCTTTTCAGTTTATAAAGACCAGAATTCTATAGCTATCCAAGACGTATTTGCTCCGCTATTTAAGCTAAGAAATGCTACTCATAAAAAAGAGTATGAAAGATTAGAACAGTTATTGAAAATTATGTTTAACTCAAGTAAAAAATCTTTCAAAGATTATGAAGCAAGTAAAGTCGCGATAGATTCTATTCTCAAAGAATTAGACCAAATTAAAATTGGCACAGATCCTGAATTTTCTGTTGTTCAAAAGAACAATAAAGAATCTATGGTTAATGCTTTTAATGTCTTAAAATCTTCTGAATTTAAGATTGGTACTGATGGTCATAATTCGATATTAGAATTAAGACCAACTGCATCTTCTAATTTAGAAGATTTTTGTAGTGAATTAGATGATATAGTCGCAGAAACAAGTGAAATAGTAGACGAAGATGAATATGATTTATTAACAGGAGGTGGACATTTTAAGAATGAATCTCTTGGCGGTCATATACATTTTTCAAATATATCACCATCTCCAGATTTTTTGAAAATGTTAGACACATATATCGGCAATCCACTTAAAGCATGTGCTGGTGGTAAAAGACCAGAAGGCGGAGACCAGTATGGAAAAGAAAGTGATTTTAGAAATCAACAATATGATGAAGGAAAGATTCAAGGATTCGAATATAGAACTCCACCTTGTTTTTGGACAAATGAAAAACTGACAAAAGCAACATACATAATTGCTATGCTTTTAGCTAAAACATATATGATTCATAAGAGACAAAGAAAAGCATTTGAATATGAATCAACTTTGTTCATGGACAACTATAAGAAGCTGTATGACTATGAGAAATGGAAACCTTATATAGATTATTTTTATGATTTCGTTTCTAAAAAGACTTCAATAAATGGATATGTATTTACAAATTGGGAAATAAAAAGAAAGAAAGAACAAAAATCTATAATAATCCCGATAACTCATACAAATGATGATTTATTAAAAGATATAATTCCAGATTCAGTTATGGTATATAAACCACCATTTAGGTCTATTACTTTTTATGGCTTATCAGAAAAGAGTTCAAGTTTAGCAGCTATAAACATAGACTCTTATTTTATAAATGGTAATGTTCATACTGGATTTTTGCATAGATGGATGAGAGATTTTATTAAAGATATTTGTATTGTTGATAGGGCAATAAAACAAGAAAATGTAAATGATTTCTTAAAAAATGGTAAATTGTGGATAGGTTTATCAATGCCTCTTAGACAATTTGCTATAAAAATGGACCCAGAAATAAGGAGAAAATTCTTTAAATCTTTGTTGAAGAGATTATCAGTTTTCATTAGAGATTCAATTAAAAATCCAATTATGCTTGATGAAAATGATGAGAATGAAATAAAAGAGTTTAAGAAGATTAAAGAACTAATTAAATAGGAGAAAAAATCAGATGTGCGGAATATTAGGTTATATAGCATTAGATAAAAAGAGACCAAATCTTGAAGCATTTAAGAAAGCACTTATTTCTTGTTCTAATAGAGGTAGTGATGCTACTGGATTTTACACTCCGATTACTGATGTAGTTAAAAAAGACCAAAAAGCAGAGACTTTTGTCAAAAATTATTCTGACCAGTTGGCAAAAGGAATAAGCTCAAATATTATGATAGCTCATGCAAGAGCTACTACTTGCGGTACAGAAAAGAATAATGTTAATAACCACCCTCATATTTCTAAGAATTATATTTTAGTTCATAATGGTGGAATTTTCAAAACAAAAGCAGTAGAAGGTTACAAATTAATAAGTGAATGTGATTCCGAAATTATTCTTTCATATGTTGAAACTCACGGAATCAAAAAAGGCCTTAGTGAAATGTGTGATTCAGATTCACAAGCAATTGCATTATGGAGCAAGAAAGATAAGATTTTATATTTGTATAGGAATAACAATCCTACAAGTATCTTGTTAGATAAAAAAGATAAGATTATCTACTTTGCTTCTACAACAGAGATATTGAAAAACTTTTATAGATATAGTGATGCACTTGGCTTTAAAGTTTGGGATGAAATGACTATATTTGAACCAGAAAAAGATAATCTTTATTCTTTTAGCATAGAAAAAGGATTGCTTGGAAAAGAAGAAATTAAACAAAAATATTGGTCTTACATGACAGGTGAGCAATTTGGAAGACATAATGGATACTCTGGTTATCAAGAAGGCCATTATCATTGGCAAGGTAATAATAGAATGAAATGGTGTGACGATTGTAGAGCAACTGTTAAAGAAGGACATAAATGTACAAAAGATTCATCTTCAGTAAAACAAAGCATATCTGCTCCAAATATCGATATGAGCAAAGACCATAAGAGAACAATCATTTATAGAATGGGTTCTCCAAGATTTATAGTTCACCAAATTGACAAAAAAGCAAGTTAACAAAAAAAAGAATGAAAGGTTTGTATGCCTAATAATCAGTGGTTTATTGCTTGCACTAAATTCACTTCTCCAACTGCAAGAGAATTAGCTCATAAATTGGGTGTAGGCTTTGGAAGAAGACCAAAGAAAAGCAGAGTTAATATCATCAGATGGGGATTTGTAGGAGATTTAGAGGGTATTCAAGTTAGAAATAGAAGATTTTTTCCAGATGCAAGAGCTATACAAAACTGTTCTAATAAATTATCTACATTTAGAATTTTGAGAGATGCACATATCTCTATTCCAAAATTCTATACAACACAAGCAGAATTAAGAGACGCAAAATATCCATTGTATTCAAGAAAAGAATACCACACAATGGGTAAAGATATAATTATGGTTCACAATTTAGAAGAAGCAATTCAACAATTGAGAAACGGTAGATATCTTGTTGAATCTATTAGTTACAAGAAAGAATATAGAATACATGTCATCAATGGTAAAATTGTATCTATGTCAAAGAAGTATTTTAGACCCCAACTATGGGAAGAATTAGGAAAACCAAAGATGAAAGATTTGATTAGAAATAATGAGAATGGTTGGGGTTATTATGATTTTAAGGATGACGAAAATTGTCCAGAAGATGCAAAAAAAGAAGCTATTAAAGCAGTTGCAGCTCTTGGTTTGTTATGGGGAGCAGTAGACATTATAAGAGATAAAAGAGATAAGAATTACATTTTAGAAGTTAATTCTGCTCCTGGTTTAAGAGATAAGAGAGTAGATGTATATGCAAACGAATTCAAGAAAATAATGGTAAAGGCAGCATAATGAAACAAAAAATATGGGTTGAACAAGGACTTTTAGCGAAGAATAAACCCAATTCTAAAAGAATACAAAAGTTAATGTCAGCATGTTTAAATCTATATGACTACAAAATATTGTGTCACTTGTTAGCTGAGATGTCGTATGAATGTGATTCTGATGATTTTAATATTGAAGCTTTTGTTCATAGAATTGGAAAAGTGAATGACATAAAATTTGAAGAAATAAACGAAAAAGGAACTCATGCCAACGTTACAATGTGAAAGTTGTAGAGGGTCAGGATATGATGGTGTTATATATAAACTTGACAAAATAGACGACGAAGTATCTTTAGAATGTATAGAGTTAAAAAAATGTTCTACAAATTGTAGAGATGGATTCGTATTCAAAGTAGATGATGAATCTTATAACACAAAAGATAGCGTAAGAGAGTGAATTTCAAGTTTCCATTCAAAAACAATAAAGAAGTAAAAAGAGGCTTTTTTATCTTAAAAAGAGCGATAAAGATGTATCGCAATGTTCATCTTGTTATGCAAGATGATAAGATATACATATATCCAACACTCAATTATAGTTTTTCAACGTTGGCAAAGATGCATGGTGCAAATGTTAGTACCTTAAATCTAAGGTATGTTTTTGGATATTGTAGATACTTATTACAACACAATAAACTTATTAATTTTCGTAAATTTCTTTATGATTTCTATTATCCAATCACTGATGAAGAAATGGGATATGCCGATGAAGAAGAGATAAGACTGCGTCCAGATAATACTTTTCAATATACAGTAAGACAAACATTTAATCATAATCCTATCATTAGAGATGATGTTGGTGGACAAGCTGATGTGCAATAAAAACAAAATTTACAAATTTAAGAGGATATTATAATGCTTTTGAAAATACCTCCTGTTATATCTACTTTGTTCTTAAATGATGAATTTATAGGAACATATGATAATCCAATAGATTTATCAGATGCAATAGATATTTCATTAGAACAAGAAGACAAAGAAAAGTTTTCAGACGTTTCAAATTGGCAAGGAATATCAGTTGCAATATATTTCTCTTTAGTCAATGATTCTGATGGAAGTTCACAAACATATTGTATTAGAGAAAAAGACATAGATGATAAAAATGATATAACAAAGATATATGATGCAATGATTAGCAAATATACAATGCAATTAGAAGCAAAATTTCATGATGATGATGAATATGGAGAAATGATGTGTGGATAGTAAGATAATATGTGAACATCTAATAGAAAACAATATATCGTTCGGAGTAGAGCTTGAAGTTGGCATGTCTTCTAAAAATCTTGGTTCGAGAAGAAGAAAAGAAGGTAGAAGAGATGTCGAGTTAAATAATTTGGGCATACGTCATACGATAGAATTGTTGAAGAAGAATGGTTTTAATGCTATTGAAGACCATGATTTCAACGGTAATTGGAAAACTGTTAGATCGTGGGTCATTGGATATGATTCTTCTATAGATTTTGATTCTCAGATAGAATTAAGAAGTCCTATTCTAAAAGGAGAAAAAGGATTAAAACAAGTCACAGATATGATAGTTTTATTGAGAGAAAATGATTATGAGTTCGATGAAAGTTGTGGCTTACATGTTCATATAGATTGCAGTGAATTAAGCTTCAGAGCTGTAAAGAATTTGATTATA
>ERZ1292632.3835-Hain-H43-01um-R2-3835-length-11220-cov-6_pt1 | contig 11220 bp, 9 predicted proteins | sample MGYA00564407_ERZ1292632 | MGnify/ENA primary metagenome ERZ1292632 (study PRJEB36523, sample SAMEA6512637) | groundwater metagenome | collected 2019-01-08 | study: AquaDiva: Metagenomics assemblies of 32 groundwater samples
AACCTGAGGAAAGGGAATATCATATTGTAGATAATTTCCATTTGTCCGAAAAAAGAAATTCCGAAAATGAAAACTTTTACCATAGCCAAATTGTGGGGGGTAAGTTTCTAGCGTCCCAATTTCAAAATCTCGCTCAAGCAATAGCGCAAGTGGCTTTGCTGCGAAAATATTCTTTTTACAAAACACATCTTGATGCACGCTTAATGTTAATCCAACAGGATCATTACATGGCAATAATTCATACCAGCAAGGCAATCTAATTCCCTCGATGTCTGATGCCTGCCATATTTTGTTTTCTGGCATTTTATGCCTCCTGCTCGAGTGATATTTCTTTGCAACTGTCAATTCTTACTTTAATAATACAATTCGGATTAAATAATTGTTTTGCTTCTTGCATCGCTAATTTGTCAGAGAAAGCTTCTATTTTTATTGTATGCATTTTTCCATTTCTCGTAAAAACCAAAATTGTATATCGTGATTTCGTAGCCTCTATAAAGAGCTTTGGTTCGGTGGGCCAATATAGCTTTATACTTTGATATTCGTCAGGATAAAATTGATTCGCTACTTTCTTTGCTTCTTCCCAGTCTCGAGCGTAGACATTCCCGCATATCTCGTAATTGAAATCTAACACACACCACAATCTGAATGGTTTGGATTCTTTTTTTCTTTCAAGGGTGAACCATTTTTCATTTGTTTCAGTTTCTTCAATTCCGGTATCAGGATTATTTTCCCACAAAGCCGCCATTTGAGTGATTTCGTCCAAAATCGTCAAAAGCAAAAAACATAAGCTGAATGCTTGGCTAGGGTGGTCAACATTATGTCCGCACATACTATCGCCAGTATAATTTGGATCGATTCCGCAAGCGTTTTCTGGCACAGTAATGTGAAATCCTGTTTGCCTGAAAAAAAGGGTGATTTTGTCAATATCAAATTGCCCAGAATCTAACACTTTTTGGCACCGTTCAACGATTTTATCAAGAAGCAAAGGGCAAGCAAAAACCTTTGGCATAATAGTATCTTTGAATCCGGGTGGATAATCCCAAAAAACATTGTACGCGTTCATATCTTGACCTGGTGTGTATTGCCATTTTGGCAATAGTCTCCATAATTGGTGATAGTCTATTTTCGCATCCATTTTGTTCCTCCTGATTGTTAAAGTCCTCGGCGAATATATTTAAAACATACATTAAATTATGACATAAAGTCAATAGTGGTTGGTTTCAGTGGACTGCGCCAAGATTCCTATTGCGAATCAGGGTAATTCACATAATTTGTGTATTTGTGTATGATCACCCGCACTTAGTAAATTTGCATCCCGGGCATTTGACGCAACCTTCTTCGTAGATCATAGTGTCGCCACACTCCGGGCATAGGTTGATTTGGTTTTGCGCGCTAGAAATTTTATGCGAATTTGTTTCTATTTTTTCTTTTTGGTTTTCTGGCTCGATTTTTTCCTCAAGTGCTTGCTTGGCTTCTTGGGCGGATTGACTTTCATTTTTGGAGCCATTTTTCCATACTAAGTTTAATTCTTTTTGTCGAGCCAAATATCGTTCCAAAGCTTTTCCCAGCGCGTCTGGCGGTGATAAAATCAGTTCGCCGTTTTGCCAGACCGGATTTGAACCGCGGATGCCTTTTAATTGTTCAATGATAATGTCAACTGGCACGCGACAGCGAAGCGCGATTGATATTAGTCGCGCGATGGCTTCCACTAACGCGCCAGCGTCTCCGCCCGATTTTCCAATTTGAGCAAAAACTTCAAACAATCCTTCTTTGTCTTCGTTGACTGTAATAAATAAATTTCCCATTCCGGTGGCGATTTTTTCCGTTGTGCCAACCACCACTGCCGGTCGGTGGCGCGGTTCAACAGGCAAGGGCGCGTTTATTTTTTCGTCCCCACTTACAGTTTTATCTTTTGACCCCACTGTCAGAACCTGGACATCACGACTGCCGTCGCGGTAAATAGTAATTCCCTTGCAACCCATTTGATACGCCATTAAATATGCTTCCTTGACATCGTCGATTGTGGCGGAATTAGGAAAGTTGACAGTTTTTGAAATAGCATTGTCCACATGTTTTTGAAACGCGGCTTGAATTTTAATGTGATCATACGGCTCCAGGTCATGCGCTGTGATAAAAATTTTGCGTAAATTCTCAGGCACATTGTCGTTATGCGACACTGAACCGGTGGTGGAAATTTGGTCCATAATGTCCTCGTTGTATATTCCTTGCTCGCGCATCATATCCTCGAATTGTCGGTCAATCACCAGTAGCTCAATTTTGGCGCCGTCTTTATCCCAAATCGATTTTCGTTTATGGACTAGGGCAAAAATTGGCTCAATACCGCTGGAGCAATCAGCTAAAACAGAAATCGTGCCAGTGGGCGCGATGGTGGTGCGCGCCACATTTCGCAAGGGCGCGCTTCCCGCAGCATAATCATCACTCTTTTTGAAATACGGATACGCTCCTCGTTTTTTGGCTAGTTCCTCTGATGCCTGACGCGCTTTTGCGTTGATGAATTCCATTACTTTTTCGCCAATTTCGATTCCTTCTGGGCTGTTGTAGGCAAAACCAAGTTTAATTAATAAATCAGCAAAGCCCATCACGCCAAGACCAGTCCGCCTTAAACTTTTTGTCATTTGTTCTATCTCTGGCACGACATAGCGATTCATATCAATAACATTGTCAAGGAAATGTTGCGCGATCACAACGGTTTTTTCTAAGTCGCCCCAATCAATCGCGCCATTTTTGACAAATTTTGCCAGATTGATCGAACCTAAGACGCAAGATTCATTGGGTAAAAGTGGCTGCTCGCCACAATTATGCGCTATTAAACCGTTGGCTTCGAATGCGTTTATTCCAGGAACCCGCGCATCATACACATCTTCAGCAATGAACGGTGTTATTTTTTTCACTTTGGTTAAAAAGGTTTCGCGATAAGGTATTCGTTTGTATTTTTTGATTAGCATTCGCATTCGCGCGCTTTTTTTACTGTCAAAAAAATCGATCGTTTGGCTAAATTTAATAATGTTATTTTTTGAAATAATCAATTCATGTTGCGCTTTGATGGAATATAATTTTAAATTACCCTTTCCGTCTGGCATTAGTTTTTTTTGGGCTTTTCGGCGATTTTGATAAATTTTTGAAATAATTCCTAGTCGCGCCAGCATTCTTTGAGTGGCAAATAAAATCTCTAAATTTGACTGAGCTAATCTAATCGAAATCCCCTTTTGTTGATTGCCAATTATCGTTCCGTCGGTGTCAAAAAGCGCTTTCAGCAATCCTTGATAAAATTTAATACTTGATTGTTCAATTTTGGGAGTAATTGTTTTATGCCTAAAAGATAAATCATATTTTTTTGCCAATAAATAAATTGATTTAAGCTTGAGCCGTGATTCGGTTCTGTTTTTAACGCGAACAAATCCTTGAAAATCCTTTCGGTGCGGGAGCGCGTTGGCAGATAAAGTAGCAATTTGTTTGATTTTTTTAACGCTTGAATCACCCCATACAGATAATATTGCTTCGTTTTTTTTCATAACGCCATCACCAATTAGCAGTCCGATTAAATATCCTTCGCCAAAATTGCCTGATCCATTCCAATCTAAATTTTGATGATTGTTTATTTGGATTGAGTCGCCTTGATTGATTTTCCCTACTTTTTTCCAACCAGTTTGAGTTTTGATTAAATGGTCGGAGGTGGCTTTTATTAAATAGCCGTGATGAGTTTCTAGCTGATATATTTTTTTTGTTCCAGTTTTGAAAAATCCATGCGGGCTTGTTGGATAAAATTTTCCATTAAGCGCCAGTTTTATTGGCTCGCCAATAATGTCTTTGATTTGGCGCGCGCCTTTGTCAGTCATCACCCATGTATCTTTGGATAGGCATGGATTTGTGGCTTCAACCAAACCAACCGACTTAACTGGATTTGAGGTTGAGTTGTTTATTTTATCAATGAAAATCATTCCTGGGTCGCCGTTTTTCCAAGCGTTTTCACACATTTTGTTGAAAATATCGCGCGCTTTAATCTGCTTGATTGTTGCTTTTGTGCGTGGATTAATCAGGTCGTAATCAGTATTGTTTTCAACTGCTTGCATAAATTTATCCGTGGCAGAAACAGAGATATTAAAATTAGTGAGCGAAGTCATATCGGTTTTGCAATTGATAAATTCCTCAATGTCGGGATGGTCAGAACGAAGCATTCCCATATTAGAGCCCATGCGTACCCCACCCTGCGTAATCTCGCCGACTGTGGCATTATACACTCGCATAAAGCCAACTGGTCCGCCCGCGTTATTTCCGGTAGTGGAAATTAAATCTGATTTAGGGCGGAGTCGCGAAAAACTGTAACCGCATCCCCCGCCTGTTTTGAAAATATGGCAGGCGTTTTTGAGCGTAGTCATAATCGATTCCAGCGAATCGTTGATAGGCAATACAAAACAAGCGCTCAGTTGTTGCATCGCGCGCCCGGCACCGCGGAGCGTTGGTGAGTTGGGCATAAATTTTTGCTCAGCTATCAACGAATAAAATTCAGTTGCGGTCTGGGAAAGGTTTGGTTTTTGTTCGTAAAGACGATCAGCCTGGCTAATGTTTGATGCCACGCGCCAGTATAAATCCTGGGGAGATTCAGTGGCATTGCCGTCTTTGTCTTTTTTCAGGTATCTTTTTTCAAGCACTGTGGCTGCGTTTTCAGACATTTGTGGCTGGGTCAAATTCTTGGCGCGCGACATCTCTTTGGCAGTTAAAATTGATTCAGGGATTTTCTTGACTTTATCTAAAAAAAGCTTATTGCTTGTGACAATAATCTTTTCCGGCTTAGTCTTTGTCTCCCCTTGTTTTAATCTGACTGTGGTCGGTTTAAATAGATCCAGCCCTCCGTTGTTTTTTGTTGGCATCGCCCTCCTATTGGCTAAAATTATAAATGATAAATTTTGAAATTATAAATTGCGCAATGTTTGTTTTTTCAATTCTAAAACTAAGAATCAAGAATCCAGATTCTGCTATTTAAGCTTTCGCCTGATAAATGCCGGGACTTCGATTTCTTCGTCCTCGTCCTCGTTTTCGATTTCTGGTTCTAAGTCGTAGCTTGTCGCTTCGATTTCTTGTGGCTCTGTTTTGGCGGAGTGGATATGGCGGGAAAATTTTTTCTCAGCTTCGTGCTCAAAGCCAGTGGCGATGACGGTGATTTTAATCTCGCCTGCCATGGCTTCGTCGATAATAGCACCAAAAATTATATTAGCGTCTGCGTCTGCTGCTTCGGTGATAGCTTTGGCTGATTCGTCAATTTCATACATTGACAAGTCTGGTCCGCCAGTGATGTTAAATAGAATTCCTTTGGCGCCATCAATGGAAAGTTCAAGGAGCGGGCTGTCGATCGCCATACGCGCTGCTTCGATGGCGCGATTATCGCCAGTGGCGCGTCCAATGCCCATCAGCGCGGAGCCAGCGTCTTCCATAATCGTGCGCACATCAGCAAAGTCAACATTGATAACGCCGTGTAAAGTAATGAGGTCAGAAATGCCTTGTACGCCCTGGCGGAGCACATCGTCAACCACACCAAAGGCGTCAAAGAGCGATGTTTTTTTATCGATGACTTGCAACAGGCGGTCATTGGGGATAGTAATTAATGTGTCAACTTTATCTTTTAATTCTTCCACACCAAGGTCGGCTACTTTTTTTCGTCTCATACCTTCAAAAGAAAATGGCTTGGTGACAACGCCAACTGTGAGCGCGCCGAGTTCTTTGGCGATTGAGGCAACCATCGGACCGGCTCCTGTGCCGGTTCCGCCTCCTGCGCCATAAGTGACAAACACCATATCCGATCCTTTGAGCGCTTCGTAGACTTCTTCTTTGTTTTCCTCGATGGCTTTTCTGCCTTTTTCAATATCCGCGCCAGCGCCAAGCCCGCGCGTGGTGTCTTTGCCGATTTGGATTTTGGTTGGCGATGGATTGTTGGCTAGGTCTTGCGCGTCAGTGTTTATCACTACAAAATCAACCCCGCGCACTTTGGCGCCAATCATTCTTTTTACTCCATTGCCACCAGATCCGCCTATTCCAACCACGCGGATGACCGCAAATGTTTCAATTGGTGATTCTTTTTCGTTCATAGAAAAGTTATTTTATGATAAGTCTATTAATGCAACAAAGTTTTTATTCTGTCAAGCCCCGAAAATTAAAGAACGGATTTGTTCGGTATTTGTTCGTATATTAGATCAGAAATTGTTACGAATAAGACATTCGCTAATCGTTTATGAATAAAAAGATTTGAATTCTGACCATATAAATAAAGCGCCGAGTGAGCTGGTGGTCTTGGTCTTGGTGTATGACGCTAGTCGTAATGTGCGTTCACAATATTTCTGGCGAATTTTTTTTTTGTTAAGTTTTGATTTTGAGATATTACTATGGCAATAGTTGCCGGAAAAATCCTTTGATTTTTCCTAGATATGAGCTTAGATCTCGGCTACTTAAGCTAGCGAAATTAAAGGCAAATGTATTGTTGCTTTGATAGCTGTCGTCAAGCCCTTCTAGCATCAGCCCAGTCGCGGTGTGAAACCTGGGTTGGTCAAGGAGTTCGACTTCGCCGGAAATTTCTAGTACTGGATAGCCTATTTGGACTGGCAGGTGTAATTCGTTTTTGGCGAGCACTACTGCGCCACGAACCAGACTTCCTCCACCCGATAGGACTACGCCAGCTGGGAGCATTCCGTCTTTTTGAATTTTTTTCAGTTCTGCTCGAACCAAATCATATATCTCCTTCATTCGCGCTTCGCAAATTTCGTCAATCAGTTCTCGCTCAACTTTTTGATTTTCTTTGGGATCAATTTTTTTCAAATCAATTTTTGTTTTGGCGGTTTCGCCCAGTTCGCAACTAGCAAATTGAATTTTAACTTGCTCAGCCACTTCAAGCGAGGTTTTGAGCCCAATGGCAATATCATTGGTAACATGATTGGAGCCGATTGGTAAAATATTGGCATGGCTTAAATCTCCGTCTTCCCACACCGTCAGTGTTGTGGTGCTGGCGCCAATATCTAGTAGCAGAACGCCGACTTCTTTTTGCTTTTTATTCAGTAATGTTTTAGATGATGCCAAGCCATTGAAAACAAAATTGTTCACTGACAAACCACTTTGGCTAATGCATTTTTCAAGACTTCTTAGCGCGTTGGTCGAGCCACCGATAATCATTACCTCAGCCTCCAGGCGAATACCGGTCATGCCGAGTGGATCCTTGACACCGCTTTGTCCGTCAACAATAAATTGCCTGGGAATGACATGGATAATTTCTTGGTTGGGAGGAAGCGCTACTGCGCGCGCAGCTTCGATCACGCGTTCGGTATCGCTGGAGTCAATTTGCCCGTTGGGCTTAGAAACAGCGATAATTCCTTTGGATAGCGTGGTGATAATATGCGCGCCACCAACCCCGATGACTGCTTTATCGATCGGCACTCCCGCTTTTTTTTCTGCTTGCTCCAAGGCGCTTGAGATACTCGACAGACAATCCTCAACATCATTGACAATCCCCTTTTTCAAGCCAGAGTTTTCTGCGCTAGAAACAGCTGCGACTTCGATCAGCCCTTCATTGACTCTGCCGACTACAAACGCGACCTTGCTTGATCCAATATCTATTCCCGCGATGACATTGTTTGACGATTTCACTTTAATTAGAAATTATAAATGTTATTTTTTTTACTATTAATTTTACGATTTACACGAATTATTTCTTGGTGTCTAATGGGTTTTTCAGCCAATATTGATCGAAGGGCTTTGCGAGCGCGACCGTGCCGAAACACTTGCTAGCCGTTATAAGCATGAGCTTGCCCGGGTAAGTGGGGGCGGGCGAGGAATATATCGACGAGGCGAATATCCGAACTTCTCGAAACTATATTGGCTGGGAATTATAAGTTGTATAAGCCATGCAATTTATCATTTAGCATTTCCAATTTATAATTTACTCCGCATGGTGCTTACCTATTAAATGATTCAATCCGTGTTCAAATAATTCTAGCAAATCATTTTCACTGCTAACAAAATCTGGGCAGATGACGATTTCACCCAGTAGCACTGGCGCGTTAATTTTGCTTGTTTCTGACAAATTTTCAAAAACAGGAAAACTTAAAACATCAGTCGTTTCATCTTTTTGACGATATTTTTTATTGAGCCCTTTAATCCCCGTCCTTGAAACAATGCTTACATCAATTATAAAGTGTTTTTGCCTGTCTGCCAAGAGCGTCTCGGAAATTTTCCCAGTTTTCTTCTTTGCCCCAGCAGTTAAATTGTATTTAGTTCGATTGTGCCAATGGATCATTTTGGATATGAGATTCTTTGATGGTGGATTATTTTTACCCCTTCGATAAAAGCGTTTCTAATTTTTTGCATTTCGCCACGCGTGATGCCACTAAACTGCAGTTGCTTGTCAGTGTTTTTTTCGTAAATAATTTGGTCAACGATTTGGGTAATTTGTGGTTCGGTTAGCTCTTTAATCGAACGAATTCGGGATTCGACATTGTCTGCCAGCATTAATAATCCCGCTTCTTTGGTCTGTGGTTTAGGACCCTTGTAAGCCAAATCCTGTTTTCTTATTTTTTCACCCTTTTTTTGTAAGTGTTTATAAATAAATGAAACTTGCGAGGTTCCATGCGATTGAATAATCATATCAATCACTTCTTGCGGAAGATGAAAATCGCGCGCGAGTTTAATGCCTTCGTCCACATGTGATTTGATTTTTTTAGCTAGCTGAATTGGTTTTTGAATATCTGCTTCTTGTTCTTTGGCGGTTTGGTTTTCGATAAAAGCCATCGGATCTTTTGTTTTGCCAATGTCATGATAATACCCGCCAATACGGACAAGTAGCGCGTCTGCCCCAATCGCTTTGGCAGCGCGATGCCCTAAATTCGCCACCATTAGACAATGATGAAAAGTTGATGGGGCGGTTTGCTGAAGTTTCAACATTAGGGGGTGCGAGAAAGTGTCCAGCCGAAGGAGCGAGCGCATGGTGTTGAGATATTCTTTTAAGATTGGAGTGGTGATAAATACAATATAGGTGACTAGTAGCGCAGAGGTTAAGGATGCAGTCACCATCATAAAAAATCGCCAAAAGGTTGAAAACTCGAATGTGCGTCCGATTAGATTAAAAATAAAACTTAAGCCAAATGTTATGGTGGCTATCGCTACAAAAAGTAAAATAAAATAGCGAAATTTTTTATTCATATTAGACGGTTAATTTTCGCTTCACTAATTGGGAGATCTTATCACCGCTGGCGCGTCCGGCAACCTCGGCAATCACCGTTCCCATTACTTTGCCCATATCTTTAATTTCTTTAGCCCCAAGCTTGGTAATTGTTTTGTCGATGATTTTCTCCAACTTGGCGGTCGGCATTTCCTCTGGTAAATAAGCTTTTAGAATATTGATTTCGTTTTGCTCCTTTTGCGCGCTTTCAGCTCTCCCGGCTTTTTGGTAGAGATTAAATGATTCCTGCCTTTTTTTAACTTCCTGTTCAATAGTTTTTAAAATTTGCGTATCATCGATTTCTTCGCCAGTTTGTTTTTCTTTGTTGGTGATGGCGCTTTTGAGCATCCGAAGGGTCGAAACTAGCTGAGCGTTTTTTGCTTTTAGCGCAGAAATAAATTCGGCTTCGATTTGTTGTTTTAAAGGCATTTTATTTGTTGGATTTATTTTTAATTTTAGTTTGTAGCTTTTTGGCGAGCATTCAGGCTTGAGTTTTAAAAGTATAAGAATTTATTCAGGTTAAGCGTTTTATTCCAAGATGGAGAATACCTCGGGGCTTGCCCCGAGTCCCGCTGGGTGGCGGGAACATTAAGCGGAACAAAGAATACCGCGGAGCTTGCTCCGTCGGATTCTTTATTTTGATACCAACTAAATTTACAAACCTACGGGGTTTGTAAATGGTTTGGTTTAATATCCGCGACGAACCCTGCGACGCGCTTGCAAGCGAACAGCTTGCTCTCTCCTGAGTGTTCGAGATGTTTTTTTACTAAAAAAACGACGGTCTTTAACATCGGTTAAAATCTGGCTTAGTTGAACCTCGCGGTTAAACTTTCTTAGCTTTACTTCCAGAGATTCTTTTCTTCCGGTCATCAAGTGATTTCACCTCCCTCTTAAAATGAGGGTTATATTTGTAAAATTTTCAATTCACAATTATCAATTCGTTCACGCCATGGGTCCGAGTTGCTTTCCGCCAATTAAATGCAAATGGATATGATCGACAATTTGTCCGCCATGGTTTTTGGTGTTAAAGATTAAACGGTATCCAGTTTGGTTGATATTTAATTTTTCCGCAAGTTTTTTGGCTGACAATATCATTTTGCCGAGAATTTCAATGTCAGCCTCGCTAACTTCAGCGGTGCTAGGAATGTGTTTTTTCGGAATAATTAAAATATGAACCGGCGCCTTGGGGTGGATGTCGTCAAAGGCAAATAAGTCTTTTGTGTCAAGCTGTGCGTTTGATGGAATTTTATTTTGGCTGATTTGGCAAAAAAGGCAAGGCATATTATAATCTTAAAGTTAAAATCTTTCCCGAACACGGGATCCCGCAAGCGCCGGGAAAATCTCAAAGTTACAATCCAAGATTAAAAATTTATTTTTGCGTATGTTGTGTAAATTCTAAACTTTTCAATACTAATTTTTTTAATGCTTGGCTCGAATATAATCACGCCAATGGGTTTTTAGCCACCGGCGCGACAATTCAAGTATATCATTTAAACCTCGCTCGGTCAATTCGTTTTTCACTACCGAGCCTTGATGCGGGTGGCGGTATTTTTTTGGGTGGGGCGAAAACCAACCCTGAGCATAGTGTGTGAGTTCATGCATAACAGTGGCATCGACCACAAAATCTGGAATTTGTTGATCTTGGAAATGCCCATTGATGGTGATGATAGTGTTGGGGTTTTCTCGCCTTCGACCGTGTTTGATTGAGCCAAGTCGGGTTTTGGCGGGACGACCAAATTTGATGATTAAATTATTAGTAATGTCTAAGTCTGGAAAATAGCGATTTTTAAACTCTTGCAGGCGATTTTTGAGCCATTTATTATCGCGCGGATTTTCGCCAAAATTTACTCTGCGGCGCAAATTGGGTTTGAATTTAATAATTTTATAAAGAATCCGACGGAGCAAGCTCCGCGGTATTCTTTGTTCCGCTAGTTGTGATGGATTCATCCTCGGGGCAAGCCCCGAGGTATTCTCCATCTTGGAATAAAACATAAAAATATTAT
>ERZ1292632.3836-Hain-H43-01um-R2-3836-length-11217-cov-5_pt1 | contig 11217 bp, 10 predicted proteins | sample MGYA00564407_ERZ1292632 | MGnify/ENA primary metagenome ERZ1292632 (study PRJEB36523, sample SAMEA6512637) | groundwater metagenome | collected 2019-01-08 | study: AquaDiva: Metagenomics assemblies of 32 groundwater samples
GAATGCTAGAGTATTTTTTTACCCTTTCTTTACAAAGATTAATAAACTTTTCCAGACTTTTAAATTTGTCTCCGGAAATTAAATTTTCTATATCTTTTTTGCTGTGGAGTCCCAGTTCTTTTTCAACTTCAACTTCAACCCAAAGTCCTTGCTCGTCAAAACCATTTTGAAATCTCTGGGCGAATCCCTTCATATTAAAAAATCTCTGCCAGACATCCTTATACGTCCTGCCCCAGGCATGATGTACTCCCATTGGATTATTGGCAGTAATTGGCCCATCCAAAAAAGAGAATTTATTTTTAGAGTCATTATTTTTTTCTAAATATTTTTTAACAATACCTTTTTTGTACCAATAATCTAAAAGCTCTTTTTCAAGAGCTGGAAAATCGACTTGTGACGAAACGCTTTTAAATTTATGCATGGAGTAATTCTAACAAAAAAAACCGATTGCGGCTAGCGGTTGGAGCGGAGAAATGCGGGGATTTCTAAATCTTCTTCATCCTCATCTCTTTGGATTTTTTCCTCTACTTCAGAGACTGTTTGAGGTTTTTGTTCTTCCTCCTCAGGCTCCTGCTCAAATGAGCTTTGCTGAGATTGAATTGGAGAAGTAGCAAATCCAGATCCAACATATTCCCTCAGTCTTCTTCTTGTTTCATCAAAACCTGTGGCTATAACTGAAATTTTAATCTGATCCAGTTGATCTTCCTTGATGGTTGCACCAAAGATAATATTAGCATCAGGATCTGCAGCCTGAGCAATAATTTGGGCAGCCTCATTAACCTCAGTCATAGACAAATCTGCCCCTCCAACTATGTTGAACAACACTCCCTTGGCACCTTCTATTGAAACCTCCAAAAGCGGGGAAGCAATAGCCATCCTGGCTGCAGCAGCAGCCCTATTCTCTCCACCTGCTACCCCGATTCCCATCAAAGCAGATCCGGCATTGCTCATAATGACTTTTACGTCCGCAAAATCAACATTAATAAGTCCCGGCACGGTAATCAGATCAGAAATACCCTGCACTCCCTGACCTAAAACGCTGTCAGCAAGTCTAAAGGCTTCCTGCAAAGAAATATTTTTATCAACTGTTTCCAGTAATCTTTGATTTGGGATAACAATTAATGCATCAACTTTATCTTTTAACTTTTCAACTCCTTCCTCTGCTACTACCATTCTTCTTGTACCTTCAAATGAGAAAGGCTTGGTAACAACAGCCACAGTTAGAGCTCCCATAGATTTAGCAACTTGTGCCACAATCGGGATAGCTCCTGTACCGGTTCCTCCACCCATTCCGGCTGTTAAAAAAACCATGTCCGCGTCTGCCAATACATCCTCCAGCTTTTGCGTTGACTCCTCAGCTGCTTGTCTGCCTATTTCAGGATCTCCACCAGAACCCAGACCCTTGGTCAACATCTCACCAATTTGTACTTTAGTGGGAGATTGATTATTCATTAAAGCCTGAGCATCTGTATTTATGGCAATAAACTCCACACCACCAATTTGTTGCAGGGCAATCATGGAGTTAATAGAGTTTGATCCACCACCACCCAGTCCTAGGACCTTAATCTTGGCAAATCTTTGAACATCCGGTTTTATCAACATAGTTTATATCTTTGGGCAGAATATAACAGAAACTTCTATCTAGGGCAAGAAGGATTTTACAAGACTTATTCCTTTTTGAATCATCCCTTTTAGAGGCAGATTTCCCGATAAAACAGGAATGTGGATATTCCTGTGACTTTCTTGCGTTGAACCATATAAAATCAAACCTGCAGCTGCGGCAAACGAAGGAGAGTCTATTTCATCAATCATTCCTGACAAGCCTTCAATAACTGCTAATCGTGCCGGAAAACCTAACACATATTTTGCCTGATCCAGCACTCCCGCTGTCTGTGCTCCTCCTCCGCAAATAACCAAACCGGAAGGTATTTGTGTACCAAAGCCACTCTTTTTTAGCTCTTTTCCAACATATTTAAATATTTCCTGAAGTCTTGGTCTAATTATTCCATCCACCACTGCTTTTTTAGAAATCTTTTGCACATCTTCAGCTAAACCAAGGGATTTGATATCCAAAAATTCTTCTTCTTTTTTCTTTGCTGACTTGATAGATTCTTCTTCCAAACTTTGCGGGTTTACGGGTAATTTTTCGATTTTACCCAGAGAAATTTTAATTTTTTCTGCTGACTCAAGAGAAACCCGAAGTCCGACAGCCATATCCGATGTAATATGCCTGGCACCGATTGGTATAACTGATGAATAAGCAACTGAACCATCAATAAAAATAACTACATCCGTTGTTTCACCGCCAATATCTATGAGCACCACTCCCAATTCTTTTTCAGTATCTGTTAAAACCGCAATTGAGGAAGCAATTCCGGAAAAAACTAACTCGGTTACATCAATACCAACCTCACTGACGCATTTAACTAAATTCCTCATTGAGGTAGAAGAACCGGTAATAATATGCGTCTCCGTCTCCAGTCTGACTCCGGTCATACCAATCGGATCCTTTATTCCTTCCTGTCCATCAACAGTAAAGGTTCTGGGAATAACATGTAATATCTCTCTTGATGATGGAAGAGGAATGGCTCTGGCTGCATCGTTTACTCTTTGAATGTCTGATGATCTTATTTCACCTTCCGGTTCGGAAACAGCCACTACCGCATGTTGATTAACGCTTTCAATTTGAGGTCCACCAAGAGCAACGAATGCGGAAGATATAGAGTATCCGGCCATTCTTTCAGCTGCTTCTACTGACTCGGTAATAGCTAAGACAGCTTCATCAATATCAACAACCTGGTTTTTTCTTACTCCGTGAGAAATAGTACTTGATACACCAATAAGATTTATTTTACCGCTCTCATCAACTGAGGCAATCAGGGTAGCTATTTTGCTTGATCCAACATCAATTCCACAGATTACTTTGTCTTTGGCCATAAACTATTTTTTCGGGGCATATTTAACTACGGGTTTATCAAATCTTAAATCGATAAACTCCAGTTTACTACTCCCTATTTTAGCTTTCTGCACGATCAGTTGTAAAGATGCAATTTGAATATCTATATCTTCACTTAAATCAAACACTACTTTAGGATTCCCGGATGTGATGAAGAAATTATTAAAAATGAAAATATGAGAATTATTTAACCCCTGATCTTTTAAAGATTTTAATATACTCAGAGCTTTTGCTAAATAATTATTAATAGGTTTATCTCCAAAAAAATAAATTTTTGGTAAAACTAAAGAGTCACCCTTTGAAAAAATTATCCCTTCATCATCAATCAGACTAGGTTCATCTGTCGAATTGGCAGAAGGAGTTGCTAAATTTTCAATTAAAGACGAGGCACTTGCTTCCCAATTCTTGATTGAATAAAGTGCAGCTTCAGGAATTCTTCCAATAATATCCAACTTAATTTTATCAGGTAAATTTTTGGAGAAATTAATTTTTTTAATACAAATAAAATCCGCTTTAAGAGCTTGTTCTACTCTTTTTTCATCAACAAGAAAAAAGTTTTGTCCAAAAAGATTAGATTTTTCTGTTAAGTTTTTCTCATCTGTACAATTTATTCTTTCACTTTTGATATCTATTTTTTTAATAGTAAAAAAATTTGACCTGAAAATTGCAATAAACAATAACAATAAAACAGCTAAAAACAGAACTGACTTTATTCTCATATTTCTTGCTTTACCAAAATAATTGTCTCCAAAGCTACCCTCTTGGCTGCATCAGGAATTATAATCTCTTTGGCCTTCCTGGCATTTTCTTTTAGTTTTTTAAGATTATCTAACATATTTTTTATATTTTCATATAGGGTTTTGGCGTTTAATTTTGACTGAGGTAAAATTTTTACCAAACCCAACTCTTCAAAAAATTTAGCATTTTTATTTTGTTCATCCTTATAAAGATAAGGTATTGGAATAACCAAAGCCGGTAAGCTCAAATAGGCAAGCTCACTTAGTGTATTTATCCCTGCTCTTGAAACTACCAAATCAGCTTGTTTAAGTCTTCGTCCCCAACCTTCTCCTATCCATTTTTTTACAATATACCTTTGATTTTGCAACTTTTCCAATCTTTCAAAATCACCAAATTTATTATCTCCTGTTACATGAGTAATAGATGCTATCTTAGTTAATCTATCTAAAGATTTCTCAATTGCTAAATTAATAACATGTGATCCCTGATTACCTCCTGTCACTAAAATATTCACACTTTTTCGGTGATACTGTTTTACGTTATTTATAATTTCTTTTCTAAGAGGGTTACCAGTCAAAATAGCTTTTGGGTTTTTGGTTGGAAAGGACACGGCAATTTTATCTGCAAAAAGATTGGAGATTTTATTTGCCAGACCTAAAACTAAAGTCTGTTCATGAACTATAATTGGCACTGATAAAAACCAACCCATAACAACTAAAGGAACTGCAATGTATCCTCCGAATGATAAAATCACATCTGGCTTTTGGGAAACAAGAATAAAAAAAGCCTGAATAAATCCTACTGGAATTTTTAAAAAAGAGATTATAGTATAAGGATCAAAATGTCTTCGCAATCTACCAGCTATGATAGGGATAAATTTTACTCCCATGGATGGTAAAACCTTTGATTCAACTGAAGATGAATTATCTCCTTCAAGCGTTGTTTTTCTTCCAACATAAATAATCTGGGCAAAGGGCTCCATTTTCAAAAGTTCCTCAATCACTGCAACAGCAGGAGTAAAATGTGCTCCTGTAATCAATATTTTCATACAGGTTTAATTATACCTAAATCTAAGCTGATTGTCAGATAAATAAGGACCAGCCTTGCGAGGCCAAATCAATTAATCTATACTAAATTTATGCCTGCCAGAAATAGAACAAAACAATATACAGAAAATGGTTATTACCACATCTACAACCGTGGTGTAGAAAAAAGATTGATATTTATAGACTTGCAGGATTATGCAGTTTTTCTTTCTTATCTTAACGATTATTTAACTCCAAAGAAAGAAAAAGAACTTCAAGATAAATTTTCTGGCCCAAATACTTCTTATAAAGAAAAGGCTAGAATTTTAAAATTACTACGCCTAAAAAATTATTCTGACGAAATAACAGTGCTTGCATACTGTCTAATGCCTAATCACTTTCACTTCTTCCTAAAACAAAAAAACAAATATTCTATCAATCAATTCCTGCATTCAATATGTACAAGATACACTATGTATTTTAATAGAAAACATAAAAGAATAGGTCCATTGTATCAGGACATCTATAAAGCAGTCTCAATTGATCATGAAGAACAATTCATTTACTTATCAAAATATATCCATAAACAGGCACTTTCTCACAAAAAATCTCCAAGCTCAAAAGAACCAGCCTTACGAGGCTACGAACAACAACCTTCCTCTTATCCTGAATACTTGGGAGAAAGAAAAACTGACTGGATCCATCCGGAAGATGTATTAAATTATTTTTCCAAAACGAATCCTAAACTTTCATATAAAGCATTTGTAGAGGAAATTGGCGATGATTTTTCAATTATACAAAATGAGCTATTGGAGGATTAAGATTCCTAAAACTAAGCTGATTGTTTGGAAATGTTAAGCAGGATTCCAACAGCGGCCAGATTGGCAACTAATGCTGAGCCACCATAGGAAATAAAGGGCAGAGGTACGCCTGTTAACGGAAGGAGTGCAGTCATAGCAGAGAGATTAATCACCACCTGAATCCCCAGCCAGCTAATTAATCCTAAGGCTAAAATTTTTCCAAAATTATCAGGACAATTTGTGGCAATTTTAAAACCCCGATGCATTAATATCCCAAAAAGAGTAATTAAAAAAAGCCCTCCTAGCAAACCCAGCTCTTCTCCAATAATTCCAAATATAGAATCTGTGATAACCTCAGGAATATATTCAAATTTTTGTCTTGAATGACCCAAACCTAATCCAAATAAACCTCCGGAACCTAAGGCGATCAGGACTTGGGATATATGGTAGGTAAATCCTTGCGGATCAGAAAAAGGATCTAAAAAAGCCGCAATTCTTTTGCTCCTATAACCTGAGGTAAATATCAATACCAATAATCCTCCAACCATAAATGGTATGGCTGCTAAAAAATGCCAAAGCGGACCATAGCTGACAAAATATAAGACAGTTGATATAGCAACAAAAACAATAGCAGAACCCAAATCTTTTTGCAAAACAGCAGTAATAAAAGTAACTATTCCTACAAGGACAATAAAAGGCATAAGCCGTACTTTTTTCTCAAAAATACTCGCCAAAAAAATCACACTTGTTAGCTTGATAATCTCCGCAGGTTGCAATGTTAATGGTCCCAAGCGTAGCCACCTGTGAGCTCCCCCACCTGAAACTCCCAAACCAGGTATAAAAACAGCCAGCAATAGGATTAGGGAGAAACCTAACATCGGGAAAGCTAAACTTTTAAATTTTTTATAATCAAAGCTGGAAAAAAAAAACATGGAAAACAAACCAATTAAAACCCAGATTAATTGTTGCCTTATGTAATAAGTGCCATCCTTAAAATCTTTAAGCGCTTGAATAACAGAAGCGTCGTATACCATAATTAATCCGAAAATTACTAAAATGCCTACAACAATTAATAGAGGATAGTCAATATTTTTATTTTGTAACTTCAGACGATCTTTTGAAAACTCCATAAAATTATCTAGATAGTAGTGCAATCCAAAGGCCAAAGATTGCAAAAAGGCCCTGGGCCAACCAAAACCTGGCAACTATTTTTGGTTCTTCCCAACCAATATATTTAAAATACATATGGATAGGGGATACTGGAAATAATTTTTTCTTTATAATTTTTTTGGAAAGTATTTGCAACAGCGACGAACCAACTATTACAACAAACATACCGCCAATAATCGCCAGAGCTAAAATTTTTCCTGTTAAAAGTCCAACAACTGCCAGAGTTGCACCAAAAGCAAACGCTCCGGCATCTCCCAAAAAAATCCTGGCAGGCCAAACATTAAAATAAAGGTAAGCAAAAAGCGCCCCAATCCAAATCCCAGCAAAAGAGGCTAAAGTTAAATCCAGAAACGTTGAAGTTAAAGCGAGAAAAGCAAATAAACAAATCAACAAAAGCCCTGCAGATAAACCATCTAATCCATCGGAAATATTATAGGCATTAGAAAAAGCAACTATGGTAAATGCTGCCAAAGGAATATACCAAATACCTATTATCAGATTTCCCAAGCCGGCAATATACAAATTATTAAGCCCCCCTAAAAAATAAAGCATTGAAGCAATAGCCAGGGCAAAAATCGACTGAATTAATAGCATTCTTTTTCTGCCAAGTCCAAGAAATTTTCCTTTTCTTCTGGTAATAATCAGCTTAATATCATCAACCATTCCCAAAGATCCAAAAGAAATTAGGGTAATAAGTAAAATACTTAAGCTAATTTTATCTACATCAGGACTGAATAAAGAATATCCAATGCTAAGTAATATTAAAACCAAAATCAAAAGTATTCCTCCTCCAGATGGAGTATTCTCATCAGATTTCATAAGAGCATCATGAATTGGAGTATCTGATTGTTTTAAATCACTTTTATTTTGTTTCCCAAAGCGGCGCTTTAAATAGAAAAGGAAGTCAATAAAAGGCACCATAAAAATGCCGGTAATTACAAACGATAATATAACCAAACCTAAAAGACTTGTCATTTTTTTGCAATTCTTTTTACTACTTCATCCAGTCTAACTGCACGGGATGCTTTTATCAAACAAACATCCCCTTTTCCCAGGCCTCTAAGCAATCTGCTGACAATCTGAGAATTTGCTAAATTAATTTCAAGTCTTTCTTCTAAAAAACCCAAGTCTTTTAGCTCTTCTGCTATAAACTTTGTATCTCCTTGACCCAGTAATACTAAATCCAGCTTTTCCTTATAAATTTTCTGGGCGATTTCTCTATGTAACATCTCCGAATACTTACCTAATTCCTTCATTTCACCCAGGACCAAAATTTTCCGCCTCGATGGAATTTGAAGGAGAGTATCAATGGCTGCATCCACCGCTGCTGGTGACGAGTTATAAGTATCATCTAAAATTACAGATCCATTCGGTCCGGCAACAGGCTGCATTCTATGCTCAGCGGGTTGAATAGACTCTAAAGCCAATTTTATTTTAGTTAAAGGAATATCTACACTAACTCCTAAGGTTGCTGCCGCTAATGCAGAGTATACCTGGTGAGATCCTAAAAGTTGAAAATTTATCTTTACTCTTTCAACTCCTAAATTTAACTCAAAAGAGGTTTTAAAATTTTCTATTTTAATATTTCCTGCCCAAACAGTACAATTTTTGTTGTCAGTTCCAAAATATAAAATATTGGCCTTACATATTGCAGCTAGTTTTTTGCTGTTTGGATCATCAAAATTAAGAATTGCTACCCCGGAGTTTGGCAAGCTCTCAATTAGTTTACCTTTTTCTTCAGTTATTTCATCTAAATCGCCTAAATATTCATTATGAGCATAGGCTATTTTTGTAATAATGGCTGTCATTGGTTTAATTAAAGATAAATAAAAATCCATCTCACCTTTGTACTCCACGCCCATTTCTAAAATTACTTTTTTGATAGTTGGATTAATTGCCAGTAAGGTTGAAGGAATATTGAGAATAGGATCAAGATTAGACTTTGTAGCAATAGTTTTAAATTTTTGAGACAATACTGCCAAACAAGCCTGAGTGCAAGTAGTTTTACCTACAGATCCGGTAATTCCAACAAACATATCTTTTGGATACATTTTTGCATACTGTTTAGCTAAATAAATTCGCAGTAAGTGTATCGGTTTTTTGTAGATCGGAATACTTGTCCTGTAAGGTGTGATCTGAGACCAAATGGGATGAGTCTTAATATCCATAACTAATCTGTAATTCTTTCAATATCAGCACCTAAACTTTTCAATTTTAGAACAACATCAGCGTATCCTCTTTCAATTAATTCGGATTGATTAATTACACTTTTACCCCGGGCTGCAAGTGCAGCCAAAACCAAAGCCATTCCAGCTCTAATATCCGGAGTTTCCAATATTCTTGCCTTTAGTTTTGTTGGACCATAAACAATGCTTCTGTGTGGATCTGCTAAGGTTATATTGGCACCCATTGAAATTAACTTATCTACAAAAAACATCCTGGATTCATACATCCAGTCGTGACAGAGAATTACTCCCCTAGATTGAGTTGCCAGTACTATTGCCACACTCATTAAATCTGTAGGAAATCCCGGCCAGATATTAGTTGTTAGTCTTTGAGGTGACTTTAACTTCTCAGATGAAAATACAATACTGTCATCTGTTTTTTTAATCCTAATTCCAAATTCTATCAAGGGTGAAAGCACCGGATCCAGATCAGTATCATCTATTCCTTCAATTTCTATCCTACCACCTGTTATAGCAGCTGCCACGCCGTAAGTACCAACTTCAATATAGTCTATCCCAATCCTAAATTTGGTTCCAAAAAGTCTTTCTACCCCTGTTATTTTTATGGTTGAAGTCCTTACTCCTTCAATTTTTGCTCCCATAGATATAAGCATTTTGCATAAATCAACTACATGAGGCTCTATTGCACAATTTCTTAAGATAACAGTTTTCCTACTTAAAACTGATGCCAATATTAAATTTTCGCTAGCTGTTACAGATGCTTCCTGTAAAAAAATATCAAAATTCCCTCCCTCATCCTTTCTTAAATCCAGTGAATACTTTAAATTATCTTTTTTTACACTGGCACCTAAAGATTTAAAGCCCGTAAGGTGGGTTTCTATGCTTCTTCTTCCAATTATATCTCCACCCGGATGATAAAAAACCACCTTCCCAACCCTTGACAATACACTTCCCACAAGTACAATCGACCCCCGAAGTTTAGTCATTAACTCCTCAGACAAAGTAAAATGACGAATATTTTGTGCTTTTATAGTTAAGATAGAGCCGGATTTTTCAGCAGAGACGCCTAATTTTTTAAGGATTTTAAGTAAAACTTCTGTATCTTTTAAATCAGAAATATTTTCTAAAATAACTTCCTCCTGAGTCAGAAGTGCAGCTGCCACACAAGGGAAAACCGAGTTTTTGTTACCCGATACTTTAATCTTACCCTTTAAGATTTTTCCACCTGTTATTTGATATTTCATTTTTTTAATTTCTTGCTTTCACTTTAAATACTGCTGATAAAATTATATGCTTTTTTAAAGATAAACTATCAGCTGAAATTTCATCAATTTCCAAGCTAGAATCTATTACTTTAATACTTTTGGCGAGATTTTGCAAAAACCTGGACAAAAATAAATTACCACCAATTGTGCCGGGTAATCCCAAAAATCCCTCGTTTAATAAATTCTGTGATTCTAGAAACTGCGCAAACTTACTTATACTGACTCCTGAATCAACCTCAATTAAAGCTTCTTCCACACCTATTCCAAATTTTGTTACTTTACCCTTCAGCGAAATTGTTTTTATATTTTTTGTGCGGTTTTTAATTACTAAACCATCAAAACCAACATCTGAGATCATAATTTTACTTCCTGAGCCAAATAAAAAATATGCTAATTTTAGCTCTCTGCACATAGTAATAATCTTTATCAAGTCTGAAGAAGTAAATGCGATAAAAAATAATTTCGCCGGGCCGCCTAAATTTAAGGCCGTATAATTTTTAAGCGGTTCATTAAACTTAAAACGGTCAGTTCCAAAAGAATCTATTATTAGCTTAAATTTATTATCCATTCAGTGCTTTATCTACAGCTTCAAAATCTGACCAAGGAATTTCCTCTTTACCATTATAATTCATTGCATTTTCATGACCTTTACCAAAAATCCCCACAGTATCTCCTCTTCTGGCTAAAATATTTATGGCAAAATCAATAGCTTTTTGTCTATCATTTATTACAAAAAAATTTATATTATTTCTTGCCCCTGCTCTTTGTGCTCCTTCTGATATTTGTTTGTTAATAATATCCAGCTGTCCTCTTGGGTCAACTGATGTCACAATAACAATATTGGATATTCTTTGGGTTACTTCTCCCATTAAGCTTCGCTTGCCCACATCTCTAAAACCTTCAGCCCCGATTAAGGAAATTAGTCTATTTTGGGTTTGTTGTTTTAGTGTTGCCAAAACCTGCTCTAAACCATTAGGGGTATGCGCAAAATCAATTACAATTTTAATGCCTTTTCTATTTTTTATAAATTCCATTCTGCCCTTAATTCCTTCAAAATTTTCCAGACTTTCAATGGCA
>ERZ1292632.3654-Hain-H43-01um-R2-3654-length-11650-cov-4_pt2 | contig 11216 bp, 14 predicted proteins | sample MGYA00564407_ERZ1292632 | MGnify/ENA primary metagenome ERZ1292632 (study PRJEB36523, sample SAMEA6512637) | groundwater metagenome | collected 2019-01-08 | study: AquaDiva: Metagenomics assemblies of 32 groundwater samples
TTAATGCCCCAGTTAGAGTCCACGTAGTAGCAGTAGATAAGGTCATGCCCCCTGGAACATTCAAAGTTAAGGCATCGCTTCCCCCGTTACCAATACTGTTCGTGGTTCCATTAGCAGCAAAGGTGCCGGTAAGTGTTGTGGTACCTGAAAAGGCCATTGCTCCAGATGAGGTAATGGCAAGGTTGCTAGCCAAGTTATCAGTATCGAGATCATTTACCTCATTCACGATTTCATCAAAGGCAGTATCTAACAAGGCGGCTGTAAGGATCTCACCGTCAATAAAGTCATGGCTTCTAGTTATATCTCCAGCAAAAGCTAAGCTATAACTTGAGAAAAATACCAACAATGCCAAAAGATATTTCTTCATGGCTGCTCCTCAATCAATCTGTTATAAATCACTAAAGCATCGAAGTAGTTTTCTATCTGTTCCCTGGCTATGAAATTCCTACTGCTAAGCCCTCTCCCGTACTTCACCACCAGCCCAGTCTCATCAAAGAATTCGATGTGCTTGTAGTAAAAGTAATGCACATCATGGTCGGTAGACATTACAATTGGAACACAAAGCTTTGCTATCTGCTCCTCGGTTGGGAGGTGCATCTTCCAAGCAGCTTGAGCGAATGAAGCGAAATTCAAAGCAAGTGCAACAACTAGGATTTTAATAAACATCAGAGGTTCCCCCGGTCTGAACCCAGTTCGTATCATCATAGGTTAGCTTCAACGTAGTGTATCTTGAAGCATTACTAGTCACCGCAAAGGCAGCTCCAGATAGCTTAACAGTACTTGCCCAACCAGCTACCGTTCGGCTTCCGGTTCCATCTTGCTTAAAAATAAGCGTTATTTCTCTTCCCTTAAAAGCGTTTAAGATGGTGATCCCAGTGATGTTCCCATCGAGGAGAACATAAAATACTTCACCTATATCGGAGTCAAAGGTGACTGAAGCCGCTCTAGTTATTGAAACGAACCGCTTATCAAGCAAGCGATAGATCTCCCTAAGATATTCCTTCAGTTGAAAAATCTCACTGGGACTTTTTAAGTTCTCAAATAGGATATCACGTTCAGGCATAGTTTTATTCCTACAGCTACAATTCCAATCAACATAAAAGCCATGGTCATATATGGAGTATAAGCAATCTCCCTGTCCTTCTTTAAGGGGATCCGTGATATCACGTAAGCTATAACCAATACCCCAAAGATTACCGACCAATTCGTGAATGCCCCAACCATCCCCGCTAACTTAGAATCACCACCACCGAGTCTTTGAACCATGAACCAATTAAGCATGGCTACAAATAATATCCCAAGAGTTCCTCCGATGATCGAAGTTTTAACATCCCCAAAAAACAAGTTATAGTTTATAGCTATAAGGATCCCCAATAGGGATATTCCATCGGGAACTTCCTTAATCTTCCAATCAACAATGTTGGCCCCAATAAGAAGAATTATAAAGACAATGTAATAAATAATTTCTAGCATTAAGACTTCCTGTAGCCTGGAATCGGCTTCCACAGCATCCCCAAGGCGAACAACCTGAAATATTGATCTAACACCCCATGAGTTAAAACTATTTGGATCCTCTTAAATCTCTTGTTTACCTCGTTGCCGACCTCTACCAAGGATACTCCGCCTAGAGTAGAAGTACCAAGCACAAAGTCAATTCCTAGCAAGTCGGCCCCAGTAACCGGAGTTAAGGTAAAGTTATCAGTGCCAAGATTTGTGCGATATTCTAAAGTTAAAGAATAGGCTCCCACAGCGTCAAAGAGCCCTATGATATATTTCACCTGCTTGTCTAGTTGAGTGTCCCCAAAGTCGAGCCATGGGAAATATATTTGAGAAGTGTAGACTACCCCAAGGTTGTTATAGATGGCTGGATCATGCTTACAAACAAATCCCGTATACGTCCCGGAATATAAAAATTCTCTACCAGAAACTATTCTAGTTCCAAGTGAATTAGCTATAAAATCACATACGCACCATTGCATTAACTTATAGTCTAGAATAAACATATAATTATGTGTAGCTCCGGAACCAGAAGTTACTGTACAAAAATATAGGTTCTTTTCACGGATAATTCCAGAAGAGCAAAACTGGAGTCGATTCAAATTTATCTGCCAAGGGCCCCCCTGAGAAAAGAAGTTCTTAATATCATCAGCAATTGACGTTATCTGGTCTCCAACCATCTGATAAAAGTTATCTCGGCCCATCCAGATCAACCTCTCTGGATGGATCCCAGCAGGGGGAATATTCTGAATTGAAAGCGGAGCAGGTATGCCATGCTTCCGGCTTATAACATAATACTTAAATGGCGGAGTAGTTCCGGTATGATAGGTTCGATAGATGGAACTATCTTTTCCTATTATGATATTATTCAACTGACTTCCGACCGCGGCAATGTCTTCATCATCACTTTCCGAAGCTTTGAAATTTAAGAAGTCTGAGGCAGTTACCCAAGTGTTTCTATCATTGACCGCTGACCAATAACCAAGCTTAGGATTAGCAGCTGTGTTGATAGCTAGTAACCGATTAGCTAAGACTCCACTGAATTTTGATACCGGCATACTTGTTACATTAGCTATGTTACCTACTCCCCCATCGTGTTCTATTGGGGTATCCCGCAAAAGTGAAGTACCAATTAAAAGATCCTGAAATTTATTAAAAGTCCATAAGTTATCCTGATTAGCGGTAATTACTATAGCCCCAGTTCTATCATCCCACGTCCCACCATTATCTTTATAGAACTTAGCCTCAGCAATAGCATAGAAATTAGTAGTCTGAGGAAGCTGATAGATTCCAGTTATCTTTGAAGTAGCTCCAATGGTCACTGAATTATGCTTAGACCTACCAAAGAGTGTAGCTACTCCTCCCTCTGGAGAATTATAGCAATTCAAAATATACGTAGCTTGACCCTTCTCGGTTACAATGTCCGGGGTGTCGACTGTATTCATTCCGGAAAAGAGTCTAGTTATATTTGTCCAGCGATGCTTTTTATAAATTGTAGTCTCTCCTCTGTCTAGAACGTCCTCTAGTGGTAAGACAACTCCTTGGATACACCCTTTTTTGCCTTCCAAGTCTCTGTACCTGCCTTTTCTTCATCAACCCAATAGATCGCTCTGCCAATCTTTCCCAAGTCGCAAATCCCTCCATGTCTCCCATCTCAGCACAGATAAGCTTGTTGGTCCAATACACTAGTCCCTGATGATGGGCCGTTGGAATCTCAGGAACATCAGAGGCTCCTGAAAGTTCGGTCACTTGCTTAAAATAATCGAAGGTCAACGGAGAGTAAGAGGTTACGAAGGCGCTGCTTGGAACATAAACCATATAGATCTTCCACGCCCCACTCTTCTTTGAGATGTTATAGCCATAACAGTCTCCTTCATCGAGATCCTCTTCTTCATTCCATTCAGTATCATCAAAAGGATCCAAGACTATCCTCTCTTGTCCTGACCCCCGGTACCAAACATCGGCAGGCGTCTCTGGATCAAAATCAGTAGCAAAAGAAGATATTGTATATGCTTGAGTACTGGCCGTTAAGGTAAGACTAGCGGTTCTTTTCATGAAGGCGTAAAGCATCTCAGCGCATATTTCACGAAGAGCGTCATTCACCTTCTTCTTCACATATGTGACATGAGAAGAAGTTGTGTCGCCGGTATCTCTAGCTGACTCATCGTAAACGTCTGAGAAAATCTTTCCGGCCATATAGACTCCTTATTTGTAAACTATTTCAATTTCAAGAACCTGAGCAGCAACAGTTGGAACATAAGCAAAAAGTTTTTGAACATCTCGAATAGTTATCCAGCCAGTGGTAGAGGTCATCCAGGTAGATGGAGCGATGCTATCAAAGGCGTATCGAAAGTGGTCTGCGGTGGTATCTTCTCTCAGCTTTACCTTTATCTCTTTAACTCGGTTCTTTTGGTAGTCATCTTCGTCAAACACCTTGTACCAGGTGTCAGCTAAGGTTAAAGTATAATTTAAGATCCTGGTTATTCTTCCCATATTAGTTTAGAGCTTCTTCAATTAACGTCACAACATGGAGCAGTTTGTTTTTAATGTCATTAAGATCAGTCTGTTTATGCTCGGCTTCCTTAATGGACTGCTCAAGGTTCAGCTTAAGCTTGTCATTCTCAGTTACCCTAGCCTTCAAGTCTTCATAGACCTTTTGGCTTTCCGCCCTGGCTTGATTAAGCTTATCTAGCTCAGCAACTGCTGAATCTCTCAGCTCAGCCAACTCAGCTTTTTCCTTAACGACCTCCTTGGCCACATGAGATTTCAGCGTTTTGGATAATCCAGCAATCTCTTCCCCCAGATGATCGCTTTCTTGCTGCAGCCTAGTGATATCCATTTCAAGGTTAGACTTCTTCTTTTCGCCATTCTTCACGTCAATATCTAGCTGTCTTAATTTCTTTTCAAGACTGCCAGCTTCTGCTAAAAGTTCAGTCATGCTGCTCATCTCTTCCCTCCCTTTTTCTTATCTACTTTTTTGAAAAGTATATCTCTTTCCTCTCTAGAATCCTCATTCACTTCTAGTTCAGCCCTTTCATTTGTTTCTGTCTTAATGTTGCTACTCCCACTATCTATGGATCCTATTGCTATTACCGAGAACTCCCAGGTATCCGGAGTCAATCTAACATTAGATTTCAATAAGAGCATGGCATCGTAGTCATCTAAGGCTAGAATCTTTCTGTCCAATAGAAAAGAGACCTTGCCACCGCCACGAAGGTTAACTGTACGATTTGGCCTCTTGCCATTATACTTAACGAAAACTTTATCCATGAGTAACTCCTTGGTTATTTAGTTTATCAACGCAATCTATTTCAAATAAGGCAACGATCGTGATGATCAGGATATCTAACCTCGCGAAACGTAACACCTCATGGAAAAATGGATAGATTAGGATAGCAGAAAGTGAAGCCAGAAAATATAGATCCTTCCGGGGAAATCTGGTAAAGTAGTTCCAAATAGATCCCAGGATTAAAATTAGTGGAACTATGCCTAGCTCATACCCCATCCTTAAGTATTGGTTGAATGAACTCTCAAAGGTGGAGTCAACATCATATAACCTCTTATTTATTTCCATTGACCCGATACCACTTCCAAAGAATATGTTTACTAAACTCTCGTTGGCAATTTGGTTATAAACTGGAAGCCTAAGATTGATCTTTTGCATGATCTTCTCATGATGATAAACTCCGACAGCAAGCAGGACGGAGATAATTACTAAAAAGGCTTTTAAGCTAACCTTCCGGTAAACAAGAACTAAGATTACTACGATCAAAGCTAACCTGCACGCATAAGACTCTATGATCAACGCAGATATTGAAGCTATACCCATAGCAACATAGCCAGCGTAACGATTTAATAGGAAGATCAATGGAGCCAATATGATTAAGAAGAAAGCTAGGTGATAACTCCGTCCCATGAGTCCTACTATAGATAGATGGGATCCTAAGATCGACATATTGATTACATCATGATTATCATAAACTAAAGGAAAACCTACCATGAAAGAAATTGCAAACAAGATATTGATTAAAGCTACAACAGCTAGGATCCAGATAATCTTCTTCGGGTCCTTTACTCCTAAAAGGATGGCATAGTATAGCATCAGCCCAGATACCAAAGAGATCATTCCAACGGGGTAGCCTCTTGGGGCAGTTATCAATGAAACCACTATACTAACCAAAAGGATTATTGGAATAACTGGATTAGTAATCACTCTCTTAGCCCCAAAGAATAAAGCTAAGGCTAAAAGAAGAGGTCCCAGGAAGTTTAAGACAAGCATCTGCAAACCATTCTGGGAGATTCCCGGAAGCCAAATAACCGGAGCCAGCAACAAGAAGCCTTGCAAGCACCAATCAAAATCAATAATAGTGGACGATGGCTGTCGCATTGCTTAGATAGATATAGATCCCCTTGTAAGCCTTGATGCCTTCAGACCCAAGATCTATATGCTTTGAATTGTATTGAGTAGCTTCTCTGTCTTCTACTAGAGATTTTTCATTCGGAAGATCTGATATGCTGCTGCCAGCATAGTCAAATACTGTGGCAAAGCCATTAGCCGCAGTAGCAAAGACCTCCAATGCATATACTGTCCCCGGAACAGTAGAAATGCTTTGCGAGGTAGTTAATATTCCGGTGGAGATTTTCCTTTGAGCATTATCGGCAAATGAGTTTCCCCCTATGAGAAGAGCGACAAGTGCCAAAAGTATAACCTTATTTTTCATAGCTCCCTCTTAAATAAGGGAGGGGGAAGTAGTTAGCTCCCCCTCCGACTGCTTACCGGTATTCAACAACCACCGATCCAGAGGCGACATCGGCATAAATACCGTTGCTCATCTGAAGTGGCGGATCGAATACCGTTCTTGTTGAAGCGTACTGTGTTGCTTGACCAACCTCTACCTTAGGCTTGTCACTAGCAGCGGGGGCAGCGGTAGTATCATACAGATGAACGTATGAGTTAGCCGCATCAGCCCAGACCGTGACAGCATAGATATAAGCTGGCCTGGAAACTAACTGAACATCATGCTCAGTAGAAACGGATTCGACGAAGCCCACATTGTGTTCTTCTCGGGCATACCGTCCCTCTTGAGCATTGCTTGCTGTTTGGATCCCAGCCAAAAGGAAAAGGCTGAGAATGAACGTAAATAGTCTCATCTCATCTCCTCCTTATATGACAGTGCTGGGGTTTTTAGAGTAGGCTTCCATGATGACATAATTAGGAGCATCAGCGTTGGAATCGAGAATCTCTTTAACTCCGTAGAGAGTTTCGATACCAATACCGGTGATGAACCCATAGTCATCTGTGTCCTCTACTCGTTTAGGATGTTGACCCCAAGCAAACGCGCATATTTCAGCTCCGAACCCAATGATCTTAGAAACATCGCGTTGAGTAATAAGAGCTCCTTCAACGTGGGTTGCAGCTGTTGTGCTGTTTGCTCCCCGGGTAACAGTCGTGAAAGAACGATAAGTCTTGCCAGTATAACTCATCTCCTCACTGTCAATCTTAATCGTTCCTGTGGTACTAAAGAACTGCGTGAACTGCTTTTGCTGCCCGGCGTTGCTTTGAGCAGCACCACCAACTAGAACTGTGGTAGCAATTGCAGTTAAGGATCCAGCAGCACCGTCGACATATAATGAAGTCTCAGGTCGAAGTGGGCTCCCTTGTAGCGCCCCAGCAGCTTTAACTCCTCTGAGGGTATAGACTAACAAGCCATTCCACTCCACTGGCCTGCCTGTGAAGATCGGATTCTTTGAACTGCGAAGCTCCGCATGCTTCACCGCATCCAACCAACGGTCATCACCACGGAGGCTATACTCATCGATCTCTGAGATAACAACTCCATAATGATACGTTTCTTGGCCACCATCATTTTCAACGGCTAATGGGATAGCTCCTTTACGATCAAGAGCTAACTTAATTCGATCAAGCTCCTGGGTTGTAAAGGTATCATCACTTCCCAGGGTAGCTGTGCTAGTAGCATTACCGGCATAGATGGTATCTGCCCCAGCAGCCGCAAGAAGCTGGCTAAACGTTTGACGGTCTAATTCACGGGCTAACCAGTTCGACAAGCGAACTCTAGCCTCTTGAATGACCTCAAAGTTAACCTCTTTCTTTACCTTCTTGGTAACAGCTACAGCTTTACGTAACCAATCAACGGTGATGTTGAATTGGCTCGTCCCCAACTTGTCTTCTGCCCCTCTTAGGGATGTTTCTCCAGTAACTCCAGGCCCATAGAGCTCTGACATTACCTGAATATGGATTACGTCTCCAGCCTGATTTACAAAGTCTTCCTTCTCGATGATCGGCTTTTCACTTCCCTCTTTGCCTTTCAACATACCCCAGAAGGACTTCCTTGAAGCATCATAGCGAAGTCGTTTCTCCCATATCTCAGGAACGTTAAAGTCTAGGTCTGAGTTTGTATCCGAATCCATAGCGTTCATTGCTGTAACGCTAACTCCGGAGGTTGATCCCAAGAGAACCAGAAGAGATAACAACCAATTATAAACTGGGTTCATTTTCTCTCCTATTATTTTTTACGGCCACCGTGGATCCTATCATGCTCTTGCCTTTCAAGATCATCTAGTTGATCCTTAGTCATTTTGGAAAAGTCAACAATTTTACTCTTGCCTCCCTTTCCTCCATCACCACGGCCGATTATGAATCTACTTTTGTTTGGTTTCTTCTTCAATGGTTGTCTACCGAAAAGCATTTCAGCCGCCCTCTTAACTGCCCAGTATCCTTTTTCTGGATCTCCTTTATACTTAGCCTTGAACTCAGGATCATTCTTCAATAAATCCTGCGCCTTCTTTTTCAGCGGGCTATCCTTCTGAAGGATCTCAGGGTAGTCTCGGATGATAGCTAACTCTGCTCCCTGTTGACGGATGATATAAGTGAATTGCCCCGCCAATCCATCGAACTTCTTAAAGCCTCTATTGATCTTTTGAACCAGAGGCCAGCTGGCGTCATCAACCTCATCTTTGGTGAAGTTGTAATTCTCATCATCGTCTTCGTCGTCTGTTTCTTTGGATTCTCGTTTCTTGAGATTCTTTGGATTAAGATAAAGATTCCCGTCAGTGCCTTCGACTAGAACTCCATCCTCAATAAGGGTATCAATCCGCTGAGCTTTAGAGTTAACCTCATCGAAGCGTTTCCGGGGAACATACTTGGAGCGGTCTTTACCGACGTTGGTTCCACTGTCGTCGCCAGCGTTATCCTCTCCATCTTCATCTTCCTCAGCTTCTCCTTCTGTTTCCTCTCCCTCGGCATTCTCTTCATCCTCTTTAATCTCGAGACCATCATCAGTTTCCTCTTCAACCACCAGAGTCTTCTTAGGATCTTTCTCGACACCAGATTGACTACCAAGTAATGCCAACAGACTTAACAACCAATTATTACCCATCGTGTCCTCCAGTTTTATTACCGAGAGCCTGCCTCTCGAGGGACTGCTCCTTTATGGCAGCTCTTACTTCTGTAAGATTTTCCATCTGCCATATAAGACTTTTCGGTTTGCTTAAACTACGATCTATTTGATTGATGCGTGCTATTAACCGGATTCTCAATTCATCATTTCCAGTAGACTCACCGGTGTTTAATAGCGTTTGGTTCAATGCCTCTTTGTCTTCTAAGAGCAGATCACAGAACCTTTGAAAATCTAGGTCCTGCGATAAGCGAGTCATTGCTCCAGCATCACTAATTATCTGTTGCCTCTTTGAGGCAGCGATATCAGCTTCAATGTTTGAAGCCTTATCCTTCCTTTGCCCAAATGGTTTCCAGAAACTATCTCCTCTTAGTCTTACCATTATTTCTCCCCATTGGTTGCATTCTACCACCGGTGGCATTACCTTCTGGCATGATTCCATTACCCATTGGTTGAGCTCCTTGGCCACTAAGTTCGATATCCTCTAATACTTTCTTAGCAGCTTCTCCTTCTGGAGTTCCCTTCTTCAGTCTAGCTACGGATTTGATCGTTTCTAATTGTTGGGTCTTTTGAACTTCGACCTGAACAGCAGCCTTATGCGCTTCTAGTTGTTTCTTAAGTTGTTCGGCATTCGGAATCTTGATCCCCTTGATGTTAAAGGCATCAACCAGGTTTTGAGTGATGGTGCTTAAGTTGTTTAAGGTCTCCGGCATTAGTTCCGGAGAAAAGAAGATGTTCGGACTTAAGAGATTATACCCTTCCTGCGCGTCCTGTTTCTTGCGATAGACATTGTTATCGATGCTAGTTCCCCTTGGGATGAAGTTCCATTTCATAGACATCGTCTTCGCTTCAATCTCACGATAAGGATCTTCCTCCGATTCAGTAACATAGAAGACCTTCTTCTCCATCCCGGCATCCTTTAACATCTTTGCGGTCATTAAGATGTTACCCTCAAAGAATTTCTTGTTCTCCATGTTAAGCAATGAGATCATGGTATCAAATGAAAAGTTCCCCTCACCAATGATAGCTTGGATCCCTCTAGCGGTCTTGTTTTGTGATCCGGTATCAGATCCTAGCGTATAATCATTTACTCCAAACAGCTTTTGGATCATCCCCAGAGTAAACTCGATAATCCATTGGCTTCTAGTCTCGGAGTAATTCCCCATGTCTAATCTGCCAAGCTTTGTTTTGTCAGTAACACCCCAGAACTCTTGGGGTCCGAACTCATGGATCTCGGGGTCAAACCCGGAAGCCTCATCATAAATAAATGGTGGATGAGAATTTACAGTGTCTCGGTTCACCATGTTGTTAAGCAAGCTGTCAACTAGATCTCTTATACCTCTAGCAAACTCAGGTATTCCTTTACCCCTAGCTCTATGAGGCATAGGCATGATCTGCCAATGATAATATTGTCTCCTACCTCGGTAGGGGTTAAGGATCCATCCTAGGAGGTCTCCAGAACTTAAAGCATAAAGAGCAATGACTTCCCGAATCTTAGTTTTACTTTCATTCACATTGGTCGGCATCTCAATCTTAGCGCTAACCTGGAGTAACTTTATCTTAGGTACCGTTGAAACTTTCTTGCTGTCGGTATTCGGCTTGATCCTCAGGACAGCATCTTCATCGTAACCGCCGTCTTCAACATCACCTGTTCTCTCGTTAAGCCAGTGCCAGTTCTTCTCCAGCTTTTCTCCCAAGAATGGAAGCTCATCATAATCAGAATTATTTGCACCCTCTGGCAAGACCAGGTTCCTCGGATCTACTGGAATCAACTTAGTCCCGAAATAAACTTTATCTTTCTTAGTGATGGTGATCTCCTTCACCTGGGGAAGTAACCCAGTTCTGAGATCAGCCGTTGGCTGGAAGTTCTCGTCTACCTCAAGGGGATAGCCGTTAGGCCACTCCTCGTCGAACTCATTCTTGGTGCTTGGATCTGGTATAGGCTCTTCAGTCTCAGGATGTAATAGAGTAAAGTAAATCTCTTCCCATTCATAATCTTCATCGGCTTCGATTAGATGGCCAATGCCATCACCATCTAGACAAGTATCCATCAAGATGTCGTAGTACTGTCTTTCAAAATTCATCTCATCACGCAGAGAGTATTCATTATACTCTTGAACTACCTTGGATCCTTCACGATCACTTTGTCCTCTACCAGTAATATTGCATATCGGAGTCTGGAATATAGTTTTAATGAACCTAGCAATGATAGCTCGGATGGTGATAGCTTCAATCGGTATTCCCACATCGCTTGACCACTTCCAAGGTTCTAGCTTAGGAAACTTATCGGGATCATCACCAAAA
>ERZ1292632.3837-Hain-H43-01um-R2-3837-length-11211-cov-7_pt1 | contig 11211 bp, 12 predicted proteins | sample MGYA00564407_ERZ1292632 | MGnify/ENA primary metagenome ERZ1292632 (study PRJEB36523, sample SAMEA6512637) | groundwater metagenome | collected 2019-01-08 | study: AquaDiva: Metagenomics assemblies of 32 groundwater samples
CATACCGCTGTCGGGAGTAGGCATCTAACTTATTCTCCTTGTAACCAACGAGGGTGATATAGACGGTTCGCGCCGACCCTGTATAAAGCGTGTACCCCTTTGCTTGCGAAGATACTCTTCAAAGGTAGACGAAATGCCGCCACCCGCCACACCCTGTGGAGCTACCTGCCTGAACTCACGCATGGCCTTTACAATCTCCGCTGCACGGTCAAGCTCTGCCTGTTGTTCGGGGGTCTTAACAAAAGACTCCGCCTGTTCAGGTACACCGTCTGTAGCTTCCACGCTCACAATCTTAGGCGTCTGCTCTTTGGTTCTAACCCCAGGCGTGGTTGGTGGTACAAACTCGCCCGCCGCCGCAAAGATTTCTTGTAGCCCCACACCAAACTCCTGTGCCTGTCCTAAACCACCCAGTCGTTGAACTTCCTCTGTTGTAATACCAAACTGCGAGGCAACAGCCCGTTCCACCACAGCCGTTATCATGTCGGCCTGCTGCTTGTCCTGTGTTGCCTTCCAGTTTTCCAATGCTGCCCCTGTAAGCGGCTTGCCCTCCTCATCAGTGGGTAGCGACCCCTGCCACTCGGCACGCAACTGCTCTTCCATCATAATGGCGTTTTGAAAGGCGTCCGATTGCTGCGCCACAGGCAACTGTGCAAGGATAGGTTTAATTGTCTCAATAAAGTCAAAGATGCCAGGGCTTTTCAACGCCCGCACCTGTGCTAGAAACTCTGGGGTGCCCTGATAAGCAGGGGCACGTGCCACCATTGCGTCCCTACGCCCTTGCACTTCACCCATAGTCAGCCCTAGACCCTCTGCCACGTACACAATCTCAGGCACGATGCGGTTTCCAAAGCTCTCTACAATCGAGCGTGTTGTGTCGCCGTCGGCGTCAATAAAACCAAACGTATCTTTGAACTGTTTGTTGGTGTTTGCTTCGTAACGTGCTCTGGCTCCCAACGTACTCCCAACACGCTCAAAATACTCATTCACGGTCTCATCGTAGCGGGCGGCAAAAATGTTGGCGGCCTCATCTTCCGCTTTACTCAACGGCACCCCAAATGCAAACATGATTTGCCCCGCAGGAGATAGATTGTGGGCCAATGCGACGTCCAATGATGTACCTGACTCCTCTATCTCCCTCATCTTGTCGGGAAATAAAGATTCCATCGTGCCCCTGTCGGCACCACCCACTATAATAGCTTTTGTAGGGTTGGCTGCATGTTCCGCAATCCAGGCGCTAAACCTCTCGTCAAGAAACTGCCCTGGATTTATCTCCTTCCCCATGTCCTCCCCCGTACCCGCATCACTGTTGGCCTGCAAAAACCACTCCCAAAGATACTCGCTACCACCTAACAGCGCAGAACGTTCCTCTGGAGTTACATCAGCTAATACACCTTCAAACTGTGCATCAAAATAACTCCGCACCAGGTCGAAGAAGTCCAACTTGTTGATGGTAGTTTTGTAGCCAGACGCAATATAGTTCAGCACCTTCAAAGGGTCAGTGAAGCCGTCCTTTTCTTTCATTGCCTGCAACGCCACAACATCTGCCAAAGCACCACCTTGTAATCCACCATAGCTAAGTGCGCCAAACTCCATATCGCCCGACACTAGCTTCATTGTTGCATCTATAGATGCCTCCATCGCTTGTAACTCTACATCCGTCATCATAGGGTTACGGGCTATCAGCATCTTACGCAGATTACGCTTAAATAGGTCTAAGATTTGCAGTGACCCTTGTTGAGGTGCGAGCGGCACTACTGCTACAGTTGTCTCATACAACTCCCAGTCTTGCTTTGCGTCGGGGTCGAGAATTGCGGCACCACGAATGGCGTTAAACTCTTCCTGTGTGGAGTACCCTGCCTTCAAACGCCTATATTCGTTGTTAATGGCTTCTATCGAGGACAAGCGCCTTTCCACTGTTATTTGACTAAAGTCCGCATCTTCATAGGACGTGCCTGTAATGCGCTCCCACAGGTTAGCGCGCTCTACGTCACTTAATTCAGGCAGGAGCGGTTCCTTTGCATACGCATCTTTTAATGCTGCCCCTTCGGGCGTTGCCATGAAGTTGTCCCACGTCCCACGCAAGTCGCTGCCTAACAAACGCTCCACTATAGCCTTGGTAACAGGTGACATGGCGGCTAATTCATCAGCAGAGTCAGAACGCCCCCACAACCTCTTGATAAGGCTAAACATGCCCTTCTTCGTCTCGGCGGCCACATCAAAATTGCCTACGTTTGAACCAACGGCATTTTCTATCTCATCACGGAGCACAGTTTGCAGGTAAGAGGCTATTGACTTCTCACCTTTGGACACAAAAAACTCGTTCAGGGCAGTATCAACTGCACTTGAAGAAACGAAGTGCATTACCCGTTCTCGCAAATCTTCATCGGCTATTTGCGCCTGCATAGCCTTGGTGAAGGTGGTTGTGCCCCCGCTGTAGAGGGTTGCTAGCGCCCTGCCCAACGAATCAAACGACATACCCTTCAGTGTGGCAGCCGTCTCCACTCCGCCTGGCCTTGCTTGAAGATTGGCTATAAATGACTCTCCAAGCTCTCTGTATGAGGTTCCTGTAATTTTTGGAGGAGGAGCAACAACCCCTTCAATGGTAGTGGGGGGTTGAAACTCTGGCGGTGCAAACGGCCCCTGCCGTGTGTCCTCACGACTTATGATAGGGCGGCCCGCTGCTTCTTCCACATTCAGTGCGGCTTTAAGCTCCCTCGTCACAGCAGCGATGGGTGCCCACGATGCTTCTACTCTCAGCTCAGCAGTGCGAGGGCGTGCTGTATCCTCCAATCCAAGATACTCCAACCCAAAATACCCTATCACAGCCCGCCACAAAACCCGCGCTTTCGACAGCACGCCTCTTTGCTGTTGGGTGGGGGATGCGGGCGCTTCGTCATACGCTTCACCTATCCCTAACAGTTCCAATACCACATCTGGACGCCTGTCGAGGCGGGCGGCGTAGTATTCCAACCAAAACTCTAGGTCAGTGCGCTGGCGTGGTTCTGGCACAGTATGTTACCTCAACCCCATAAGTTGTGGCAGGTTTGGTGCCCCAGGGTTACGCATCCGCCGTGTTTGTGATTTGCTAACTCCAGTCATTTCAGGCGGCATCATTGCAGGGTTCATCTCAGGGCGACCTGTTGCACCCTGACCACCACCACGCTGCCCTGCCTGTGCCACCAAAAAGTCCGCATAGTCACGGAACATTTGTGCTGTTTCCTTATTGCCCTCATTGTCAAGCTCGACGGCGCGTGCCTGGATTGCACTAATGGCGTTAAGCTGTGCAATGGCAGGGTCACGGCGCAGTATGTCGCGCTCGATGCGTTCTTTCACCAGCTTGGGGTCATCTATTTTCAACACGTCTTCGAGTGCTGTTAGTATGTCCATAATGGGTTCGTTGCCAGGTATAGCGTTCCGTATCAACGCCACACGCTCCATCATGTCGCTGGGCAGCGACAGGTCAACGTCCACCTCATTGGCAAACTCGGTGGGAATGTCCGATGGCTCAAACTTTTCCATAAAGATGCCGCGCCCATGCGCCTTACCACTCAGCACTATGCTGTCGCCTTGCTTCTTGAATTCGTCCAAAAACCATCTATCAGCATACTTGAGCACTCGCTGCAAGCCCATCTTGTAGGGGCCTAGCTTGTGAAGTGCAGCTTGCAGTATTTGGCTAACCGCAAAACCAGACAGTTGTATCTGTAGCCCTCCATACAACGCATCAGGAAAGCCGCCCTTTTGAGACTCTATGTGCAACCTGTCCAACACCTGCACCACCTCTATAGGAAAGCGGCCAGGCTCATCACGGAAAATGCTGGCGTTTAGGTCATCGGTGAAATACACGTTGCCGCCGTCACGGGTAGACTGCCGTCGCTCGCCTATGTTGTCCTCAAGGCGACGCTTGATTTTGTCGGGTTCGGCGTAGTTTTTGGCAATTTCCAGCAACAGGCTGTAATACTTGTTGAAGTTTTTCCACCCCACCCTGTTACTCTCCAGCACACTCATACCGATGCGTTTTTGCCACTCGGTATTAGCAAGCTGAGTTGGCGCAAGATGGTAAGGTGAACCACCGATAGGCCCCGTGAGCACGGGAATATCGGGGCGGTCAAGAACCTCTTCATACCGCACCCATTCGGATGCACCACTTGGCATAGCCATGATGGTACTGTTCAGCACCACGCCACCACGTTTCTCCCACATCGAGTATATCTGTGTAGCCTGTGTGCCATCGCCACGCCCTGCCACTTTTATGCCACCTTCAAGCGCCATACGTTGTGCTTCGGCAAGTGTGGTTTGCCACTTGTGAACATAAGTCGTTAGACCATCCGTTCTAGTGCCGTACTCCTGGAACGCCTCACGAGGGTCGTGCATGTCGAACACGGGCACCGTCCGCCCATCTTGCAACGTCCGTACCCCCAACTCCGCCGCATACCACCCCGTCAACGCCATCCAGTAGGCCAACTCACGAATCACAAAGTCCCTGCCGCTAAAAAACGACCTCTCGTCGATAAGGTTCCACCAACCCTCAAGGGCACGTTCCAACTTACCTGCCTTTTGAAACGCTGCCTCATCCTGGCCGCCTACCTTGATGTTGTGTTTTACGGGCTGCCCACTCAGCAGATGGACGGCCAAGCTCATTACGGTAGCGGGGTCATTGGTGACGGCGGACTCGTAACCTGCTTCTTGGTTCTCGTCGTAGAGCGTTTCAAGCCGTACCCACTCATTGATGCGGTCATTGCGGGGCCTCCAGTACCCTTCGAGAGCCGTTGCCTTTTTGAGTATTTCGCCACTCGTTACCATTTGGTTCTCCCGTAATGCACGACTTTCGTGTGTGACCGACTAATCTCAGGTAGCACCTTGCTCCCCATCATCACCGTCATCAAGAGGTCGTCGTGTGCGCCACGAGGTGCCCCCACCTTTGTAACACCCGCTCCTGTGCGATGCTCTTCGTATGTAGTCATCTGGTCGGCAACCCGTGCGTCATAGGTACGGAACAAGTCCCTGTCAAGCAACTCCTTGAAGGCATCAATCATAGGGCCTTTCGTCCACTTGGTCGTTTTCCAGCCGTATGCGCCATCGTCACGGGCATATATGTTCTTATACTTAATGATGTCGGTGAGGGCCATCAGCACGGCACCACCACTACTCTCCACCACTTCGGGCACAATCAGCGCCTTGTTATAGTGTTCGGCAATGTTGGCGGCTTCCCGTGCCAACTCATGCTGTGACACACGCCCCATCCAGGTGGCTACGTGTTCCACATACGGCGGCTGCACACACAGCACCGTAATGGCGTCGAAGTCGGAAGCATCGGTAACGCCCTGCGACGAGTCGACACACACCACATACCTCAACATAGGCTCAGGCTCTTTCCACACCCTCAACTCTTCCCGTTCCAGCACAGGTGGACATACAAAACGCCGTGCCAACTCACGTTGCTCTAGCGTAAAGATGGAGCCGCCCGTGGCAATGAAGGCTTCAAACGGGTTGTTGGGAAACTCCTGTTGGCATTTTAGCTGCCCCATCTTTAACACCTGCACACGATGATACAGGATGTGCTCGAATGTGAGGCTGTACTGCTTCATCAGGTTTTGTTCGCTGGTCGTGAGTGGCTTCTTTGCCACCAACGGTGGCACCTCTGGTGAATCGGGCGAGTAGTGGTAGTCGGGGTCAAGTGACCAGTGGTAAAAGTGTGGCCTATAGATGGAGTCATGGTTGATGGCAGCGTTCCACTCTTCCCAAAACATACCAGTTTGGCCGTGGGCAGTGGACTCCATCACGATGCGTGAGCCTTGAGGCGGCATAGCACCAACCACTGCCGCCTTCACATCGGCTGCAAATTCAGCGTCCCATATCCCCACCTCTGTCAACAGCGCCCTATGGTACGGCGAGCCACGCACCGACCTTATACCACCACTACTCACCACATCTATCTCACTGCCGTTAGCAAACTTCATAGCCCGCACATTGTCTACTTCCATCGGTGAGCGAAACGCTATCTGGGTGCCCCCTATCTCGATGACTTCGGGTAAGTGTTCCCACATGGCACGATAATACGAGCTAAACAGCGGTATCACGTCCTCGTTTTGTGTCACCGTGATTACCCGCAGGTTGGGCAGTATCATGGCGTCCAGTAGGTAGTCGGCTTCAAACAGCGTGCTAAACCCCATCTGGCGGCCTTTAAGCACAATGTCACTATCACTACGGGTTGTCAGAAAGTCAAGCTGTGCGGGCTTTAATACAAACGGCACCACATGCCCTTTTTTATCCACAACCTTAACAAGCCTCTCAAACATGAGACGCCGATTGTTGAAGAAGGCTTTTATAGCTGTTGCACTGTCAGGGTTGAGCAAATGTTTTTTATTCCCTTATATATAGTATGTATTACCAAACATTTCAACTCTCTGTGTAAATCCAGCCCTTTGTGTTAAAGTCTGTTGTGGATACAGGTGTGGTAGTAGGCCCCTCAAAAGGCTCAATCCAAACCAATGGCACGAAAACGGGCTGCGCCCATTCAAAGGCGTTACTGTTGCAGTTCGGGCAGGTATACTGAATGTCAACAGTTGGTACGGTGCCACTAGGATTGTCGTAATCAGTCACACGTCTCCACAGTATGCCACAGTTCAAATATCTCACTAACATACACGGCCTCCTATTCTATTATACGCCCAGTTGTGTCAATCACGTTGGCTTCGTTCAACACCTCTTCCACGGTAAACACGTGCTCGACAGTATGGCGGCTGCCACGTACCCTGTCGATAGCCGACTTCATGGCGCTGCCCTTCACCTGCCCCAACCTACCACTAATGGCTTCGCCCGTGCTGTCCGCCCAGGGCACATCGAGAATCTTGCGCTCTTCGATGAGGGCTTTCAAGGCATTACTCTTGGTGAGGGCATCAATCAGCACATCATCTACATCATCGGGCCGCCCTGTCAACAGCAACTCTGCACAGCGCCTAAAGTCGGAGTCCTGCCGCTTACACTCCGCGGCCCACCCCTTCATCCGTGTCAACGCATCGCTGCAAGCCGCATCCGACGCATAATACCGCCTCAGCAGCAACCACTCCTGCTTTTCGGCGGTAAGATTGGCGAAGCGGGCCTGCAACTCATACTTGAGGTCGGCAGGTGTCAGCGCAGTCTCGTTCATTGTCTAAGTCCATTATAGCACGTTTGTGCGCCATTGTCAAGGTGTTACACCAAAACTCATCATACTGCTGGTACTACACCAGCCCTACACCATACCATCCCATGTCGTAGCACCACGGCAGCATAATGCACAGCTTCGTCGCCATTACGCCCAACCGCTACGGGACACACAGATAAAAAAATTTATCGTGACGATACGGGGAACCCAGTGTGAATTGCACGCAACGATGCCCCTGGAGGGGGTGTTATGTGCTGCAACTTGACATAACGTAGCTACACCATAGCTAGGCGATAGGTGCTACCATGCGGAAACTACTTGCCGCTTGTCGTGGCTGGTAAGTTACGAGCTACCCTCTCCGCATTGAGTAGCCTGATGGCATCTAGGCAGGGATGCGATACGCCCCGCCAAACTGCCTCTTTACATGTCGGGCATTTTCCTAAGAGCACAAAGGTCATTTTGCACCTTGTGCCCTGGCGTCTGGTAGGCGTGTTACCTTGGGGTTGTTAGCGGTATGGTTCCCTCTGTCCCTTGCCACAAGCCTAGCCTTACTGGTTACGGTCTCTTGGAGTTTGGCCGTCGCTGGCATCGTGATGCTTACTATGGCTTCCACGCCGTACAGTGTCACCTTCCCGCTCATGCCAATCCTTGAGTCGCCCTTTTTATTCGTGTAGGGAGCCGATACGCTCATTTCAAGCGTACCTAGTTGGACTTTCCGAATCTCTTGTGCCATTGTGTTACCCCTTTCCTTTCGTTATGCGTTTGGTTTGGATGTAAAGGGTAACACCTATCGCCTTGTGCTATGCGGCCTATTCGATAGTCACCCATCCATAAGTGTGAGGGTAGAGTCTATGTAGGCCAGCCATTGTATCTTGTGGCTTGATACCAGTCGCCATCTGGCTTTGCGCTCTAGGGCCAGTCCACGTCGGCCATAGTTAGTTTCTCACTTGTCGCCCAGGATGTCAATAGTTTTTGACGCAGTTTTCCTACCAGTTTTGAGGAGTTTTCTACGGTTTTCGTTTTAGAACATCTGTCGCAGGAAAGCGGCAACCGCTTACCGCTTGCCAGGACACCCGTTCTAGTTGGCGTGTTTGAAACATGCGTTCTACTTGACATAACGTCCTCGTATACACGTATACGCAAGCGCATAGGCCATGCCGTCACGACAAGGCGTATTGCAGGCGTGTAGTGTATATGCGTGGGTTGCACCAGGCGTACAAGGCGTATTGTGGGCGCACACTACACACATGAAGCACCGTCAGCTTTGGGTTTTTGGGGTCTTGACACCTGGCCTTGAAGCCGCTAGACTGGTAGCAGTCTACAAGTCTGGGTTAGGAGGTACACGTATATGAGCGGACATAATCCAAGCGGGGTCAAATGTGCATGTGGTGTGGAGCTTTCCATAGAGGTCGTAGTCCATGCGGTGTACTACGGGCAAGTCCCTCAATGCCTGCGGTGCTCTCTGCGCCTTCAGAAATTGGCCTCTTGACAAGGTGCTGAAAAAGGTTTAGACTTGTGGTGAGTTGAAATTTTGGGGTGAGAGGTGCTGCAATGACACCACGGGAATATGGTAGGCGAAGGTACACGAAAGAGAGATTGAACCCTAGCGTTGTCGTGAAGATGTCTCATCCGTTCAATGACACTGAATTGATAGCTATATTCGAAATAGCTAGGCTTGCATTGACTGATGTAGAAGTGTTTGATGCGGCAGCGCATCTGTTGGACTTATCCGACGATGCTATGCAGGGCTTCCGCGATAAACTTGAGAGCTTTATGGCAATGGGGGCGGAATGACCAGGTAGCGCAACGTAACATCCAAACGTGGCCGTTATGTGCGACAGGAGAATACAATGCAAGACCCCGAACATCAGTGTAAGTGGTGCCGTAAGGTGTGGATTGGCCTCGAAGTAGCCTGCCCTTACTGTGAGCTAGCGGCAACTCGCCGCCTCAAGGCAAGGGGCTGGCCTGTGGACGCCATGAACGTGGGGCTGGAAACCCTTATCATGCGCTGGGCGCAGAAGGAGCACAATGACTAAAACATATCTGGTACGCTTCTACACTAACCGAGACGTTGTTACCCACGACAAACGAAGTTGGGTGCTGGCCTACCACTCCTTGCTCTGGGCAAAACGTAGGATGCTTGACTGGGAGCGGTTTGGCTGGCAAGGTGCAGACGTGATAGATGCCACGGCACACTACATCACGATGTGGGTAGTAGTCGCCCATGTGGGTATGGATTGAGTGACAACGAGATAAACAAGCTGTAAGCACAGGGAGAAAAACAATGCGATGCAATCACTGCGGTTCTATAATGCACAACATCCTAACCGACACCCTGGGGCACACGTACCATATGTGCAACGTGTGCAACATGGTGCAAGACCACGATTACGCACCGTGCAATGGCAAGCGTGTCGCCTACACCGTAGACGGTAAGTACGAGGTGTGTACCCTGCCCGACTTCAACGGCATCAAGATGTTGAACACACCTCACGTTTTGGCCTCTTGACAAGGCGGTAAAAAGAGTTTACACTTTGGACACAGTTAGTTTGGAGGCAACAAATGGACAACTGTTGTGTGTTGGGATGCGGCGCCGAGGGCACAGACGAATGTTGTGGTGAGTTGTGGTGTCTTGTGCATCTGAACAACCACCAAGAAGGCCATGAGGAGTGTGCCTACTGTCAAGACTTTGCGCCGTGCGCGGAGTGGACGGCTTGTGGTGATGATGTGGTGACAATTTGCGAGAGTCATCTAGTTAGTCGTGGGAGTAATGACTTCTGCGGACAGTGTGGCGCATTAACCTCCTTGCACATAAACGGCTACACGCACGTTATGGTAGAGTCCTACCAATGTGCCTTTTGCAGGGAGTCTATTGGCGAGCCCTGCCAGGACTCACACGACGAGGACTGCCAGGACGACGACGACGACACAGAAGATGGGCTACATGAGTATGACTACACTCCCTGCCCGTTGCTCTTCCACGGCGACCCTCCCCGCTACTATGGAGTAGAATTGGAGGTAGACGATGGAAACGCTAGAGAGGACACCTGCAACACACTCATGGAAATTCTCAACGCACAGAGCCTGTTTTATCTCAAATCCGATGGCTCGTTGAATTGCGGCATTGAGGTAGTAACCCACCCCTGCACCTTGCAATACCACGAGAAGGAGTTTCCGTGGGAGGCAATCAGGCGTGTCCTGTCAAGTGGCCGCTTCAAGTCCCACAACACGGACACCTGCGGTCTCCACATCCATGTGAGCCGCAAAGCACTTGGCTTTGACCATACACAACAAGACCTCACGTTGAGCAACTTGATACTGTTGTATTGGAAGCACTGGCTCTCCATCGTGAGGTTCAGCAGACGCAAACAGAGTGAGATAGACACGTGGTGCAAACTCAATTATCATCCAGGCGTGGTGGACGCCCTTGTTGACGGCCAAGCATTGGAGGTAGCAAAGCGGCTGGACAAGTACGCTGCCATCAACACCAACCACCCCGACACCATAGAGTTTCGCATCTTCAAGGGCACGTTACACATCCCTACGTTGATTGCGGCGTTGCAATTCACAGACGTGCTACTGGACTTGGCACTAACAAAAAGCATGACGTGGATTGTAAACTCTACGTGGAACGATATAGCACAAGCATGTGATGCTCATCACGAATTAATGCAATATCTTGCAGAAAGGGATTTACTGTGTGTATCATCGTAGTCAAACAAACCCCCACCATCACAGAGCAACAGTGGAAGTGGCTTCGCACCTGTTTCAACAACAACCCCGACGGGGCAGGCATGATGTGGAGACGGCGAGGCAAGGTGGTGGTGTCAAAGGGATATATGGAGTGGCAAGAGTTTGAGGATGCTGTGAAAAGGCATCGCTTGGATAGGGTGAACCCTATAGTATTCCACTTCAGATTTGCCACGCACGGCTCTATCAGCCCTGGCAACTGCCACCCCTTTCCCATATCCCGCAAGATACGGGACTTGCAGGCACTAGACCTGACGTGTAGTGTAGCGGTGGTACACAACGGTATACTTGATGTTGCAATACCTAAGGGAAGCAAG
>ERZ1292632.643-Hain-H43-01um-R2-643-length-38774-cov-6_pt2 | contig 11210 bp, 21 predicted proteins | sample MGYA00564407_ERZ1292632 | MGnify/ENA primary metagenome ERZ1292632 (study PRJEB36523, sample SAMEA6512637) | groundwater metagenome | collected 2019-01-08 | study: AquaDiva: Metagenomics assemblies of 32 groundwater samples
ACATATTCAAAAAATTCATAGGGATAAAAATGGGTTATAGCAATATAAAAATCATTGATGATCCCCTAGAAGGCGAGCTTCTTATCGCAGAAGGAGAAGCCCGCAAGGGATCGGTATATATCGCCAGGATTACCGGTCCAGATCCCACATATCGTTATGCCCGAGATTTCATTGGGCATAGTTTCTGGGTAGATAAACATACGAAACAGGTAAGAGTATCTCTAAATAATTTAGACCTGCCTGAAATTTTCGAAATCTGTGTGGGGGGATCCTGGAAAAATAGGTATCGCGGTTTTTATCTTCTCACTACGGATAAAGAGCTAAAGGAAATCTCTGAAAAAGAATTGCGAGAAGCCCTGGCCCAAAAACTCAAATCAATTGCACAGGAAAAAGAAAAGAAAATCAGATCGATAATTAAGCTGGAGAAAAGAGATGGGGAATAGAATCCATAGAATGCTTATTATTTATTGCCCTAAATGCCTAAAGAAAGAACATTATCATTTCATTGGATCATTGCCACTTTCTATCGCCAAAGAGATGGCAAAAGATTTCCATTGCCAGATGAATGGGAAATGGCGCATCCAGAAATTTATTGAATTCACCAACGAGAAATATCTTAAGTCAGCCTAAAGAAAGGAGGTAAGACTAGATGAAATTAAAGATAATTCTAAGCATCATAACTCTTAATATCCTGTTAATTTCGATACCGGCTTATGGGCAGAAACTTCCATTCATAAGTGGTGGAGATGTAATTCTTTACCCTAACGGAGATGCAGGGCTAGAATCCTGGCAGGGTTCTATGTTTTTAAATGCCAAGGATATGGCCCTGAATGGATGGGTTTATATAGGTTTTCAACCCATATACTTCTATGCTCCAATTACAGGCATCCATCCCGAGGTTAGAACTATAACATTCCAATTATGGTTCAATTTTAGGGATAGGAATATTTTTTATCCCAATCCAGATAAATGGGAATATTACAGCACAGAAACGATCAATTATTGAAAGGAGGGATGAAAAGGTCAGGAGAATGAAGAAGCAAAAAAATATAGTAAAAAGAATAGTTCTTAGTAGCCTCAATATGGTGGCAGGAAAAGAGAAAGAATATAGCATTGTGATTGATCACAATGTCGTGATGCAATGGATAGGCATCGGATGGATAGAATTGAGAGAAGCCACCAAGGAAGATAAAGAGAATTATCCATTAGTGGTAGATTAATTCATTAAAAAAGAAAGGAGGATAAATGTCTCCCAAATTCAAAGAATATTTAGCGGCATCTTACCCGGTCTTATATTGCCAGACCCATGAGCTCGACCGGGCAATAAAGGAATTTTCCAGCCAGGCTCAGGCTGAAAAACTAGAGTTTAATTGTTTTATCTGGGATTGTCACCGAGGTCTGATTGGGACAAACAGCCAGAGATATAAGGCTGTGACCCCGGAAAATCTTCCCAAAGAGATTTCTGAGCTGCCAAAAAATTCTATAGTCTTTGCTCAGAATTATAATCTCTTCTGGGATGATCCCTTAATAATCCAGGATATATTAAATCATCATCTAGGATGGAAAGCTATCCCTCAGATCCTCATGGTGCTGAGTCCCAGGATGGGTATCCCCATCGAGCTTGAAAAAATAATAAACCTGGTAGATTTTCCTTATCCTAATGCAGAACAATTGCAAACCATCCTGGAAGGGGTAGCCAAGAGTGCAAATATAGATTTGCCTAAAGATTGCTCTGCCATAACCGAAGCAGCCTTGGGCTTAACGGCTTTTGAGGCTGAAAGCGATTTTACCATGTCTGCAATTTATTTGGGTGAAGAAGAATTCAACCCAAGAATAATTGCAGAATATAAAATGCAAACTATTAAAAAGAGTGGTCTTCTTGAGGTATGGGAACCTCAGCCGCTGGATCAGCTCGGAGGTATAAATAAATTAAAAAATTATTGGGCTAACCGCAAACCTGCCTTCCGGGATAGCAACAAGCCTAAACTCAAAGGGGTACTACTCCTCGGGGTGCCAGGTTGTGGTAAGACACTTGCTGGTAAGGTAGCCGCATCGATCTTTGAGACGGTCCTTGTCCGATTAGATGCTGCTTCGCTAAAAGCAAGTCTGGTAGGCCAAAGTGAAGCTAATATGAGGCAGGCTTGCAAGATCCTGGATGGATTACAAACTGCAGTCCTGGTATTAGATGAAGTCGAAAAGGCCTGGGGTGGTGTCCAATCTTCTGGCATATCAGATGCCGGGACGACTCTAGGCATGTTCGGATATTTCCTGACTTGGTTGCAAGAAACTAAGTCAAGGATTTATACAATTGCTACGGCGAACAGCCTAAAAGGATTGCCACCGGAATTTCTCCGGGCTGGTAGATTCGATGCTTTATGGTTCATCGATCTTCCCAATAGCCAGGAGATAAGCGAAATCATAAAGATCATGAATAAGCGATATAGTACAGAGATGCCTCTTAACTGGGCTTCCAAGTTAAGGGGATTTACCGGGGCAGAAATTGAGCAAGTCGCCCGGGATTCTGTCTTTGATGGTCTGGAAGAGGCCTATAAGAATATAGTACCTCTAGAGAAAACCATGGCCGAAGAAATAAAGGATCTGCGGGCTTGGGCAGCGGATCGTGCCAGGATAGCCAGCGGCCCTGAGGAAGAACCTAAATCAGGGAGAAAGGTTCAGAAGATCGAGAAATTCGATCCAAGGATTAATTAATGCAGATTATAAAGGTTATATATCCTATGTTATCGCGATTGCGAGAACATTCTCGGCTCACTGTGAGCCATATAAGTGGAATAGATTGGCTTAAGACGGATCGTAACTTATTGCAATATAAGCATAAAGATTTTTTATCAAATTATTATCCTTCTGAATCATCCGGATTAATTATCAGACCACAGAGTGAATTATTGCTTTTTGAATGGTCTGATATAGCCAGGCTCAGCAGATTATTGGGCGTAGGAGCAATGGCTCTTTGTATGCCAGAGTCCGGCTCAATTCACCAAAGAAAAGATATTGTTGTAAGACATGGCCGGATATTTAATCCCGACGATGTTTATGACATATTGCGGGAAAATGTCGCTGAGCTTCAGCGATTAAAAGAACTGAATGTCTGGCAAAAAATAGCTTTTATTTGGGAGATCTTGGTGAGTATGCCCAAGACTCTAGAGGCACCGCCCAAGGTACGTTCCATCATCAAACTTATTCGAGAAAAGGAGGAATAAGTATCATGTCCCATAATGTTTTAATTGACTTTCAAATCAGATCTTTAGAAGAATTGAAAGAAACCTGTGAGTCCCTTGGCATCGAATTCATAGAAGGGCAAAAAACTTTTCAGTCTTATCAACAAGGGAGATGTGACCATGCCATTCGGATCCCGGGAGCCAGTTATGAAATCGGGGTCAAGGCCGAGAAAGATGGCACATATTCCCTTCAATGGGACCCTTATTATGTAGGAGGCCTAACTAATAAAATTGGGGAAGACGCCTCGGTCCTAAAACAGGCTTATCGCAAAACTCAACTCCAGCACGAAGCCAGAAAAATGAGAAAGAGGATTATCCTGGAAGAAAAACTGGAGGGAGGCGTGATTCATCTGCGTCTGGCTTAATATGGCCAAGAAGAAAATATATGAAAAAGGCGAGGCCTACAAAAATCTTTCAGATCTATTAAAGGACATGGAAGATGGCAAATGGATCTGGTGGATTTCTAGACCGTTATCTCCCTCAGTTTTAGAGCATATGACTCTAAAGGTCATTAAAGAATCAATAAGAAATCGGATCATATTCAGAGCCATAAAAAATTAACCTTAAGGAAATTCATTATGATTTGGTTGTCAGTAGGGTTAATGATTCTGATTGGTCTGATAATCGCCTGGGCCATATGGACCGCATAATATTTAGAGAGGAGTGAATTTTATAATGCCTGAGTATCGTGTAACCTGGATTATTGAGCTAGATGCGGAATCGCATGAAAAAGCAGCGAAGGAAGCTTTAGAGATTCAGAGGGATCCAGGTTCAACTGCAACAGTTTTTGTTGTAAAAAATTTGAATACCAAAGAGATCCTAACTATTGATTTAGAAGATCTTGAAGAAGGAAAAGATTAACCATGTATGGATTAGCCATATTTGTAGCAATATGCGCGGGATGGTTAAGTATAGCCCTTTTCTCTGAAAGATTTGGGTTCTTTATGGTGGGCTTATGTTGGGGCATTGCTTTAGGGCTTACTTACAATTGGCTAAGAATAGAAAGCAAGAAAGGAGACGGATAGATGAAAGAGTATATTGATGTTTTTATTCATCCAGATGGGAGCGTTGAGCTCCAAGTCAAAGGGGTCAAGGGTAAGAAATGCCTTGACTTAACCAAGGACCTTGAACAAGCACTAGGGGAGGTGAAGGAACGTAAACTGACATCAGAATATTACCAGAAGGCAGAACAACACATTATCATGAAGAAATAAAAATGATTAAATTAACTGATTTAACTAATCAAAAATTTGGTAAATGGACAGTAATTAAATTCAATCATAGGGATAAAAATTCTAATGCTTATTGGCTTGTTCGATGCGATTGCGGAACTGAAAAAACAGTAATAGGGGATAGTTTAAAAAATGGAAGATCGAAATCATGCGGATGTCAATATATAAAATCTTTTTTGGATATTACCGGAAAAAGTTTTGGAAGATTAATTGTTATCGGACTGAGCCATCGAAACAAGAATAATGATTTATATTGGAATGTTCGGTGCCAATGTGGCACAGAAAAAACAGTTTTAGGAAACTCTTTGAAAAATGGATCGATACAATCATGTGGATGTTTGGTGAAAGAAAAAATCAAAAAGTTAAGATATAAACATGGTATGTCTCGTTCTGCAACTTATCTAGCTTGGAGAGGAATGAAATCTCGTTGTCTTAACCCAAAACATCGTGCATATCATAGATATGGTAGAAAGGGGGTAATAATATGTGATGAATGGATAAATAGTTTTGAATCTTTTTATAATGATATGGGAGAAAAACCAAAAGGTTTGACTCTTGATAGAATAAACGGGAATAAAGGTTATTTCAAAGAAAATTGCCGATGGGCTACTTATAAACAACAGGCAAGGAATATGAAATGCAACCGGATAATTGAGTATAAAGGAGAAAGAAAGACACTAGCTGAATATGCAGAAAAATTTGGATTGAATCCGACAACATTGTTATATCGAATTAAAGCCAATTGGCCAATTGAAAAAGCCTTAACTAAACCATCGCAATGTAAAATTAAAAAAAAGAAATAAGATTACAGAAAAACTTAAGGCTGAGAAAAGGAGCTGAAGTAAATCATGACAGAAGAATACAAATCAATATTCAATGAGGGTTGCCTTATTGCTCTTTCCATATCTATATGGGGAGGAAGGATTAAGCTTCCTTCAAAGCTTTTGGATCTACCTGAAGATGTAGATCGTAAATTTATTAAAGCCAGCAAAGACCTGATAGAAAAGGATTCTCTCAAACCTGTAACGGATATCAGGAACGATGCTACAACATATCTCTATAACAAAAGCCTGCCTTTTCCTATAAGAGGGATTAATTTTGTTCCCAAAGGAATAATCCAGGAAATCGACATAAGGCTCAAAGAATTCCGCAGTGAATTTAATAACCGGACAGATGATTTCATCCGGCAATTCGAAGAGATAAGAGACCAAGCCCGGGAACATCTAGGGAAATATTTCGATGAAGACGATTATCCCCAGAATATAGAGATGAAATTTGGCTTCTTCTGGCGGTTCTTTATCATGGATTCTCCTAATGGGAAATCCATGATAACACCCGAAATGATTGCCGAAGAACAAGAAAAATTTGTTCAGACCATCGACAGCTTCAGGCATATGGCAGTTGATTCCTTGCGGACTCGGTTTGCTGAATTGATCGATCATCTGGTAGAAAGACTGGGTGAGGGAGTCGATGGCAAGAAAAAGGTTTTCCGGGATTCTGTGGTGGAGAACTTTGCGCCTTTCCTGGAGGATTTCGAGAAGCTTAATATCAATAATGATGAGGAGCTTTCTCGCCTAGTAAGTCAATGCCGTGATGTTTTATCTGGGATCAACGCCTCTGATCTGAGAACCTCAAAAGGCTTCCGGGATGCCATCAGGAATTCGATGGAACAAGTACAGACCCAGATGGATTCCTGGATGATAGATAGGCCGGTAAGATCCATCACCAAAATAAAGAAAGAAGAATAAAGGAGAAGCGGATGCCAGAAATTGATCTTCTTATTCACCCAGATGGAACCATAGAAACTATCTATACCGAAGAGATAGACCTGAGCAAATTCGGCAAGACGCATATCCGAAGGGCCTCAGAAGTCAATTTCTTCGATAATGGTATTGAACATGGATGGTATGCAGATCTTGCTCTTTCGGGCGGTCCAAGATTGGGACCATTCGATAAGCGCAGCGAGGCCCTTGAAGCCGAAGTAGATTGGCTAAAAGATAATCTATTTGGAGAAAAATATGAAGCTGATTGATCTTTTAAATATAGCTAACAAAGGATATCCAGATGGATTCTTGAGTGAATATTATAACCATGAATCCGGAGATCCTATAGATGGATCAGGCGATACATTAGCAAAGTTTATTGTGATCGAGTTGTGAGAGACTTTTGATCCTATAGCCACTGATACAGAACAAATAAAAGAAGCTATTCGCGTTTTAGAGATGGCTGGAAAAGATATAAGCTCTAGCATAGCAGCTTTGAATAGGAGGAAATAATGGTAAGGCGATTAACTCTTTGCGGCACAAAGGAAAAGCCGCAGATATCCTTGAGGGGCAAGTGGCTGAAAGACCTGGGATTTTTACCGGAAAATAAAATCGAGGTCTTTGAGAGCCAAGGCTGTTTGCTCATTAAGGTTATGAACAATGGTTCCGTTCATTTACACGATATTGCTGGATATGAACATGTAAAGAGAATCTTGGAAGTCGCCCTGGTGCAAGAGCATTCTGTAACTCTTGTAGGCCATAGAGAAGTAACACAGCCTTTTTTGAATTGGGGTATTCAGCATAAACTTCCTATTCAGGCTTTTTCGCCCTGCGTTTGTGGCTGGTATATGAGCCAAAAGGATTGTTCTTGTATCCCATCCGAGATCCGGAAACATCAATTGGTCATTAAGGTAAGTGATATTAATTTAGTAATTATACCGGAACGATACGATCTTCACCATGCCCTTGCAGAAAGAGAAGCCGCTTTATTAACCCGAGTTTCTGAAGCCCAAAAAATAGTACAAGAAATCCCAGAAATACTTTGCACAGATGGAGGCTATCTTCTTAGACATGCCAGTGATCGTTTTGGTTTTGATCATTCCCGTATAAAGAGAGTCCTAAGAGTGGCCCAAAGTATCGCATCCCTTGATTATCAGACCGAGATAAAAGTTCATCATTTATCCGAGGCTATCCAATACTCTATTAAGCCGGACTTTTAATAGGAGAAATATAGATGAGTCAAGGTCAATGACCGTCAGCTAAAGCAGATGGCTTGGAATGAGGCTACCAACGCAAGCATTGACTAGACGGCACGAAAGTGCAGCCGCGTAACAGATAATAACCACTCCGGGATACTTCTCTAGTCCCGGACTCTGGGGCAGAAGCCTTTAATGCCGAGTCTGTTATGCAATGTCGAAGAGAGAAAACGCCGAAAGGTGAACGTATGTCGTTAAAACATTCTGTATTTGTGCTGAATAAAAAAGGGAGATCGCTAACACCAACAACGCCCGCAAAGGCGCGCAAACTGCTTACCGCTGGTGTGGCTATTAAATGCTGGTCGAAGTTCAGTACGTTCGGGATCCAGCTAACAACCGACAGCCGGGTAGAAACGCCGATTACAGCACTAGGAGTTGATAACGGGACCAGGTTTGAGGGATATTCCATAGTTGTCGGTAACGAGAACCCATTAAACATAAAATTGGATTTGCCCGATAAGAAAATGATCGTCAAGAAGCTTAAAGAACGTAAAACCTTACGCAGAGCAAGGCGTTGGCGCAATTGCCGTCGTCGTCCTGCACGATTCAATAACCGCCTGCGCCGTAATTGGTTGGCACCCTCGCAAGCGGTAATTGTTGGGTCGAGGCTGAAGCTGATCCGCGAGTGCTTCCGTATTTATCCAATCAGCCTTGTTGGCTTTGAGGATATACGGTTCAATCATGCGGTAAAACGATATGGAGTAAACTTCTCAACAATCGAGATCGGCAAGGCACAGATCAAAGCTTACTTCGAGATTAATGGCGCGACTATTTTTGATTACCGTGGATACGAAACTCAAAAGATTCGAGAGAAATACGGATATCGCAAAACTAGAATCAAAAAGGCAGATAAGTTTACCGCACATTGTTCGGATTCCCTAGCACTGGCTGTAGATGTGTCGGTAGGTAAAACTATACAACCAGGATCATTTATGGTCATAAATGACACCTATCGCTGCAAACGTAGACGGTTACATAATACACAACCGGCAAAAGGTGGTATTCGTGCGCCTTATTCGAAAGGCACGGTTTTTGGCCTTCGCAAAGGCTTGATGATAGGCCTGCATAACGGTAAGACTGGACAGCTCTGTGGGAAATATAAAGGTGGCTACCGCTATTATGACGCTGAAGGTAAGAGGGGATCGGTAAAACAACTAGCCTGGATTTCAAGTAACTTCAATATGAGGACCGTGATTGCTCTGCCAACTTTAGCTGGTAAATCCCCTCGCGTATAATTTATGGAGCCTGATGATTATTGGGCATTAGTAAAAGATAAATAGGAATGAATGTCTTGATTCAGATACCTGGACTATTGAAGAGGCTAAATCATGAAAAAGCGAAAATCGAAATCAGCTACGATTGAATATTTAGGGGGTCGATGGACTATTAAAGATGAACCCTTTATTATGCCGAAGGAGCGCAAACAGAAAAGGATCCTAAGATGGGGGCTCATTTTAGGAATTATCATTTGCGCTTTCTTTCTACTTTTGTCAGGATAAAAAAAGTATGAATAAAAGTCTAATGATCAATTGTGGAATTTGCGGAAAACAAATAGAGATAGATAAAGAAGAACTACCTTGTAATCATATACCCGATATCTATCTAGATGTGTGGAATTGTCAGCATCGTTTAATGAGGAGCAGATATTATCTCAATAATACCAAAACCGAGATATTGCCATTTAATGTGCCAGAAAACTGGGTCGAATGGATCCTAGATACCTGTGGAGGGTCAATAAATCGATCAGGAATATATCGATTACCGGGTATGGTTTGGGAATGGGCCATAGCCAAGATGCGAGACGATGAGAACATGGCCGCGTTTTTAGAAAAACAGATTAATGAATACTTAGAAGATTATGGAAGAATGGATTGAAAAAGCTCTAGCCTTAAATAAAACTATCCGATGTCTAAGGACAGGATTCTGTTGTTTCATTTATAGTGTCGTTTTACCAAATGGAACGATCAAACCAGAAAATAGTTTTTGTCCATATTATGATATAGAACATAACCAGGCTATATGTAAAATCTATGATAACCGACCCTTTAGCTGCCAAATTTTCGTGATACCTGGAATTGACCAGGCCTGCGCATTGGGGACCGCAATACGGAAAAAATGGGGTCCAGATTTTGTTATGAAAAAAGATTAATTATCCAAATGTTTGATCGCCCTGGCCCTGGCCTCATTGCGATCCAAAACATGGACCGCCGGGCGAAAGAGGTCCCCCGGCTGACAAGATAAGGCCTTGCAGATCCGGGAAATCGTTTGGAGATTAATCCCATTGCTGTGATTATTTATCATACGACTTAGAGTAGCTCGGGAAACCCCTGATTTCCGGGCCAATTCCGATATGCTCATCTCATGAGCAAAACGATGTTTTAAGATTTCTTTAAGACCAAAAATCCATTCAGACATAATCAGGTTCCTTTCATGGCAAAATTCTGTTTCATCTATGATACAGATATGGTATAGTTAAAGTGGTGGTAAGCCATAGAGGTGGGAAGAAGGCCAAAGGTGATATTAGGGATTAGCCTAAAGTCTTTTTCTCGCCTCTAAAATTTAGAGGATTAAGAAAAAATTGTCAAACCAAATTACTCCGAAAGAATTTATTCTCCGGGCTCTAAAGATAGCTGAAAGAGAAAAAGGTATCGCCCGGATCCATACCGTATGGGACGGGTTAAATGCTGCCTTGCGGGATTATTATGGAAAAGATGCCGATGTCATATCGATGGTGAATACACTTGTAAAAAAAGGGATCATTAAAGGCTGGCCAATAAAAGGCGGCTTTATGGTCGCCCTGGTATCTGAGATTGATAAGAAGAAACCCACAAAAGGTAGAGAACTATTAGAGAAGATTAAGCAATTCGAAAAGTGATTAATCATGTCATGGAATAGAAAGATAAGGGAATCGCATATATTCTTAGTAATAGGAGTAAAAGAATATTTTGAAGATGCGATCTGTCTTTGTCAAACCGAACTTGCCAAGGAATTAAAAAACCCATTTGGGATACTACTCAAAAAAGGGATATCTCTACCTCCCGGATTTCTAGATGATATTGAAAAATACGAACTGGAAACATGGGAAACATTAGAAGAACTCCGTTCTGCTACCGAACGGATTCTAAATTCGTTGATTCCGCATTTATTAAAAGAAAGGGGGTGATTAAGATAGCAGTATTAAGAATAATCAAGCCAGAAAATATCCAGTACATGGAAGCAATTAAGCCCCATAGCGTAGAAATATCTACTAGCAGCAAGGGTTTGGTCTCATGGACCATCAAGATATATACCGATGATCCAGAAGAAACTCTGGAAAAGGTCCTGAAAATGCACAATGAACTCTGCAAGAAATTCCCTGGGTCTAGCATTGCGGCTATTGAAAAAGATACAGCAGAAGCAAGAGGGCAATAAAGGCACCTTTTAATTAAGAAGGAGGGTTTAGAAAACATGACTGAAGAAAGCACTGTAAAAAATCTTGTGAAGTATGATCAGCAAATCGCGGAATATCGGGAGCAAAAATATAATATTCTGCTTCCCACTCTAAAATTTCAATCTATCCCGGATATGTGCGAAATTGCTTTCAATATCGTACAAATCAATCCAGATCCCCAAAAAAAAGAAGTCTATAAACAAAAATCTAATAATGAGCTATCACATACCAAGCACGGCATCGATAAACTCGCTGCCGCTGCCGGGGTCCTTTGGGATTGGAGAGGTTGTGGA
>ERZ1292632.3839-Hain-H43-01um-R2-3839-length-11202-cov-8_pt1 | contig 11202 bp, 8 predicted proteins | sample MGYA00564407_ERZ1292632 | MGnify/ENA primary metagenome ERZ1292632 (study PRJEB36523, sample SAMEA6512637) | groundwater metagenome | collected 2019-01-08 | study: AquaDiva: Metagenomics assemblies of 32 groundwater samples
TATCACCCTTATGGTTCCTCACGCATATTCCCCCTTGGTGGGTCTTTCTACAGCAGACACCTTTCCCATTCCATCCACCAGCAGAGCAGTAAGCTCCTCCACCTTGTTATGTGGCAGACAAGGCAAATAGGCTTCCAGAATCTCATGCAGTACTATCTCCCGCTGTTCAGACAGAGGCAAGGCCCTGTCCACGTATATCTGGCAGTTGGTAGCAGCATAGCCTCCACCTGTCAGGTGGGATACCCTGGACTTCTCCCTGTGTACAGTTATAAACATCAGTAGCTCACCAGGTTGTTCCCACCCAGCTCCTTCAGGTACTGGGAGAACTGGAAGTTGGGAGCAGACATGACCTTGGGACAGAGGGCTCCACACTCTGGACAGTGCCGTTTATCTTTGGCCTTGAAGGTCTGACTCTTATGCTCAAACCTGTTCTTGCATCTGGGGCAGGAGTACTCATATAGGGGCATATTCTATCTCCTTTATCCTTCTTTCCAGCTTTTCTACTTCTTCTGGATGACTTGCTTTCTTGTGCCATCTCTGTAGTGCCTTCAGTTTCCTGTATAGTGGTGGATTGGAGCTCTTAACTGGTCTTCCCTGTTTGGGTGGTCTGGTTAGTTGCCCCATCCAGTGTAGAGCTTGTTGTCTGATATGCTCCGTTATGAAAGTGATGTAGCACTCATAATGATAGGGGAAACTGCGGGAAAAAGTATCTTTCTTGAAGAATGTTCGGAGATACAGTTCCCCAATTTCTACGGTATTATTACATTGCTTACAAATTAGTCCCCGATGCTTTGCAAAAAGAAATCTCATATTCCCCCTATACTTCCTTTAACTTTGAACTGGGTACATTCCATAAATACGGATAGTATCTTTTTTGTGTTTTGTGTGCCAGATTAAACCCCTTAGAGAAATATACTTTTATTATATGGAATGTATTGTGTTTATATCTTATCGAAGCTAACCTATTTATCCTACCACATTATGCGAAGTTTGTCAAGGGGGTAAATTTAAGAAATCCAGATAGACCTGAACTAGGGTCTTACCCAATATTTCTCCCACACCTGCTATTGACAACCCATGCTTTTTGTGGTACACTGGTTCCCAGTATGGAGGAACAGATGCGTGTTAAAGTTGCGGAGGATAAACCACCTTCGTGTCCTGAAGCAGGTAGATACCCAGTACAATCTGATGGTTCAGTTGGACTACACTCTGGGTCTTTGTGTGGCTGCCACAATGGGCGCAGAGAAATGGCCTTTGTTCTGGTTCCTCCTGGTTATAAGCCTTATCTTTGGCTACATAACAGTGCGCCTCTATGTCAGGATGCAGAGAGCCTTTTATAGGGGGGAATAAAGATGCAATGGGTTAGACCAACAATTGCCATAATCTTTGTTGTAGGGGTAACAGTAGGCTTTTTCAGGGGGCTGGTAACAGCAGAAGCATATCTCCCCATAGCTGCTGCAGCCATAACATGGTGGTTCAAGAGTCGGGATAATAGCAAAGGACTACCCTAATGTCCAGTTGCCATATAAGGGACTTACCTACAGACCTAAAGAGGAGAGTGTAACATTTCTCTAAAGGATGAAGTCAAAGTTCTCTCCCATAACAAGAAGAGGTTTTTCCTTCTTCGTATAGCAGACCTGGAGACTGCCATAGCCTTGCAGATAACAGGAGTCCAGAAGGGAACCTATAACTCTTGGATGCAAGACCAGGAGTTCGTAGCCTTGTACAGACGCAGGGATGAGTTCAATGCAGCTTACAAAGATGAGGCTATCAGACTCCTCCGCCGTGATAACCAGCTAGAAGCAGTCTTGCTGGAGGGCAAGATTCTTACCAAGATAAAAGAGGAACTGGAGAACAGTACTTACAACCTGGTAAGAACCCAACTAGCCCGTGAGGTCTACACCAAGCTGATAGGAGACCTGGATGTTGCTCCCCAGTCCCCTCTTATGACCTGGGAGCAGAACATACTGAATATGCAGACTGTCAAAGCTGTGGAGGGTAGCGAAGCCCCTAAACAGTTGGAGGCCATAGATGCCGAGTTCAAAGAAGTTAGCCAGCCAGAGGAGCAACCTGCAGAAAGCCAACCTGTCCAGAAGAGTGAACAAGCTCCTGTTCAAGCAGAAGAGAAACCTGTGGAAGAGGTAGCTGTTGGTAGTTAGCCTTCTTACTGATAGACAGACCCTGATAAAGGAGCTCCTGCGGATTGATGATAAACAGGGGCATATAGTCCCATTTGACTTTAGCAACTATAAAGCACAGGAATACTTCCACAGGAATAAGAGCCATCGTAATATTATATTGAAGCATAGGCAAGGGGGAATAACGAGTTCCTATCTGGCTGATATGTTCATGGACTGTATTACTATACCCCATACTCAGTGTGCTGTGGTATCCCATGAGACCCGTGCTACTCAACGTCTGTTGGACAGGGTACAGTTCTATTATGATACGATGCTCCCGCCCAAGCCCATGATAGGAGCTGAGTCCAGGTCAGAGAAGACTTTTCCCCTTATGCACAGCAGTATCTATGTTGGCACCGCCGGGTCGAGAGCTTTCGGCAGGGGAGACACGATTAGGAAGGTTCTTCTCTCGGAGCTCTCCTTCTATGAAGATGGCAGGACTATTCTGAATGGTCTGGAAGATGCCGTTCCTCTTACTGGTGAACTCACCATTGAGTGTACCCCCAATGGGGAGGAGAATGTCTTTCATGAAGAGTGGATAAAAGCCAGGGAGGGCAAGTCCCCCTATAAGCCTTTCTTCTTTCCTTGGTGGTGGACTGCTGATTACCAGATACCTCTGGGGTCAGGATATGCTCTTCCTGCTGACATAGGGGAGCTTACCTTTACAGATGAGGAGCAAGACCTTGTAACCAGGAACAGTCTTACTGAAGCCCAGATAAGATGGCGCAGATGGAAGATAGCTGAGAAGCAGGGTCTGTTCTGGCAGGAGTATCCAGAGAATGAGGTAGACTGCTTTATCACTGTTGGAGACCCTGTATTTGACTCCCAGGTACTCACGGACTTTGCTAATAACTGCTATGAGGGGAAGCGTCAACCTTCGGGATGGTTGCAGTGGCTTCCTGTAGACTTCAAGCTACGCTATGTGATAGGGGCTGACACAAGCTCAGGTGCACCAGAGGGGTCATACTCAGCCTTTGTGGTACTAAACGATAGGTGGGAAGTTTGTGCCACCTTCCAGGGGCGTGTGGAGCCTCATGCCTTTGCCGCTATCCTGAAGGAAGTAGGCACTCTCTACAATAATGCCGAGCTTGCTATAGAGCGTAACTTCACTGGATATGCAGTACTAGAACAGCTCAAGGATTATGGCAATGTCTCCCTGCAGAGAGATTTCACAACTGGGAAACTTACTACCCAGCGTGGCTGGTGGACAAATGACCAGACTCGTAGTATGATGATGAGTATAACCAGGGAGAGTCTGGCTAAAACAAAGATGTGGGATGTGAACTTGGTCAGGCAGCTTCGCAGTTATCGCTACATGAAGATAAAGACCAAGTATAGAGAACAAGCCCAGACCTTCGATGATTTGGCTATGGCTTTTATGCTGGCAGTTACAGTGAGGAAAGTGGCTGGTACTGCCAGAGGGTTTCAAGGTTTTGTGCCAAGTTGGAATTGGTAGGAGAGAGCGAGATGTTGATACCAGGAAGGATAGTACTTGTCACTAATAAGAATTCTTATCTTATTTGCTTGGTTACTCCATATGGGCCTACCCCTATTCTAGAGTTTGACTCCAAAGAGAAATTAAAGCTATTTGGAGAGAGTATCATCCAGTTCTGCAATATCTATGATTGTCCAGTCCCAGAAGCCTTTGTTCGTGCTTTCTCCAAGAGTGTTAAGGAGGGTAATAGTGGAGATACCGCAACTAGCCCAAGTTAAGACCAATATACAGAATCTTAAACAGTTCTGGTCTGCTCGGAACGTGAAATTCCAGGAGTGGTACGAGACCCTGACACTTATAGACTTACTGGCTACTAAGGGAATGGAAACCTATGTCAGCAATGAGCCTCAGACCTTCTATAACATGGCTCACTACCTGCTGACCAAGGGGACTATAACCCACAATACCCCCCTTGAGAATGAGTCTGCATTGGAACTGGATAGAAAGGCCAAGATAAGCAGAGGTTGTGAATATCTCTGGACTACCATAGACAGAGAGAGACAGTTGGGGGGTTCCCAAGCTTTTGTGGATGAGCTCTCTTTCTTTATGCTGGTACTTGGTTGGTACAGTGTGGTCATGGCCTTTAACAAGGAAACCCATTTATTGGATACCCAGGTATGGAATCCCTATGACACCTATCCTGGTTATGCTAATGGTAAGCTCGTTTCTTGCGTACACTCCTACACACTTACCAATGAGGAAGCTACCCTTAAAGTCCAAGAGAAGGGATGGAATTATACTAACAGGAACACGGCTCTTGGGAATGTTTTCCTGGATGATTACTTTTACAGGGAAGGGGATAAACTCTACAACATTATTCTTATAGATGGGCAAGATGTAACTAACTGGCAGGAAAGAGAGAACATGAACCTGCTTGTGTCTCCATTAGGGGGCTTTCCCGATAAGGGCAGTCTCACTAGGACAAATACTAGGAACAGTGTTGGGAGTCTCTCAGGAATTGTGGACTGGAGAAAGTTATCTGGTCGTGGTATCTTCGAGGTGAATAAGACAGTCACTACTCACTTTAACAAATGGAAATCTTACATAACCCAGACATTGCGGGACACTGTGCAGGGTGTAACCCAGGAGTTCTCTGCTACTCCCCAAGCAACAGTGGAACAGCTTAGGGGTCGTGGGGCTTTGTTCCACTATGCACCTGGGGAGGCTGGTCTTCAGCGTGTCCCCCCTCCTTCTATCCCTGTAGAAGTCCAGGCCAATCTGATGGAGCTTCACAGAGAGCGTCAGAAAGGGAGCTTTAATGATGCTGTCTATGGTATGGTGGAAGGTCAGCCTGGATATGCACTGAGTCTGCTTGCCAGTTCCAGTGCTAACCAGATTCTCTACCCGTACATGGATGGCAAGCACTTCGTTGTAGCTGAACATGACAGGTTCTGGCTGTCCAATCTCAAGTCTTCTGGTAAGGTCTTCCAAATCAAGGGTAAGTTCCTTGAGAAGTTGGAGCCAAAGGAAATACCCGAAGATGTCTCTATCCAGGTAGAGAGCCAAGTGGCTACTCCTAAAGACTGGATGGAGCGTGGTACGATAGCTAACATGGTAGACAAGCATCTGGATGAAGCTACCATTGTAACTGAGATATATGGAATGACTGACCCCCAGGCTATCAAGAGAAGGAGGTCTCTGGACAGACTCATCAACAGTCCTATCTCACAGTTGGTTGAGCAGATAGCTGGCTATTACTCCCATGCTGATTATCTCGATAACAGGGGAGACCCAAGACAGGCTAATCTGTTCAGGAAGGCTGCCAGAGCTCTTGAGTCCCAGCTAGGCGTGCCTCCTCCTGGCCAGGGAAAACCCGAAGACATGGCGAGGATACAGCAAGCTAGAACTGAAGGAGCTCCCCAAGAAGTAAATAAGGTAAGTCCTGGGGTATCCCCACCCGAACAACAGAGTGGCTTCACCCCCCAGCAACTAAGAAGGTCAGTCGGCAGTGGTTCTATCAGAGCTTTGGGAAGATAACCAAGAGGAGTTAAGATATGCCTGAACCTACTACCAAATTTCCCTCTCTCTTTACCCCCGAAGACCAGGAGAGAATGAAAGAGCTTGCCCAGCAGAGAAAAGACCTGGAGAGAGCATACCAGGTCAAGTTCTCTGATGAGGCTTGGGGAGCTACTTCCCCGCTTGAGCGTGGAATAAGGGGGGCTACTCCTCCCTGGATAAAGAACATCATAAACCCACTGACTCCTGGTGTGGAACCCTCCACTGAGTTTGGTTTTACCCCTGAACAGGTTAATGAGCAGTCTGCTGCTGTGGAGAAGGAGTTTGGTGATTTATCCAGGAAGAAAAGGGTAGCTGAACTGTTCCCTACCATCCAGTCCGACTTGATGGTAGCAGCCCTAGCTGGCAAGCCCCTTACTGATAAATCCGAGCTCTTAGCTACCTTTCCTGAACTTAAACAAGACTTCAATGAGGAGGAGCTAAACTATCTGGCCAGGATGTCCCAGTCCTTAGCACAAGCTACTCCTGAACAGATATTGAGTGGTGAGCTCTTCTCTTCTGAACCTAACCAGCTTCCTATTACCCCAGAGGATGTGGAGTCTTTCTTCAAGGAGCAAGGGAGACAAGACCCCACCAAGGTCTTTGCTACTGTAGAGTTTTCCAGAAGCCTAGAGGGTATGACCAGAATCCTCAAAGACGCTTACCCTCCAAAGACCAGCGATGAGGACGCTGCCAAGGCAATGCGGGATAAGCTGAAGCTCTACTTCCAGCAGAGAAGCCAGGAGTTGGGTATCACTCCAGATGGGACTACTCCTACCAATGAGGCCATAGCTGCTTATCACAAGAAGGTAGCGAAAGAGCTGGGAACAGCTATGACACTGGTGGATGAGCGTGGAAATCTTGTACCTGCCACTGTTAAGCAGGATAACAGTGTCTGGGTGAATAATGAACTCATAGGAGCTTACGATGTTGCTAGTAAGAAGATTGTTCCTATCAGTCCTCGTACTGGTCTTGCTCTCCCAACTCAAGCGGAGCAGGAATCCGATGCTAAGAATCTTTGGGACAGCTTTTATCTTGGCTTGGTTGAGGCGGGTCATCTAACCAAGCAAGGAACACTGGATATACTCCAAAAGCTGTACTCCCTCCCTATCAACTTTACTGAAGCTCAGAAGGTAAACTCACAACAGGTTCTGGCCAGGATTACCCAGCTTTACAATTCTAATGAAGTCCAGCATCAGGAGTGGCTGAAAGACCATCCCGAACTTGCTCCTAAACCAGCATGGGAACAGAGTCCTTCCGAGCATCCAGAGCTGTTCAAAGACCCTGCTTATATCCCCTATCTAATACTTAGCAATGCCCCCGTCTCAGCTATTGCAGCTATAGTGGGCATTGGAACGGGTCTTGTTACTAAGAGTCCTCTTGCTGGTGCTGTTGCTGGGGCTGCTGTTATGACCCCCTTGCAAATAGATGACTTGAAGAGAGACCTTATTAACAGTGGGGCTTCCCAAGAACTTGCCAATGACCTGGCTGTACCTATGGGGACAGCAATAGGCGCAATAGAAATTGCTCCTGGGTATCTTTGGCTGAAGTTGGTTACTCCTGGCTTCACAAAGATGTTCAGGAGACACGCTACCAAGGAACTAGCTAAGGCAATCCTCATTAATCTCGGTACGAAAGGTATCCTGAAGCGAGCAGTAGGTTTCCAAATTTCAGAAGCCATAGAAGAGAGTATCCAGCAGGCTATGCAAAACGCAACTGTGAGAACCGTTGATGACAGTAGGGCTATACTTGCTGGAGTATGGGATGCCTTTCTTGTGGGTAATATAGCTTCATTCCCCATGACTATCTTTGGCGGTGGTATGGGAGCTTACTCTAATATGAAGTCCAACCTTCCTCCTAAAGTCCAAGCCAAGATAGATGAGACTGCAACCAAGATGCAGGAGGCAGGGCTGACCGAGGAACACGCTCAAGCTGCAGGGCTTGCCCAGGCTATGGAGAACCCCATAGTGGAAGTCCTGGTACAGAACGCTGTCGAGAAGGTACAGGAGCAATCTACCCAGCCAGCTAACATAATCAAGATGGAGAAGCAGCTAGTTGCCTACAACCAGGAGATAGACGAGCTAGACCAGAAGATAAGTAATCAGTTGGACAAGGCTACCAAGCTGGTCAAACCTGAGGATAGGGACTTGGAGATGAGCTTTGTAGATGCCTACAATGAAACCCTGGAGGAGGTAGAAGCAGACAAAACAGCACTGATAAAGAGGCTGGAGAAGGCCAGGGAAAAGGTAGGTCTAACTCCATCGCCTGTAGTACCTGAAAAGGTTACACTAGAGGTTACAAGAATACGAACTGACTTATTGCCTGAAGGTTGGACAACTAAAGTAGTTGAACCCGCAACAGGTTATGTATCCCCAGCAGCGGAAGTTGATTGGGGTAATAAGATTATTAGAGTCTTGGATGCGGATATAGCAAACAATCCAGATGCGATGAATCACGAAATTGCTCATATACTAATTGCCCCAGAACTCAAGGTGAACAGATACAAGGTATTTGTTGATGACTATATGAAAGCAAGTGGATTACCAATTTCTGAACGGGAAACAGGTGCTCACGGTGAACGAATAGCTGAGCAGTTGGGATACTATATCAGTGGAAAACAGGTATCCCCTAAATTACAAGGGTTTTTCCTGAAATACTTTCCTGAAGTAGCAATCCCCAAAGCCGAGGCTGGGATTAAACCTACTGTGAGTCCTGAGATACCAGTAACAGAGAGAGGAATATTGTTTCATGGAACAGACTTTGAGAGTGCTGCAAGTATTGGAAAGGGCGTTGTTCCAGGAACTCCCTATTATATTGAGCCTAGTTCTGGGAGAAAAATTGGAAATGAAATAGGCTTCTCACTATCGAAGGATAAGAGTGTTGCTGAGGCTTACGCTCAAGGTGAGGAGATATTAAAATTTACACTATCGAAGGATGCAAAAATTGCGCTTCCTAAAGACCTTCCTACTGATGTATTCAAGACAATTGATGGTGAAAAACTATTCAATCAAAGTGATGCAGTGAGATTAGCTCAACAGAAGGGGTTTGATGGAGTTGATTTGGATGCCTTTGAACGGCTTACAAGCAATCCTGGCAGGTCAAAGGAAATACAGATATGGAATCCCAAAGTGTTGGTGCCAGTAACAGAGACAAAGCCCCTTGTTGCTCAAGGTGGTATGTTGCCGAAGGGTTATGAAGATGTACAAGTCCCAACGGGGGTCACAGAACCTACAGGTGGGGTGACTACCCCAGAGGGAGCTGTCCAGACCCCTACTGTGGCTTCTGTGGTGTCCAGGATAGTCAAGGGTGAGCGTCTTAGCATAGAAGAAACCCAGTTCTATAACAGTAACATGGCTGCTGTGGAAGATGCCTTACAAGCCCAGGTTACTGCTCCCGCAGAGGGAACAGAGGAGTCCGCTGAGGATAGGGCTATCAGGGAAGAGATGGCTGCCAGCCCTACTCCTTCTTATGCTCCAGGAGAGAAGGAAGCCCTTATAGCGAGGATAGTGGAGGGAGCTAAGATAGCCCTTACCAGAATACCCAGCTTGGCTTCCTCCCCAACTCAGGCTCTTCCAAAGCTCATGGATTTCGAGCTGGAAGTTGGTATTATGGAGAAAGCTCTCCAGGATAACCCTGTTCTGCTTAGGGCTAACCAGACAATTATTGAAGCGGGGGCTAGGGCTACAAGTACCCTGCAGGGGATGGCTGAACTTGTCGAGAGTATGGGTGAACTGAGCGATGAGGAGCTTCTTGCTAAGTTCAAGAAAGAGGGGAAAAAGGAAGGGGCTGTTAAGGAGTTGCTTGACGAGTACAAGAGAAAGGGTAAAGCTACTGGCATAAGGTGGAAGAACCTACTTGGTAAGAAGCTGGATGAGCTAACTCCCTCAGACCAGAGAAAGGTCATAGCCAGCTTCCTTCCTGACAGGTCTATTGCCTACCAGAAGTTGGACTGGAATTTTAAGGACACATCCCTGGTAATGTCGGATTTCCAGAGGGAAACTGGTATGCCCTTCTCTGTGTTTTACCAGAGAACCGAGATTATCAGAGGGTATGTGGACAGACTGGCAGACAGGTATCTTACGGACATTACAACTAACCCAGACTTCAAACATATAGTTGGCAATGAGAAAGCTGAAGAACGTGTTAGGCTGGAGCTTAACTCCAGAGACCCCAATTCGGGTGTTGCTCGCCCAGAAGGTATTACTCGTGAAGAAATAATGCTGGCTGATGCCCTTGAGTCGGTCTATAAAGAGTGGGAGCCTATAGTCAGATTCTTGCGTTTCACAGAGGCTTATGAGGAAACCCATAATCCAGCCAAGATTAAGAAGAGCTATATCAAGGATGCTCCTATAGAAGACCTCCAGATGGCAAAGGAGATACTGGAGACCCAAGGTGAAGATGCTCTGTGGCATTACCTGGGGGGTAAGGATTGGGGAGTAGTCAAATCGGGTTATGACCCCAGGACTATCCACAAGATGAAGATAGACTTTAGTAAGCCTGATACCTCTGTTACCAGAGGAGCAAGTTATCTCATGGGGAGAGAGGAACTGGCCTTCTCTGGTTCTGATAGGACTCTGATGCACACTTTTGACTCCTACAACAAGAGCATGGCTATCAGGTGGTTCATAAGAGGAGAGATAAAAGAGGTTGTAGAGATGCTCAAGGCTACAAAGAGCAAGTGGAAGGACCCCCCGATGATAAATGGTTATATCAAGGGTTATCTGAAAGAAGTGCAGGGGTTCCCCCCTGAGAGCAATCCTTATGTGCAGTCCTTTATAAAGGTTAGGAACATTGTCTATCCTATTGTCTTTGCCTATCATTGGCTGTCTGCCAGGAACGTAGTGCAGCCTCTGTTCAGCTTTCCTTTCAGGGACAGGTTGATAACCTCTCTTTTCCACTTCAAGACCCTACCTATCTCTTTCAGGGGAGAGGCGGATATTTTCTTCAATACTGTGATAGACCAATCTGGTAGACCTATAAGGGAGTTCTTGCACTTGAATGGGAACGCTGATGGAGAACTCAGAGCTTGGCAAGAGAAGGCCTTTAAGCCACTTAGTCTGGCTGTTAATGGTCTGGAGAAACTTGCCAGGATTCAGGGTAAGCTGTCCCTGATGTCTTTCACGGATAGGGTTTCCAGGAGATGGGCTTTCAATGCTGCTCTGGATAAAGCCTATGGTGCTACAGAGCAGTTCAGGAAAGACCAGAACTTGGAGAAATGGTTTAAGGATTCTGGTGTAAGCATAGCCTACTTTACTCCTGAGCAGCAAGCTATTATAGTAGGCTATCTGAAGCAGGGGGATAAGAAGTTTAGTTGGGCTATCCCTGGACTTCAGCAAGTAACAGGTTATGAAGCAGCTAACATCCTTATAGCCAAAGAGATAGCAGACAGGACACTGTTTATGTATAACGCTGCTTCGGGTGGCAAGATGCACTGGGGTAGCGGTAGGATATTTGGCAGTCTTCTTATTTATCCAAGAAGTTCTGTTCAGATGGTTTCTATGCAGGTTGGTAAACTGTTCTCCAGTACTTCTA
>ERZ1292632.3840-Hain-H43-01um-R2-3840-length-11202-cov-5_pt1 | contig 11202 bp, 13 predicted proteins | sample MGYA00564407_ERZ1292632 | MGnify/ENA primary metagenome ERZ1292632 (study PRJEB36523, sample SAMEA6512637) | groundwater metagenome | collected 2019-01-08 | study: AquaDiva: Metagenomics assemblies of 32 groundwater samples
ATTGCTTTTGGTATTCCGCGGCGAGATTTTCATTTCAACTTTTCTTTCAAGAGCCGCTTTAGCAAGTTCATCACTGCCCTTTTGAACAGCTAGTTTCGCCTTATCCATCCATTGGTCAGTCAATTGCTGATTTTCCAGATATGACCTCTCAAGCCTTTTTTCATCAGCAATGGCAATAGCGACTTGCTGTTTGGCTTTCTGCAATTGTTCCTGCATATCCAGAACTGTTTGATTTAGCATCTTTTCAGTATCTTCTACCTTATCAAGTGAGGCATTTACTTCTGACTTAAATATTGTTTTCATACGACTTAGAATACCCATTTTTATATCTCCTTATTTATTTTTTGTAATTGTTATTAGAATTGAGAGTTGCCTCTATTATTTCGCCTACATACCCGCCACCACGCTTTATTACTATGTAAACTTTATCATTTTTCATTTCACCTTCCCTATCGTGATAATATTGTTAGTTGGCACTAAAACATATTCCAAATCATCAGTATCATGTAAAGGCATTATCTTCTCTCTTATCAATGGTGATAATCTACGACCCATTTTTTCTTTAAATACGGATACCGTCTCATACATAGCTAATGATTCATAAACTATTAATTCTAAATCACATTTATTACATAATATTTGTAATGCTTCGCTAGTCCAGTAAGTAAGGTGTTCAGGAGGCTTATACCTATATGGTATACCTGAATCATTGACAATAACCATTAAGACTATGTAACCATTAGGATTAAGCCTTCTCACTAATAATTGCATATCCTCAAGAGGTGTTGCTAAATGTTCAAGCACACCAAAGAAGGTTATTATATCAAATGTCTTATTTCCATATTTATTAAAAAAATTCCTATCTTTTAGATCATATCCAACAGCACTATTCCCCCATACCTTCACAAAGTCCCCTTCACCGCAACCATAATCTAATAACTTGGCTTGTCTGTTTATGCCATTACTACACATAAAGTCAATGTATTCTAATGAATTAAGTCGTTTCACTGTTTGATTAAAGTATTGCTCTTGGTAAGTTGAATAAAACTCTGTCAACTCTTTATTGGAAGGTAGAGGGTAAGTAAATTCTAAACCACAATCTTGACAACGATAAATTTGATATTGGTTTACTTGATTATAATATTTACCTGATTTTGCTTGACATAGTGGGCAGTTAGGCATTATCAAACTCCTTTTATTATAAATCCTTACCTTAACATATCTAACAGTATCTAACTTCACCAGAACCCAACCAACCTTATATAACCCAGCCTTAACTAACCATACTGAACCTAATCTTACTTCTGATTAAATCCCTTATCAAGATTATCTATAAGGTCACTTTGCTCTATAACTTTTTCAGGTAATTTTAGGTTTAATCCACTATTCCCATTTAACTTGACATATTTGGTCAAACCTAAAATTTGGTTAAAAACATCAAACCCATAGGCATATAGAGATAAATTATTATGTGCTATGGTAGCCCAATATAAACGTATATCAGGCATACCACAAATAATAATTCCCTCTATATCCCTATGCTTGTTTCCATCCTGTAAAACTTTGAACTCTTGGATAATCTGTCCAACATGGCTTTTTAACCAACCCATATAAGCAGATATTTGACCACATACCTCACGTTCAGCATGATCCCTTTTTAACTCCACTGCTACTATTGAATTATTGGTTGTGTTTAATGCCAGAATATCAATTATTCCAACTGTATCTCCACGTTCAATAATAGGATATTGCCTTGTTAGATATATGTAACGACCTTCAAAAATGTCATTAAAGTTTTCAACTAATGAATCCTCTAAAAACTTTTCAAAGATTGCCTTTTGATTCTGATCATCTTCATAATCATCTGTGTGCATAAGTCTTACAGCACGAAACATTATTTGCCACCATTCCTATCAGCTTCAAACTTTGTAACCTCAAACCTTCCGAATCTAGGTCTGTAATCGCCAATGCCTTTAGTTAAACCCGCAGTCGTTAGAATCTTCTCTAGTATAGAAGGCGGGAACTGGTCATTAACACAAATAATATCAAAGTCTAGCTCCCATGCCTTAAACATTGGTCTTGATTTTACTACACTAGCCATGCCAATAGTGACATACGCCCTATATGGCTCATAGTCTTGAATCTTATGTATGATTTTCTCTTGCTCAATAAAAATACAAGACTTAACAGCATCCTTGTAAGTTTTTTTGCCCTGCCCCTCGATCTTATATTCCACCGCGGCTTTAGTCATTGCCGAAATAAAATGCTCTGAAGGCTGATAAAGTCTACCATCTTCTAACTTATACTTGGCGTTTTGATAATCATACCCTTCCCTATCGTCCTTGTTGACCTTTTCTATCTCTTCTGGAAACGGATGCCTATTCTGCAACAAAGGTGAAATCCCCCTAACACTACACGTAACCTTATACATAAAAGTAGCCTCCTTTTTAATTAATAACCATAACTGAATCTTAAACTTAATAAAATCCTTACCTTAACTTAACCAACAACAATACAACGCAACAAACCACACCTGCTGAACCATACTGCATCAAACTTTACCATACCTCAACGAATCATACCGTTTATGATTTTATAGATAATTGAATATCCATAGCTTATCCTACATTATCCAACAACGACTAATCTCATCTCACAATACCTGACTACACCCTACCTCAACATAACCCAACCAACCTCACCCTAATTTTCTATAAAGTTATGAATAATGAATATCCATAGTTTAACATAACTCACAAAACACCACTTCACACTACAAAATCCCAACTTACAATACCAAATCTCATCTCACAAAAACTGACCTTATCTTTAGTTTTATAAAGTATGAATAATGAATATCCATAACTTACCTTAACATACTTGACATCAACCAATCTCAAATTATCTGACTATATCTAAACGGAACTAACACCAACTCACCCCACAGCATCATCATTTTATAATGGAATAGATAATAGAATCCTTACCACATAATACTAAACCAAAACTCGCTGAATCAAGACTAACCTCACCTTAACCAAAATCATCTGACTATACACTAACCAAACTTACCGCATTAATTCTTCTGCTTTGCCCATTTTATTATTTCGTCAACAGAAAATCTCCAAGTTTTGCCAAAGCGATAAACTGGAATGATTCCTTGTGAAACCCAACGATAGATCGTTGCAGGACTAACAGTCAAAACCCTTGCAATTTCTTTTACTGATACAAATTTTTCCTCTGTCATAGTCACTCCCTCTTTAGTATTCTTTAATATCTGATAATAAATTATAACATATTTATTATAAATAGTCAAGGATAAAATAACATTTAATATAAAAAAGGAGACTAATCTTAAAATATATTCAACATTAGATTACCCTTGACACTATATAAAATTATACCACTTATCTTTTTGTTGTTCTACCAATTCATGTAAAAAATTATTACAGTTTTCCATTCTACAATTACTTCGACAATCCCTTGGAGTAACCCTTGCTCTATCTACGATTGCCCTTCTTTTGTTTCCTAACCATATTTCTTGTGTGCTATCCGTATAGATATTCCCACACAAAAAAGAAGGATCACCAACGTAATTTCCGCAACTCCAGACTGAACCATCACCACTAATATAAGCCCAAAAGGATAAAGCATAGCATAAGTTATCCACATTACTATCTATTGCCCTCTCAAATGAATTACTACGCACCAACAGACGTTTATCATTATATTGACTAACTATATCATTTAACTGATGCATGAATTCAGTATCATAGCTTTCTGACAGGTTATTGATACTTAATGGATGTTTGCTATATGGCTTGATTGAAATAGCATCAACATTAGTATTTAGGTAAGTTTCAATAAAGGAATTAAGGCTAGGTAAATTTTCACTAATTGCCAAAAACTGCACCATCAGATCAACGTCACAAGCCAAGTCTGCTTTAATCTTACAAGCATCATTGACATTCTTTAGTATCTGCCAATAATCATTACGCTTGCCTTTATGGATAAGTTTATGTGTCTCTGGATCGCCTGCGTCAATGCTGAAACGTAATCCAATTATATGCGGTAATATCTTTTCTAATCGTTGGTATGTGCATAGCACAACATTCGTTGATATGGCATAGTCTATCTGATTGCTTGTTGGTATGAGTATATCTTCAAGTTGCCTGTGCAAAAAAGGCTCACCTACACCTGCAACCATGCAAGATCGTATACCCATATCGGCTGATTCTGATAGAAACCTAACCATGGCAGATGCTGATATTATTTCAGGTTTATTATAGTAATCAAAGGCACAAAATATACATTTATGATTGCAAAAATCTGAAATACTTATTTCAATATAAAGCGGAGGGATAATTCCATTTTCTAGCCATGCGGCTACTTCGGCGGGATGTAATGATAGTTTCTGCGTATCTAATCGTTTATTCATTTGGACATTCCTTGTATTCCCCTTTAGTTAATATTAAACATGAGCAAATATTTCACCTATCTTATTGATAAATGCTTGTTTCTGTATTGGTTGCTTTGTTGATACTGTTTCAACCTTCATACTACTTGATACTATACCAGAAAGTCCAAACATACGCCTATCAACGCCTAGCTTTGCGTATAAGGCACTTAAAGCTAGGAAGGCATCTCCTGCACCTATTCTATCTATAACCTTGTCTACTGGACATATAGGTATCAAATCATTGCCTTTAATATCTACTACATAAGCACCTTTACTCCCACTTGTAATAGACATATAATCACATCCAGATCGCTCCCATTCCTGATTAATTATAGATTCTATATTACCATGCTTATCATTATATTCCAGCCTTAATTCAATCTCATTCGTGCAAAGATAGTTATAGGCAGGATATTTCATTAATGTATTGAAACCATAGTTGCTTTCATTAGACTGCACCATAATAGTAATAAATGGTTTATTACTAAACTCATTATAGCAAAGCATATCAGCTATGGCATTGTCTATTAAGCCATGTCCAAAATCTGATACTATAATCAGATCATAAGTTTGCTTGGTTTCTGCTAAATAAGCTAATAAATCCTCTCTTATCTTTTCTGGTAAAGGTTTATCATCAAGATTGCATACCTCATATAAAGTGTTTCTATGTGGTAATTCAACAAAGTCTGCTTCTTGAAACCTATGCTTGCATATCGTTGGACGATCTTTACACTCAAAAACTATTGGTTTTACATTTTTAGCAAGTATATTCTTGAAATAATGCTTACTCCAATCATTACCAATATAAGTAATAAAGGTAATATCATCAACAAATCCAGCTATAATATTTGTTATAAAAGCACTTGCACCGGTAAAGGTTTCTTCTGACAAGTATTGTGTAGCTAATATGCTTGTCTTTGGGGCTTTATCTAAACACTTAACGTATGTGTATCTATCCAATATCGTTTCACCAATAACCAATACTTTTAATCCCTTTATCTTGTCAAGACAACTATACATATCTTGTGCTGTAAATGGAAGGGTTTTTATATATTCTCTAAACTGGAAGGCTTCATTTGATATGATTTTACTTGCAGATATGCCAGCAGTAAGTTTAAGGTAAGCAACTTTACCGCCATGTTTTTCTAAAACTTTAATCTCTTTATCAAGTTTGGGATTACTTAACTGATTCATTGCCCCTTTGGCATATATATCAGGTTGCAATATTTCAATCAAGTTTTCTACTGTATCATCAGGATTTTCAACAAGATAATCTATACAATTAATTTCTGATAATATTTCTACTCGTTTCTCTATCTTTTGGAAAGGACGTCCATCGCCTTTTTGTTGATTAAGAAACTTGTCATTTGTAACACTGACCACTAATATTTCGCCTAATGCTTTGGCTTGCTTGAAATAATCGATATGTCCCGCATGGATAGGATCAAAACACCCATGACAAAGGACGATCTTTTGATTATTCTTTTTGAATGATAAGGAATACTGTTGTAATTCTAATAGATTAATCACCTTGCTCATAAATGAAACTCCACATTATTTTAATAGCGATCCGCCCAAATTTCCTCGTAAAGAGTATATAAATCCCTTCCATTAGCACTAAGGGCTTGCACATGGACATAAGGATATATTGTCCCGCTCATCGCACCAGGGGAAATAGCGGCGCCTGTTACATTGTAATCCCCTATCCAGAACTGCGGATTACTACTATCAGTCAAATCTATAAAAGCCTTGACAAATGTTGTAGCTGCTAAATCTATACCAGAATCAGTTTTAACCTCACCAGCATGTGCATTGATACTACTTACCATGTATAAATTAGCTGCATTTACATCAGAATCAAATTCTATCCCTGCAAATACAGTCGGCATGGTATCTTTATTCGTGAAAGCGGCACTAACAAAACCTATAAAAATATAGCAAGTTGTGATCGCTTGGACATAAAATACAAATTCTGCTTTAGGATTTAAGCCAACGTCAAAATGTGGTTGCTTGTATATTAAAGAACAACTATCATTATCACTTGCTCCAGTTGCAAGTTTAACCCTCCCATTCCAAGAATCCTGTAATGCCACTGCCCCCGCATTTTCAGCTTTTGTAAAGAATTTAGAAGATATATCTGATAAAGCAAAATTTGCATTTGCAGGATCATCAAAATCAAATCTCTTATTGTATTGGTTTGTGATAGTTCCACTACTATTAATTCCATACTTAACCACCGCATAGTTTCTATTTTCCAGTCTTAATGATGATCCCGATGCATTTATTGGCGTTCCCAAATCTAATCGTTCAAACACTGCGTTACCATTTTTGTAATACCCGTCTATGCTAACATAATTCCCACGTTTTTGTGCCGCTGTCCTATTATCCGTAAATAAAGAAGCTCCCCCAAAATAACCAATCCTGAACATATCTCCAGTATGAACACCCTCATCATACTGGATGCCAGATATAACTACCTCCATCCAGGGTATATCACAAGTATTGTATAAGACTCCAGCACGAACCCTTATTCCGATAGTGCCGTTTTCAATACTCATACCACCAAAATAATTACCTCCACCTCCAGCAAGATCAATACAAGTTCCTGAGGCATTGATTTTGCCTCCCCTAACACTATTGCCATTTACGCCAGCACCAATATACATTCCTGTTACGCAAGAAGCATCAACATACATATTGTTTAGATGATTATAATAGGATATACCTACCGCTGGAGTTTTTTCTAGTTTAACTCCTATTTCCGATCCATAGACACGAATATCATTAAATATACTATTACCTATATCTAGTAAATTTAATCCAATTGAACCAGCAGTCATATCAACCATTGTTATAGTAAAATCTTGTAAGAGACAGCCATTAATGCTTGCACTCCCACTAACAGCACTCTTTATAGCAGATGTATTTAAGTCGGCTTGTATCGATGTGTTATACCCATCGCCTGCAAGGTAACAATAATTTTTGAGTAGTATAGAGTTAGCTGTCACATAAGTTTTATTGCCCGCTAACTTAACCTTTATTCCGACTGCCGCTGTGATAGCTTTGTTAATCTCTACCTCATCCGCCGTTCCATCAATGCCCCACCATTCAGCATAGACTTCTCTTATCTTCGTGTTGTTTGTAAATAATATTGTTCCAGCACCAGTAAATATTTGACGATCTCCTATTATATTTCCAGTTATCGTCACAGTTTTGGTAGTATCTACTGATAACATTGCACCATCAGCAAATATACAATTAGATGATAATGTAATATCTGATGATATTTTGTATGTCCCTGGAGGGAAGTATATAGCTTTAGTTGTGCCTGCTGCTGTCTGTGCTAAAGCAATAGCACCCCTATCATCAGTTGAGCCATTCCCTAAAGCTCCATAATCCTCATGTGTAACATCGTAAACATTCCCTTGAGAATAGTGGTCTTTGAGATTATTAACTCCATTGACTATGACATTCCAGTTAGTTGTATTCACATCTGTTGAATTCGTGCCTAAACTTATATCTACTGGTAGAACCATTTATTTATCATTTCCTTTTAACTTGGTTTGGCAATGTTCCAAGATTTCCACGGCTGATTAGTAACTATATTAATTTTTACTCCATTTATTATTATTGAAACTTGAACTTCTGCATAATGCCCCTCCGCTATATGATATAATTTAATATTTGTTGTTGAAGTTCTATATATATAATTTACTCCTGTGCTGTTCATCATTATATTAAATATTGGAGTCCAATTTAATTTAACATGCGTAACATAACCACCAAGACCAATCACATTAACTTGTGTAACTTTTGCAGTATTAGCATTAGTACTGCATGATTTGATACGATTTATCTGTTGATAAGTCATTAAACCTTTCTGGATTACTCCACCATCCTGACTTAATCTAATGGGATCGCTTGTTATGTGTGCCGAACCATGTATCTTTGTATGGTGTTGACTAGCTGTCACACTAGCCAACTTACCATGTGATACTTGGCTAGGCTTAATCATCCTATCGTCTTTGAATGAAACAGAAAGATAACTTGCCAATGTGCTAAATGTGCCGATAGTATTATGGTAATCTTGCTGTAAAGCCAACATTTCAGTTACCATATTTCTAACTAAAGCTGTGCCTATATCATCTCTTGTAGAGATAGATGGTAACGTTGCTAATGATGTTGGATATTTTGCCATAATTACTCCATAGCTAAATAAATGTGTTTCCAATAAGTAACATTGCAAGAATTATATACTTTAAAACCAGTATTATTTATTACAAGCATTGATCCTGCAATGGCTTGATGTGCTAATGTAGAAACTTTATGTTTTATTACCATTGCATTACCATCAATCTTCTCAAATATTGCATGTAAAGGTAAACCTGCATTTGTATTCTGTTGGAATATCTTAATATATCTTGGACGCCATCCTAATGTAATACTTTTAGAAACCCAGGGAGGCGTAAAATTACCATTGCCAATATAATTGCTTACATTAATACGTCTGGAATTGGCATTACTACTTATAGTTTTTTGCTTATTAAATATCGTTGTTGACATTAAACCATTCGCTGTTGATGTAGCCAAAGGTATCATATCAGTTGCAGTTATATGACTTGTAGCATGTAGTTTCTTATGGTGTTGACTAGCGGTTCTAACTATATCTTCATGTGATAAAAGCCCTGATATTGATTGATTAGTAACAGAAAAGGACTTTATTAATCCTTCCATACTCTCATAAGGTAACATAGTCTTTCTTAAATTAGATTGTATCAAGGCATAGTTAGTTATAATAGTACGGAAAACTGTTGACGCTTTTGTGCCTGTTGATACTGTTTGTGTCCAATGTGGAAAGGATGCTGTCATAATTAATCCGTCCTGTAAGCAAAACCATGATATTTAGAAATTAAACCCCAACCAACTGAAACTTTGTTTTGATAGCCTAAAACCTTTATTCCTAAAGTCGTTATTCTAATTGAGCTATTTACTGGTTTACTCCGATGCTCAATACCACTATCAGCAGTCCATTCTATCTGATGGCGGAAACTGTGTGAGCAACCCCATATCGTTTCTGTCATAGACTTACCATCCCAAGCCAATGTGCCTGCTAATGCTGAAGCATTATCCCAAAATATCATAACGTGCATTGGACGAAACCCCAAAGAAATATACTGTCCCGTTGCAACATTATTGCCGTTGTAAGAAAAGGTTGCTACCTGCATACGTCCTGCCTGTGAAGCGATGGTATTTATCTTTGATGCTACCGTTGCAGACATCAATCCTTTAGCTGTCGTATTAGCCACTAGGACGTTATCTGTGCCATCTGTATGACTACCGCCATGATACTGCTTATGATGCTGGTCAGGCGTTATATTGCCAAGCTGAGCGTGTTTAATAACATTGCTTTTGATATTACCAGCAGTCGTTAAGAAAGTCTTTAGTTTAGCATTGAAACTACTAGCATTGCCTTTAGCATGGTAAACATCATATACCATTGCCTTGACATTATCTTGTATGTCATTCAGATACTCCACTGTTGCATAAGTGGATGTTGTTATTCTTAAATTATGTGTTGGATATGGCATTGTAATACCTTATTTCTTTTCGTAACCTACCTCGAAACTTAAAGTTGCCCAATCATTATGAGATTTTAATTTCAAGAATATCCCATCAGATATAACTGTTTCCCATTGCTCTACTCTACCAGCATTATTAAACGAAGCAACCGCAGTATCTAACTCTTTACCACTAGCATCTAACGCAGTCGCTATGCAATAGATGTTATGCACCGCTTTATTCGTGTTGTTATTAACTGTCATTCGCAATGCAGGTGTATTGTAAAGATAAATATGCTCAGCTTTCCAGAAATTTACGCCATAATCTTTTTGTTTACAGCCAAAGGTGAATAAAAGACTGATAATTAGTATTGTGATTAGTAAATGTTTCATAAATCCTTACCATAGCTTACCGAAACTCACAGTATCGGAACGTATCTGATCGCACCAAATTAAAACACACCCAACCACACATTACCTCACCAGATTACTCTAAACTTTGCAAGGGCGTCTGCGCACTTAACACGCAAACCTTTTCCAGTATCAGCCCTCTCCTCACATTTTCTGGTAAGCCAGGGTCTAAATCCAGTATTGACCCTATCCTGTCCATTTCACTCTCAATAACTTGTAAAGCATCATCAGGGACACGAAAGACTAATGTTGACCACTTACCTATATCAAACTTAGTTTCTGTATCCAAGTCTGATATATCATCCTCTACTATATTATCACTAAACTCCGTTAATGTCAACAAGGCTTCTATATCTTGTTGTGGTATCGGGATATTCTTAATCATTTCCTCTATGCCTATATCTGATTCTAAATCCTTTAACAAATCTACTAACTTAATATCATTCTCATTGCCACGATTACGAAGGTTTAAGGTTAATTGTTTAGCTATGGTATCAGACACTTTACCAAGATTAATGATTTTGATAGTTGTTTCGCCTAACTCTTTTAGTGCCTTCCACCGATATTCACCATCTATGATTTCATATTTATTGCCAATCACTCTAACAGTAATAGGATCAACGAAGCCAAACTCATCTATTGACTGTTTGATATGCTCTGTCATAAAAGTATTATTCTCATTAGGATTCCAAGAGTTAGGCTGGATAGTATCTATGTTGACTATTTGTATTGTTTCTGCTGTTAGTTTAGGCATAATTTAGCTACCCTCAAAAA
>ERZ1292632.3841-Hain-H43-01um-R2-3841-length-11201-cov-11_pt1 | contig 11201 bp, 10 predicted proteins | sample MGYA00564407_ERZ1292632 | MGnify/ENA primary metagenome ERZ1292632 (study PRJEB36523, sample SAMEA6512637) | groundwater metagenome | collected 2019-01-08 | study: AquaDiva: Metagenomics assemblies of 32 groundwater samples
GACTCGGAGTGGCCGCCAGTGGTATAATAATACCACTAGATGTGAGCTGAGTGAGTCACCACACTCAGTTTATAGGCGGGCCGGATCAAAGGCCCGCCTCTTCTTTTCCCATGCCAGCATTATATCGCCTGATTATAGGAGTTTGTCAAGGGGTAAGGCATGCCCGTAGCCACCGAGTACACCGTCCGCCTGCGCCAGCCCCACGCTTACCAGGCGGCCATCCTGGGCTCCTCGGCGAAGCGCAAAATCGTGCGGGCCGGGCGGCGGGCCGGGAAGACCGTCGGTGCGGCGATCCTCGCGGTCAAGGCATTCCTGGATAGCCGGCGGGTGCTCTACGGGACGCCTACGGCGGAGCAACTTGACGCCTTTTGGCACGAGGTCAAGCGGGCTCTGGCCGAACCCTTGGACGCCGGGCTCTACTACAAGAACGAGACCCTGCACGTCATGGAGCGGCTGGGGACGGAGAACCGCCTGCGGGCAAAGACCTGTTGGAACGCCGATACCTTGAGGGGTGACTACGCCGACCTGCTCATCCTGGACGAATGGCAACTTATGTCTGAGGACACATGGGAGGAGGTAGGGGCCCCCATGCTCCTGGACAACAACGGTGACGCTCTGTTCGTCTACACGCCCCCCTCCCTTCATTCCCGGTCGGCGTCGAAGGCTCGGGACCCCCGCCACGCGGCCAAGGTGTTCAAGCGGGCCCTTGAGGACACCTCGGGGCGGTGGGCCGCCTTCCACTTCCGCTCCCAGGACAACCCCCACATCTCGGAGGACGCCCTGCGGGAGATAACGGCCGATATGTCCCGGCTGGCCTACCGGCAGGAGATACTTGCCGAGGACGTGGAGGAGGTCGTCGGGGCATTATGGGCCCGAGGGATGATAGAGCATGTTGCCATCCATCCCGACCTGTCCCGGGTGGTGGTTGGGGTTGATCCCCCTGGTGGAGCCACGGAATGTGGTATAGTGGTGGTTGGGATGGCCCAGGTCAACGGGCAAACGCACGTATACGTCCTGGAGGACCGGAGCCTGCGGGCTTCCCCGAACGGGTGGGCAGAGGCGGTATTGACTGCCTACAATCGCAATCGGGCCGACTGGGTGGTGGGGGAACAGAATTATGGGGGGGATATGGTGGAGGCCACTATCCGCCAGGCGGCGTCCTCCCGAGGGATGGACCTGTCTTACAAACACGTCAACGCCACTCGGGGAAAGGCGGTCCGGGCCGAACCAGTGGTGGCCCTCTACGAGCAGGGGCGGGCGTACCACGTGGGAGAGCTCCCCTTGCTGGAGGAGGAGATGTGCACCTGGGTCCCAGGGGAGAGCCCCCAGTCGCCGAACCGGGTGGACGCCTTGGTGTGGGCCTGCACCGAGCTGACAGGGAGGAAGGGATACGCCTTTGAGGTTTGACACTTTGGGGGCGGGACTTGGCTATAGCTGACATTTTCAAGCGCCTCCTGGGGTATCGCCTCGGGGGTTCGGGCTTCACCGAGATGGCAGTCCCGCCGGGCTGGAACTACCAACGCTATCTCCAGGCATACGGCGAGATTGGCTGGCTTTTCGGGGCCGTCTCCCTCATCGCCAACTCCGTGGCGGACAGTGAGTGGAAACTCTATGACGACAGGGGGAGGGAGGTCGAGGCCCACCCCCTATTGGACCTGCTGAACTATGCAAACCCTTTCCAGACGAGGTACGAGTTTTTCCTATCTCTCACGACCTATCTAAAGCTAGTGGGCGAGGCTTTCATCGTGCTCAACTTCAACCGCCTGAAGGTCCCCGCCGAGATGTGGCTTGCCTCGCCGGGGAACATGACGGTTGTTCCCCATCCGACGCAGTACATTTCGCACTATGAGTTCGGGAAGTACGGCTCGGTCTTGAGGTTGGAAATCCCAGAGGTCATCCACGTCTTCAGCGCCAACCCCGCCAACCCCTATCGGGGCCTGGGGGCGGTGGCTTCCATCGCCATAGACCTGGATTCGGAGAGGTATGCGTCCCGGTATCAGCAAAGGCTTTTTTACAACGATGGTCGGCCGGGGATGCTCTTGGAGTTCCCTGACCTGCCGTCACCGGAAGAGCGAAAACGTTTGCGGGACGAGTGGAACGAGATACATGCCGGTTGGAGGAACGCCTACAAGACGGCTTTCCTGTTTGGCGGTGCCAAGGCCAACATGGTGAGCATGACGGCAAGAGAGATGGACTTTGGCAACCTCCGGAACGTCACCCGTAAGACCATCCTGGGGGCGTTCCACATACCAGAGAGCCTCCTGGGTGCCGCCGATGTAGGGAGCAGGGCCCGGGCCGAGGCGGACGAGTACATATTTGCCAAGTACACCATTCGGCCTACCCTTACCCAGATACGGGAGGCCTTTAATGAGCAACTTGTCCCTTTGTTTGACGAGGGGTTCTACTTGGACTACGTGGACCCGGTGCCGGAGGACGTGGCTACCGTGAGGGCGCAGAACCGGGAGGATTTCCGGGCGGGGATCATCACCCGGGAGGAGGCCCGCCTGGTGATCGGCATGGACGCCGAGGCCGAGGGGACATTCCTTTTGCCCATTACAGTCATCCCCCTCCTGGCGAAGGCGACTGGCAAGGCCCCGGTTGCTAAAGGCATGACCGATGACGGCAAGGAAGCCCATTGGCGGGGTTATGCCCAGAAAACTGAAGGCGAGGAGCGGATGTTCGTCTCGGCCTTGAAACGGCTTTGGGGGGGCCAGGAGATGGAGGTAATCGAGAGGCTCAAAACCGCCGGTTCCCCTGGGGGTGCCCTGTTTAGCCTCGGCCAGGCGGAGGAAAAGTTCGGAGACGCGTTCGAGCCCATAATCGCAGAGGTTTTCGAGGCCCATTATGGGGACGCCCAGGGCCTGGTGAACCCCGACAATCCGCACAAGGGGAAGCAGTTGAATGCCGCCGCCCTGGAGTGGATACGGACCCGCAGCCTGCTGGCGGCCAAGCTGGTGAACGGGACCACGATAGAGCAGTTGCGAGCGGTGCTGGCCGAGGGCTTCGAACTCGGAGAGAGCGTCCCCCAGCTGACCAAACGGGTCACGGCGTATTATGGGCAGGCCAATAAAGTCCGTGCGCAACTGGTGGCCCGCACGGAGACGATAGCGGCTTCCGCTGAGGGGGCTGTCCGGGGCTACGAGGACCTGGGGGTGGAAAAGGCCGAATGGTACACGGCGCTGGACGAGCGGGTCTGCGAGGAGTGCGGGCCGATGCACGGGAGGGAATACCCGGTCAGGGAGACGCACGGGAAAATCCCCCTTCACCCAAGTTGCCTGCTACCGGATGTTCGAGTGGAAGCGTCCCATCTTATCTCGGGAAGTCGGGCATTCTACGACGGGCTGACAGTTGAACTCACTACTGAGAATGGACACAGGCTCACCGTTACCCCTAATCACCCCATATTGACCCCGTTTGGTTTTCGTCCTGCCGACTCGTTCGGCGAAGGCGACTATGTAATCAGTAGCCTGGATAGTGAGCGGGTAATCAAGAGCATTGATCCACACGATTATCACGTGCCAGCCCGAATTGAGGAGATATGGGATTCTCTTGTGGTGGCGCATGGCATGGGCTCGGCCAGAGTGCCAGTGTCCCCCATAGACTTCCACGGCGATGCGGGTAGCTTCAAGGGCGATGTCGACATTGTATATCCCGATAGCCTTTTGTTGCCGAACGGCGAAACCTCGTTGCCGCAAGCTATCAGCCAGGAAAATCTCGGCAACCGATATGCCCAATTGCTTGGATTCAACGGCCAGGGCATGCTGCGCCTTCTCGGCAACAGTCCTGTGACGGCCTTTGGCAGCGAGATGAGCCGCTGCAGTGAGTGCGGCAAGCTCTTCTGGCGACATTCGGGCAAAACGGAGGATATTGGCTTCGCTGCCAGTCCGTGGCGTTATACCGGCATCAAGCAACATCCGGCGGACAACTACCCGTTCCAGTCCGAAAGCCTTAGATATAGCCAGTTCGGATTCTCCAGCAATATAGCGGTCAATCAGGTTTGGGGGAGTAGGGATAAATATGGGTTGCGCCGGGATACCACAGGATTTAAGAGTCCTGTAGAACCAACTGGCAGTTACACCGAATTCGCCACAGAGTTTCTGCGGCGATTCTCCGGCTTGATAACGGCTGATAAGGTAGTTCAGGTCAGGCAGTGCAATTTTGCGGGACATGTTTATGACCTCCAGTCTCTTGAACAACTATACATCGCCAATGGGGTCATTGTCCACAACTGCCGCTGCGTGTGGGTTCCGGTGATATAATGAACGGAGAAAGGATAAGGCTTAGATGGAAACCGTGAGAAAAGTCTTCCCCTTCGAGGTCAAGGAGGTGTCCCCCCGGGTCCTGGAGTTCGTGGGCTCTACTGAGGACAGGGATCGCATGGGGGACGTAATTCAGTCCGCCGGCTGGCAGCTCAAGCAGTACCGGAAAAACCCCGTCTTCCTATGGGCCCACAGGTACGATGAACCCCCGGTGGGCAAGGCGAACCGCATCTGGATGGAGGACGGGAAGCTGAAATTTCACGTCCAGTTCCCCTCACAGGAAGAATATGAGTTCGCCGACACCATTTACAAGCTCTACAAGGGCGGCTACCTGCGGGCCACCTCGGTGGGGTTCAAGCCCCTGGAGTCCGAACCCCTGGAAATCAAGGAAGGGGAAGAGGACTTTCCCGGCCATCAGCCCACCCGTTACATCCGGCAGGAGCTCCTGGAGCTTTCCGGCTGCCCCGTGCCGGCCAACCCCAATGCCCTGGCGGAGGCTAAGGAGGCGGGTTTGCTGACCATGAAGATGATGGAGGCGTTGGCGGAGAAACCCTATCCCAATGAGCATTCCTGCCGGCTCAAGGACCCCGGGGATTTTCAGGAGGGTAGTTTTCGGCGCGCCAAGAGGGAGCATGAAGGCAAGGAATATGGCGTAATCATGGGGCGGCTTAAAGGCGAGGAAACTATGACCGAGCAGTCATATCGCTATCCAAAAGATATATGGCAAACATCGGAGGCCAGAAGTCATTGCAACGCCCATGACGGGACTTTTGAAGCTGCCACCGGGGAAGTGAAGGTTGCAATCTCCTACCAGTCGGCCCATCCCAACGGGACGCCGAAGGCGGGGGAAGGTGAAGACTGGGACGCCGGGGCCGAGGTGATGGCCGCCGAGGTGGACGACCTCAAGGTGATGTGCGCCATCGTCCAGGGTGACCCTGAGCTGAAGACCAGCTACAAACTCCCCCACCACAAGGCGGTGGGCGGGCACGCTATCGTCTGGCGGGCCGTAGCGGCTGCGGGGGCCGTGTTGATGGGGGGGCGGGGTGGCATTGACGCTACTGACGCCGAGAAGGGAGGGGCCAAGGCTCACCTTGGGAAGCACTACCAGGAGTTCGACAGGGAGCCGCCTTGGGAAAAGGGTATCACCCAAGGGGAGCTGGAGGACGAGATGGACTACCTGTACACCCGACTCCGGGAGGCAGGCCTCAGTCCCAACGCAAAGGCCGCGGCCCATGCCCTGGCAGGTGAGATATTGCGTATTAGCGGGGACGACATCCCGCTTGACATAGCGGAAAAGATAGGCGCTGTGCTGAACAAGCAGAACCGGGAGCGACTGAACGAGATTAGACGTTTGGCCCAGGAGGTGCTTGATTCGGCGGAGCGCGCCGAAGGACCTGAGCCGGAGAAGTTGACCGAGGAGGACATAGTGCGCATCGTTGAAGACACCGTCCAGGCAGCCATCCTGTCCGCTCAGGGTAAAATTACGAGGAGGTAAACGTGACGGAACAAGAAATTGCGGAGGTGGCGGCCAAGGCTGCCGCCGCCGTGATAGAAAGACTCAAGGAACCCATACGGAAGTTCATTCCCGGGGAGAAAGAACCCCCAGCACCGGAGGAAAAGTTCAAGTCCTTCGGCCAATATCTTGCGGCAGTGGCTGACTGGCATAGGGGCAAGCGGGACCCCGCTGATTGGCGCATGAAGGCCCTTTCCGAGGGCACCGATAGCGCCGGTGGCTTCCTGGTCCCCGAGCAGTACGCCAGGGGCATTGAGGTGCGGGCCCTGGAGACCGAGATTGTGAGACCCCTGGCCAGGAAAATCCCTATGGCCACCGACACGCTGAACTACCCGACCATCAAGGACACCACCCACGCTTCAAGCGTCCACGGCGGCGTGATCGCCTACTGGACCGAGGAGGCGGGGAGCAAGACGGTGGTCCAGCCCACATTCGGGCGGGTGAAGCTGATCGCCAAGAAGCTGACGGGGTTCACCTACGCCAGCGACGAGCTCCTGGAGGACTCCGCGGTGGGGCTGGAGGCCCTGCTCATCAACCTCTTCGGGGACGCCATCGCCTGGCATGAAGAGGAAGCCTTCTGGCAGGGCAATGGGGTGGGGCAGCCTTTGGGGATCATCAACTCCGGTTCCCTGGTGACGCCCTTCCGGGCCACCGTTACGACGGTCGCCCTGGCCGATCTGGGTGCCCTCATGTCCCGCTTCCTGGGCAACCCCTATGCCCCTAGCGTGGCATGGGTGGCCAACAAATCGGTGTTGCCTCAACTCCTGGTCCTCGGCAGCACCTACATCACCTGGCAGACCATCGCGGGGCAGAGGATACCGGGCGCCCTGTTCGGCATCCCGATCTACTTCACCGAGCACGTGGCGGCACTGGGGAGCGTGGGGGACATCGGCCTCTACGACTTCGACCAGTACCTGATAGGCGACCGCAAGGGGCTCAAGGTGGACCGGAGCATCGAGTACCGGTTCTCAACCGACGAGACGACCTGGCGGTTCGTCAAAAGGCTTGACGGGCAGCCCCTGGTGGACAGCGCCTTCACGCCCAAGCGGGGCTCCACTTTGAGCCCGTTTGTGTGCCTGGCGAGCACCACATCCTAGAAAACCGAATAACGGGGGCTAAGGCCGACGACTTTAGCCCCCCCTGAAAAGAAAGTGTCGAAGGAGAAAGATGCATAAGGTTTCCGAGAACATAAAGTTCAGCGTGGGCATCGTCGTGGCCGCGACGTACCGCACGGCCGCCGAGGTGGACGGCGTCGGGGTGGACATGGCCAAGTACAACAACTTCGCCGCCGTGGTGAACGTGGCGGGGGCCACCCAATGGCAAGGGGCCTTGACCTGCGTCATCGCCGAAAGCACGGACAACTCCACTTTCAGCGACACCTTCCTGGCCACCCTGACCATCGCTTCCGCCACCACCAACACGGCGCAGTCGGTGGAGGTGCGGGCCGAGGAGATGAGCGACGGCTACCGCTACCTGCGGTGCGAGGTCACGCCGGCTGCGGGGACCGGGAACATGTTTGACTCGGTGAATGCCCAGTTCAACCCCCGCTACGCAGCAGTCTAGGAAAACTGAATAGGAACTGACATAATGTTGGCTGGCAGGCGAGCACCCCTGGTCAAGGTGCCTCTCGGCGAGAAGGGGCTAGCCCTGTCGCTCGCCGGGGACAGAGAAGGCATGAGACAGAAGGCCCTTACTAAACTGCTAAGCTGCCAACCGGAAAGGAAATGATGGAAGAGGCTATCCGGGAGCTGGCGAGATTCCTGGGGCTGACTTACGAGGAGACGAAAGCCAAGGTTGACGGCTACACCGTCGGTGTGGCGGCGGGGGTGTGGGGTAAGAACAACCCGCAGACGCCCGAAGAGGTGGAGCGCCACTACAGGGAGGACACCGACTATTATCTCTACGAGCTCATCCCCTGGAACTACGGCATCCCCGCCTACCAGCAACGGGTAGCCCCTCTGCTCCTGTATCGGAACCGAAAAGTCCTGGACCTGGGGGCGGGCATCGGCTCCCTCTGCATCGCCCTGACTTATGCGGGGAACCAGGTCACCTACTGCGACATCTCCGAAAGGCTGTCGGCCTTCGCCCGGCAGAGGTTTGCTGACCGGGGCATGAACATCCCAGTGGTGCATGACCTCAGGGGGCAGCGGGACTTCGACATCATCACGGCGATAGACTTCTTCGAGCACGTGCACAAGGACCGGCTCCTAGGGCTACTCAAAGACGTTGCGGGTTGCCTGAAGGACGGGGGGTTCCTCTACACCCGTTCCAACTTCGGGCAGCAGGACATATTCCCGATGCACTATAACCATTCGGAATACTTCCTGGCGATGGCGAAGGAGGCTGGACTCGCCGAGCGGCCCAACGGGGACCTGGTGAAGGGGGGGCTGAGCCACGGGGTGCAGGTGGGGCTCCCGGTGCTGGGGAACGTGTCCGATGAGTGGCTCTATAGCTTCCTGGGGATGCAGAAGCCGCTGGGGACGAAGCTGACCAAGATTTCCAACCGTCCGGCGGACCAGGCCAGGAACGAGATAATCAGGAAGCTGGAGAAGGACTGGCTGTTTTTCATGGACTCCGACCAGACCTTCCCCCCGGACTGTTTAATGAGGTTGCTGTCCTGGGATTTACCCATCGTCTCGGGCCTCTACTTCAAGTCGCCCGGGAAGCCCGTCCCCCACGTCTACAAGTACGCCTATAACGACGGGCACCATCAGTACCAGGGCTTGATTGACCCGATAGGGCGATACCTCTCTCGCTTCGCCGAACAGCTAAAGGGTCAAGTCGCTATCGTTCTTCCAGGCAAAAGGGAGGACCTGATAGAGTGCGACGGCATTGGGGTCGGGTGCCTGCTGGTGCACCGCCGGGTGTTCCAGGCCATAGAGCCCCCCTGGTTCAAATATAATGAGGATGCCAATGTGGGCGAGGATTTTTACTTCTGCCGGAAAGTTCAGGAGGCGGGATTCAAGATTTATGTCGACCCCGGGGTCGTCTGCGGGCACCGGGAAAAAACCTTCGTGGGGGCGGAACACTTCCTGGCCTGGGCCACGACCGAGGGCAAGAAGCTGCCCGACATTCATCCCTATCCGTGGGGTGATGAGGGGCTGGTCATTTCAGGCAAGGACACAAAGGGGACGCCTGTACCTCCTGGCGGGAACGCAAAGGCATGAAAGACCTACTCGGGATTCAACTCGAGACCACAACCGCATGCCAGGCTTCCTGCGTCTTCTGCCCCAGGGGGAAGTTAAAAGAACATGGGACGATGGAAGACGGGCTTTACGAGAAGATAATTTGCGAGGCGGCGCAGCTCCCTGCCCTCGGAATCCTCAACATCCAAGGTAACGCGGGGGAGCCCCTGTGCGACGCGAAGTTCCTCGACCGGTTGGAGTACGCCCGTTCCAGGCTCAACGGGACCGCACTGGAATTTTACACCAACGGGAGCCTGCTGAACGAACGAATGATTGACAGGCTCAAGGGCATCTCCGACCTGCGAATAAACGTTTCCCTCAATGGGGGGCCGGAGACCAGGAAGAGGCTCATGGGCCTGGATGATTACTGGCACGTGGTGAGGATGATGGGGAGGCTGAGGGAGGCGGGCATTCCCAACCGGGCTTCGATGGTGGCCTATCCCGAAGTCACCCTGGGCGAGATCAGCGACTTCATAGCGTCGGGGGGGCTCGCCATCCAATACCAGTCCTGGGCGGGCAAACAGTACAGACACGAGCGGAGGCGCTGGACCTCGTGCAACCGGGCCATGCACCACGTCTACATCCGGTTCAACGGGGATATGACGCTATGCTGTTTCGACACGTTCGGGGACGTGACCTTTGGCAACCTGAAGGAAAACACCATCGCCGAGCTGTGGGGTTCGGAAGGGCACCGGGAGTACGTGTCCAAGCACAAGCAGGGGCGGGGCAACGAGTTGGCATTGTGCTGTAGCTGTTCAGAGGGATAAGAAGCATGACGGGAAAGAAGGGCATTAAAAAGCCACCCGTGGACAGGATGCTCAAGACGGGCATCCAGAAGGGATGACGTGGGCTGGGAGCAACTGCGCCAAACCCTTTTGGAAAACGCCCGCATTGCTCGGGAGGAGGAAAAGATGGAGCATGACCGATGCCCAGTCTGCGATTGGCCGTCGTTAAAGGTCAATACTATGAGTGAGAAGCACTGTCCAATATGTGGCTGGACGGGACGGTGAGAAGGGAGGTAAACATGCCGAAAAAGAAGAAGCCAAAGGGCAAGGGGAAATAATGGCCCTGGGAAGGGCATAAGGAGGTAAAGACAATCTCGGAATTTAGTGACTATTACGAGCAGAAGATTATCGACCACATGCTCAGGGCTGTGGCCTTCACGGTGCCAGCGACAGTCTACGTGGCCCTGTTCACGGCGAACACGGGGCTGGAGACCAACGCTCCCACGGCGGAGGTGTCCGGGGGGGCCTATGCCCGGGTGGCATCGACCTTCACCACCGGCACGGGCGGGACCTCGGAGAACGGGGCGGAGGTGGCCTTCGCCACCGCGACGGCGGACTGGGGCTCCATCGGGTTCTTCGCCCTGGTGGACCACCTCAGTGCCACGGACTGGGGCACGGGCGTGAACGTGCTGATGTGGTCACCGGTGGACACGACCAAGACGGTGAGCAATGCGGACCAGGCCAAGTTCGCCGCCGGAGCCATTGACATAACGGTATCGTGACGATTCCTCTCCTCCTTTCCCCGGTTGAGGGGGCTCCGGGAGCCCAAAAGCCCCCCGAGGGGGTCTTGGAGGGGTCGAACGGCCCATCCCGCAGGAGTAGAACGCAATGCCCACTAAAGCCGAAATAGACCAGGCCTTTCTGACCAAGCACGATGCCCTAACGGAGCGCTTCTACTCCATGAAAAGGGCGGGACAGGTCACCCCTGCCTTCCAGGCCCTCTTTGACAAGACTCATAGCTACCTGACTGTCCTCCATGAGCGGGGCAGGATAGTTGGCGGCTATGACCCTGATTGGTATGTTGATGAGGAGAGGGACGAGGAAGGTAATCTCATCATTCCTGGGACTAAACTCCGCTTTGCTCAGGCCACAGAAGATTTGGGGACAAAGTTTAAGTTGTCCAACACCGAGAAGACGCAGATTAAGGATTGGGATGTGGTGCTTTAGATGGGTAGCGGTTTAAACTTTTTCACCAATGCTGTAGACAAGACTCCCGCCACCAAGGGGGCCTGGACAGATGTGGATGTCTCTGCGAATGGCGTGCCTGCTGGGGCCACTGGGGTCATCGTAGAGATATTCAATAATAGCACTTCTGCTGCCCGCCAGGGGGCTATCAGGGCCAACGGCAGCACGGACAACCACTCGGCTAATAGCGACCTAGTCCCTAGCGGTGTCATCTGGGCTATGACAAAACTGGACGCCAATAGGGTCTTTGAGGCGTGGGTTGAGGACCTGGCTA
>ERZ1292632.3842-Hain-H43-01um-R2-3842-length-11198-cov-41_pt1 | contig 11198 bp, 18 predicted proteins | sample MGYA00564407_ERZ1292632 | MGnify/ENA primary metagenome ERZ1292632 (study PRJEB36523, sample SAMEA6512637) | groundwater metagenome | collected 2019-01-08 | study: AquaDiva: Metagenomics assemblies of 32 groundwater samples
AGGCCCAGAAGGTCAAGATGCTCGAAGACCTGGGCATGGTCAACATGCGGCCGGGTGTCGAGGAAGACACCAAGCACGCGTATAAAGAGAACGCGGAGTTTCTAGGCTGGGCGCGCCAGCAGGCCGAGTCGCTCCAAGCGGTCACCGACCCGCAGATGCAAGAGATGCTGGCGATGCAGGCGGCCGCGCAGATGCCCGTGCATGTCGTGCCGATCGTCGACGACCATGCCGTCCACTTCTTGACGCATCGCCGGCTCGCCTTGACCGAAGAGTTCAAGCTGCTGCCGTTGCAGATTCAGCAGGGGTGGTTCATGCATATGGCGCAGCATCAGGTTGATCTTATGGCTTCTAAAGTTATCAAAGGCATGATGCTTCCGAGCGGCAGTGCTCCTTCCGGCGCGGGTGCTCCAGGAGCACCTCCGGGCGGTGGCAGCCCTGATCAGGCCTCAACACGCGATGTGAACGGCGGCGAGTCCAACCCGAGTAAGAACAAGTAGGAGTCACGATGCACTCTGACAAGAACCAGAAGGGCTCGCGCGACACGGAACACGCAGCCGCACATTCGAAGCACGAGAAGCCGATGGCGAAGAATGGGCAGCCGATCTCGACCTTCAATGTGCCCGGCGTATCGCGTAGTCATGGGACGCCTGGGTGGGCGTCGGGGCCTGCGAAAGTAGCGGCACGGAGAGCAAAGTGAGGAACGAGTGGGAGCGGGTCGTTCTTGAAGAGCGGGGCGGCATGACCGAAGACGAGTATTGGTGGATTGTTGAAATCGAGCTTGAAGAGAAGTTTGACGAACTGCGAGAAGATTAGCGTGCTGACGTGGGTCTTCGTGCTGACGATCTATCTGGCGGAAATGGGCGGCGGCGGTACCGCGCAAGTGTTGGTCCAGACGACCACAAAAGATCTCTGTAAGTCCTTACGGCGCGCGATCATGACGCAGATGGCTGACGCGAACGGGCACGCCGGGCCGTGTATGGAACTCTCGCCTGCACGCGATGTGCAGCCTGAAAAGGACTAACGATGGCTGGGATGATGGGCATGTCAATGGACGCAATGGCGCCCGCTGCCAAGGCGGTCGTCCGCCCCGGCGCGCAGCAGAAGAAGCCCGGGTTTCCGCCTGCCAAGAAGGGAAAGAAGGCTAAAAAGCCCCCGATGATGGGCGGTGGCATGAAGAAGCCTCCGATGGGAGGCATGGGCGTCGGGATGATGTGATGCCGTACGACGAGACCGAATTCCAGCAGTGGTATGGCGATTGGGCAAAGAAATCAGGTATCAGCTCAAACCCCGATGACCCTGAGCATTTCTACGACTATCGCGGGGCATACCGTGCCGGTGCGCAGCCACAGATCAGCCCAGAGGACAACCGGTATCATTGGCCGTCCCAATTCAAGCGAGAGGGGCACTCGCGACTGATCCTAAACGGTGTTGATACGAGAACCGGTAAGCAAATTGGCGGCATGAACGTCCGCTAAGGAGGCCATAATGGCCGCAGCGAAGAGTGCGACGAAGGCACAGGGCCGGCAGGAAGTCCGTGCCGGCAGTGATTGCGGTGGACACGAAGCGTATAACAAGGCGGCCGGTCCGGCGTCGAGCAAGCAGGGCGTGAACGACAAGACGCCTTACAAGCACCGGTAAGAGGAGATCCCATGCCTGATACGGTGGTGAATCAGGTTACACCCCAGCAGCAAGCAATCGCCGGTGCGGGCGCGGAGGTCAACCCCTGGCAAGCCTATGGCTTGAATCCAGACGGTACTCCTATAACGGAAAGCAAAGTAACCCCAGCCTCGGAGACGGTGACGCTGGAGCAGAAGATTGCAGAGCTTGAGGCCAAACTCGCCAAGCTTCCTGAAGGCTTTGAGGCCCTCTCGAAGAAGGTGCAGATGGTCGACAAGCTTGTCGCTGCGATCAAGGGAGACGAGCCCGCGTCGTCACCTGACGGGCAGCGATTCTCGGAAATCTGGTCAGACCTGAAGAAGGTCGCCGGCCATTCGGCCCCGGCCTTCGAGAAGCTGATCACGCTCCTCGAGAGTGACCCGCAGTTCATCGACCGTATGCAGTCGGCTCAGGGCGCGCTGATGGCGCAGCACGTCATTGGCGTGAACGAGAAGGCGCATGAGCGGGTTGTGGAACTGGCCCGGAAGGCGGGCTTCAAGGCGGGGTCGGATCAGGAGATGACCGAGATGGTCTTCCCATTCGAACAGGCCATGACCGTAACGATCAACGCGAACCCGGAGCTGCGGCGCGCGTATCTGAGCGGGAATGTTGGCGTGGTCGATGAGGTATTCAACCGGATGATCAAGCCTCATGTGGCACAGCGGCTTCGCGAGAAACAGGCGAAGTCCCAGTCGGCGTATGGCAACCCCAAGTCGACACCACGAGGCGCATCCTCTGCTCCGGCACTGACGGAAGAGGGCAAGCCGAAACGCGACTTGTCCACTCCGAAGGGCCGCAACGAGTTTCATAACCAAGCCGTCGCCCGCTGGATCAACAAACAGACCGGTGGAAGTGACGAGTAATTAGGAGTAATCTTACTATGGCGATGGACCTCTCGGCCATCAACCCGCTTTTGAAGGACGAGTACGAAGACTACGTCGTCGAAGCCGTCCACACTGAGTCGGTGGCGATCGACCTCTTTACCGAGGGCGATACCTCGACCGCCGACGGCCGGCGCGTCATCCTCCCTGCCCACCTGCGTCGTGACAACAGCGGCATCGGGTTCGTGGGTGAGGGCCGCCAGCTGCCGACCCCTTCGGCCGAGCAGTCGGGCTTCTATACCATCCCGTTCCGCAAGTCGGCCGCGCGCTTCCAGGTGACCAAGGAAGCGATCGATCAGGCCCAGACGAATAAGAGTTCCTTTGTGCGGACCCTCAGCTATATCATGGATCATCTGGTCGAGAACCTGACCGATATCCGCAACAAGGCCATGTGCCATTACGGGGCGGACGTCCTCGCGCACGTGCTGGCGCATACCAGTTCGGCTGCCACCCTGACGGTTGACACTCCCGGCGGCGTGACGCTGCCCACAGGTGTGACCGCCGGCTCGCGCTTCCTCCAAGTTGGCCAGATCCTCGCCGCGATCCGGGCGGGTGCGATCGTCGCCAACACGCCGGTGACCGTGACCTCCATCTCGTCTGATGGTACCACGATCGGCGTCGCCGCGAATACCGCTGACATGAACGACAACGACCTGCTCGTGCGGGCGCACTCCACGTCTGTGACGGACGTGGCGGATACCTCGTGGTATCAGGCCCCCATGGGTCTGCTCGGCATGATCGACGATGGCACGTACGTGTCGGACTACTTCGGTCTGAACCGGACGACCTGGGACGTGATCAAGAGCTACGTATTCTCGTCTGTGGGCGCGCTCTCGTCCGACATCCTGCAGCAGGGGATCGACGTGGCCTACGCGCGCGGGCGCGGCAAGATCAGCAAGTTCCTCTGCGAGCAGGCCGTGCGGCGCCAGATCCTCGCCCTCCGCGAGGGTGACGTGCGCTTCTCGGCCCCCACGCACGGCAACGACAACCTGGACGCCGGCTCGAGCATCGGGCATCGCGGCGGCCAGCTGACGTGGTCCGACATCCCCGTCCTCGTCGACTACAACTTCCCCTATGGCATGCTGATGGGGATCGACACGGACACGCTCGTGCGCTACAATGTGGTGCCTGGCAAGTTCGAGGATTGGGGCGGCAGCGTCCTGGTGCCGGCGGCGCAGACCCACACGGCGACCGGGCTCTTTTACATGGTGGACAATTTTTTTCTTGATGCCCCTAATAAGTGTGTTCGATTTGACGGAATCGATGTTACCGTCACGTCGGGCATCCATATTGAGTGACATAACCACCATACAAGATGGCTACTGTCGCGGAGAAGCGCGAGACAGCGCTGCTGTCCAGTCGTCTCTGGTACGCGAAAAATAAAGCACGGCAACGTGATTGGGTTCTTCAACACCGTTACGGCATAACGTCAGTCGAATACGATCACTTGTTTACATTACAAGACGGTCGTTGCGCATTATGTCGTAACGGTGTAAAAGGACGCCTTCACGTCGATCACGACCACAAGACCGGAGATGTACGTGGCTTGCTGTGTCGCGCGTGCAATACAGCCATTGGGCTGTTCAAAGAAAACGCAGCAGTAATGACTATGGCTGCGGCTTACGTAACACCTGTATGGGGAGAGCCATGCACTTTGGATTTGGGCATACCGTCCGCGTCATAAATCGTGTTGTGGACAAGGCCGGCAACCGCGTTCCGTATGAAGGCATGTTTAGCGGCGAGGCTATCGTGGTTCGAGACACCATTGATTTGCCCATCGGCGTAGCGCGGATTCTTATTCAAGGCTCGATGTTCAAAATCGACCCGGTGAATGGGCAGGCCCAATTCAAACTGGGATGTACCAAGTTGGATACGCCAACGACCGATCTGACAGAAGCAGAGGTGAATCGGCTCGAATTGCTCGAGCGAGAGCTGCTGCCGGAATCGGTCAGGAAAAAGACTAAAACGGAACGCATCCATAACCCCATCAACCCCGAACTATCTCGGGGCCCTCGCTCGATCCGCATGGATACGGACGGGGTCCAGCCAGGTGAGTTTGGCTTTCGGGACTAGGAGAACAACCAATGGCTATCGGAAACCTTGGCGCGACGATGCAGCTGCTGGAGGGCTTTCTCGCCTCCGAGTTTGCGCCCGCGACTTATAATCGCAACCAGGGCTCGGCCCTCATTGTCGACATGGTCCGTCAAATCGCGTCGCGCGCAGACCTGACCTATACCAACCTTCGCGTGTCGGCGCCGATCCTGAACGCCGCGACCGAGCAGACGCTTGAGACTGGCGCGGTCGGCGTGATTGCCCTGATCGCAGCGTCGAATGCGACGCAGGTAGAAGACGCGGCCGTCCTGCTGTATGAGGCGGCGGTGACGGAAGGGACCACGCGGTATACCGTTGCGCTGAACGTGGACGCGGCCAATACGACCGCGACCGGCACGATGTACTATGCCATCTTCCCGCAGCCCATCCCGATGGCCGCCCTGTACGTGTCGGCGGTTGATAACGGCGCGGACGGGGACATCGAAGGGACCACGCTGGCGGACGTCGGCGGGATTAAGTGGATGGTTGTGTACGCTGAGTAATTGAACGGGCGAGGATGGGGGCAACCTCATCCTCGCCTTGTAGTATTACCCCAAATACCGCCAAGATTGTATAGGAGCGGCTAGGAGAATACAACCGTGATCAGAGATTTCAATTGCGAATGGCTCGAGGCGCGTAAGCTGATCCTCGCGCAGGAATTCCAGACGTTCGTGACCGGCGCCGGCATCGGCGCGGGTGCCCCCGTGTTCGCGGAAATTGGTGCGACCGGGATCACCGGCTTCCAGATCAACGCCGCTGGTGACACCGCCGCGACCCTGCTGCCGCTGTACGAAGTGGATATCACCAAGCAGATCCGCTTCCGTGTCATCTGGACGCAGTCGGCTACAACCGACACGGACACGATCGATTGGATCGTACTGTACACCCCGATCATCCTCGAGACGACGGTGTTGATCGACCCCGCGACCGCCCTTAGTACGGCGATCACGCTGGCCGACGCCTCGTCCGGCGTCGCCGCTGTCCTCCAGGGCACCGCCTTTGGTGTCATCAACCGCAACACGCTGGCGGACACCACGGAGTACCTGGCCGTGTCGGTCGAAGCCGACGCCATCGGGACGTTTACGGCAGACGAGCCATTCTTTGTCGGTCTCGAAATGCGGTATACTCCGCGCCGCATGGCTGGTCCGCGCCGCAACATCTTGGGCGGACGGCGTCTCTCCGTGACCCGGCCGCTGGGTGTGCAGCTCGCGTCCGCCCAGGAAGGCCTCTAGACCATGGCGAACGTACCGGGACTGAATACGCATCTCGTCCCGGATGACCATCGTAAGGTCAATCTGGGCAACAGTACGCATGAATTCAATGCGATCCGTGCTGCAACTGTGACAGCTGATACTGTCACCGCCGCGCTTGTTGGCGGCGTCACGGGGGACATAACCGGGAACGTTACGGGAAACGTGACTGGGAACGTTACTGGAAACGTTACTGGAAACGTCACAGGGAACCTAACCGGGAATGTCACAGGGAACGTCACCGCGACGACCCTCTCCGGTACCCTAACCGGCAACGTCACCGGCAACGTTACTGGCGACCTGACTGGCAACGTCACAGGCAACGTGACTGGGGATGTCACCGGTACCGTTACTGGCGCGTCCACGCTCCTTCCAGTGACTGCCGGTCCAACGTCGGGTGCGCTCTCTGTGGCTATGTCAGGCCGGCTGTGCATTGGCGTGGTCGACGCGGTCTATACTCTCCCGGCCCCTACGGCGGGAGTCTGGTATACGATCGTGACGGGCGTGGTCTCAGCCGGGACTGGACTCGTCGTTACAGCCACCTCAACACTCATTCAGGGTAAGACGACGTCTGCGGGTACGACAGCGATCACCGACGCCACGTCCATAACCAACGCTGGCGCGTCTGACGTGGTGGGCGACTACGTGACCATCCGCAGCGACGGCACGAAATGGTGGGTGGTCGGCCAGTCGGGCACCTACGCCGGGTCATAGGAGAGATCAATGGCCAATCCGTCTTGGGATGCAATCGTCACTTACTTGACGTGGGTGACGACCTCTACGAATAGCTTCAATGTGCCGAGTGGAACGGGTGCGATCACCTTCATTTTGCCAGATTTCACGACCGATACCACGACGGCGCTCGAAGCGCTCAGTCCCATCGATCAAACGACCTGGTATGCGGTCAAGCCGCTGGACGTGACTGCCGGTTCTGGTGCAGTCGACGCGATTGTCTTGCCGGAGTCCACGTATGTGGTGGTGCCGGCCTCTGCCATGGGCGCCGGGACATTCCGGCTCACGAACGCGAATTCACAGGCGGCGCTCAAAGCCACCGTCATCATGGACCGGGTCAACTAGGAGAGCGTATGGACTTGTCTGTCATCACCGAGGCGCAAAACGCAGTCAAGAAACTGCTTCGTGACTATCAGCCGGTCGAACGTCTGGACAGCGCACTCGAGACGGTCAAGGCTCTGCTCAGTGATCTGGGCGAGCTGGAATCGGCCAAGGCCAAAGCGCAGACAGAACTCCGCGCTGTGGTGGCGGAACGTGACGCCGCACGGGGCGCGCTCTCGGCGCTCAAGGGGCAGATCGCGGATGCAACCGGCGTGCTGGACGCGATCAAGGGCAAGCTCTCTGGGATCAAACTGTGAGGTCACCTATGCGAACGCATAAGGATGACAGCGAAGACCTCAGCATCCTTGGTACGCTCCTCCTCGCTCTCGTCGTGACGGTGGGTCTGCTGGTCGGGCCCGTCGCGGCCGGGCAGAACGTGCTCACGTGGACGGACAACGCCTCGAACGAGCAGAACTTCAACATCGAGCGGAAGGCCGAAGCCTGTGCGGGTGGTGCGGCGTTCGTACCGCTGGCGACGGTGGGCTTGAACATCGCGACATTCGCGGATACAGCGGTGACAGAAGGCGTGACGTACTGCTATCGCGTCAACGCCTCGAACGTGTCTGGGGCCTCGGCGTTTTCCAATACAGCGGAGCGCCTTGTCCCTTTTACGCTGCCCCTTGCACCATCATCCCTCGTGGTGAACTAGGGGGCGTATGGATCATAGAGATTCGGTGCCCGAGCGGTGGTTAGGCTCACGCGGCGCGCGTTTCTGGGTGGGTTGGGCGCGAGCCTGCTCACACGGCGAGCGTGCGCGCAACCGGCGGCGCCGTCGAATCTGGGCGTTCGCGGCGAGGGGCCGGTAATGGCCATTCTTCCAGTAAGTAATATCAAGCTGGTTGGGAACGGTACAAGTACTGGGATCAATACCACCGGAGCAGCGCTCTTGGTGGCGGGTTTCTCTGAAGAAGTAACTGCCACCGGCGCGTTGTCCGATTCCAACACCAATGCGTGGGTCGAGATTGCAGGAGCCGAGGGGTCGATGCCCGCCGGACTACCCCGGACGTGGGTGTACTACGTCAAGAATCCCGTTGTTGGGAGTAATCACACCTTCACGATGGCGGGTGGCAATAAAACCGTCCTGTGTGTGGCTGCGTTTAGTGGTACGAATACGGCGGCAAACGTCGATCAGAGCACTGCAACCGTCCAGGGCGCCGCGGCGACCACGGTACAACCCGGCAGCGTGACCCCGACTGAGGATAATGAATTACTCGTCACGTATGTCGGGGTGGGCGACGCGACGAACTATGGTGTTGGCACGACATTTACCATTGACGGTGGTTATACGATTACCGACCAGCAGCCCACCGTTGGCGGCACGAACTGGGCCGGGGCGCTCGCTTATCTGATCCAGACAACGGCCGCGGCGAGCAATCCGACGTGGACGGAGAGCAACTCTAATCGCAGTATCGCCGGTATTGCCACCTTCAAAGCAGCGGCGGCCGGGGCGGGGAAACCCTATGCTATCTATGCACAACAGTAAGGAGTAGACGATGCCTGACCTCTGGGTCGATGTAGACACAGCCGTTATCGTGCCGGTCAACGTGTTGCCGTTGATCGACGATACCGATTTCAAGAGCATCGAGACGGCGGTCGTCTACAACTCAGCGGGCATGGCGCTGACGTGGAACTTCGTCACCTGCGCGGGCGTCGTGACAGGCGTCGCGGTGACGCCTACGACGGCAGGCGTGTACGACTGGTCTGAGCCGGTGGCGGACAAGGGCATGTACGCCATCGAGATTCCCGCGAGCGGCGGCGCGTCCGCGAACAACGATACCGAAGGCGTCGGCTGGTTCACGGGCGTCGCAACGGGCGTGCTCCCGTGGCGCGGGCCGACCATTGGCTTCCGGCGCGCGGCGCTCAATGATCTGTTCATCGACGGCTCGACGGCCTCGACCAATCTTGAGGACTTCTTCGACGGGACGGGGTACGTGGGTGGAACGGCAAAGCTGACCGTGGATACCACAAAGGTCGGCGGCACAGCGCAAACAGCGGGCGATCTCGCCGCGATGATTACCGCAGTGGATGACTTGGTGGATACAGAAGTCGCGGCGATCAAGTCAGACACGGCCGCTATCCTTGTAGACACCGGCACCACATTGGACGGGCGTATCCCGGCAGCGCTCACAGGCGCTGGGAACATGAAGGCCGACACGCTGGCAATCAACGGCAGCACGGCGGCAGCGGCATTGTCCGCGATCCTCAACGGTTCGACCGTGGTGTATCAGGGGACGGTCACCGGCGCAGCCACGACCACCACGCTCATCGACACCGGCCTGACACAGGCCGATACCGATTGGTGGCGGGGACGCGTCATCATCTTTACGAGTGTGATTACGCTGCAGGCGACCGACATCACGGCGTTTGATCCGGCGACTGACAAGCTGACCTTTACTGCGGTCACGTCTGCCCCAACGGGCGCGACTTACGTGATTATCTGATGGCGAAGACGCCAAGGAGGCACACGGGTATGAGTCTTACCGCGCGCATGCGCCGGCTCGCTGCACACGTCCCCCTCTGGATGCTCGTTGCGGTGCTGCTTGGGGGATATATCGGTCCGCCGCCTAGCACGGCCGCAGACGCGCGCATCAGTGAACTCACGGACGGCACGCCCGCCGTCGCTGGGGATTACGTCCCTGTCTCTCGGACGGCCGGCGTTGCGACGCGCAAGGTCACCGCCCAATCCATCGCCAACCTCGGCTCTGTCGTCTTCAACGTTAAGCTTCCTCCCTACAATGCCGTGGGCAACGGCACGGCGGATGACACAGTAGCGGTGCAGGCGGCGTTGACAGCAGGGGCAGCGGCGACGGTGTACTTCCCGCCCGGCACTTATAAGATTTCAGCCTATCTTGACGTACCGGCCGGAACCACTGTGATTGGCGCGGGGCGTGGGTCAAAGATTCTCGCTGCGGCGACGGCGTTTGCGGTGAACTCCTTGCCCGCCCCTGATGGTGCCGGAGCGAGCGCGATCTTCTACGCGGGTGCCGCGAATACCGTCTTTCGCGATCTCTACGTGGCAGGTGCGTATGCCGGCACTGGGGCGTCTGGGACGGTGTTCGGGATTTACCTGGGCACCAACAGCACGAATTGTACGGTCGAAGGTGTCTGGCTTGAAGATCACTCCTGGTCGGGCCTGTTGGTCCACGGGTCTGGGCATCTGATTCGAGGCAACTACACCAAGCATAACGCCATTGATGGCATAGAGATCTATGACGCCAGCGCCACGCGCGTCATCGGCAATTATCTCACCGGCGACGGTGCGGCATCAGCGAATGGTGTTGCGGGGATCGAAGTGACGGCCGTGACGGCGAGCACCGGCATTCTGATTCACGGGAATATCATCAAGGACAGCGCGGCGTCGGGGATCGTCACCTCACCAGCGGCAGGCATTACCCTCAAGGATCTGACGATTACCAGTAACCAGGTCCTCTCTCCCGCACTCAAAGGCATCACCGTTGCTGTGTCGGGGGCGACGCAGACCGACGTGTTGATTGCGGACAACATCGTGGATACCCCGCTGGGTAGTGGCGGATCGGGGCATGGCATCTTCGTCTACGATGTGACGCGCTTCACGATACGCGGGAACTCGGTGCGAGGAGCCACGGTGGGAAGCGGACCCTCGGGCATCAAAATTGCTGGAGCATCGACTCGAGGGGTTGTGAGTAGCAACATCCTAACTGGAAACTGGGTTGGGCTCGAGATTGCGGATACGGCGAACAACATCGCGGTCCTCACCAATCACATCTACACGAACAGCGGCGCCGACACGAGTATTACGACCTCCGGGGCGGGCATTGGGGATGTCCCCACGTTCGGACGTTTCTATCTCCAGTACACCAACACCGCCACCGTCGGCGCAGTCACCATCAACAAGCCCAAAATGCGCGTCAATATCGCGACGGCAGGAACGTCCGTCGTGGTCACGAACTCGCTCGTGACGGCCGCGAGTACCGTGCTGTGCCAGGCCTCCACGAACGACACGACGGCGCAGGTCAAGAACGTCGTGCCTGCGGCAGGGAGTTTCACGCTAACGACCGTGGCCGTGACCGCGCAAACGAGCTTTGACTGTGTGCTCTTCAACGCGGACTAAGAGAGACTAACCTCATGCCTAACGTCCTCGTCCGGGAAGAGGACGGCACCAGCGACTTACTCCGTGAGGAAGGCTCCGGCTCGTTGCTGCTGGAGGGGCAGCGGATTACCCAACTCC
>ERZ1292632.3845-Hain-H43-01um-R2-3845-length-11193-cov-14_pt1 | contig 11193 bp, 13 predicted proteins | sample MGYA00564407_ERZ1292632 | MGnify/ENA primary metagenome ERZ1292632 (study PRJEB36523, sample SAMEA6512637) | groundwater metagenome | collected 2019-01-08 | study: AquaDiva: Metagenomics assemblies of 32 groundwater samples
TGATCGACCTGACAATCCGCATGTTCACTGAGCCGGTGTTCGTCGGCGACACTGCACTACTGGCAAACGCAGTTCAAGAGGAGATAGCGCGAAAGAATAACCTGCTCGAACAGCTCGGCATTGACAAAGCAATACTTTCCAGCATTAACAAATTCGCAACAATACTACGTGCGGTCGGCGCCGAAGTCCCGATGAAGACCAGCGCTACGACAGGGGAACTCATTCCTGCGTTTGCAAAAACCGACCCTGGAATGCAGGAGCTTGTGGATAGTGATGATGAAATCGTAGCGGCGCTTGCCGCAGCGCGGCTCTCGGTTAAATCTACGATCATCGAAACTCGCGCTGAGCGGTTCCTGCGGTCGGCAGAGCGTGGGCCAATGCCGGTCTACCTCAAGTACGGCGGAGCGCACACGCTGCGCTGGTCGGGCGGGGACAAGATGAACTGGCAGAACATGAGCAACTATAATGAGAATCGCCCTGAAATGACGGTGCTCAAACAGTCTATCCGTGCGCCGGAGGGGCACAAGGTTGTCGCCGCGGATTCCGGTCAAGGGGAGGCGCGTATCACCGGCTGGCTTGCGAACCATCACGCACTTACCCAGGCGTTCGCTGAGGGGCGTGATGTATACTCCGAGTTCGCAGCAGACATTTACGGCCGACTGGTTGATCGCAAGAATGTGAAGGCTGATTATATACCAGGCCAGCTCGGCAAGGTTTCAGTACTCGGACTCGGGTTCGGCATGGGCTGGTACAAGTTTGCAATGGAATTGCTCAAAGGCATGCTAGGCGCCCCACCGATACAGTTCCGGACTGCTGATCTCGAAACTCTCGGTATCGACCCCTCGCCATTCCTGAACAACCCAGGTAAGGTTTCTCGGGTCGCCGAGATGCCCTCCCGACTTGAGCTTCAGGATCGACTGATCCACTGCATCACTGCCGAAGCGATCGTCAATCGCTACCGCACAAAGAATGAACTTATCCCCGCTTACTGGAGTCTTATGGAGGCGGTGATCGGAGCCATGATCGAAGGGCGAGAGATGGAGTTTGGCGCGCACGGTATCATGCGCACTGGGCTTGAGTGTATCCACATGCCCAATGGCTTGCAGCTTAACTACTGCGGGCTTAGTCGAAACGATGATGGCCAAGCGAGCTACTTCAACGGTCGCGAGCGTGTGAAGATCTACGGCGGGCTGCTGGTAGAGAACACAGTGCAGTGCCTGCATAGGATCATTGTCGCTGACCAGATGCTCGAGATCAGCAAACAATACAAGGTCGCGTTGATGACTCACGATGAGGTTGTATGTGTCGTGCCGGATGCGCAGGTTGACGAGTGCTTGGCATTCATGCTTGAAGAAATGAAACGAACTCCCGACTGGGCGACTGGCTTGCCGCTAGTTGCCGAGGGTGGAGTAGGACAAACTTACGCAGAGGCAAAATAATGCTGATACTTGGGCTCGCAGGACCGGCTCGCGTTGGGAAAGATACAGTAGCAGACTATCTCGTTCGTCGCTACGGTTTCGTGAAGTTCGCCTTTAGCGACGCGCTGTACCGCGAAGTACAGGTAGCATTTGGGCTGCCGGATCAGTCTTTGTTGCGAGATCCAACAACGAAGGAACAAGCAACTATTCGACTCTCTCTTGAATACTGCAACAACACAGACTTCGTATTAGTTGCAAAACGTGCTTCTCGCCGCGAGATCCTTGGCGACTGGTTCTGGATGGATAAGCCAAAAGAATGGCCGTTTTCTCCCCGTCAGATCCTTCAATGGTGGGGTACTGAATATCGCCGCGCGCAAGACCCGGATTATTGGGTTGACCGCGCTTCTGAATTTGTATATAAACTGCATTATCTTGCGCCTTATCCGGAGCTCAGGCCGCAGTTTTTCGTCGAATGCGGCACACGATTCGAAAATGAGCGGGAATGGATAGCAGGCAAAACAAATCGCGCTGGAAATATCTGGCACATCCATCGCGGCTCGATCAAGGAAAATTCCACGCACGAGTCTGCGAAACCGCTCCTTGTTCTCAAAGGCGAGCGCGAGTTGTGGAATAATGATACAATCCAACGGCTTTATAGCGGCGTCGACTTGCTGCTCTCAACGACTGCGAAGTTCGTTCGGGTCGAGCCCATGCTCGACAACACTAGCTATCCGGGGGGCTAATGCCTAAGCTCAGTAAAGAACTTGCACAAGAAGCACTCGACGCGGTTGCTACACATGGGTCCGAGGTTAAGGCTGCGGAGGCGCTCGGTATATCGCGCCCTGGGATGCAGGGACGCATTCGCGCCGCTAGGCTCTATAAACTCGAGCCTGCTATAGAGCGGGCGAATAGCGAACGCAGTCTTAGGGCCAAAATCCAGCGGCTCGAGTCCGAGCTTCGTACTGCCGGTCGAGAAGTCGATCAGATAGACATTATCAAAGGTGTCATTGGCTCGTTACGCGGCAAGGTCGATGCGCTCAACCCCCCCGAGTGGATTCTTCAGCCGCGGAAGCAGGATTCAGCGCCAGGAGTGCCTACGTTGTTTCTTTCTGACTTGCATTGGGGCGAAGTTATACAGCCATCTCAAATCGGCGGGGTAAACAAATATAATCTCACGATCGCACACGAGCGTATGGTGTCTTGCGTCAGCTCCGCTGTGCATCTGCTAAAGATCATTAGCCCGAAGCTTGATTACCCCGGGATTGTTATCCCTCTTGGTGGTGACTTGATCTCGGGAAATATTCACGAAGAACTGACAGCAACGAATGAGCTTAATACAATGCCAACTGTACTCGATCTATATAGCGTGCTGGTTGGGGTTATTCAGAAAATGGCCGACACGTTCGGCGCCGTATTCCTGCCGTGCGTGTCCGGCAACCACGGCCGCGATACCCGCAAAATATGGATGAAGGATCGCCACGCGACGAGCTTCGATTGGCTGCTGTGCCAGTTTCTTGCACGGCACTTCGAGAACGACAAGCGGATCACTTTCTTTATCCCTGATGGGCCAGATGCTTACTATCGTATCTATCAGCATCGTTACCTGCTTAGTCACGGCGATCAGTTTCGCGGGGGCGATTCCATGATAGGCTGTCTCGGGCCGATACTGCGCGGCGACCACAAGAAGCGCTCGCGCAACGCACAAGTCGATCAGGATTACGAAACAATGATCCTCGGTCATTGGCATCAATACATTCATCATAGCCGTGTGATTGTGAACGGGGCGCTCAAAGGCTACGATGAGTATGCCTACAATAACAACTTTGGATTTGAGCCCCCGCAGCAGGCATTATGGCTAACTCATCCCAAATATAAAATCACGTATCGGATGCCGGTCTACGTTGATAAGCATCGCGAGCCAACTAAAACTGCATGGGTAGGAGTGCCGAAGTAGTGGCTAACTTCATCGCTTGGTCACATTCAAGACTTAAAGCCTTTAAGGACTGCCCCAAGCAGTTCTACCACATGAACGTGGCCAAGAAAGGACATCCCGATCGGGTTGATTACTTTGAGACGGATGCGATGCGTGCCGGGACTGAGATTGATAATGCTTTGACTGCGCGGATCTCCCGCGGCACACCGCTCCCCGAGAAGTTTGCTCACTTCGAGCCGATGGCGCTGGTCGTACTCAAGGCCGATGGTGAGAAGCTCACCCAGGTCAAGCTCGCGCTCGATCAGACGTTGCAGCCGTGCGGCTACATGGATTGGGACAAGGCGTGGGTGCGGGTGATCTACGACGTAGCGGTGTTCCGCGGGGATTACGCATTCCTCGGCGATTGGAAGAACGGTCAGATCTGGCTCGACGAAGACCAGCTCCGGCTGTTCGCAACAGTGGGCTTCCACCAGTTCCCCGAGGTGCAGACGATCGACACGTCTTATATCTGGCTAAAGCACGGCATCACAACCGACCGCACATATCACCGCCGCGAGCTGCCCGACTTGTGGCAGACTTTCGTGCCTGATGTGGAACGACTTCAGATTGCATTCCACAACAACCATTGGCCCGCGGAGCCGAAGCGCGGGAAGAGCACCTGCAAGTGGTGTACTGTGAACAAGGCTGGCAAGTGCCCGGTCGCGATGGGACCGTACGGCAGCAAATGAATAATCGCGGAAGTATCCAAGATTCCATTGTTGAAGTATGACTCATCCCACTGGCTTGCCACAGGTTCTAACGTGGCAATTAACCTACAACCCTGCTCGCCGGCCGCAGAAAGCTTCGAAGCCGCTGCGACTGCCGCGGGTAGCGCCGGCGTGCTTTGACTCACAGGAACAATGGGGACGCTATCATGTCCTAGCTACTATCTCCGGAGGGAATGGGTTCACGTTTTGCGAAGATTGCACGCCGGAGTATCGTGACAAGATGGTAGCACAGCGGCGGTGCAAGTTCCCGGGCACGGTATTCACGAAGGTAAACGAGGTCATTGTAGGAGAGCGAAGAAAATGAAACTTGAAAACCAATTAGCCCGAGCCGCAGGCGTGTCGAAAGCGTTCCGGCAATATGCGAAGCGTTATGGTAGCGGGGTTCAAACGCTTATCCAAGAGCACAAGAAGAATCCTGTGCCGATACTGGACAACGGGCGGGATCGACGGGAGAAGGCGAATGCCGCGCAAGCTCACAACTGAGAACGACGTAAAAAAGCTGGTCAAGGAGTGGTTCGACTCCGTTAATGCGTGGCATTACGCGCCAATCCAGACGGGGATGGGGGTGCATGGTATACCTGATCGCATTGGGTGTGTGCCAGTCACAATAACCCCGGACATGGTGGGTAAGACATTGGGGTTGTTCGTGGCAGTGGAGTGTAAGCGTCCTGGCCGGCGTGGAGAGGAGCGAGGTGGATTATCTCCAGCACAAGCCCAACAAGTTGATAGTATAGACCATGCATATGGCTATGTTATAGTGTGCGACGGAGAAGAGGATATAAAACGGCTGCACGATAAGATTCAGGAGCCACGCAATGGCTGATCTCGCCGATATCGCTGCCGAGACGGTGGAAACCTGCCTTGCCGACGCCGAGCGCCGCGCACGCGGCAAGAGTGCGCCGGAGAAGCACCCAGACTTCGATGGCAAGCACTGTGTCGAGCCTGACTGTGGAGTTGAGATCCCGGCAGTACGTTTAAACATGGGCAAGATCCGCTGTGTCGATTGCCAATTGCTGCGCGAGCGCCGCAAACGGCTTGCTGAATTTAATATTCGCGCGTAAGGAACTTTACTGTATTGTGAGAGACTAATTAGCTATGTTGCTATTCTTTTCCGCTCTTTTTGCCGTTTCGGATTGGCACACACTATCTCTTTTGCTGCTAATTATCTATTTGTTTACAAGCGAATGACTTTCCAAATTTTCCCCGAGATTCGCGCCCTAGTTGCCGAGACGCCCGACCCGGTGCTGATGCTCCAGAAGGTGCCTACAGCGTTTCGGCTCGGGCCTACGCTTGTGGGTATGCCCCACGGCGTCGATGAAACGCTGCGGCTAGCTACGTATCTCAAGCTTGATCCTCCAGCGCCGATCGAGTCCTACTACTCGTGGCCGCGCGAGCGCACAATTATACCTAAACCATTTGAACATCAGGTACAAACTTCTGCGTTTCTCACGCTCAACCCGCATGCTTTCGTGCTGAACGACATCGGCACGGGCAAGACTCTTTCGACTGCGTGGGCCGCGGACTTTCTGATTGAGTCTGGTGCTGGGCATCGGGTATTAATAGTAGCACCCTTGTCGACACTTGAGCGGGTGTGGGCGGATACGTTGTTCTTCCACTTCCAGCACCGTAAGTACGCGATCCTGCACGGCACTGCTGACCGGCGGCGGAAGCTTCTCGCACAGCCGGCGGACTTCTACGTTATCAACCATGATGGGCTCGAAGTAATCGAGAAGGAGCTTGCTGCCCGGCCCGATATTGACATAATTATCATCGATGAAATTGCGGTCTTCCGCAATAAGAGCACGGACAAGTGGGAAGCGCTCGAGGCGCTAATCTACCCCAATAAGGGCGCTCCGAAGCCGTGGGTATGGGGGCTAACCGGCGCCCCAATTCCTAATGAACCCACCGACGCTTACGGACAATGCCGGCTTGTCACACCAACCACAGTGCCGAAGTTCTACAGCCAGTTCCGAAACCTCGTCATGGAGCATCAGTCTACCTATATCTGGACGCCGCGGCCGGAAGCGATCGACATCGTGTATAAGGCGATGCGACCGGCGATACGCTACAAACGCGACGATTGTCTGGATCTCCCGCCGGCGATCTACTCAATGCGTGATGTGGAGTTGTCCACAGAGCAGGCCAAGCACTACAAAGAAATCATGCGTGAACTCTACACCGAAGTCAAGAGCGGTGGGCGGATCACCGCGGTCAATGAAGGGGTGAAACGTTCAAAGCTCCTTCAGATTGCGTGCGGGTGCGTCTATGACGTAAATGGCAAGCCCCACGAAATCGACTGTGGGAACCGGGTTGAAACCCTGATGGAGCTGATCGAGCAGATCAACGAGAAGGTAATCGTGTTTGTGCCGTTCACCGCTGTCACTGGGATGCTGGCACGCGAGCTGAACAAGCACTGGAACTTCGCGATCGTGACCGGAGATACGTCGGTCAAGGAGCGGAACCAGATCTTTTCCGACTTCCAGAGCGACAAGGATATCGACCTTGTAGCGCACCCAGGCTGCATGAGCCACGGCTTAACACTCACCGAGGCGTCGACGATCATCTGGTATGCGCCCGTGGACTCGAACGAGACTTACGAACAGGCAAACGGGCGGATCACCCGCGCAGGGCAGAAGTACACAGCGAACATTATCCACCTTGCCGGCAGCACGATTGAGCGCAAGATCTACCGGCGCCTTGAACAACGGCAGTCTACCCAAGGCGTACTGCTTGAGATGATTGAGAAGGGGGAGCAATGAACCGCCGCGGGTTTCTAGCAGCCCTGCTCGGGCTCGCCGCGGCGCCGATTGCTGCGATGCTGCCGGAAGTTGAAGAGCCGCTACTTAGTGGCTTCATCCCCGTTGCGTGGTATGTGAAGTATGCCCCTGTTATATTAAATGAGTATTGGATAGGCCGGATTGAAAGTTTCTCAATTAGTAACGGAACTTGTCAATAACTTTACTGTCATACTATAACACGGAGGCACGATGAATACGATCGAAGGGGCGACTATTACCGGCACGGGAGTAGTTCCCCATTACAAACACCCCGCTGGTATCTTATGCCCGGTAAGGCTTGTGCAGCGTCTTGGGGCGATGGTTCCTGAGCGCAGAGTCGGCGGCAGGTATGTGTATGCGCTGCCAGGCGGCAGGTCGATTTGTCCACGGATAGGAGGCTAGAGTATGAAAATCACGCTGCCGTTTATAGTTGAGTTTAGCGCTGATCTGTCTTTCGAAGATGTTCGCATTATAGAACTCGCGTTGCAGTGGCATTTGTATTCTTACGGGAAAATAGCTATCCCCGTTTCTCGCTTTTGCACCGCTACTACGCAGTTTGTTCGGCCGGAAGAACGGCGCAAGAAGCAAGGTAGCTGGCGGATTATCGAGAGGAGACAAGCACATTTGGCATCCCCCTCTAGACGCGACGGCCTTGACCGACGAGCCCAATATGGAGAAAGGAGAAAACACAATGGCTGAGCAAGAAGTTAGTATCGATGCAGTGATGGCTCGCAGGTTCGAGCTGGCCGAGCAGATGGCGATCATTCAAGGCAAGCACAAGGCTGAGCTCGAGCCGCTAAACGAAGAGATCACCCTTTGCGAGCGGTTCATCAAGAACACAATGAACGAGTCCGGACTTCAGCAAGTAAAGACTGCGGCCGGCATGGCGTTCTTCATTACCAAGGATTCGGTTAAAGTCGGCGATTGGGATGCGGCACTCGCTTATATTGCAGAAAACAAAGCGTGGTATCTGCTCAACCAGGCGTTGAACAAGACCGCGGTGAAAGAGTTTATTGAGAAGGAAAAGAGCCCCCCGCCGGGAGCAGAGTATAGCTCGTATCAGGATTTGAGCTGGCGTAAAGGTAAAGGATAACCAAGGAGATCACATGACCACAAGCACACAAGTAACTGTTATTCCCGCAGGGCTCCAGCTTCCGGCGCACTTGCAAACGGTAGACACCGCGGCACTAATCGCTGCAACAAACGCAGCGGCGGCGGCCGGCATCAAAACCGGCGGCTTCCCGCGGATCAGCATCAAAGGCGGCAAATTCCACATCGTTGATGGCGGCGAAACAACGCCACTTTTGAATCCGCCTACGGCGCCGGGGCAGCCCGCGCTTCCAATGATGCTGCTCGAAGCTGTTATCGTTGATGCGAATCCCGCGATTGTGAAGACATACTATCCGGGGGACTTTAAAGACGGCGACGATTCTGAGCCTACCTGCTCGTCGGATAATGGTGTTGTGCCAGATTCGCACATCGCTGTTCCGCAAAATTCCGTCTGCGCGACTTGCCCGAAAAACCAATGGGGGTCAAAGATCTCCAAAGCTTCTGGCAAAGAAGTTAAGGCGTGCTCGGACTCCAAGCGGCTTGCTATCCTTCCTGCGGGCGACTTGAACTATAAAGCCCTCGGGCTTAGCATCACTCCCGCCGCGCTGACGGATTGGGGCAAGTATGTCAAGGCGCTGACCGATAGAAGTATCCCGGTTGCCGCGGTTGTGACTAACATCACATTCGATCACACTGCTTCGTTTCCGAAGCTTCAATTTGCCTTCGGCCGGCTCTTGGAGCCTGCTGAGTTTGCGAAGGTAAGGGAACGCGCTAAGGGCGACGATATCAGAACTATAGTGACGATTATGCGCGCTCCGGTTGCGGCGCCTCTTGCTTTGCCAGCGCCCGCCCAACTCGCAGTGGCGTCGGCGGCTCCCGCCGAAGCCGACAAGGCCCACCCGTCGGGAACCCCGCCTCCGGTAGTCACTGCGACTCCTGTTATCCCAGCGTTTATTACTACTCCTACTGCAACCCCCCCTCCCGTGGTCGAGCCCGAGAAGCCCAAGCGTGTCCGGCGCACTCGCGCGCAGATCGCCGCAGATGAGGCGGCAAAGCAAGGCACGCTGCCTGGAGTGGTTGGTTCGCTCGGGCACCTCCCGCTAGCAATCAGGTCCGCAGTTGAAGCGGTTGGCGCCAATTCACCCGCTGGGCAAGCGATCCTCGCCCAATATCCTCAACCCACAGCAGCGCAGGTGCCAGCACAACCCGTATCGGGGGCACCGAGTCCGGTACAGCACCCGGAGCCTGCGCCCGCTGCGGCCCCTATTGTTGGCTTCGGAGCAGCGCCGGTAGTTACTCCGCCTGTGACTCAAGCCGCGCAATCGGCGGCCATGAGCCTCAAGGAAGCGCTTCAGAAGAAGCTCGGGATCAAGGTGTAGGCTATGTCAGCCGATCTGAAGCGTGTAGTTATCGCGTCCGGGCTCACGAAAATCGAGCTCGCGGCGCTGTATGGCGTGTCGAGACAGACGATCCATTACTGGGTATCAACTGCTCCGCCGCGGGCGGGCAGTCTTCTCGCGCGCCAGGCTGAGACAATTACTCGAGCGCTACTAAATGCAATCGAACGCGGTATCCTGCCACTTACGGCAAGCACGCACGAGATTCGCCAGCGTAAGGTTGGCATCATGGCGCGACAGCTCCAGAGCTTGAAACTTGCGCCTGGCAAGTAAGGGGGTGCCACAAGAAGGGTTTATGAAATACCAAACGCTCGTTGGGCTGCTTATTATGCGGGCCTAGTTTAGCAGTGAACACACTAGAATTTTTAACGCGTATACTCCCCGCGACGGGGCTGTATATCGTTGCGCGTCTTACGGATAAAGGCTGGCGACATCAGGTATGCGACTCGCTTGAAGAGGCGGATATGTACGTTCGCCAGTTCGACGCGAGCGGCGTACCGACTTATCACGCTTGCGCCGCATATCGCGAACGCTCAATCGAAGGAGTTAAGAATGGCAAGAAATTCCGACAGGCTCGCGTTCAAAAAAACGTCCGAGCGCTCAAAGCGTTCTGGATGGATCTCGATTGCGGGGATGGTAAAGGGTTCAGTTCGCAGGAACTCGCAGCGGATGGGATCGTTGCCTTTTGTAACAGCACAAAACTTGAACTCCCTATGGTTGTCTCGTCAGGAACTGGCCTTCACATCTACTGGGCACTAGAAAATGAAATCAGCCCCGATCAATGGAAGCAAACTGCCGAAGCGCTTAAGGTGCTCGCTGCGAAGCTCGAATTCAAAGCAGACCCAGCCTGCACAGCAGACATGGCAAGAGTTCTTAGATCCGTTGGTACATTCAATCGGAAAGAAAGTAACAATCCAAGACTTGTTGAGCTTATTGCTGAAGGGAGTGAAACTCCCTACGCCGACTTCCGCAGTCTTGTTTTACAGGCGCTGCAATCCGCTGGTGCTAAACCCCCCGAAATCTTCAAAGTCCGGGAAACGGAGACAGAGCGTTTAAACGAGTCCTTTGCGATCCAGCGAGAGTTTCCGCCATGCAGTGCGAAGAAAGTCGCCGATCGATGTGCGCAGCTTGCGAGGATGCGGGATACCAAGGGTTGTGTACCAGAACCGTTGTGGTACGCCGGCATTCAGCTTATGTGCCATGCAGTCGAGGGCGACGAGCTGATACATGAATGGAGCAACGGATATGCTGGATACTCTATCGAAGAAACAGAACGAAAAATCACTCAAATCCGCTCTCAAGCTCTCGGCCCTACACTCTGCCGAACGTTTGAAAGCCGCAACCCGACAGGATGCGATAGCTGCCCGTTTCGAGGGGAAATATCCTCCCCGGCGCAGCTCGGCGCCGAAATCGAATCAGCGCCCCCACCGACAGTCATCCTCCCTTCGCTGATCGATGGCACACCAATTGAAGTCACACTGCCGCCCTGCCCCGCCCCCTTCACCCGCAAGGCAGAGGAAAAAGGGATCTACGTTGAAGAAGACGGTATCCTTCACAAGATCTACGAGTACGACTGCTATCCGATCGACCTTATCTTCGACGAAAGTATCGGTCACGAGGTCGTGCGGCTGCGTCACTGGCTGCCGAAAGAAGGGTGGCATGAGGTTGTCGTTCAGTCCTCACTTATAGCAAAACCCGCAGAGTTTGAGGTGGCACTTCGCGACCACGGCATACAGCCACTAATCAGGAACAGGTTTATACTTTATATGGACTCATACATTCGGCAGTTACGAGCCACGAACCGCACTAGGCGGCTCTTCCGCAGCATGGGCTGGAAGGAAAACGGCGAAA
>ERZ1292632.3846-Hain-H43-01um-R2-3846-length-11192-cov-8_pt1 | contig 11192 bp, 20 predicted proteins | sample MGYA00564407_ERZ1292632 | MGnify/ENA primary metagenome ERZ1292632 (study PRJEB36523, sample SAMEA6512637) | groundwater metagenome | collected 2019-01-08 | study: AquaDiva: Metagenomics assemblies of 32 groundwater samples
ACATTTACACAAATTAAAAAATTAACAAATAAACAAATAGCAGAAATAGACAATAAGGCTTTGCAGTTTAAAAAACAATTTGGGCCAACCATTAAGCAACTTTTAAAAGCTCTTGGAAAGATATAAAATGAACTCAACAATTGATATCTTCAGTTTAGTAAGAATTGGCCAGCCTTTAATTTTACTGCAAACTTGGGAACCAAATCGAGCTATTGTTGAACTAACTCAGCAATTAGAAGAAAAAGCTAAAGCAACTAATAGAAAAACTATTGTTTTTGAGTGGAGAATAGCTGTTGGACTATTCCCGTTCAATGCTTTGGCACAAGAAATTGGTTTACCGTGTAAGCCGCTAACTCAAGAACAAAAAGAAGCAGCTAAACAATACGGAGAAAAAGTCGAGCAAAAACCAGAGACATTTCAAGAACCAAGTCAATTAACTGAAATGTTTATTTTTCTAAAATCTCTCGAAGCAGAAGAACAATTGCGGCAAATAATCGTATTTTATCGTTTAGACGCATTTGAAAATGCAAAAGAGCATTTTTGGAATAATCCAATCGTCATTGATCATCTTAAGCACAATACTGAATTAATTGGTAATTTTGGCTCAGTTGTATTTCTTTACCATGATCAATTTGTCCCACAAGCTTTGACGAAAGATATCATGGTAACAGAATTCAAATTGCCAAGTAAAGAAGAACGAGCTAAAATATTACAGCTTCAGAAGACAAATCTTGAAATTCAAACTAATATCAAAATAGAAATTGACAACGAACCTCTGTTGGTTGATAGATTAGCAGGAATGGGCAAACTTGAAGCAGAAAATGCTTTAAGATTAGCGTGGCAGAAAACTAACAATCACGCTGTTTTTGATGTAAATACGCTTGTAGAAATTAAATCAAAGATAATTTCTCAAGTGCCAGGCTTATCAATCTATGAAGGTGAAGAATCAGTTGATAACCTCATAGGGTTTGAAGGAGCTAAACAATATTGCAGAAAGTTGATTCAAAAAGTTAAATCATCAAATGTGCAACCTGGTTTAATTAAAGGAGCAATCCTGTTCGGCGGAGCCGGAGTTGGCAAAACTTTTTTTGCTAAAGCATTAGGTTCAGCAGAGAATTGGATTACGTTGTCTTGTAATTTTTCCGCTATGTTTGGTCAATATGTAGGACAATCAGAGACCAATGTAAGACGATTACAGTACACAATAGAAGAATTAAGCCCATGTATCGTAATGATTGATGAAATAGATAAGGCATTTGCTGGTCTTAATGGCGAAGGAGATTCTGGCGTTACCAAAAGAGTAGTTGGACAAATGCTTACTTGGTTTAATGACAGAAAAAATGATGCTTTTTTTATTGTCACAGCAAATCAAGTAACAGCATTATTAAATTCTATTCCAGAACTGTTTAGGGCAGGACGGTTTAATAAATTCTTCTATTGTCCATTTCCAAATAGGAAGGAAAAAGATAAGCTATGGGAACTATATATTAAAAAATATGAGCTTAATGAAAAACAAAAACTTCCAAATGATAATAAGTTTAGTGGCGCAGAAATCAGAGCGTGTTGCGAAGATGCATATTTGCTAGATATTTCGCTAGCAGAAGCAGCAAAGTCACAAAGTGTTATTTATGATATTGCTAGACCACAAATTGAGGCAATGGAAGAATGGGCAGAGTCTAAATGTTTAAGCTCCAGAACTGGATTACGTTTTTCAAGAACAGATAATGAATTAGATATTGAAGATTTATCGACTCAAAGAAAATTTGCAGGAGAATAAATTAAATGATAATAATTTATACAGTTGAAGATCTTATTGAGCCAATAAACACAATTAATGAATTTACTCCTAGGCTATTACGAAATAAAGAAAGTTTATTTGCAGCAAATATAGCAATATTTAAATTTAATTGTAGCATCATGATCATCAAAGATAGATATGCTAGCCGGAAAGACACAATAGATCATATAGAAAATATTGTCAGATATCTTATAAAACCTGAACGTAGGACAAAAATTGAAGGAGAATAAATATGTTCAATTATTATAACAACTCCGAATTTAAAACTACAAACTACAGCCACAAGTCACCTAAACTATCTTCTCAAGAAGTACCGTTTAAGTTTAATCACAGACCGCCGCCTTGGATTTACATAGGATGGATATGTCACAAAACTGATTATTCATACATTTCCGGCCACATCACCTTCGAATCGCTTGTGGAGCAGGCACAGAAATCTGACCACGGAGAAGAGCGAGCAGTTGATATCTATAAAGAAGGCGCAGTATGCTGGGTTAAAGATAAAGAATCAATATGAAGCACGTAATTAGATTTCAAAATGATGGGACAATAAAAGCAATTCATTCAGATAAACTGACAAATCAAATAGTTAGAATATTTCCAAATTCAAAACTCAAATGCCCAAGAGCATCAAATGTTCATTTCAATTCACGCTTACAGAAATGGAGAGTTAAACCAAAGAATCAGCCAACATTGAAACAAGTATTTAGCTCTAGAGAAGAAGCAATTAGGTTTGAAATTTCATGGTTAAATAAACATGTTATAGGGAAATAAAAATGAAATTCATTTTAGTATTAATTGTTTCACTTATACTTGGTGATTGTCTGTATAGGTTTTTTAACCATATTTTTGACAGAATACAAAAATGAACACGAAATATGTTGTTAGAATATATGAGATGTATTATCTCGATATTCCAGTTAAAGCCAACAATGAAGAAGATGCAAAAGAAAAAGCAGAAAAGATGTATGCGAACGAAGATGTAGGCGACTACGATCAAAACTATTTATATGCCATGCCTAAAGAAGACTGGAAAGTAGAAGAAGTATAAATCATGTCAGCTTTTCTTATTGTTCAAACAAATTTCACTAATTGGAAAGCTCTTCAACGAGCATTAGTCAATATGGGGTTTTCGTTAGATAAACAGGTATTTTCGATAACTCCAAAAAATCTTAAAGGATATTTAAACGATACCCGCCAGGACAAAGCACAGTTGATTCTGCCCAAGTGCTTTGTTGGCAGAAGTTCTAATGATCTTGGATTTTTAAAAGGAGAAGATGGTAAAATTAAAGCTATTGTTTCAGAATTTGATCAAAAAAATAACTATGGAAAAGAATGGCTTAATAAATTAAAGATGCATTACAATGCCCATGCTGTTCAAATGAAGTATTCTGAACAAGGTTGGCAATGTAAGAAATCGTTCGCTGCAAATGGTGAAATCGTAATGGAGATTTCTAAATGAAAAAGAAAACAGTTTGGGTTTTATTTAATTCGTATGAATACGGACAAAGCATTTATCTATTTACCACAAGACTAAAAACATTAAAATTTGCTTGCCAAATCATTAAAGAAACATCTAACATTGTAACTGACGACGATAAACAAACTCATTTACAACGTCTGCTTGACGACAAAGATTATAAAAAAATTGTTAATTATTGGAATAGTTTAAAACTAGATGATTACTTTGAAATTGAAGAAAAAGAGATTCTATGAAAAAGCTTAGATTTACCTTCAAATTAGATGGCAATGTAGATATGGATGCTGTTTCTGGCTTTGTTGGCCAGGAATGTAAAAAGGCCATGCAACCAGGATTAGAAGCATTAGAAGGAACACCACTAGAAGAAAAGAAAAAGCAAGAATATTGGCTCAGCGAACAAGTAAAAGATAAAGAAACTGTTTCTTAACATATTTAATTAATTAGAAAGACGATAGCTATGTCAGAAGAAATTCAAGTCAAACAAAGCGACAATCCATTTGCAGATTACATGTTAATTTCACTAAACAGATCTTTTTGGTCTGGTGAAATTACTGCAAAACTTAGGCCAGAATTAGATCCCGCTACAAGACGACAAATCCGAAAGTCATATAAGCTTAAGAAAGTGCTTGTTAACGACGACAACCCGTTGTTCAAAGCTCCAAAAGCTGAAATGAACACTTTCTATAGCTGGTTAGTTGGAGATCCCAATCATCTTGGAGAAGCATTGCCTTTTGCAATTGATGGCACGTATCTTCTTCATAAAGACAAGGTGACAAAGATAAATGAAGAATTTAAAGCATCAAAAGTAAAAATTAAACAAGCTGTAAATGCTCTAAAAGTTGGATATGCCGAATTGAAAGAAGACGCTAGAACTAAATTTGTTAATTTAAATGCTAGCCTATTTGCAGATTCTAAGATTCAACAATACTTTGTTGTTGAATACAATGAGACAGAATACCCAGATTATGACGAATTAGATTCCAGATATGATATGAATCTGCGAATTGTGGAAATGCTTAATACTCCACAAGATTTGCCACCAGAGATTAAAGCTGAACAAGAAGAAGAATTAAGACAAATGTTTGAAGAAGCAAAAGAAAAATGTGTTTTAATGCTTCTAGAAAAGTTTCGTAATTGCGTTGCTAATCTAGCAGAAAGAACTTCAACATCAGATGCCATTGTAAGATCGAAAAACGCTGCTATTGATAATCCACGAACTTTTTGCGAACAATTTGAACAAACTTTAAATCTACATAATAATAAAGAATTATCCGCCTTAGTGAATCAATGTAAGGCTTCTCTTGCCAAAGTAAAAGATATGCAAACATTAAAGAATCAGGATAACTTAAGAATGCAAGTTCATTCAGATATGGATAAAATCTGTAATTCTTTGGAAGGAATGATTACTGTTTCTAAAGGACGCAAATTTTTTGGAGAGTAATAATGAATGTACGAGATATAGCAAATCTTTATGGTGTTGATTACCACGTTGAAGATGCAAAAGTATTGTTACAAAATTCTCCAATAAGACTGCACAACGACAGAATTGAAGTTGATATTAATAATGAATGGATGCACCTATGTCGCACTGATTTAAAAGACGACGTTTGCACTTGGCGTCCAGATGAAATACCGAAAGATTTAGAACAAGTGCGTCAATTATATTTAAATAATATTAAATATGGTGCAAGAATACGACAATATGGAAATAGTGTTGTTTTTGCAATTATAGACTCTTATTCAGATGGATAAAAATAATGAATTTATTTACTGACTATCTAAAAGAAATTACACCAGACGAAATAATGAATGCAATTGCTAATGTTTCAGCGAATATAAATGCAGATGCCAACGATGGCACATATAGCCATCGTGTTGAAAATTTAATAAAACAATATCCAATTTTACAAGAAGCATTTAAGCAAATTGCACTATGTGAAACCATGGAACAACGAAGTGATATTTCCAACATGTATATTATGTTGTTAGTTATTATTGAGATTGCCGAAAGTAAAGATTTTGCTACTGTCGCATCTAATTGAATAATTAAATCATGATTCTTAAAGAAGCTACATTTGAAAGTGAGATCATTGGCGGTAAAAAGACAACAGATTTCAGAATCAATACAGATAGCGCCATCATCTTCGAAATTCTTAGAAGCAAAATGTATGCAAACCCAATTGCCGCTATTTGTCGTGAAATTCTAACCAATGCTAGAGATGCAAATATTGAAGCCGATAAGCGAGATGTTCCAATTGAAATTGAATTAGAAGAAGCAGATCCAAACATTACACCAGGCGGATGCAATTTACATATCAGAGATAGCGGATTAGGCATTCATCCAGATAGGATGTATGGCATCTTTATTGAATATGGAGCATCTTCTAAACGAGATACAAATGAACAAGCAGGGGCATTTGGTCTTGGTGCTAAAACTCCATTTGCCTATGCCGATCAATTTACAATTACAACTGTTTGTGATGTTGGTGAAAAGCGACAAAAGTTTGTCTACACTGCCTTAATTGATTCAAGTAAAAAAGGACAAATTACCCAGCTATCTAGAGCCAATACATCTTTACCAACTGGTACAACGATTGCCATTCCAATTAACCAAAAAGATAAACAAACATTTTTAAATGAATGTTTTACTGTAACCGGCTATTGGGGCGTAAAACCTAAGTTTGTTGGAGATGAAATTTATTTACCAGCCGTAAAAGAACGTGTTTTGGCTGTAAATAATTATACCATTTATAAATCAACACGATATATAGATAATGGCATAATTATTTTAATAGACGAAATTCCCTATAAGCTACAAGATAATCTATGTAAAAATACAATTAGATTAGATAATTTTACCTTAACTTTGCCATTTAAAATCGGTGAGCTATCTATTTCTGCAAATAGAGAGCAATTACACTATGATGCAGATACTATTGCAAAGATTGATGCAAGGCTAGCCGAAGTGAGGCAAGATTTAAAAAAACAAATTTTTGACGATATTACCACATCGCCAACATACCTAGATGCTTGCATCCGATATTCACAATATAAATATGATTATCTAAATATTCTAACTGAATATTGTAAACTTAATGATGTTAAACTAACACAACTATTTAATGGAAAAGAATTAATTGACACACTGTGTCTTAACTGCCATTTTATAGCCACAGTCAACCAAAACGATCAATCACGTCGCCTGTCATGGCAAAGAAATAAAATATTAACTGATATATTTAAACACACATATTTTACCAACTTACAACGCCAATTACTCAGAAAAAATGAAGTTATTTATGATCAGCATAAAATTAAATCATTTATATTGATTGCACCAAAATCTTATATATGTACTCCAGAAGAAATAAAGAACTTTACACAAGAAGATCAAGCTAAGCACGAAGCAGCACAAACAACATTCTTAGATGAACAAGCAAAAGAATACGCAAATATTGTTAGTTTATTAGATCCAAAAAATTACGACATTATTCCAGTTGAACGAACGTCAAGACAAAAAACCGATAAAGCTGCAATTGACCCAAAAACAATACCGACCAAGATATTCTATCCACACAATATTACAATATCAGAAACTTATTATAGGCAATTAGACGACAAGCGTAAAATTGTTATCAATGGCATAGATAAAAAACAACAATTAATTATTATTCCTGTAGAAAACATTCGTAGTGATGTTGATGACGACACAGTAATTAAATCAAGGCTAATTAGTGGAGTCTACACAAACGTAACATTTTTACTGATCAATGACAGATTTATTAGATATCTTGAAAAACCGCTACTGCTCGATGATGTAGCTGCTTATTTAATAAAACACAAAAGAAGTAAATTACGTCGATTTATTGTCAACTTATATATTCATCAACAAGGAGAAACTACCTATGTAATCAGAAGATTAAAAGATAAAGGAATATGGGATATCGTTTTAAAACATCCCATAATTCCAGAAAAAACTAGAAAGCTATATAGTCTTTGCAACACCCTGTGGCAACAAAACGATAACAATGAACAATATACATATTCCTATGATGAACTGGCATCACTAGCCAAAATTCATCTTAATGGTAAATTTAACGCAGCATTAAAAAACGCTACACAGCAATTGAATGATTTCATGAACAATCATCCTTTATTTGAATTAGCATATCAATACGGCTATCACAAAACTGATAAACTATCACAAGAATTAACTCTTTATTTCGATTGCTTACTTCAAGGAATAAAAAATGATTAGTCAAGTTGTTAAGACTGAAAATACCATCATGTTGAAAATTGGCAAGAATAGCTGGCATTTGAATCGGCACGATAATATCAATTTGTTTGACAGTATTTCTGCCCTAATTAAACAAAAAGACTTCAAAACGATTGAAAAAGAATACGCCACGGTTATAAAAGAAATCTCAGTATTTAGCAATAAACATCTAATAGTTTCAAAAAATCGTTTACGCCTAAAAGGCGACAAAGACTATATGCCGCCAGTTTTAAGCGAAAAGCTTAGAGCAATGATGAAGGCTAAAACTGATCATATGCCTTTAATCCGATTCTGGAAAAAGCTCAAGAAAAATCCAAATCCAGAATCAATAAAGGAACTTTATACTTTCATGCAAGCAACGAAGATCCCCATTACCAACAATGGAGATTTACTTTGTGAAAAAGGCGTGATGGAGCGTGATGGCAAACTGTGGGATTTACATAGCGGCACTTACGATAATTCAATTGGCACCACTGTTACATTTAAAGGAGAGATTGATTTAGATAGACACAAGACATGCGCTGATTCGGGGCTTCATGTTGCATCACCTGATCATGTTCGCAAATGGTATAATGAAAATAAAACTGTCCAAGTTGTCGTTAATCCAGCAGATGTGGCTAGTGTTCCCATTGAAGAAGACGCTGGGAAAATACGAGTTAGAGCATACACAGTAATTGGATTTGCCCCAACTGAACCAATTAAAGAACCTGTTGGAGAAATTATAGACATTGTTAATTATACCAAGCCAAACATATTGAAAAAACTCACCAGCAAAGAAATCATTAAGCTTGTTCAATATAAGTTTGGGATAACGATATCTGATAAATCGAAGAGCAAGAAACGTGTTTTGGCACAAGCTACGAAGATAATTAAAGAAGGAAAATAGCAATGACCCCACAATGGGAAATGGTAGGATTAATAGGTGTTGATTCCGGCATGTGCTGGATTGGCGATCCTGGATATGTATTTCATCATAAAGATGATGATTTAGGTTTCATCGGCAAAAATTGGAGTGAATTTTGCCTAATGGTGAAACACGATATCACTCAATTTGGTATAAATATCGGCGTATGCGCCTCTAATTTTGGTGGAGATGGAGCATATCTTGTTTATGCAAAAAGAACAAAAAATGGTACAATTAAAGAAATTAAAATAGTATTTGAAAGGAAATAAATGCCAAATGCACAAATCAAGCTATCAGAACATATACATCCAACAGATATCGTTCCATTTATAAATGTTGTTACTACCACCACCATTGAAAATTTTCAGACTATCATAGCATTAAGCCAATATTCGTTTGCAAATATGGCTAGTCTGCACGCAACTGCAACTGGTCATTTGGTTTTACTTATAAATAAAAAAGATAGCGATATTGTTTTATGTCGGCAATGCAATCAAAAAATAGTTCAATACTTTGAAGCAGATGGTGCAATTTCACAGTCAGGGAAGTGAATATCAACAAGTCATAGCTTTTCTAGTTAAACCATTAGGCAAAGTAGCAAAAACAAAATGTATCTACTGCGAAAAAAGCATAGCTGCCGTTGTAGATCGACATCATACTGGCAACGTAAACCTGTCTGAATTTTACTGTCCAGTATGTGATGAATCTTTTTTACTAAACGACGAAGAAACTAAATCAACAAGAAGTATAAAAGAATTACTGTGTAAATAATATGAGAGAACGAGATTCACAAAAAAGAAAATTTAATATTTCCTATCAAGAATTTTTAGCTGAACGGCCAATATGGACAAAGATAGGAAAAGATGTTCTATGTTCAGTAGTTGCCCATATCGTTAACACAAAATGGTTTAAAGAAAATAGCTTTAAACAACCAAATGTCACAGCAGTAGTTAACGATATCAATAAAATTTGCTGGCAACAAGAAGTTGATAGGATTTCTGTCTTACGCATACTGGCTTGGCATTCAATTTCAGATCATTGTGCCCTACATAGCAGAGAGTTTTGTAAACTATTCCTTTATCTAATTTACTGGTTTGACACAGTTCCAAATTTTAAAGTTCTAAGACGCAAATTAGCTAGACACAGAGTGCGCTATAGGACACGCCATGTTCAACCACAAAAACGCCCCATGCCGCAAGAAGCAATTGAAAAACTAAACGAATACAAACAAAGTAAAGGCATGAAGTTGATTAAAATTAGAAAAGAACGTAAACAGCTACCAGAAGTTAAAAACGCTCTAAGCCTGATTCGTAAATTCTCACCAGATTGATTTTCATCAAAATTCGTTTATCATTGCAGCACGTATCATTATCTAAAACGTATACAAAATAAAATGATAAACGAAGAATTAATAGATATCTTACTGCAAGAGGGCTTTGTCGAAGGTGATTCTGAAGATAGCGAAATCGTCTATGAATTAGAACACTCTTTAGATGATCGCATTGGTGTTTTAATCTATATTGGCTATTCTATAGATGATAAGCCGCTACACAGCAATACTGCTTGTAAAGTCGTATTGTTTGATTACGACAAGCAGCGAACAGTTGGCAGATCGACAAGAATCAAACTACAGTTAAACAATTGGCGAGAACGATTAAGATTTGAAATCAATAAATTTGTAGATATCGTAATCTTAAAGCGATGGAAAAAATGTGCCGAATGTGGTGAGCCAATGCGCTTTCTCCCAACATCATCAGGCGATTTTTGGGGATGCAATGGTTATATTTCATTAGGCGTAGGTTGCCAAAACAAAGAAGCTTATGATCCACCAGAAAGAGTTAAAGGAAATAGAAAGTTTACACATTCAGATCGAGAAATTGGAAGAATTAAAACAAGACCTAGATTGCAAAGAACAGTTGATTATTGAAAGACTTCTTCAAGATGAAGATGTAGAAATCGGAAAATTAAAATGTAGTGGACAAATTACCTACGAAGATCTAAGGATCCCATGGCGGAAAGTGCTTATTGATTACATAGAAAGCCCCATTGAAGGTTCTGTTGACCATGTAATAGGTCAAATTAGAAAACGATTTTTTGATCAAAATCCAATAAGCAAACAATTAATTATTATATATAAAGATGAATAAAGCAGAACAATTAACTATCTTACAGCAAAATTACATTTCATGCGGCAAATGTGATTTATGTTACACCAGAAATCAGGTTGTTTTCGGATTTGGCAATTTAGACGCTAAGTTAATGATTATTGGCCAGAGTCCGGGTGTAGAAGAAGACAAAACAGGTCGCCCATTCGTCGGGATATCTGGCAAATTGTTAAATTATTTACTTACTCAGGCTAAATTAGATCGTCTACAAATTTACATCACAAACACATTACTGTGCTATGTAAAACCAGGAATCAGCACTAAAGACGACCAAATAATGGCTTGTAGAAATAGACTACAAGAAGAGATAGGTATCATAAAGCCAAAAGTTATTGTTACACTAGGAGCACCAGCTTTATATGCTTTATGCTGGTCTAAAGATTCAATCTGGAGAAATAGAAAACCAAAACAATTAAGCAATGGAATCTGGCATGTAGCTACCTATCATCCTGCTGCGGCACTTTATCATGCCGACAAAGGAAAAGGAATAATTGATAACATTATAACCGATTTAAGAAAAGCTAAATTAATTATTGATCTTTTAGAAAAGAAAAACAAGAAATGAAAAC
>ERZ1292632.3847-Hain-H43-01um-R2-3847-length-11191-cov-3_pt1 | contig 11191 bp, 19 predicted proteins | sample MGYA00564407_ERZ1292632 | MGnify/ENA primary metagenome ERZ1292632 (study PRJEB36523, sample SAMEA6512637) | groundwater metagenome | collected 2019-01-08 | study: AquaDiva: Metagenomics assemblies of 32 groundwater samples
TTGAACGGTCGTTGAACGGTCGTTAGATAAACCGAGCTTCCTGGTGATGAGTTGAATATCGGAAGATATGGGTTTCTCGTCAAGGAAGTACCAATCAATCAGCGTCCGGTAGATGTAATGCTCTTCTGGTGTAAGGTGGGCTGTGTCGCGGCGGTACTCGCCTATATTGAACTGGTAGAAGTGCATATCAGAACACTTTGAGCCTTTTGTCCTGCACCAAAATCAAGGCGATAGTTCCCTGGAGAGCTGGCAGGCAGCCTGAAAGGGTCTTGAAGTTGATGCAGGGTAAAAGGTTCAAATCACTCTCCAAATTGGCCTATCACAGCCATTAAGCAAACATTAAATTATTTTCGGTGAAAGTGCAAGTGCTTTTTAAGCATCCAGATGTCGGTTTTCATGATAGCAACCTTTGGGTGTGGGGGCTGGGTAGTGAGTCCGGCAAGCACTCGATCGCCACAAGGGAACGCGACAAGGCCGACCCCCCACACCAAAAGATTGATATTTTCATTTTCTGCTCCTTGTGTTTGTCTACACGGATCACTAATCCGGCAGTCTTGCATTTACTAGCCGCCAGCACCTTGTATGGGGTGCTGGCGGTAGCTGGCGCGCTTTGAAGAGGCCGTGCTCGCACTTTTCGGTCTGCATCGCCACCCCTGTCGCGGGGTAACTCAACCTCTCAATGCCGCGCAATTTACTACAACCGTGCAAAAAAGCAACTGTCTGTAGTGAAAAAGCAACATCAGCCATCCTCAACTTGCGTCACTCCGCGAGAGGCGGCGCAATCATGACGCCCTTCCGGCCGCAATACTGTGCTCTTGGTAGGCTGTACACCCATCAACCGCCATAGCCTGCTTCTGCGCCTTGGCGAGCGCATTCAGGGCGGATGCATTCACTTCAATAAGATTCTCGAATGCCGGGTTGTTGGCAATGAATTTGATGAGAGCCATCTTGTTTGTGCATTTTCCTTTCCACGGCGCGCGTGAGCCTTTCGTGTCAGGAGCCGCCACAGTTGTAGTGGTTACAACCGCTGCTTCGTGCGCCTTAGCTGCCGCTACTTGCTCCGCCAAATCAAGTTCCGCCTGAAGTGCTCTGGCTTTTTCGGCTTCTTTCTCGGAAGCGATGCGCGCATCCTCATCATCCTGAATGCGCTTCTGGCGAGCCAGCTCCTCGATGGCTCTGGACTCTTCCAAGTCACCCTCTCTCGCCGCGTTTGCCGCCACGATGCGCAGGCGTTCTTGCTCGGCCAGAGCCGCACCCTCCCTTTCCTTGGCCTGCCTTGCAGCAAGCTCTGCGGCCTGCCTTGCGGCCAGCTCGATGGCGGCGATACGATCCCGCTCCTGCTTGGCCTCGGCTTCGGCTTTCTCGCGCACCTTCCGCGCTTCAGCCTGAAGCCTTTCCTGTTCCGCCTGCGCTTTTTTACGCTCGGCAGCATCATAACAAAGCAGCTTCCCTTCAATGACAGATACAGCCGCGTCAATTCGCTCTATTGGCGAACGAAATAAATTCATTACCGCCTTGTGCGCTGCGGTTAATGGCGCAGTAATGGAGGCGCGCTTCTCTTCGATTTCCTTTTTTGCGCGCTTGTACGCTGTCAGATCGGCGTATGCGTAAGCGCGCATCTCTGGGCTGTCGATAACGTAGGACTCTGCCACCGTCATCATTCCATCAGACTTCTTTTGCATGTCCTCCCTGCTTGCTGGTGCGCCTCCTACAAATTCCCCGTTGTTGTCTATTGTGATACTCATGATACTCTCCTTGTTGTTGGTGATAAATTGTACCCAGCTCACTTGGCTGGGCAACTGTTTACGACTGTTTAACCGTTAAATCTCTGCACGGTAAGGCAGGCCAGAAAAATGGCAAAATCATTTATAGCTGGAGCGCGCAACCCCACCTTTCGGCGAACGTCATCACGGGTAAAGTCGTGCATTTCATAAGCGCCATCCGGCTTGAGCTGTATAGCGATGCGAGCAACGCGCTCCTTGTCGCCATCGACGCGCCGCCCTTCTTCATATCCGGCCAACTGAATTGCTGTTGGCCTTGATACGACGGAGACGGTTTTAATATCTGCGACACACTTTTTGCCGTTGATCTTGCCTCGCCTATCAAGCCTCCCGGCGTATTTATGTGTTGAGTGAAAGATCAATTCTTCGATGCCATCCCATTCGCATTTATTCTCATGGGTGAATTTGATCCATCCCTCGAAGTACCCGCGCACCACTGGATCAAGACTGCCTTCATCAAGGTCGCCTTGATCGTACAATTCGCAGGCAAGATGCACTGCCTTTCCGATAGTAGACTTGCGCTCTAAAATTGCGGCCGGGATCATCGCAAGCTCACCAGCATACAATGGCTGGATCACCTGCGTCACAGACGGCGTGATCTGGCCGTCGTGACGGTACTGGTGCAACTCTTCGTTGAACGTGAGCATGTCAGACTCCTGCCGGGTTTCTGATCCATTCGAGAGCGGCATTCACTTCAGATGCATACATATCCTCGACCTCTTTCCCAAACTGATTTTTGAAGTTCTGTTTTGAGAGTGTCGCCGCTTCCATCTTGGCTTTAATGATCCGCATTTGCGATTCAGACGCAATGATTCCGCTTCCGCCTTCTTGCTTTGGCGCAGCGATGGCAAAGTCAGCTTCCGCTTTTTGCTGCGTTATCTCGCCCGTTGACGTGTCAACAGCTTCAGCTTTAGTTTCTGATTCGACAGGCTTTGTCTCTACAGGTTTTTCCTTTCGTTGCGGAGTTTTGATTGCGGTCTGCCGATCTTCCTGTGGAGAAAAAGCCATCTCAACGGTGGTATCACCCTCTTTTATGGCGTTCAGCAGGCCACGCAGATGCACGATGTTATCCAGCGATATATCGGCCTCTCCCTGTACGCCAAGCAGCGCGTAAACCTGCCCCTTGGTCACGCCGAAGCCTTGGCAGCGCTCAAATATCTGAGCGCGGCGATTTGCAAGCGTTGCGAAGTCGCCACGGACAACAGCTTTTGCTGATTCGTAAATATCATCCCAAAATGCCTTTGGCACACCCTTAAACACGGCATTGCGCAATGCGATAGAGCAGGCCGCATTCGCAGTCACACCCACCATGTCTGCGTTGAAGCGTTTTCCATTTCTGTCAGTGATCCGGCGCTGGACTTCATAGGTGATTGCAACATTGCGCTCAAGGTCGAGGAAAACGCCCTGAGCGGTAACAAACTCTCCTTGCTCGCTGATAACTCTTGCCCCGGCGCGGCAGTTTCCCCATGTCGAGGCGATGATTTCAGCGAACCGGGCTGAAGCGCCTTCAATCACCTTTTCACCGCGAGGCAGAGCGTAGATGCAGCTCTCCGCGATGCGCTCATTAAGCGTAACCAAGCTCATCGCCTCTTTTCTGAATGTGGTTATGTTGCGCGGGTATTTCTTTGCAGTGCTGATCTGGCAATCAATCTCGCTGCTGTTCAACATCGCAACCATTCCATTTTCCGCAGTCATTGCCACCAACTTTCCGTCTTCTTCACTCATGACTCTCTCCTTGTGGTTAAAAAATTCTTTTCCTTAGCCCTTCTGATGCGCTGCCCTTTTTTCCTTCGGTATGTTACGAGGCAGCAACCAAAGTAAATTATTGCCTCCTCTGCCATCCTGCTTATCTCAGTAAAAGCCTTCGCGGCATCAGCTTCAATGCCGTAAGATATTGATTGAGAGGATGGGAGAACTGGCAGCTCGCTCGTTAAATTATCATCAATTTGTTTCATGGTTATATTGTACCTTACGGGTGCGCCAGAACAACTGTTACTTCGGCTGTTCTGACTGTTTTTTGAAGAAGTGCTCAATTACATTTATTGCTTCACCGCTGACCACCATTTTCGGAGTGAAGCGGAGAACGATGTAGCCGAGCACGGCGGCTTCGTTTAGCTTGCGGTAATCACCGTCCTGCGTATGCCTTCCAACAGCGAATGCCCTGCCGGACTTATCTACATGCGCGAGCCTGTTGCCTCCATCCACCTCTACAGCCAAAGAAAGGTCTTGCCAGCAGAAGTCAAAACTGTAATTCCGGTTTGGATGATAACGAAATTGACGATCCGGAGCCGGTAACCTCGCTGCTCTAATGTGCAGCCACAGCGTCTCCTCGCCGACACTTAACTTAGGCGGTAGCTTTTTCATTCCGCCCTTTCCACCATGCGCGCAGCTCATCCGGGTTGTACCAAGTGCTTTTATTCCCGTTTACGGTTTGGCCGTTCTTGAACACATACGCAGGCGCGTTGCGATCCTTGCCAATGCACCCAGCAAGCTGATTTACGGTCACGCCAAACTCTTGCGCAAGTTCGGTTATTGTTCTTAGCGGTTTCCTGCCGCTACCGTGAGCGCGGTAATGCGCGGATGGAATTTTACCCATACTTTTCATCGTTACCTCCTTTTGCTTTCGAGTATTTCCGCGCATAGACCGATCAAGTATTGCTCGCTTCCATATTTTTGCGTAAATTTTCTGCGCCAAGGATGAATGCTCGGCGCTGATTCGCCGCCTGTCTGGTGATGAGCGCCGCACAAAGGAAGCACCTTTTTGTGCGACCCCGGCTTCGTTCTGCCGTCTGTGTGGTGAATGCTGACATAGTGATTGTTCATGCCGTCCAGCCTGCAAGCGATACACCCAACATACACGGCTAGATCATCCCATAATCGCGACTCCTCCTGCGTTGGGTTGCTCATTGCGATGTGCCCCGGAAGTGCTCGCATCTATCGGGCATGTTGTTTCCGGCCAAATACTCCCATTCCGCGCCGAAGGTTATGTTGCGCGTTGGGCATGTGTAATAGCTGAAGCTGGCTGGGCGCTTATTCACTATGCACCTCCTAAGCAAGCAGGTGTGGCAAGGGTATTCTTGGCGATAGGTTTTTTATAGGCCACGTCGCATCCCATTAAGGGCATTACTGATATTGCGCATCGCGACTATCGGATCGCGGACAAGGTAAGCGTCTTCCTTGAACTCGTTAATCGTGAAGATTTTTGATGCGCCGCCGCCTCGCGGATTGCTCAGCTCCCCAACAACTTTAAGCTCCCCGTTCTTTGCGCGCTTGCGCAATAGGTTTGTGGTGGCCTTGGGGTATCCAAACTCCTTTTCGATGTCAGTAAAATCGAATTGCGTGAACCTCTTGCCGGCAGGAAAGCTTGCGATTCTTTCGTTTGCCGCCGCCGTGAACTTGGTTGTTCGTGGGTAGGTCATGGCTGTTGCCACCAGCCGCCATCTTTATCCTTGTGCCGACATGACTGAAATGCATTTGTGTAAAATTGTTTCATTAGATACCCCCCAACCGTATTGAATGGTGTCGGTAATCCTCCTTGTTAGGGAAGGTGGAAACGGTTGCAACCGCTGTCCCGACAAAATTATTATATCATTCCTGCACCATGATTTCTGCCATTTCTTCAATTTTCTCCGGGGTCAAATCTTTCCAGTAACGCTCAGAAATCAACCTGCAAATAGCCCTTACCGTTTCATGAAACTCCCCTTCATCTTGAGTTTCAAATGATAGACTGCGAGGGATTATCTGTATAACCATGCCGTAGCCTGGAATCATAATTCCTATTTCATCGCAAGCAATGCGCCCCTCCATCTGCAATCTTTTGATTGCGGTATGAGCGTCTAGTCCGTTAAATCCATCAATATTCGCCACCACAAGCTGACCAATTTGATGAGCCAAGCGATTAAACTTTGGATTGCGTGGCTTCTTGAACGAGCAGAATACAATATCGCCTATATGGTATCCGCGCTGCCTGAGCCGGTGCGCCGTATATGTGTCGGCTGCAACAAAACAGCCTTTATCTACCCGCATCGGGAAAACTTCTGGCTTTGGCTTTCTTTGTTCGCCGGTCATGACTCAGCCCCCCATAATATCAATCACTTCTTTCTAACAAGCTTGACGCGAAACGCTTCGAGCTGTTTTTTTGACTTCAATATCTCCGCCATTGTCATCTCGGCCTGAAGCTCTTTCGGATACCCTGAAGACTCTTTCTTTGACTCCCGCGCAAGTCTCTCAGCTACGTCTGCGCTAGGGCATTTTCTGCACTTATAGATATGGCGAAAGTATGTCCACTTCACACCTGCTGCCGCTACCACTTTTTTTGCTCGCGCAGTTCCAACGAGCTGCCACCATTGATATGCTTCCATCTATCCCTCCTGTGAAAATATCAGGCTATACCTGACGGGAATATATTGCAACTGTTTCTCCACGCAAGTTAGTTGATTAAACCTTCGGCCAGCATAAGCGCGATAACAAACAACAATCCGCCAGTGAGCACTTCAAGCGCAATACCTTTCCAGTCGCGCTTAGTCTTGAAATTCGCATGACTGCCTGTTGCCTCGTAGAACGTGCGTGGCACTTTCGCAAAACAAGATGGATTATTCAGCTTGCGCATTTCATTCTCCTTGTGTTGTGCTGCATTAAATTACATTTGATTGCCGCTTAATTCGTTTATCAGTTTTTCGCGTAAATTCTCCAGCGCAACATTCACTCTGCCCGTTATTCTCTCTGCCGCTGCTAATGATATTCTCCCCGCGAACAAATATCCTCTGACTCTTCTTTTTCTGTTATTAAGAGATACCAGTTTATTCATTAGCCTGCTCGCTTCGTCACTGATTTTGCCTATCATGATTGCCTCCTTGCTGTTGTTGTTGTGGCTGTGGCTGTGGCTGTGGCTGGTTTTTGTTGCACTCTGGGCAGATGTAACCGGGCAGGCCGCAGAACACCCTGCCACAATCACATTTAACTAGCTTAAATGGATCAAATGGATCAGGCTGTTCGTTCATGCCGCCTCCTGCTCAACCTCTTCTTCATCCACTGCCTGACCGAGAACGTATTCCACGGCTTGCCGTGCCGCGCTTGATGCGGTGAAGTTCGCGCGGTTCCGGCAGGTAATACTTTTTTCATGATCGTCTCCTTGATTGAGAATGCGTTGATTTGGCAACATGCCTGAAAACTAACTCAGTAAATAAATGAATTTTCAGCCATGCGCCAACGTGCGCAATGTGTCGCGCACGTTGAGGGTGGTTTGTCAGATTGTCTCGATACAGATGATCGGGCGCTGCCGCGTTGCGATCATGTTGCATGGAGTACAGGGTTTGCTCATGTTGCCTGTGCGCCGCTTCTCAGCGTGACGGATTCAGGCGGGATGTTCTGCTCTAGGCGTTTTGCTGTACGCCTTCAGGTGTTGATGCCGAATCGCACGGCGCGCGTTGAAGCTGGCGGAATGTCATTAGCGTGGAACCTTACTCTGTCTCTCGACATGAGCCACCGTCGGGTGGCCGCTGGGTAAACCGGGCTAACTAACTACCTAAAACAGAGTACATTATGAGCCTATTAGGTACACTTGTCAAGCGAAATAACACCAATGATTTCAATAGCTTACGAGAGACGCTGCTTGTTTGTGCCTGTTGGCGGCTATATAAAACAATGACTTACATAGGCGGCGTTTATCGGCCTATTCATGCAGGCCATAAGGGATTACATCAACCTTGTTGATGCGCAGGTTGTCCTGACACTCCATGAGTGTGATGCCGTCGATCAATCCGGAGAAGCAGTCTCGGGAGGTAACACAGGCGTTGAGCGCCGCAGCGTCCGTATCAATTTCGCGTTCCTTGGCGGCTCCATCACCGATGCGTTTACCGGGGCTGGTTTCGGGCAAGGAGCAGCCACCACTATCGGAGGCTGTGATTTTGGAGGATTGATCAGCCAGCACCCGGTGAAGATCGTAAGCAGTGGCGAGATCAAGATTATGTTCATGGTGCGACTTATTGACGGCATCAGCATGTTCTTTTTCCTTTTCTGCGTTGCTGGCTCGGGTTTCCATGAGAATAAAGTTGGAAGCTGCCCGTATTTCGATTATCTCGGTATTCTTTGCGGCAATCTCGACCTTCTGGGAGGCGATCACAACGTCTTTCTTCATGCCGTCTACCCAACCCCACACCGCAACCAAGCCGACGCCTAGAATCACCCCTAGATCAAGCCAGCGCCGCCATTTTTCAGGGAATAGGCCGACCGCCCAACCGAGGAGTTTTTCAATGAGCCACATGCTTCATGCGAACCGGGGGGTAAAATGGCCGCTGTAATTCACCTTGGTCGTTACGCAGCGCAACGAGGTTGACCTAGGCCACTTTACGCTCCGCCAGAACGTACCCTCAAGCTGGCGATCAATTTCATGGAAGGAAATCATTGCTTGTTAACCGCGCTGTTCCCCATGTAGCCGAGGCCGAACACCGCCATGACCTGCATGAGGTTGTTGATGTCGTTGGCCTGATCGTTGGCGATGAATAGCGCGAGGGAGCCAAACACGCCGGTGAACATCGCCACCGTGCTTTGTGGGTTGCTTGCGAACCAGTCATAGACAGAAACTTCGATCTGCTTCTGTGACCATTTCTTCACCACATGACCGACGATACCAGCCGTGGCAATGAGCGCGAAATAGAGCGCGTTGAGGGTGAGTAATTTATCCATGCTTCCTCCTATTTGATTTTGAAAATCCTATTTGCCCGTTGCTTTCTATCCAGATGACACCATCTAACTGTTGATTGCGGGTCTTCCAGCCACAGGCCTACTTCCTGCAATTTATCCTGGTGCATCAAGCACCATGCATCCAGCTTGCCTTCGGGATCGTACAGGTCGCCACCTTCGCCCGTGATATGGGTCGATTTTACCGCTGCCCCTGCCGTGCAAGCATTCACGGAAGCCGGTCGCCACCCGCTCGAATACATCGTCTGTGTCTTCGGATGCCTGACCAGCAACACACCGTCAGCCTCCATCATGGCGAGTATCAAATTGTGCCGCCTGACCGTCTCGGTCGCCGCGTCAACGACTTGCAGAACACACTCGCCTTCGTGCCCGGCGCGGTGCTGCGCGAAGTAATCGCCGACAGTGACTTGCATAGCAAGGCGGCTATCCATCACCACACCATCACGCACAATAAGAGGGCTGCGACCAATACGATGGTGCCGAGCGCCACGTAGACCTCTCCATCGTCGAAGTTCATTGTTGCCCGCCATGGTTCGCGTTGCACCGAGTCTCGACAATAACCATCCGCCTTTCAATCCCATTTATCTCCTGCGTTTTCCGCCGATCAAGCTCCACAAGTTCATTCCGCAAATCGCGCTCGATTGTCGTCAGCACGGTATTTGTCTGCACCAACTGCACCTCTATCCCCTTTAGCCGAGCCACAAGCTGCCTTCCGATCCACGCCAGCACGGCGAGAAGCGCTGCACCGGTAACCACAAACAGCCAAGACAAGGCGGTTATGATCTGCGAGATAGCCTCTGTGTTTAGATATTCCATTCAGGCCTCCAAGTATTTCAATTCAGAGCTGCGCAGACAATACTGCACAACAGCTTCCGGTCTGGCGAGGCAGGTATACCCATGCAGCAGGTTCACCAGTTCGGCGCACTGGATGTTGTTGTCGGTGTAGTCATTGCGGCCAAGAAATCCCTTGACGCACTCCCAGATGCTGTACCGCATCTTTTCGTCTCCCACGAACGACAGGCCAAGCTCGATCTGTTCCTGCGTGAACTCTTCCGCTGCGACGTGGTAGCAGGGTAGCAGGTTGCTGAGAGGCACAAGGCGCACTCCCGGCGTCACGGCTTCCAGCACCCACACCCTGCCGCCCATCACAATAGCGGTTCCGACATGGCAGTATTCGGAGAGCTGAAACAGGCGCACAAGCATCACTTTGAACGAGTAAAACGACGTGAACCACCCGCGATGTGTGAATGAAATCAGGTCGCCTGACTTGATCTGTGGGCGGAAGTCAGCGTAGCGCATCAGACGCCCAACTGGCCTTTGATGTAGGCTACGAACGCACTCCACTGAGCCTCAACCGTGGTGAGCGCGTTCAGATCGGCGGCACTATTTGCAGCCTCTTTTTTCGCCAGCCTGTTCGCGCGTATCGCTGTCTTCGCCGCCTTCCATGCCGTCCCGGTGGCGATGATGCTATCCGCCGCCCATGTAGCTGTCTGCGCCTTCGCCGTAGCCCACGCCTGCACATCATCCGGCACGGTGCCCGTGTAGCCAGCGGCTTGGTAGGCGAGCGCCGAGGCGTAAGCGTCGAGATATTCCTGCGCCCGGTTGCCAAGTACTGCGCCGTAGATTACGTCGGCGTCGGCGTCGACCTTGGCGATGAGCACCGATCTTCGGCTCGGTAGGGCAGTGAGCGCCTCTACCTGCCCGACAACCCCATACAGATTTTGATCTGTATCAATCGCAGTCGCTACTCCGCCAGCAGCAAGGAAGGCCATATACCCGGCATTGTCGGCTGTAACATAAGCTCGCTGCGCGGAAGAGTAGACCAAAGCCCCGCCGACAGTCCAATACCAGTTGTTTTTATCGTAGTCCATCATTGGTAGTACCCTCCACCTGTTGTTGTTCCACCTACGCCCGCACTATCTCCAGGAAAGAAATTAGCTCCTCCGCCGAGAGTTTCTATGACTCCGCTAGTTGTTATATTGTATCTTGGCCCTGTTGCTGACCCTGTAAAACTGCCGCCATACCAAGTAAGTACCCCTCCGTATCTGGCATCTACAAAGCCTGTAGTAAAGGCGGGGGTTCCTGTCAGAGTATGCGCTAAAACTCCCGAAACAATATTTGCTCCGGTATGCGCCGCCGCGTGAACAGCTGAACCTCCAGATATTAAGTTTGCGGATAGTATCTGAATAGATGAGCCCCTAGCAGCGTAGTAGTGCCTAGACCCCCATCCTGTACCGAACTCAAGATTGTATGTCTGGAGTCTTGCGCTCATATCAGTAGTTATTGCATTAGTGGCTGTTCCTGTTCCTGTTAATTTAACATCTTTTAGAATGTAGATAGTTTTTGAGTCAGTAGCATAAATAGCACTCCCTGAGCTGGTAGTTAATATAGTATTGCCTGGGGTCGCATTGAATCCTTGGATAGTTATGGTGCCTGCGCCAAGCATGCTCTTACAGGTAAGCGATCCTGTGAACGTAGTCCCCGACGTTCCGACCTTAATAAGCACGTTGTAGATGGAGGAATCTAACGTAGCCACTACGTCTATGGCCTTCTGGATTGTGAGGAAAGCTCCGCCAGCTGAATCTACTAAGCCTGTATTAACATCCGAACCATCCCCCCTGACATAGTACGTTCTGTCCGCTGTAAGCGCCTCACGCGAACCTATGATCGTATTATCCCAAACCCCAGCAGCAGAGCTAATATCTCTAGCA
>ERZ1292632.119-Hain-H43-01um-R2-119-length-78044-cov-8_pt3 | contig 11189 bp, 11 predicted proteins | sample MGYA00564407_ERZ1292632 | MGnify/ENA primary metagenome ERZ1292632 (study PRJEB36523, sample SAMEA6512637) | groundwater metagenome | collected 2019-01-08 | study: AquaDiva: Metagenomics assemblies of 32 groundwater samples
GAAGCGGAGAAGACCTTTTTAGTCTGATTTCTGGTACAATAGAGTATATGCGTATTGGAATAAACGCCTCTTTTCTGCGGAAACCGGGGACCGGCATCGGTAACATGACCGAATGCTTTTTGCGGGAGCTTGGAAAAGGGGAGTTCTCTCAAAAACATGAGTATATTCTGTATCTTGAAGAGGATGCAGATATTTCGTATTTGCCAGGAAATTTTTCTAAGAGCGTTTTGCTTCCGTGGTGGAAACGAGATGATGTTCCCAGAAAATGGTTGTGGGAAAAATTTACTTTGCCAAAAAAGATTCAAGCGGATCGCTGTGATGCATTTCTCAGTTTGTATCAGTCCGCAACTATTCTTCCGGGGAGTATATCGCATACTATGTTGGTGCACGATATTATCCCCGAGCTCTTTCCAGAATATCGAGGCAATCTTCGACAAGAGCTTTTGTGGCGCAGTGTTTGTGCGGGTATTCAAAAAGCCTCTCGCATTGTTGCTGTTTCCGAGTCTACCAAAAGAGATCTTCAAAGACTTTCCATTCCTGAAGAAAGGATTTCTGTTGCCTATCAGGCGCTGACAAACGTTTTTTCTGAGATACCGAAAGAAGAGTGGGTAGAAGAAGTGCTCAAAAAATATGGCTTAACAAAAGGCTATATTTACCATGGAGGAGGTTTGGAGGTACGAAAGAATGCTCAATCGCTTTTGTTAGCATACAAAGAGCTCTGTGCAGAGAGAAGTGTTCCGAAGTTGGTTATATCAGGCAAGATCTTTGCAAAAGGTAATCCATTGGCGTTGGATATAGAAGGAGTGGTACATGAGTTAGGTATTGAGAAAGAAGTTGTCCTTTTGGGTTTTGTTCCAGAAAATGATCTCCCGTCTCTCTATCGTGGTGCAGGGGTCTTTGTCTATCCATCCTTGTACGAAGGTTTTGGGCTTCCTGTCTTAGAAGCGCTTCGTATGGGTGTTCCGACACTTTGTTCTTCTGCTTCCTCTCTTCCAGAAGTAGGAGGTGATGCGGTACTCTATTGTAATCCAGAAAGTGTTTCGGATATTCAAGAAAAATTAAAACTTCTTCTAGAAGACGGTTCGCTTCGGGAAAAGCTTTCTCTCGCAGGACCCAAGCAAGCAGAGAAGTTTCACTTCGATACTTTTGTGTCAGCACTTCTTTCTTCATTTGAATAATACGTATGGACCAGATTCTCCAAAAGCTTTCTCTCGGATGGACCAGTAACAAGTGGATGCTTGTTTTTGGAAATATGCTTGTAGGTGTTTTGTTGATTGTCTTGGCGAATACACGTCTCTTGCCTTTGAGTGATGTGAATTTCATTTTTCTTTCAGCGGTTATTTTCTTGATGGCGCTCTACCGTCCAGGTTGGATATTTCTTTTTTGTGTCGGGATGCTTCCTTTTGAAAACTTCTCTCTCGCACCAATAAATTTTGGTTTTGAGATCCGTCCCTATCAATTGCTTGCGATCACGCTTTCTTTAGCGCTTGTGATTCGTTTCTTTCTACGCACTTTAGATATACAGTTCTTTCGTCTGCGATGGTTCGACTGGGCTCTTCTTCTTATTCCTGTTGGAGGATTCTTGGCAGCGTTCTTCGGGCCAGATCCGGGAGGAGCTCTAAAGCAGGTAGCTATTCTGTTGTCTTTTGGTCTCCTCTATCTCTTGGTACGGTTTTATGTGCGAAGGTTCGAAGATATCAGTCAGATGCTTCCCTTTCTCTTGGGATCATCTTTGGTTGTCTTTGGATATGCTCTTTGGCAAAATATGCGCTTCTTCTTGCATCAGAGCACCTTTACGGTCATGGAGGGTCGGCCAAACGCCACATTTTCTGAGGCAGACTGGCTTGGAGCATACTGTTTATTTGTTGGAGCACTTCTTTTCATGCTCTTCTTTTCATTCCTTGAGAAATCTTTGAAAGAGAAAAAATCAGTCATGCAGATTTTTGCAAAAGCAACACCGTGGTTTTTGATAGGCTTTCAGGTACTTACTGCTGTTGTTTTGGTGATCGCACTCAGTCGCAGTGCGTGGTTGGGCGCACTCTTGGGAGGGAGTGTGATTTTTGTAACATTGTTTTTGAAAGAAAAAATACGTCAAACAAATTTTATTCAGTCAGCAATACTCCTTGGAGTTTCAGTGCTTTCTTTCGGACTCGGGATTTTTTTGACGGTCCTCTTTCATCTCACTCCATTTCCCTTGCTTGATCGAGCGCAAAGTACGACCAATGCGTTACAAGAAATTACAGTATCGTGTAGTAAGGAGACAGTACTTCCTTCGTCGATAGAGAATATGGAAAGCCTTTCCTCATTTGATTGTCGACATATACGTTTGGAAGAAATTGACGCTGAGCAAGCTTTAGGCAGAAGCGTACAAAAGGTGGATCGTCCCGATCCGAATGTGCAGATACGAGCAGAGATTTATGGAAAAACGAAAGAAGTTATTCGAGAACACTTCCTCTTCGGTATTGGCTGGGGGAACATCTCACAGTTTTTGGGTACTGATGAAAGAGGAGCAGGGCTGAATGCGAGTAATATGTTTCTTGAGGTATGGCTTGGAAGTGGTCTTATTGGTCTTATTGCCTTCACCATTTTTTGGGTCGCGCTGTTCGGTCGCGCTCTTTTTCAGTTTTTTGCGGGGCAGGAAAATCGGGCTCTTCCTCTCCTGGTGATGATATGGTGGTTGTTCCTTTCAGTGTTCAACCTCTTTAATTCGGGAATGCTCTTAGGCTTTTTCTTTCTGGTACTTGGAGTCGGAGCCGCGCTTCTCGAAGATATGCGCTTTCCAAAAGGAGTGACACTTTTTCAAAAAAAGAACGTATGAAAATATTTGCCATAGATATTCGATTGATTGGGAAGAAGCGTACCGGAGATGAGATGGTATTCTTTGAATTGACTCGGGCGCTTTTGAAACAGGACACTGAAAATCAGTACCTCCTGGTAACGGATACAGATGATGTAGCAGTTCTTTCGGTTATCTATGCCCGTCTCGAGTGTATCGGGCAAAAGAATGTTGAAGTTGTTTCACTCTCCGGAAAGAATCGTTTTTTGTGGAATCTTGTCTCTGTACCAATCTTTCTGTTGCGAAGAAAAGTAGATGTCTACCATACGCAGTATATTTTACCTTTCTTTGTACCGCGCCGAACAAAAGTGCTGACGCATGTCCATGATGTTTCTTTTCGTGCCTATCCAGAACTTATTGGATGGAAGGATCGACTGTTTCTCTCCTTGCTTATCCCGCCTTCTCTCCGGCGTGCTGATTTGATTCTTGTCCCTTCTCAATTTACAAAAGATGAAATTGTACGGTACTACAGGATTCAGCCTGAAAAAATCTCCGTAGTATCAAATGCCGTAAGTGCTGATTTTTTGGAATCAACCAGAGGTGCTTTCGACGAGAATGCGCTTCGAGAAAAGTATCATCTTCCAGAGAAATTCTTTCTTTCGGTCGGAACCCAGCAACCAAGAAAGAATCTCCCGTTTTTAATTCGTTCTCTTGCTCTTTTACAGAAACGTCTCCCAGAAGCCAAGTTTGTGATTGTTGGAAGTAGGAACGCACATCATACCGATGCTTCTATTGAACGTGTTGTTGCAGAAGAAAAATTAGAAGAGAGTGTGATTTTCTCTGGTTATGTCGATCAGAAGGACTTGCCAGCCCTTGTTTCTTTGGCGTGGGTATTTGTGTTTCCTTCACTGTATGAAGGATTTGGAATCCCGCTTCTGGAAGCCATGAGTCAGGGGGTGCCCGTAGCATCCTCCGAGGCACAGGCTCTCCAGGAAATAGGGGGAGAAGCAGCTTTGTATTTTGATCCCACGAATCTTGCCTCGTGCGAGGAAAAATTGTATACTCTCTACACTGACTCACAACAAAGAGAAAGGCTTATTTCTCTTGGAAAAGAACGTATAAAGAGCTTTTCTTGGGAGAAAAGCGCCGGAGTTCTTCGTCAGTTGTATGAAAATATAAGCTCTGAGAAAACCTCAGGATAATTTACTTTCAAAATAATGTATGGCGTCTATCATTCCGAATTTTCGTAAAAAAGAAAACGGAACAGCGTTTCCAGAAAAAAAGAAGAATCGTACCGTGCGTATCGTTCTTTTTGTATTGGTGCTCGTTCTGATTGCACTCGGGGCTTTTGCCTGGAAGACAGGATTTATCTTAAATAAAGTGTCTGGAGGAAATGCAAATATTTTCCGCAGTCTTATCAAATCTCTCCCAGGAGTAGATGATAAATTGCTTGGGGAAAAAGATGGTCGGATCAATATTCTTCTTTTGGGAATGCGCGGAGAAAATGTTCCTGGTGGGGGATTGCTAGCTGACACTATCATGGTGCTCTCTATTCATCCGAAGCAGGGAGATGATGATACAAGTAGGGCTTCTCTTATTTCCATCCCACGTGATTTGTATGTCACTGTTCCGGGAAAGAGTGAAAAACGAAAGGTAAATGCTGTTTTTGCCCTGGGCGAAGAACGTCGTCATGGAGGAGGGGGTATGGAAGATATGCGTACGATTATCGGCGAGGTTACTGGTTTGGAAATTCCATACGCTGTTACTATCAACTTCCAAGGATTTACCGATCTCGTGAATGCTTTAGGAGGTATTGATGTAACGTTGAATGAGCCGTTTAATGAAGGGTTGCAGTTCCATGAGCCACAGGTATGTGATCCATACGTGTATACAGTTCCAACCAAGCCGATGCAGTATCAGTACAAGTACTATACTCGTCAGGATGGTACGAAATACATCGCCAAGGCTTATCCTCTTTGTTACAACAAAGATGAAGAATGTGGAGGAAACTTTACCCTCCCTGCCGGAAATAATCACCTCGAAGGTATCAAGGCTCTCTGTTATGCCCGCGCCCGCTATACCTCAAATGACTTTGAACGTGCCCGTCGTCAACAGCAAGTTATCCAGTCTATCAAGGCCAAGGCTTTGAGCGTCGGAACGCTGACTGATTTTTCCAAGGTAAACGCTATGCTTGATAGTTTGGGAAATAACGCTAGTACGAATCTTGAAGCATGGGAAATGAAGCGTCTCTTCGAGGTCTATCAGGCTATGGGAGATGTTCAGCCAAAACAGAAGGTGCTTGAGAATACCGAAGAAGGTCTTCTCTATAACCCAGAAATGACCGAAGAAACCGGATACATCTTGCTTCCTCGTGGTGACAACTACGACCGGATCCATGAACTCTTTCGAAACTCTCTCAACTAAGTAAATACCAAAGCGGGGATGGAAAAAGAATTGACCATTGCCGTGAATGGCTATAAGAATCCGGATCTTCTCCGGTTGTGCTTGAAGTCTGTCTTCGAGCACATGGAAGGCACTGGTATTGATTTTGAGGTGCTCGTAGCAGATAGTGCCACAGAAGAAGATACAGAGATGCTGATGCGGGAAGAATTTCCAATGGTGCGATTCTTTCCTTTTGCGGAAAATGTCGGCTTCAAGACTCTGGTGAACACCTCGCTTGATGAGGCTCGTGGGAAGTATATCTTCCTGATTAATAGTGATATCCTCCTCACTCCAGGATCACTCCCAGAGCTTCTTGGGTATCTGAAATCTCACCCAGAGATTGGTATTTTGGGTCCCAAGCAGTTGAATTTCAATGGAACGCTTCAGCAGAGTTGTTATCGCTTTTATCGTCCTATTACGATCGTCTATCGACGAACACTGCTGGGAAAACTGCCTTTTGGAAAAAAGCATCTCCGTTGGTTTACTTTGCAGGACACAAAACAAAGCGAGGATCCTCAGGCAGTAGACTGGGTCATTGGCTCTGCAATGCTCGTACGAAAGACAGATGCACAGAAAATAGGGCATATGGATACTCGATTCTTTATGTACATGGAAGATGTTGATTGGTGCAGACGTTTTTGGGAAGCCAATCTTCAGGTAGTGTATTACCCCAAAACCTTTGTCTATCACTATCATGCCAAAGGAAGTGCTAAGGGAGGTTTCTTGGTTTCGCTCCTTTCGAATCGACTCACGTGGTACCATATCCAAAGTGCCGTAAAGTATTTTTGGAAATATCGCGGGAAGAAAATACCACACGCCTGAGAAACGCAAACTCTTTAAAAGAAATTTTCTATGACTGACGAAACACAATCAACACCAGACATGAAAGCGAGTCAGCCTGATTATGAGAAGGGAAGAAAAATGTTTCAGAAATTTTTCTTGCTCTTTTTTTGTCTTTTTCTTTTAGGAATCTCCTTCTGGGCAGGCTTTAATCACGGGAAAGAAGTAGAAACGGCCAGCAGTACAAGTAATGAGATTCTTTCTCCGAAAGAGGCGATCATTATTAATAAGGAAAATCAGGATAAAACCATTGATTTTGCACTTTTTTGGAAGGTTTGGACGATACTCAACGACAAGTTTGTTGATAAGGCGAAGCTTGATGCGCATACGCTTTTTTATGGAGCGATTGATGGCATGCTTTCGGCCACAGGAGATCCATACACTACGTTCTTTGATCCAGAAGAAAATAAGAAGTTTAAAGAAGAAATCTCAGGAACCTTTGAGGGTATTGGTGCAGAAATGGCTATCAAAGATGGGGTACTCACAGTTGTCGCACCACTTGAAGGAACGCCATCAGAAAAGGCAGGTGTACGTGCTGGTGACAAGGTTTTGAAGATCAATGACGAGAGCACGGCAAATATGTCTATTGAGGAAGCTGTGAGTCATATCCGAGGACCGAAAGGGACAGAGGTACGGCTGAATATTTATCGCGAAGGGGACGATGAAGCTCATGACGTTGTTGTAAAACGAGACGTTATTTTTGTTGAAAGTGTTCGGTACGAAAAGAAGGAAAACAACATTGCTCTTATTCGAGTGAGTCGTTTTGGGGAAGACACGGAAGGAGCATTTCGTATTGCAGCAAAGCGTGCAGTTGACGAACATGTTTCTGGAATTGTTCTGGATCTACGCAATAATCCAGGAGGATTTCTAGACACCTCTATTGAGATGGCAAGTCTGATGTTGCCTTCAGGAAGCGTGGTAGTGCAGGAAGAAAACAGTAAGGGGGATCGCAAAGAAATGAAGGCAACTGACGGGAATATCCTTGGAGATATTCCGACGGTTGTTTTGATTAATGAAGGAAGCGCGAGTGCTTCAGAAATTTTGGCAGCAGCGCTTCGGGATAATCGTTCCAATGTTACTTTGGTAGGAAAGAAGTCTTTTGGAAAGGGTTCTGTGCAGGAGCTTATTGCGGTGAGCAAGGATACCTCAGTGAAGGTTACCGTGGCTCGTTGGCTCACTCCAAAAGGGGATCAGATAAATGAAGTGGGTATCTCTCCGAAAGTAGAAGTACCGTTCACTCGTGAGGACAGTGAAAATGATCGCGATCCTCAAATGGACAAGGCGCTGGAGCTTCTGAAAAAGTAGCATACGATACTGTTCCGAGACTTGATTGAAAGGAATGAATTTACTATAATCGGAGGTGCTTAATTCATTATTGAAAGAAACGACTATGAAAAAGCTAAACGTCAAACCGCTTGGTGAAAATGTATTGATTCATCCAGAAAAGCCCGAGAATAAGACTTCTGCGGGGATTTACTTGCCAGAGTCCGCTAGTCAGGAGCGCTCCCAGATGGGCGTAGTAATGGGCATAGGAGAAAGTGAAAAGATCCAGGTAAAACCCGGTCAGAAGGTAATTTTCAGGCGTTACAGCGGTGCTGAAGAAGTGAAGATTGATGGCGAAGAATACCTCCTTGCGAGTTACAAAGATATTTTGGCAGTAGTGGTCTAATCTTGATTGGTGTTATAAAAAACTCCTCGTTTCGTGCGAGGAGTTTTTTTAATTGTAGAAGATATTCTATGGCTCGAGTGGAAGTCCTGATGCAGTAGTAAGATTAGCGTTGCCATCAAGCGTTTTAGTAGCGAAGACATTTAAATCAAAGAGGCGGACACCTCCTTGGAAAGAAGCAAGTTCATTTGATCCATAGACCACAACCTCTCTTCCGGCTGGAATCTCTTTGGCCCGCTCCTCAAGCTCTTCAAGAGGAATATTCTTGGCTCCTCGGATATGCTTTTTTTGGAAATTGGATTCGGATTGTACATCGAGGAGGAAAACATGAGCGTCACTGTTTTCCAAGAGTGTTTTGAGTTCTGCGGCAGAGATAAAGGTAACCTTTGACTGATCAATAAAGGAAGTTGGATCGCCAGAAGAAAGGGTTTGATTGCTTCCTGATTTCCAGTTTTCAAATCCTCCTTCAAGGAAGAAGTATGGGAATTTCTTTTTTCGAAGCGTTTCTTTCGCGACGGCAAGAGTAGCTTTGTCTTCTTCGGAATAGATGATCACAACATTTACTGACTCATCTTTTGGAGTAAAAGAGCTCAGGTTTCCTCCAGGAACTGAAAAGGCTTGTGGAATATGTTCGATATTGTAGGCTTCTCGTGAACGGATATCAATGAGCGTAAAAGGTTCTTCGTTACGGATCTTTTCTCTCAAAGTCACTGGACTAATAAGGGGCACATCCTTTGTTTCTTGGAGTTCTGATTTTTTCAGCGCTTCATTTTTCTGAGTATAGAAAAACCAGATACTTCGTCCAATAAAGTAGACGCCAACAAGAAGAACGAGCATTCCTCCTAGGATGATAGCTCGAAAATCGGGATGATGTTGTTTGTGCGCCATAGAGAGTTTATTGCAAGAGGCTACCAATAAAATCCTGATTTCCACGGACAAAATCCGAAATAGACATAGCAGTTTTTCCTTCGGGCTGGATTTCTTCTAAAAAGATAACACCTGTACTTGTTTGGATACCGATATGCTCTCCGAGTTCAAATACTTCCCCAAGTTTTTTTGGGATTTGAGGAGATTGTTTTTGATAAGAAATCTTTGTGAATTTCATTCTTTGTACGCCATCACCTTTTTTCCAGAAAGCAAAGATACCAGGCCATGGGTAAAGGGCTCTGTAGCGATTGTAAATACTTTCGGCGTCTTCTGTAAAAAGAATATGACCATCTTCTCGTTCAATGAGCTGGCAAAGGGTAATCCCTTCTTCGCTTTGGGGAGTAGCGGGAATCTTGCGCTTTACCCACAAAGGAAGTGTTTCTACTAAAAGGGACTGACCGGCTTCTGTAATCTTTGTGCTGAGTGTCTCTTGGGTGTCATCTGGAGCGATAGGAATTGTTTTCTGGGTAATGATATCTCCAGTATCCATACCCTTATCCATCACCATGAGGGTTACTCCGGTTTCCTGATCGCCTGCAAGGAGACTGTTTTGGATAGGGGAAGCTCCACGCCAACGAGGCAAAAGAGAGGCATGAACGTTGAGCGCTCCAAGTCCAGGAATTTTCAAGACTTCTTCAGAAAGAATTTTTCCGTACGCAGCTACCACAATAAGATCTGGTTTCCAGTCACGAATCTTCCCAATAGCTTCCGCATCCATTTTCCTTGGCTGTTCGAGCGGGAGAGAATGTTTGAGAGCGAGTTCTTTTACAGCGCTTGCCTTCAATTCTTTTTTTCGTCCAGCAGGCTTATCTGGCTGGGTGATGACTCCAACAATATTATATTTCTCGGTAATGAGCGTTTCCAATAAAGCGGCTGCCAGATGAGGGGTGCCCATAAAAACTGTCCGTACTTGAGGGGTAGGCAGTTTCACGTATGGCGGAGGAGTAGGGATTGGAGTAGGCGCTGTCGTCTGCTCGGGTAAAGATTTCTTTTTCTTTGCGGCAAAGATTCCGTCAAGCCAAGCGGCCATAGTCTTTTTGTTCAGTATTATGTTTGTCTTGTTTTTTGAAACGATTGCAGATAAGGATTCCTTCGAGGTGATCAACTTCATGCTGAATCACAACGGCCAAAAATCCTGTTGCGCGGATTTTCTTGGGGAGCCCTTTTTCGTTCTGGTATTTTACGGTTACTGTTTCAGATCGGATAATAGGAAAAAATTGTCCTGGGAGACTGAGGCAACCTTCTTCAAAAACGATTTTTTCCTGAGAGTACGACGTAATTTCTGGATTAATCAGGTAGTAAATTTTCTTGTCTACTTCTGCTACTGCAAGACGAATATTCTTTCCAATCTGAGGTGCTGCTAAACCAACCCCTTCTTCGCGGTGCATCGTTTCAACCATCTCCGGGAGCAGTGCCTGAATCTCTGGTGAGAGAGGATCAGAAACCGGTACCGTTTTGGTAACGAGGATATCAGTATTTTCTCCGGTAACGAGTGAGAGCATAGGTCTAATGAAATGAAAGGGGATCAATATCGATAATAGATGTCTTGTTGGCAATTTTGAGAAAACTTTTGAGTGCCGTACTGAAAGGGGTGTTGTTTGGTATTCGAATGAGGATTGAGCTTTCGAACACCTTTTCGCGTTTGAGGTAGCGTGGAGTTTCTAGTATGTGAAAGCGCAGTTTTGATTCCTTTTTTCGGATCTCTTCGAGTGTGGTTGCAAATGAATCAAGCGTTTTTTGGAGGCTTTTTTCATCTTTATCCTGACAGGTAAGAGACAGGAGTCGTGAGTAGGGAGGATAAAAGAGAGATTCCCTCTCCATGAGAATTTTTTCGTAAACTTCCTTCGAAGGCTGGGTAATAACCCGCTCAAAGAAGGTGCTTTCTGGATGAAAGGTCTGGATAAGGACCTCTCCTTGCGCCCGTTTCTCAAGGAGCCCTACGAAGCGATAGAGGTGTTGAAAGAGCCTTTCGTCAGCCCGAAAATCAGGCCAGGAAAGCAAGCTATCCGCGTCAATCATAGCAATGAGCCCGAGATTGGGCAAGGGAGGATCCTTGATAACCATCTGAGTACCAATCAGAATATCAATCTTCCCGTTCATGCCATTTTGGTAGAGTTTTTCTGCCTCGCCAGCCTTATTCATGGTCGATCTATCAGCTCGAACGATTTTGGCGTTGAAAAAGATCTTTTTTACCTCTTTTTCGATTCTTTCAGTACCAAAACCAATGTGTCGAAATGAGAGTCCATGACACTTTGGGCAGCTTGGAAAGAGTGGGGTTTTATACGCACACCCAAGACACTTATAATATCCATCCGGAGTATCAACGAGAGCGTGTCCGGATTCTGGGCAACGAAAGATGTCTTTGCAACTCTCGCAGATAGAAAAAGCTGAGAGTCCCTGACGATGAATGTAGAGTAAAATCTGTTTTTTCTGGGAGAGGGTGTTGCGAATACTTTCTACCAGCTGTTCTGAGAGAGGGGAGTAGTTCTTTCGGTAGCGTTCGAGCTTAAGATTAATAAGCGTAAGCTTGGTTCCAAG
>ERZ1292632.3848-Hain-H43-01um-R2-3848-length-11188-cov-3_pt1 | contig 11188 bp, 14 predicted proteins | sample MGYA00564407_ERZ1292632 | MGnify/ENA primary metagenome ERZ1292632 (study PRJEB36523, sample SAMEA6512637) | groundwater metagenome | collected 2019-01-08 | study: AquaDiva: Metagenomics assemblies of 32 groundwater samples
AGACGAAGCAAAATCCTACGGGATTATTGACGAGGTGATGCTTTGACAAGAGTTCTCTGGCATGGTATTTGTGAAATAGATATCATGATAACCCAATCATTCAACGCATCATATGAATCCACTTATCGTGTTTTTGGTAGGTATATTAGCGTTGCTCGCCGGGACGGCGTTTGGATACTATGCCAGGCAATCTCTCGCTAAGAGGAAGGCCGGCACAGTTGAACAGAAACTCCAGGAAAAAATCGCAAAAGCCCAACAGGAAGGCGAGCAGGTTGTAGAACGCGCGCGCCAAGAATCCCGGCGCATTCTGGAAGTTGGCAAAGAAGAAGACGAAGAGCGCAAACGAAACGTTCCGAGAGAAGTTGATTCTGTAGAACATCATCTTTCACCTCCTTTGGTGATTCCGGAAGGTAGTATCATCGATAGACCGCATTGACCAACCACCAGTTCCCGCACTGATGTCATTTTCTTTGTCTTCTTCGCGACGCCAATGGCCGAAGATGTAACCATGACCCGACGAACTAAAATTTGAATTGCTGATTTCGGCAAACCAAGACAAGGTTGTGCCGTTGCGGTAATCTTTTACAAATCTTAGTTCGAAAGGATCTTTACCGACAAATATAATCTTTCCGGATACATCGGCCCGTGAGCCGTCCTGATCTTCCATGAAACCAGTTACGTTACTGCCCTTTATGTCCAAGTGGAGAATAAATTCCTGAATCTTCATTATGCCATCGGGGTTAACTTCATCCTCCATCACCCCGCCCCATTTCCCAGACCAACCGCTTTCAGTGTTAGAACTCAAGGTGGTTGCCGGAGAAGAAGCGGGCTTGTCGTTATTGTTGTCAGCGACTTCAGCCAGTTCGTGTTTATCTTCCGTACCGTCACAAGCGGTCATCGTCGAGAAAATAAGAATACCAAAGAATATCTTGAAAACACTGGGTTGATTGAGTCTCATTCTTCGCCCCCTTTGGTAAGACTAGGGAAATTGAGCGATAAAAATGATCGGCTAAAATGAATCGTGGCTATTTTACTGGCCACATTCGCCAGGTGCCCATCGCAATAGTTTTCTCACTTCCCTCACCATCTTCTCTGCACCAAGTTCCATTAATCTCGATACAACAATCATCCCTACCAATCCCGCTAGAGATCCATTTGACCTTGATGCCATTGCCGTAATCTTTTATAAACTCAAGCTCATACTTCTTTTTCCACGGTACTTTTTCCTTGTCGATGAACTTGATATATCCAGCAATGTTGGCCAACGAACCATCTGCATCTCTCATGGAGCCACTTACCTGATCTTTTTCTAGCGCCAAGACAAGAGTAAACTCTTGAGTGGTTCTGTCAGCAACTTCCCTTATCTCCCCAGCCCATTTCCCAGACCAATTTTCCCTAAAACGAGGTACTCTATCAGGATCAACACATGAAACGAGCGCCGAAACAAGAAGATAGATTCCAACCAGAGTAATCTGGCGCCAACCAAGTCGTTTAGACAACATACATCTTCTCCCTTGGTGAGGTTATAGAAAACCCCAGCTCCAACGAGCTGGGGTTGAGAGCCTTGCTCGACGCGCAAGCGTGATTCAAGTCTTGGGCACGAGCGAACCGGCGGTCCGTTTCGTCTCTTCGGCGAGCTTGAAGGTGAACGCCTGAAGATTGGACACGTGAGCCTCGAGTCGCGCGAGCGCGGTACCGACGTTTGAAGGTTCAAGAAGAATCTTCTCGCAATCGGAGAGAATCTCCACGCAGTATCCCGCGACCGCGAAAAGCTTTTCCGAGCGCTCTTTCACCGATCCCCGCACCGAATTCCAAGTCCGAATGGATTGAATTCTCGCGTTGTGGGAGAACAGGTTCGCATCAACCGCCGCAAGCAGTGCCTGCTGAGCAGGGTCGTCCTTGATCAGGGTATCGCCCTCGATGCGCGCGCGAAGCTTTTTGGCATCTTCGAGATCACGAGTCGCGTTCACCTCGCTAACTTGGCTATTGCGCTCGTATCCAACAAGAAGATCACCAAATTCCCTCTTCTTCTCGACGAAGGAGGTCATCTGTTCACGCGCCTTCTTGGCGATCCGACCCAGTTGGATCTGGAGCTCGGAAATCCTCATGGGCGTGAGGTTCTCAATGCTTCCGGCCTTGTTGCGTTCATCGAGGAAGGTGTTGAGTTCCTTCTGAATGTCCGTGCCGTTCTTTTCGAACGGCTCCATGAGCTTCTCGAACTGCTCCGTCTTCTGACGCAGGTCTTGATCGTCCACCATCGGAGCGAGCGCCTCGGCGGGCTTCGACTGAGGAACTTCGATCCCCACGTCTTTCTTGGGAGCCGGCTTTTTCTTGCCCTGCTGGGCAGAAGCGGAAACGCCGACCGTCGCGAGCGCGACGATCACACAGATCAGCATCTTCATGCTAGCTACCTCCTCTAAATTCCGACTGCCGGAATTCAGTTGTCAAAGTTCTGAAAGTGCGCTGGAACATCCAGTACACGACTTTAGGTTAATCTAGGATTGACATTTATGTCAATTAGGACTACACTTCTTTGTAACTGGTGTTGGCTGATAAGCAGGAAGTCCTTATTTTACGGCTATATATTGGCTATAAATAGTGTATTAAATAATTACATATATACATGAAAGCACGAGAAGTTATTCAAAATCTTGGCTTTAGTCGCGATGAATCTCGCATCTATTTAACCCTTTTGGGACGCGGGCCTTTATTGATTTCGCATATCGCTCACCACACCGGAATGCATCGCCCCACCGTTTACCGCGCTTTGCCGATACTGCAGGCTCGAGGATTGGTTTCAGTTGTCGCTTCAGGTGGAAAACAGAACCGATATGTGGCTGAAAACCCAGAAAAACTCCGCTCGCTGTTTGATTATTATAATAAAAACTTTGAGAAACTACTTGGCGACTTACAGGAAACATATGCAGCCAAGAAAAATAAACCCTTGATCAAATTTTTGGAAGGTCGTCGCGGTCTGGCTTTTGTCGCTTCAGATCTTTTAGCCACCCTGAAACGCGGTGATGCTTATTATGTATATACCACGAAGCGCGCTTCGATCATTACTAACAAATATTTGCCAAAAAGTTTTCACAGGGGGAGATTAACAAAACAGATAGAAAGATTTGTAATCACTGACGAACTTGCCGATTTTCAGAAAAAATCCGATCTAACACTGGCGGTTAAAATCATTCCCACTAAATATGATTTTATCAATGATAAAATCACCCAGGTAATTTATGGGGACAAGGTAGCGGTTACTGACTTTGAAGCTAATAACGGATTTATTATCGAGAACGCAATGTTTGCCCAGCTCCAAAAGAAATTCTTTAAGGCGCTTTACGAGTTGCTGTAACCATCTTTTGGTGTCGGCAATTCTTTATTAATCTAGTCAGTTCGCGTTTTGGATTTACGATTAGCTAACCAATATGGCAAAGGAAGCTATCCTTAAAAAAATACAGTCTTTTCCGGAAACGCCCGGGGTTTATATTATGCGCGGGCGGCGCGGCGAGATACTTTACGTGGGCAAGGCGGTCAATCTAAGGCGACGAGTCGCCAGTTATTTTAGCCGCGCGCATGATCTTCGCATTGAAAGTCTCGTTCAAAATGTTGCGAAGATTGATCACGAAAAAACCGAGACTGCGATTGAAGCCCTGATCCGCGAGGCGGTTTTGATTAAACTTTATCGTCCCCCGTTCAACATTCGAGAAAAGGACGATAAAAGTTTTTTATATGTGGAAATTACCAAAGAGGCTTGGCCGCGGATAATTTTAGTGCGAGGTACCGGCGGGACACCGCGGCGGCGTTTTGGGCCATTCACCTCGGCGACCAGCGTTCGCGAGGCGCTTAAAATCGTCCGGCGAATCTTTCCATATTCCACTCACACCTCCGAAGATTTGGCTCGGCGGAAATCAATGAATCGGCCCCACCCTTGTTTTGATTATGAGATTGGCCTGTGTCCGGGAACATGCGCCGGTTTAATAAGCCACGCCGAGTATCTGCTGACGATTAAAAATATCTGCCGTTTTTTTGAGGGCAAGAAAGCTTTTCTAATCAAACAAAGCGAAAGAGAGATGCTTGTGGCCAGTAGAAAACTTGATTATGAGAAGGCGGAAATAATAAAGCGCCGGATTTTTGCTCTGCAACACATTCGCGATGTGGCGGTACTCTCCGAAGATCCGTTGATTCCACCAGCAACTTCCACCATGCCCCAACGAATTGAGGGTTATGACATTTCTAACACCTCCGGTACTTCGGCTACTGGATCCATGGTGGTTTTTAGACGCGGCCAACCGGACAAAAATGAGTATCGAAAATTTCGGATTCAAAGTCTAACTACGCCAGATGACACGGGCATGTTGCGTGAGGTTCTTGCTCGGCGCTTTGAGACCAAGTGGACTTTGCCGGATTTAATTTTAATTGATGGCGGTACTCCTCAAGTCAACATTGCGAAGAGCGTATTAAATGAGGTCGGGCTACATATTCCCATAGTTGGCATTGCCAAAGGTCCGCGTCGAGACAAGAATGAGTTTATTGGGATGAAGCCGTCGACAGACTTGGGCCAGGTGCTAATTAGAGTTCGTGATGAGGCGCACCGTTTTGCCATCGGCTACCACCGAAAACTTCGGGCGGCAAAGTCTTTGCAATAAATTATGAAGATTTTAGTTCACGCACATCCATCGGCACGGGAAGTCAGAGTTATGGAGATAGAGCCTAACACGTTTGGCGTTTGGGTTACCGAGCCGCCGGTTAAGGGTCAGGCGAATATGGGCATTATTCGAGCCCTGGCCATGCATTTTAAAATCGCCCCGAGTCAGATTCAAATTCTTTCGGGACACGCTTCGCGCCGGAAGCTGGTAGAGATTTTTGGCCTGGATTAAAGATGGCCTGTGTACGGTGCTTCGGCTCGGCGAATGATATACTGAAAGACAAATGAGGTTTTTTGTAAGTCTTCTTTTTTTAATGCTTGGGTTGATGCTTTTTCCCGCCCAAAGTTTGGCGCACGGAACTCGTTTTTTTGAGTTCGCGCCGGAAAATTATGACGAGCGACTTAAAGTGGCGGCGTATGACACTTCGGCGCAAGAGTTTCCGGTATATAATGATTTTTTACGCGGTTTTGATTTTTGGATTGATAATCTTGGCGAGGCGGGAGGGGCAACTTTTGGACTCTATAACGCCAACGACGTTCAGCTTGCGGCGGTAACGATTACCGTTCCAACGACTCCTCCGGTGTGGGGCGGGACTCGTTTGCATGCCGATTTTTCCTCACTCATTCCAATCAATCCGGGAGCGACTTACAAGATCAAAGTTTTGAGTTTTCCATCGGAGCTATGGTTGCACCACGTAAACCGTTTTCAGATTCTGCCCCACAATTCTCAAGCCTATCCGGAATATCTTTTGGGTACCGCTTATTTGGGCGCCATAGAACAACCATTTAGTTTTAAGTTTGCACTTTATGAGACCGCGGAAACTGCCCCGCCTTTAATTACCAATGCTACAACTTCGCCGTTTTCGCCTTATGCCACCGCTTTATATTTTAATGCCAACGAGCCGGTTGATTTTGAAGTGGCTTATGGTCCAGCCGGACAAACACCGCAAGTTGCCGGCCCCTACGGTTCTTACGCGACCTGTCCCATGGGAATTATAAATTGCGGTCTGACTCTAACTACTTTACCGGGCGTAAACTATAATTTTATCCTGACGGCCTATGACTCTTGGGGAAACCAGGCTTCAACTACTGGTTCGTTTTTGACACCACAAGATTTTTCTATAATCACACCGCCTCCGCCACCCGGCACGGGATTACCTCCTCCTCCGCCGCCACCTCCTCCACCACCATCGGGAGATGTTGCTCCACCACAAATTATTGGAGCTATGATTAACAATCTTAGCGCCGTAAGCGCGGGTTTTATCTGGACAACCAATGAAGCCGCTAACTCTTGGGTTACGGTTTCCCGCGCCGGTGTTTTTAGCGCCAACGCCTTTGACCCGACTTATGAATTGGAGCACTCGGTTAGCGTTTATGGCATGACTCCAGCAACCACCTACACAGCAACTTTGCTCACCACTGATCCACAAGGAAACGCGGCCTCCTCAACTTTAATATTTACGACGCTTACGGCCTCGTCTTCACCAACAACTCCCCCGCCACCAAATTTGACGCCACCACCAGAGGTCGCGCCACCTCCTCCACCGGGCGCTACACCGCCGCCAGAAAATTCCAACCAAAACGCAGTTAATCCGTCGACTGGCGCCACGACTTCACCAGTCGTCGTTAACGTAGCGACAGCCGGTTTTAGTGGAACTGGAAGTATTATTATTTCTTTTTTGGAAATGGCCATTCCCGACTCCGCGGAGGAATATCGAGTTGATGTTTTTGACGAAAATTTTCGCCTGACACGGCAGATTATTGTTAAAAAAGGAAGTGACGAGGTGAGGCTTGACGGATTTTCTCCGGGGAATTATTACCTAATCGCCTACTATCGCAATAAAGGAACTTGGGAAAAATTACAGGCGCCGATTCGAGTGACAATTGTAAAGTCTTTGATTTGGGATCGCTTGCGCCGTGGCTTACCTTACTATGGAAGCTTAACCTTGATCGGCTTGGGAGTCGGCTCTTTCTTCGCTTTTCGTTCCCATGCGTTAATGAGAAAGAAGCGTTTGATGCTTGCCACCGAAGATGAGGACGCCACTTATCGTGGGCGAAGCTAGCTATTTGATTGACTATTTTTTGCTCCGGCATAGGATGAGTAAAGGTTTATAAACTTTTTTAATATGAAAAAATTTTTTACGATTTTTGTAGTGGCGATTGTGGCAATATCTACCGTGACCTCTTTTTTTGCCGGGGGCTCGGTGCGGAGGAGGGCTCAAACCGATAACCAACCGTCTCCAGAAGCAGAAGATGTTAATCCGCAAGTTCCGGTGACGCCCACCGAGGAAACGATCAAAAATTTGGATACGACTTCGGGCGCGTCGGAAATTAAAGCCGTGTCCTATACTAAAGATGGCTTTAAGCCCGAGACGATCACTGTTCCACTAGGAACGCCGGTTGCCTTTACCAATCAGACGGAGGATAAGATGTGGGTGGCTTCCAATCCACATCCGGCCCATACAACCTTGAAAGAGTTTGACGCGGATAGGGGTTTTGGCACGGGCGAAAGCTACACCTTTACTTTTACAACTCCGGGGACTTGGAAATATCATGACCACCTTAATCCGAGTCGTGGCGGTATAGTTATTGTGCGATAGTTCTTAATATGCCCGAAAAAAAACGCTTAGTCTTGGCAATCTGGTTGTTGCGCATTGCCTTAGCCGGTGTTTTTTTCTATGCCGCGATTGCTTCCTTTACCGACCCGAATTCATGGATTGGCTATTTTCCTTTATTTATGAGGGCTTTGGTTCCGCAAAATCTTTTACTCGCTATTTTTTCGATCTATGAATTGATACTTGGCGGAGCTCTACTTTATCCCAGAACATCACGTTGGGCGGCTTTAATGGCGACACTAACCCTGGTGGGAATCGTAGCACCCAACCTGCTCTTGCTGGATATTGTTTTCCGCGATTTAGCTCTAGCCTTGGCCGCTGGAGCTTTATTTATTTTGTCGCGGCGCCCTGAATAATCGGCACGCGAAGCCTTGAGGATTCAACGATTGCTTTTTTATTTTCTGAACTTTATAATTGGGGCAGTTCTTGGCACCGATGGCGTGCTTTTTATAAACTAATTTTAAATTTACAAGTCGTATGGATACAAACAATCAACAGGGCGCGGGACAGTCGGAAGGTCGTTCAATTTGGTCGACATTAGTTATCGCATTGCTTGCTGGTTTAATTGGTTTCTTTTTGGGCAAGGGTCTTGGGCCGCAAAGCGATAGCTTGGTAGCACAGAACGATTTGGACGCGACAGCGCAAGGCATTGAAACCGAGGGGGTGGATAAGGACCTAAATGTCGCGACCAAAGGAATCGAGGAAAAAACAACCAATAGCCAGGCCAACATAGAATCTTCGGTTTTGACCAAAAAAGATGATGGTCAAATGATGGCCAAGGACGGCGGGGTAACGGTTACAGCCAAAGATCAAACAGCCGGAAGCAAGGTTCAAGTTGCCGGAACGCTAGTTGCTCCAACCTGGGTTGTGATTCACGAAATGAATGTCGACGCGACGGTCGGCAGGATTTTGGGGGCAAAACTTTTTGATCTTGGCGTTTATTCGGGTATGGTTGAATTGTTGCGCGAGACGGTAGCCGGAAGACGCTATACCGCCATGTTGCATGTCGCGGCCGAGAATCGTATTTTTGACACCAAGAAAAACCCACCACTCTTGGATGCTAAAGGTTTACCGATGATGGTGTCTTTTATGGCTCTTTAAGTCGGGTTACCCATTTTGATTAGTCCCATTCCCTTGACCAATAAAGAAATCGCTTTTGCCGTGGCTGTCTTGTGGACGATCTCCTGGAAGGGGGTCGCCTTATGGAAGGCGGCTCGCGCCGGAAGCAAGCTTTGGTTTGTGGCTTTGTTGTTGCTGAACACAATAGGTGTTTTGGAAATTCTCTATATCTTCCTTTGGCCTTGGTGGCTTGAATACCGCAAGAAACGGCTTCCGGTCTAACTTCGTTTACTCTGTGTCTGGTGTTTTTCCCCGTGGTGTGCCATAATGCACGCGTCGGGCCGTTAATTTAACAGTTCAATTACAAACATATGATGACTAAGAAAAATGCTTTTTTGGTGGCTGTTGCCCTGTTTTCTGTCGTGGCAATGACCGGTTCTGCCCAAGCCGAAGAGGTTAAGAATGTAGATGGACCAGTATTGAAACGAGCGGCTTTGGAGGCAAGAAAAGCTGACTCTGTTTCCGATATAATGGAGAGAAAGGCCAAGATGGCCGCCAGTGAGGATAAGCTGATGATGATGCGCAGAGAGCGCGAAGGCAAGATGGTCAAAACTCAAGAGTTGATTGATAAGAAGCTTGAAATGAATCGTGGCCGAATGGAAAATTTTAAGGACAAGGTGAAGGCCGATAAAAGCCTGAAGATCGTGGAAAACTTGAATAAAATCAACCAGAACTTGCTGAAGCGATTTGTGGCGGTAACTGAAAATCTGCAAAAACTTTTGGAGCGAGCCGATTCCAGAATTGCTAAAATTGATGGGGCTGGGGTGAATGTTGCCTCGTTAAAGACTCTTCGCGAAAAAGCGACTCAAGAAGTGGAAGCGGCGAATCGAGCTATTGATGCTCAATCAGCCAAGGTTTACGATACTACTTTCATCGAATCAACCGCGAAAAAACAACTGGGGGCCGCGATTAGCGGATTGCGCAAAGATTTGATGGTTGTTCATCAGTCGGTGCTTGCGGCGCGTGAAGCGGTTCGCAATTTAGTAAAGGCCATCGCGGAGACGGTTCCTAATGAGAACCCAGCTCAACCGGCTCCCATTAATTAGTTTCTCCAAATATCAACTATGGAACAAAAATCGCAACGAGGAATTATCGTGGGGGCTTTGGTGGTGGTTGTGGCTTTGGGATTGATTTTCTTTTACGCGGGACGAAGTTCTGACTACAATCAAGAACCGGCTCTCACAACTCAAGATCAATCGGCGGTAGTAGCTTCAGAAGATGACGCGCCGGAGAGACTCTCTCAAGACGCCGAGCAAATTCTTCCTGATATCGAAGCCGACTTAAAAGAGGTTGATGACGCCCTCAAGACTTTGTAGGATTTATTTGCGAAAAAAGTCCACTTGGGTTATACCCAACGTGGGCTTTTTTTGTTAATCCCCTTGTAGCAAGTAAGCATCTTTTATTATCCTATGATTTCCTTCAAAATAATTCAGCGTTCCGGCGTTAGTCGAGCGCGACTCGGCATCTTAACCACGCCAAATGGCGAGGTGGAAACTCCAAGCTTGGTTCCCGTCGCGACCCAGGCGAGCGCGAAAACCCTAACCAGCGAGATGCTCGCAGGAACCGGGACTCAAGTCATTATCGCTAACACCTTTCATCTTCATTTAAAACCCGGTGAAGCGGTAGTGGCTAAAAGTCGGGGCTTGCATAAATTCATGAACTGGCGGCGGCCAATCATGACCGATTCCGGCGGGTTTCAAATTTTTAGTCTTGGCTTCGGACGTGATTTGAATGTCGGTAAGATATTAAAATATTTTGAGGGGCGGCCAAGCGCTAACCTGAAAGTCGCCGAAGGTCGCCAACCGAACTCAATTAAAATTCTAGAGACTGGTGTTTTCTTTAAGTCGCCGATTGACGGAAGAGAAATCTTTATCGGGCCGCGAGAATCAATTGCTATCCAGGAAAAACTTGGTGCTGATATTATGTTTGCTTTTGACGAATGTACTCCGCCGACCGCCACTCGGGCTTACATCGAAGCCTCTCTCGCTCGCACCCATCGTTGGGCGCAGACGTCACTTAATTCGCGAACTGGTAAACAGGCTTTGTTCGGTATTGTACAAGGATCACGGTTTAAGCCGCTTAGAGAGTTAAGCGCTCGCCTGATTAACCGACTTGGTTTTGATGGCTTTGGTATCGGCGGCGATTTGGGAAGCAGTAAGAATTCAATGCAAAAAATTCTGGACTGGACTCTGCCACTGTTAGACGAGGCGAAGCCAAGACATCTTTTGGGCATCGGCTCGCTTGAAGACATACCGCGTATTATCGCCGCCGGTATTGATACTTTTGACTGCACGATTCCAACGCATTATGCGCGACGCGGTATCGCTTTTACGAGTGCCGGTCGTTTAAACCTGGCCTCGGCAATTTTTTTGAACGATCAAAAAGCGCTTGACCCTCGATGCCAATGCCCAACGTGTTTGGGATATCGGAGAACTTATATCTCCCACTTGATTCGAGCGCGAGAGATTACCGGCCTCGTTCTTTTAACTCAACACAATCTTTTTTACTTTAACCAGTTCGTCGCTACGCTAAGAGAGCGGATTAAAAAAGGAATTTTATGAATCCGGTTCTTGAAAGCACCAGAGAAATCGCGCTTGGGGGGCGCTCGGTCAAAATCAACCAGACCGCTGTTTTGGAGTGGGCAGAAAGGTTTGGGAAAAAACATCGAACAAAACCGAAGTGGGAGGCAAAAAAGCATTTTTTTGACAAAAAAAATCCCGAGCGGAGTTTGAGTTATTTAGTGATGCTCGATACGCTCAATTTTTGCTTTTGGTCGCCTCGGGGGGGACGCTGGGAGTTTTCTTATCGG
>ERZ1292632.3849-Hain-H43-01um-R2-3849-length-11187-cov-5_pt1 | contig 11187 bp, 10 predicted proteins | sample MGYA00564407_ERZ1292632 | MGnify/ENA primary metagenome ERZ1292632 (study PRJEB36523, sample SAMEA6512637) | groundwater metagenome | collected 2019-01-08 | study: AquaDiva: Metagenomics assemblies of 32 groundwater samples
GCTTTCTCCCGCCAAAATCCCTGCGAAGAATAAAGAATAATAAAAAAACTGTATTGTATTCCAGGCAGTCCCCGATTGGACAAAAAGCATTGGCAAGACAAGTCCTGCAGTGATAATACTAGTATAAAACAGGTTTTTAGTCTGAAACAATCCAATAATTCTCGTTCCCATATTACCAACAACAAATATCCCCAAAGCCACGCTATATGCCAATATTGCTTTGGGATAATTACCAGCCGCACGATAATTGATCATGGCCTCGTAAAACTTTGGCCAATTGAAGCGGTCTGAAAGAGCCATCATGGTCTCGAGAAACCAGCCAGGTTGCCAAACCACCAGAGAGGAGCTAGTTGTTAGGAGCTGGTAGTTTGTCGCAATATAAATTATTAAACTCAAAATCAAAGTCTTATATAAATTTCTATCTTTTAGACCCGCTACCAATAAACCCCCGAAGGCCAATAATCCCGCATATATTTTGATATGTGGGAGTATGGCAAATACCAGACCGGCCCACAAATATTTTTTCTTCTGAATTAATATTAAACCTGTAAGCATTAAGATAAGTGATAAGGCAAAGGGAGGGTTGATAAGGGTGGACATTGATTGTTGGGCCCAAAACATAGATTCCCCTCCTCGAAAGACCCATCCTAAGCTACCGCCAAAATAAACGAAAAATACACTCCAGAGATTATTTGTCAGTCTATAAACCAACCAGCCAATGGCTATAGCAAGCAAAGGAGGTAATATTTGAAAATATAAATTAACAATAGGAATACGGGTAATTGTGTGTAAACTAGCTAGCATCAAATCAAATCCCAAATGATAATTTTTTATCTTTTCGCCTGCAAAAATCGGCATATCTAAACTTCCGCGTGCCAAACTACTGGCCAAGGCCACATGCCAGACACCGTCATGGCCATTTGGTCCCCAAAACCCCATGCCGTAGTCATAAACCAAGCCACTCTTGACCATGGTCAGCGACCACATGACGGATCCCATCAAAATCAATAACCAAACCTTATAGCTTCTTTTTAAAATATTCATAAAACGGCTTGATGTCCGATAATAAACTTTTTCCCCCAAAGGCCATGACACCAATTACATAGCCCAATGATGACATAATAAGCGTAACTATAATTCCAAAGCTATGAACCAGTAATCCAATTACCAGCATTAACCCACTAGAGGCGACCGATGTAAGTAAACTTTTGACCAAACTGAAACCAATAATCTTTTTGGCGATAAATAGAGGAACCAAAGAAAAAATAGATATTATCCCTACGGCGTAGGCTACCCCCATAAAACCAAATTTGATAGCCAAAACCGGCTTTAGTGACCATTCCAAGGCAAGCCACATAATCATCAAATATGTGTTAATTCTGGCTTTACCCAGAGCATAGAGAATGCCCGTGACCGGAGTGGACAGGCACGACATGATAGCCCCAAAACAGGCTATATACAGAGGAATTAGAGCTGGTTGCCATTTAAACCACTTTGGCACCAAAAAAGCCAGATGGGACCAGGACAGACCGATTATTATTACCAGTGGAAAAATGACGAGACTTATAAACTGTAATAACCTTTCTGCTGATTTTTTGAATTCTTCGGGATTATCCTGTATGCGTGAGAGTGCCGGAAATGCCACCCGGGAAGCATTATCCATAACGAGCCTCTGTGGTTGCTGACTGTAATAAATACCCCAGCTCAAATAACCCATACCCGAAGCGCCAATAATTTTCCACAAAAATAAATTCATAAATTGGTCTTTGGCGACAGCCAATAATGAATTGGTCTGATACGGGACTCCAAATTTCAATAATTTTTTTAAACTATCTCTGGAAAATGCTAAGCCAACAGACCAGGGTTTGAATATATACAACAATCCTAAACCAATTATTCCCTGTCCTAATACCGCAGGTATATATGAAGATACTCCAAAGCCTTTAATCGCCATAATTACAGCTATCACATTAAAAATCAACGCTTCCACGATCCGGACTATCATAATTTTGTCAAACCTTAGTTCCCGTTCAAGCATGACCGAAGGGATTGATTTTAATGACGATAAGACAAAACTGGCCAAAAGAGCCAAAAGCAACCAATATTCCGATGTTCCTAAGCTATAATAGTTTTTAATAAATGGTGACAAAATTATTGTAGAAGTCACCAAAATTAAAACCAATACTTGTTGAATCGTGAAAGTGGTTCTTAAATCATTAATTGTGGGTGTTTCTTTTTTTTGAATAAGAGAAGCTGCCAGCCCGATATCAGAAAAATATCCCAAAATAACGATAATACTAACAACTAGACCATATAACCCGAATTCTTTTGGACCCAAAAATGTGGTCAGTAACAACACCCCAATTCCCGAAATCAGAGTCAATATTACTCCTCCTCCAGTCAACGTCGCCATGCCCCTCACCGCCCTTGATTTAACTGTATCTAGATCATTCATGTTTTATTCTAACAAAATAAAATCCTATACCCAGCCAAGACAGTAAAGACAATATGTTTCCGGTTAATCTGATTGCAGTATCGGTAAATTTTACGGCTATTTGATGACGTCCTGCGGGTACATCAAAAATAAGTCGGCCGAGGCGGAGGGGGTCGGACAAGGGCTTGAGTTCAACCTGTTTTCCATCCACCCAGACTTTCCAGCCGGGAAAATAATAGGTTTGAATAATTAAAGTACCGGGTGTTTTTATATCTATTTCATATGTTTGCCTATTTGATTTTTTCTCGATGGTTTTATAGTCCCCCGTCGCCGTCAGAAATTCGATATTACCAGTCGGCCCACTTGCGGGTGGTCGGTAGGCCCAAGTCGGCAAATAGTCAAAGATGGCCGAAGTCAGCATCAGTTGCCAGTTTTTACCGGTAAAGCGGTTACTGTCCGTATAATCCGGCCACCATTCTCGCGGGTGAAAGAAATTAGCATTTAGTAACAGTAACAGGCACAGTAACAGAGGAACCAATTTTTTAGAAAATAATATAAAAGCTCCTGAAATAAATGATGCAAAGAAAATAACTAAAGTCAGAAAGCGCCAGGGGAATTGCAATATTTCAAGAGGTTTTATAAATTGCCAGATAGGAGTAGAGCGGGAATGTGATAAAAACAATGAAAGTAGAAAGTAGAAAGTAGAAAGTAGAATTAAACTTGTGAATTTTTTAAGATTTTTGGAAAATGGCAGAGCTACCAAGATTATGACTGGAATGATCCATTGTAAATAACCAATAGCGAAGCTCATGGTGTCGTCAGGCCCAAGTATTGATGATCCATATCCCCAATTGATATGTAGAAACATTTGTTTTAAATTCAGAAAGTGGGCTAGATAATTAAAATAACCTGAAGTCAATGTCCAGATAGAGACATATTGCTGTTCAAAGATTACCGGGAGGGTAAAAAAAGCTGCCAATCCCAGGGCCCAGAGGGCCGATATAAACAGATATTTAAACGATGAAACGGATCTAAACTTCCACCACCAGAAGAATATCCAGATCAGATATGTGGGAATAAAGATCATCAGCATCGGGTTGTGTGAGAGCATTAATGCCGCCACAGACAAAGATACCAATGGAATCCATTTGGATTTTGAGGTTTCCATTAATTTGTAGGTAGTCCAATATATGAGGGGAAACCAGACCAAGGCCCAGGATTCATTTACCGCCCCGCGGACATAGAAATCCACCGAATGATACGGCGCATATAGATAGAACATTGAAGACAAAGCTCCACCAAGGGGACCAAAAAACTCAGAAGCCAAAAGATACATCGTCACAACCGACGCCAAGAGAACTATTACCCCCAAGATTTTGACAATATCCACATAAAAAAATCCCATATAGTGAAATACTTGACCCAGATAATATGGCAGGGGTGGGTAAAAATTAAACAGTGGATAGCCATATGAATAGCCCATATCAGGCACCCAACGGCAGGGTATTTGTCCATCCTCAAAACATTTGGCCATCTGGAGCTGACGCATGGCTTGTAAGTCATCGTGCATTGGAAAATATCCCGGTTGCAACAGCCACGCGACTGCAGGTATTGTTAATATTGTTAATACTAAAAAAATCTTTTTCATTTTCTATTTACTTTAAAAAATAAGAGCTTGTCTTGAGTGCCATTAGGCTTGATAGCTTTTGGATAGCTCGCAAGCAATGTCAGATTATGTTTGGCATAATCGTCTATATGGAGACGGTCTGAGTTGACAACCAATACTACTTGGTTGTCCGCCAGGGAATTGGTGAGTTTATCTGATACACTATCTATCCAGACCCCCACGCCCACAATTCTCACATCGGTAACTTTATTTAAATAAAGCTCTAGTGCACTAAATGGTGTCCCAAAAAATCCTTCACTGCCTACCAACACTGGCCCATCTTTACTCATTTGAATTATTTGGCTCGAAATTTCCTTGATACCCTGACCGGCTGTCCATTCCTCCAGATACCCCGCCCGTTCATTTCTTGGTAATGGTACTGATTCTGGCTTAAATATAATTAAGCCATCAATAACTAATGCCGGAATTATTATCAGGGCTAAGAGAAGTTTATTAAATCTATTGATTAATAAAACCGCGAATGGAACGGTAAACAATAAATAACGGGCAGTAAAACCTTTGGCAATCGTTGCCTGAACCAAAACCGGTAAAATCCACCATAGAGCCATTATTTTGTTTTTCTTGATACCAAGTATTACCATCATTAATCCCACCGGTGTCAGCAAATACAAAAAGAAATTCCAGACATCAAATAAATGTGGCTTGAGAGGATCCAACGGATGCTTGATAATCTCAGAAAGTGACCAAACATAATCCAGATTTCTAATGGCTATCATATGAAATTCCGGACCCAAGCGTAATATGTTGTACATCCCAAATGCCAAAATCCAGACAGTTGTAATATAGCCTAAATTCTTCCACTTCCATTTGTACAAGAAAAAAATACTTGGCAACAATAAGAGTGAAAACATTGCCGGCGATTTGGTCAACCATGCCGCACCAAAAGCAAAGCCTGACAACATCGAGAAATCCCATCTGTGCTTTTCGACACTAATTATAAAAAACAAAAGTCCCCAAATAATAAACATTGTCAGCATTGAATCAACCATGGCCATTCGGGAAAATAAAACGCTATATGGAATAACGGCGTAAATTCCGGCGGCCACTAACCCCTGATTAATTTTTTTGGTCAATAAATATGTTAGTACTCCGACTCCCAATACGCTTATTATTCCCGTTAAACCCGACAGCACTCTTCCCGCAACCAAAGGATCTGAAAATATTTTCAGAAAGGGTATCACAGTCCACATATATAGGGGTTGCTTACCGTCAGATAATGGTAAAAAACGCAAAGTAGATTCAGCTTTCATGACCTGAGCCCAGCGGACATAAATGGCTTCATCGGCAAATATCGGCCAACTGTTTAGATTTACAAAACGCAGTATCGCGGCAATAACTACAATCAATATTCCGATTGTTATGACTTTTAAATTAGGCTTCATAAAAACTCAAAGATTCAAAAACTCTAAAACTCAAAGCAAACATCAAAATAAATTAAAAAAAATAATTTATAAATTCCATTATACGTCGGCTTTCTTAATAATGCTGGTAAAAATGTACGTAAGCTCTTTAGATTCTTGTAATAAGGCATCAAATTCCGAATCTGTGAAATCGGCTGCTTCTTTTAAGCCGGCTATCCAGATCGAGTATTCACGGAGTTCTTTGCGTGAAGTCTTTAGTGATTTTACAAAGTCTTTCTTACTCATTCCCTCACTAGCTTCACAGTAATTGGCACCTGCTGACCCTGAACAAGCTACAATCTGAGGGATTATCCGAGAGGTGATCGGGGTAATACTAACTTTTTTACAAAGCCTTATTGTCCTGATATGAAAACTTTTTAACCTTTCTTCTAAATCGTATATTTTATTTTCCATAAAGATCTTTGAGTTTTTGATTTTTAGAGTTATTGAGTTCCTTCATATTCTTTGAGTTTTTGATTTTTCGAGTTTTTGAGTTTTTAAGAATGTATTTGGCGAATCCGCCAGAGATCTCTAAACATATTAATAATTCCTTCCCAAAATCGCACATGACTGCCGGGAACATCTGCCCAAGTTACGGGCAATTCAACTATTTTTAATCCAGATTTTTCTGCTAAATATAAAATCTCCACATCAAACATAAACCTGTCTATTTTTGCCTGTGAAAATAATTTTTGGGCGATGTCGCCTTTAAAAATTTTGAATCCGCATTGAGTATCTTTAAACCGTCTTAATCCCACCATAAAAAACTTTATTTGGTCAAAAACAAAAGATGCCAGGCGTCTAAATAAAGGCGCATTTTTTTTGACATTGTCCCCACTACCCCTTGAACCAATAACTATGTCATTATTCCCAAGAACTTTTATAATTTTAGGAATTTCTGTCAGGGGTGTGGATAGGTCTGCATCCATAAATAATATTAATTTCCCCTTTGCAACTGCTACTCCGGTCCGGATCGCATATCCCTTACCACGGTTTGGAGTGTAAGAAATTAGTTTTACTATTTTTTCTCTACGAATAATTTCTGCAGTCATATCATTACTGCCGTCATCGACAACGATTAACTCAAAAGAAGGATAATTTTTATTTAAATACTTAAGAATAGATTTTAGATGAGGTCCAAAACGCTTGGCTTCATTGTAGACCGGAATTATTACAGACAAATCAGGGGTCATTGGACAATTTTAGCACGAGTCTGAACAACAAACTGCCCTATTGAACATTTTTTCATTAGGAAAAAGAAATTTTAAGCTTGGAGTCGAAGACGGCGGCAATTTTCTTGAGTAAATTGATGGATGGATTAGCAGACATGCCCTCGATGCGGGAAATTACAGCTTGGGTTGTCTTGGCTTTTTTGGCCAACGCCCTTTGACTCATTCTTCTCGCCAATCTTTTTTCTATCAAAGCTTTTGATACCAAATATTCAACTTCGGACTTTTCCCAAGCTTTGCGAAAAGATGGATTTTTAAGTCTGTATTTTAGATCGTCCTCAAATGTATATATCTTCCTACTCATAATGATGATTATATCTTATAAGATATCAGTTGTCAATCCACTCCTTATATCTCTTCATCGAAATACTAATTTCGGATAATGGAGTTTTTTGACTTTTTTTGAAAAAACCATGTAAAAGCAAAACTTCTTGACCAATCATTACTGTGTAAATTACTCTAATATTATCTCTACCCAAAATCTTTATCTCCCAAAAGGGAAACCCTTCTAGTTTTTTTAAATGGGGTACAACCGATAATAAGCCATATTGATTAATATTGCTAATAATTCTAAGCAACTTTGACTGTTGTTTTTTGTTACATTCATCCAAAAAATCTCGAACAGGGTTTTTACCGTCTTTTGATGTATAGTATGTAACTTTCCAACTTGTAGTCATAGTTTATATGCATTAGTTATTGATCGCCAACGGACAGTCAGAAGTCCTTTGATCCCAGAAATCATATCGTAGAAAAAGCGAACCCGCCGGGTTTCCTGATGGTGCCAAATCACCGGTACTTCACATATTTTGTATCCCCATTTCCGCCCCAAGTACAGTAGTTCTACATCAAATCCTGAATCGACTGCCGGACCGTCTATGATTACTATTGGACGTAATTTTCGCATCATTGTAAATATTTTTTTGGCCGGTGCTGATTTTATTGCTTTGAATCCACACTGTGTATCCGAATATGGCAATCTCAATACGATGGTTCTTAATATAATATTTCCGTATGCCAAAATATATCTAAAAAGAGGTGCTCCCTTTCTGTTTGACCTTGAAGCAATCGCAATATCAAACCCATTATTGATTTTTTCTAAAAGTTTTGGCAACTCGAATATTGGTGTTGCCTGATCCAAATCCGTAAACAATATGACCTCGCCCTCGGCTGCCAGAGCCCCAGTTAAGACCCCTGAAGCTTTTCCTTGGTGGGTGTTGTCTATAATTTTGATATTTGGTTTACGGGATGAAAACTGATGCAGTAGATTTGATGTGTCATCGGAAGAACCGTCATTGACAAAAATCATCTCCCACGAGTATTTTTGATTTGCTAGATAGTCACACATTTGAGACAGACAACCCCGTCCAATGTTTTCTGATTCATTGTATGCTGGAATTATAATTGATAGATATGGTTTCATGTCATTTGGTAAATCCAAACATGGATTCGGTTAAATTTTGATCAGGTAAATCGCAACTTTTGGCGATACCTTCTTTAGTATACTCCGGATAGTCGGGAAAAATGAGTCCCAACGCTCCAAAAGTTTTGTCTAGCCTGTTTACATAACTATGGGGAAAGACAATGGTGTAAACAGGAGCCAGGGTATCGGGCCGCATAGCTTTTAACCTAAAAAACCAAAACCAATATCTATACCCAAAATTATTTCCGGGGCTCGTGATATAAGAAACCGCTACGCAAGGATAATTATGCCTTGCAGCATCTTCTTTGATATAACTGACCAATGCTTTCCTTTCGATATATCCCGCGTGATTAGTATCAAAAATAAACATCCGATAAAGATTTATCCCCAGAAAGATTGTTAAAATTAACGCTATTAATATTTTGGGCAATTTTTGTAAACCAATAGATGCGGCGATTATCCAAACGATAGTTATGCCATTCAAATAATATTCTGACAATGGCAAAGGGTGGAAAGAGAAAAAAACTATATATAAACCAACCCAAGATAAAATAAGCCATCTCTTATTTGAAAATAAAATAATAAGCGAAATTAAAACTAGAGGCAAAAACCAAGCGGGTCTAGCAAGATTATCCGGAACAAAGACTCTATTGGCATTGCGGATAACATAAGTAATCGTTTGATTGATTTTATTTGTTTTCCCCCCAACCGTAGTCACCGTCGCAATCAAAGATTTTGTTTGTACAAATCCATGGCGGGTTTCAAATACTAGAAGCGGCAGGTTAAGAAATAAAGCTAAAAGCAAAGGTAATACTATCTCACGAGGAGAATAAGTTTTGATATTTTTAAGAATTGCTAAAAGTAATAGTGGCGCTCCCAAGATTAGAGCCAGATTGAAATGCCAAATCAAACTTATCAAAATTACTGCTACATAAAGCCACTTCTTTTCTCCATTCCACAGTTTGACAAGCGTATGGTAAAACCAGATAGACCACAGAAAAACCGGAACAGTGGGCACAATCTCACGCTCGGTATTGGCAACGAGCCATGAGACGGCATAGATTAGAGATCCATATGTTCCCAACACATACCAAGCGCTGGCTATCCCCAGCAAGCTCACGCCAACAGACAGCCAAATGGTACCAACCGGATCCATCCCCGAAAGCCAAAAGAAAGGTATTTGAAGATAATAATACAAAGCTCCAATAAAAATACCCGAAGAAGAAGTCAGCTGTCCTATTAACCGGAAATGGTGATCAACCACTATATCTTTTACAACCCAGGCTGCCAAGTCTGCATCGTGGGTATAATTAAAGCGGTACTTAAAGTCATAAGTACGCACAAAAAATCCCAAAATCAAACAAATTATCAAAAATAATTTATTTTTCATAAACCAAGCCTTTCTCTCTGTTGCACAACAATTGCTCCAAATGACTTTTCAAAAACTATTTTACCTATGCCGTCTTGACGGTCTTGCCATTTTTTAAATAATTGGGGGTGTCCCGGATCTACTTCATATAAAGTGTATAAATTTTTAATTCTGGCCTGTGTGGGAAGAGTCTTATATTTGGTTTCTCCACGCCATTTAAACAAATAGTCATAAGTGTAAGGGATCATCGGGGGGACATACGCATCCACATTGAACGGTAAATCTTTTGTGTCTTTGTATATCCAGTCCACTACTCTCAAAGATGATCCTAAGTTTACCAGTTTTGATTCTTTGTCCTGCGCCAAATAATTATAAATAGGCAATAAATTTGCCATTAAAAAGACTAATATAAATATGATCCCGATCATTTTTTTTCCAATGACGGCTCCTACCAATAAAAAAAATAGCGGGTAAATTCCGGTAAAATAATAGTCCCAGACATATCCATGATTCCCGGTATACAAAAGTAACAAAACCATCGGAGTAAACAACCAAATAAGTATAAATTTAAATGTTGAGTTTTGAATTAACTTTGGCCATTTTTTAGTGATTCCCACTAGTACGAAAATAAACATCGCTATTCTTCCGGGAATTCCTGCCGGAGACAGTTGGCGGGTAAAAGCGTTGAAATAAAATAAGAGTCTTTCAGGAATAATTTCCAGCGGTGACTGAATAAAACTTTTTTCAGAAATTAAAAATTTATAAAAAGCAGAGAACAAAATATTTTGATGACGGAAATTAAACCAGAGTTGCGGTACAAGTGTAACTCCAAACATCAAAAGCCCCAGAAAGACATTTTTTACCTTTAAATTTATAGATTTCCTAAAAACCCACAGAGTTATTAGTAGCGATGGTATAAAAAATACCGCCGAGGCAGCTTCCAGTTGCAGACTTAAGCCAATTAATAGACAAACAACCGGAAACCATTTTGCCTGGCCAGCAATTAATTTGGCCACAAACCAAAAAGTCAAAACTGCAAAAAAGGGCAGTGGAGTGGGATTAGCTAACCATCTATTACCCAAAACATAATGATAAGAAAACCCCGCCAAAATTACTGCAAACAGACCAACCAACTTTGAAAAATATTTTTCTCCCAGTTTGTATAATAACCACAATGACCCTAAATTTAAAATGGCCATAAACCGGATTGGGAAGACCGGATCGCCTTTTCCCAACCAATACGCAGGCGCCAATAGATAATAATAAAATGGTCCCAAAAATATGCCTTCGACTCCGGTGGTAGGTCCAATTAAGAACAACTTACCATTGTGCAGCAGGTTCCAGATCACCAACGCATCTCTGCCTTGGTCAAAGTAAAATCCCACCAAATCCGGCCGAAGCCATCTGACTAAAAAAGCCAGTCCGAGAATTAAAAATAAAATTTTACTTTTCATAATGTCCGAGTTTATAAACTTTTACTCCCCAGGGCATGGTCCAAACATCCAGTATTTTAACCCAACCAAAACCGGCAATTTCCCAAAGTGGATTCCCGACTGGTTTACAATCCGGGTCTTCACAAATTACAAAAAGTTGATTTGTATTTTGCTCCAGCAACGTCTTATACTCAGCGTTCTTTAGACTTAGGGCA
>ERZ1292632.2563-Hain-H43-01um-R2-2563-length-14969-cov-4_pt1 | contig 11177 bp, 19 predicted proteins | sample MGYA00564407_ERZ1292632 | MGnify/ENA primary metagenome ERZ1292632 (study PRJEB36523, sample SAMEA6512637) | groundwater metagenome | collected 2019-01-08 | study: AquaDiva: Metagenomics assemblies of 32 groundwater samples
TTATTTGCCCCGAAAATCTTAATTGTTTCTTGATCTGGAGTTTCAATTTTAATTCCTGGTGGAGGAGCAAGCACCACCGGGTGAGAAAATCCCAAAGACATTACTAATTTTTCTTGCTCTGTTTTGGCTCTAAAGCCTGTGCCCACTAATTTTAACGTCTTTTCAAATCCTTGAGTAACCCCTTCAATCATATTAGCAATTAAAGTCCTTGTTGTTCCCCACAATGCTCTAGTTAATCGATTCTCTGATTTTGGAGAAATTATCACCTTATCTCCTTGGACAGCAATTTTTAACTCGGGCCTAAATTGTTGTTCGAGCGCTCCCCGCGGTCCGCTAACTACTACCTTGTTACCACTAACCTCAACGGTTACTCCTTCAAGTATTAACACTGGTTGTTTTCCAACTCGGGACACGTTCGCTCCTTTACCATATTTGGCAAATAACTTCTCCGCCTAAATTTTTCTTTCTCGCTTCGCGGTCACTCATCAATCCGGACGGTGTCGAAACAATGGTAATTCCAAATCCGGTTTTAACCCTGGGAATTTTCTTTGCTTTAGTATAAATTCTTAAACTTGGTTTAGAGAGTCGCCTAACATCAGTTAGAATTGGCTCTTTACCTTCATATTTTAATTCTAATTCTAACACTTTGAACTTTGAGTTTTGAGTTTTGCCATGCGTCGCCAAAGGCTTTGCCAACGGCACGAGTTTTGAGTTTTTAAGGTAACCCTCTTTAACCAAAATTTGACTTAATTGTTCTTTAATTCTTGAATGAGGTACTACTATCTGCTTTTTCCCTGCTAGATAGCCATTTTTGACTCTTGTTAAAAAATCAGCAATTGGATCGGTCATTACCATGATGCTTTAGTTACCCCAGGCAACTCTCCTTTGTGGGCTAAATTGCGAAAACAAAGTCGGCATAAACCAAATAACCTAATATAAGCCCTTGGTCGACCACAAAGTTTACAACGGTTCCTGAACCGGGTTTGGAATTTTGGTTTTTTAAACTGTTTAACAATTTTTGATACTTTAGCCATCCTTCGTCGCTTCGCTCCTCAGGACAAGTTTCTCTGTCTTTCCTTGAGGAACTACTCCCTTCCTGGTTTACCCTGAACCCCGCTCGGCGGGGCGAAGGGCATTCCTAACTCTTCTAATAAACGTTGTCCTTTTTTATCATCTTTGGCATTGGTTACAATTGTAATCTCTAAACCCCGAACTTTAGCAATTTTTCCGAAATCTACCTCAGGAAAAACCGTTTGTTCGGAGAGACCCAGGGTATAATTTCCTCGACCATCAAAACCTTTTAGTGATACTCCATGAAAATCCCTTAGGCGTGGCAAAACAATTTTCACCAACTTTTCCAAAAAGTCATACATTCTTTTTCCTCGCAGGGTAACCGCTAAACCAATCGGGTCGCCTGCCTGAAGTTTAAAATCGGCGATTGCTTTTCGAGCTCGGCAAATTTTTGGTCGCTGACCGGTAATTGCCGCCAATTCCTCGGCAACGGAATCCAAAAGACCTTTTTCCTGGACCGCTTCTCCGATACCAACATTAATCACCACTTTTTCTAATCTTGGCGCCGCTAAGACATTTACTTCACCAAACTCTTTGGCTAATTTTTGGGCAATTTCTTTTTGATATTTTTGTTTTAAATTATTGCTTGACATTTTCGACAAATCCTACTTTTAGTTCCATCTTTGCTAACTCGATAACCTACTCGGGTAGGCTTTCCACACTTAGGACACAAAAGGGCGACGTTTGAGATTGGCAATGGTTTAATGATATCAATAATCCCTCCGGGTTGTTTTTCTCCCCGAGATTTAGTATGTCTTTTGAAGACATTAATTCCTGGCAGCAAAACCAAACCTTCCTTTGGGAAAATCTTTTCGATTTTTCCCTTTCTCCCCTTATCTTTTCCAGCAATAACAATGATATTATCACCTTTTTTTAATTTCATAGTGATTTAAACAATCGATATATCAAATTTCATTTGTTATAGCTCAGACTACCTCCGAGGCAAGCGAGGCTATTTTTGCATAACCCGCCTCTTTTATTTCCCTTGGAATAGGACCAAAAATCCTTGTTCCCCTTGGATTGCCATCTTTATCGATAATTACTCCCGCATTATCATCAAAGCGAATATAAGAGCCATCTTTTCGACGGAATTCTTTTTTGGTCCTAACAATTAAAACCCGCACTTGTTCTTTATCTTTAACCATTCCATTTGAGTCTGCTTGATCAACTACCCCACTAACCATATCACCAATATGCCCAAAACGACGCTTTGAACCACCAAAAACATGAATTACCATTAAACGCTTAGCGCCGGTGTTGTCGGCTGGAACAAGAATGCTTCTTAATTGAATCATTTAATCACCTCCAAAATTTTCCATTTTTTTGTTTTGCTAATTGGTCGACACTGGCCAATTTTTACCCGATCGCCCTTCTTCACTTCAACCTCATCATGAACATGGTAAAGCTTGTTAACCTTAATTCTTTTCTGATAAACTGGATGGGTTTTAAACCTTTCCACTAAAACAACGGCGGTTTTTGCCATCTTAGTGCTCACAACGATACCAATTATCTGTTTCATAGCAGTTTAAAAAACTGATATATCAAACTTTGTTTGTTATATATTTAATTCCAATTCTTTAAGTATTGTTTTTAATCTTGCCAAATCGTGTCTTTTTTGTTTAACCAAGTGAACATTTTTTAATTTTCCCGCTTTTTGCTCCATTTGTGACCTTATTAACTCAAGCCGGGTTTTTTTAATCAGCTGTTTAAGCTCATCAGTAGATTTAGTGTGTAACTCATTAAGTTCTTTCTTTTTCACGATTCCTCGCTTATAAACTTGGTTTTAACCGGCAGCTTATCAGCTGCCCCTTTCATCGCCTTTTGGGCAATCTCTTTGGGAACACCAGCTAACTCAAACAAAATTCTCCCCGGAGTAACCACGGCGACGTATCGAGCAATTTCTCCTTTACCAGAACCCATTCCTGCTCCTTGAGATTTAGCGGTCACTGGTTTGTCGGGAAAAATCCGGACCCAAATCTTGCCTGCCCTTTTAGTATAGTGAGCTAATGATTTTCTGGCAGCTTCGATTTGAGCAGCTGTTAACCAACTTCGGCTAAGACTTTTTAAACCATAATTACCAAAAACTAAACTCGAACCTCTTGTCGTTATTCCTTTCATTTTCCCCCGAAATTGTTTTTGATATTTCGATTTTCTTGGTTGCAACATAGCTAGTCTTTCTCTCCTTTGTATATCCAAACTTTAACCCCGATATAACCCCATTTTGTAAAAGAAGGTATCTGGGCATAATCAATATCTGCTCTCAAGGTGCCTAGTGGCACTTTCCCTTGGTGAAACTTTTCCCGCCGACTAATATCCGATCCGCCAATTCGACCGGAAACAACAACTCTTATTCCTTGAGCTCCGGCTGCCATTACTCGTTCAATCGCCTTACTAAGGACCCGACGATAGGGTAGTCTTTTTTCCAATTGTTCCGCTATTCGTAAAGCGACCAAATGGGCTGACACCTCTGGATTTTTAATTTCAACCACGTCTAAATCTAGGTTCTTTTCTGGTTCAGGAATGGTTACAAGCTTTAATAATTCTTTTTTTAGTAATTCTAAACCAGTTCCACCCCGACCAATAACCACTCCTGGGCGGCTGACAAAAAGGGTAATTTTCATTTTATTAATGAGTCGGTCAATTTGCACCCTAATAACGCCGGCTAGTTTCAATTTTTCCATTAAAAATTTTCGGATTTTAACATCCTCCAAAAGATTTTGTTGGTACCTTCGCTTGTTATCGCTAAACCAGCGTGATTGCCAGTCAAGATTTTGAGGCAATCTAAAACCAATTGGATTAACTTTTTGTCCCATTTTTTTCACCTTCCTCTAAAACCATCTTAATATGGCTTAATCGTTTTTGAATCTGGTGAACTCTTCCCCGAGAAACGAATCTTGTCCGTTTCATTCTCGGTCCTTCACCAATTTCTAATTGTTTAATTCTTAAATTATCCTTGTTAAGTTTAAAATTATTAACGGCATTGCCAATACCTTGTTTTAACACCATAAGTAACGGTTTGGCTGCTTTTTTGTTTAAATTTTTAAGGATTGCTTCGGCTTGAGCAACCCCCAACCCACGAATTTGATCGGCTACCAAGCGTAATTTTCTTGGTGTTGGTCTTATAAAAGTTGACTTAGCAATAATTTCCATTTAACTTCCTAAGTTTTACTAATAATTCTTTTAACTACTTTTCCATGACCTCTAAATGTTCTGGTGGGGGAAAATTCACCCAGCCGGTGACCAACCATCGTCTCGCTCACAAAAACATCTATAAAAACTCTGCCATTATGAACTTGAAAAGCATGACCAACAAACTCTGGGGGAATTTGACTTGCTCTGGCCCAGGTTTTAATTGGCTCTTTCTTTCCAGATTGTTTTTGCGCCAAAACTTTTTTTAGTAATTTTGGGTCAACATAAGGACCTTTTTTGCTACTTCTTCCCATATTACCTCTTTCGTTTAATAATCCATTTGTCAGAATATTTTTTCTTTTTTCTGGTTCTCTTTCCTAAAGTTGGTTTTCCCCAAGGGCTTTTAGGTGAGGGCATGCCAATTCCCGATCTTCCTTCTCCTCCTCCGTGAGGATGGGAGGATGGATTTTGGGCAACTCCCCGAACAGTGGGTCTTATTCCCAGATGCCGTTTCCGTCCTGCCTTACCAAAAATCTCACTTTTTAATTGAGCTTTGCCCACCTGACCAATAGTAGCGTAACAATTTAGTTGAAGTTTTCTTTGCTCACCTGAGGGTAATTGAACCACCGCATATTTTTCTTCCTTACCCATAAGAACCGCCCCTGTTCCAGCTCCCCTAACAATTTGTCCTCCTTTTCCTGGTTTAAGTTCAATATTATGGACAATGGTACCGACTGGAATTCTTGCCAAGGGGAAAGCATGGCCAACTTTTATCTCCGCTTTTTCCCCAGCCATTATTTCATCTCCAACCTTTAAACCTTCAGGGGCAAGAATATACCTTTTTTCACCATCAGCGTAGGTTATTAAAGCAATATCTGCCCCCCGATTGGGGTCGTACTCGATTGAAACAACTTTAGCCGGAATATCTCGTTTATCGCGTTTAAAATCAATTTCTCGTAAAAATCTTTTTTCTCTCCCACCTTGATGGCGGACGGTAACTTTCCCACTAGCATTCCGGCCTGATTTTTTGGTTAATATTTTAAAAAATTGTCTTGCCATTTTTACTCTCCTGTTTCAAAGATGTCAATTTTTTCTCCTTCAGCCAGTTGGACAACTGTTTTTTTCCAGTCTGGCTGGCGAATTTCAATCTTTGTTCGCCCAATTTTTCTTTTTTTGCCTCGTCCAGTAATTGTCTGAACTCCTATGATATGAACCCCATAAGTATCTTCTATCGCTTTGATGATTTCTTTTTTGGTTGCCCGACGGTCAACTTCAAAAGCATATTTCCCCTTCGACAGGCTCAGGGTTGATTTTTCCGTCACTAATGGTCGTTTTAGAACGTGGATTAAATCCATATCTCCTTTAATTTATCTATTGACTCTTTCATAAAAATTAATTTTCCCCCATTTAAAACATCATAAGTATTAAGCATATTAATTTGGGTAAGTTTCACTCCCTCGATATTCCTGGCTGCCCGTATCACATTTTCGATTAATTCAGGTAGAACAAGAGTTAGTTTCCAGTTTCTAGTTTCCAGTTTCCAGTTTCTGGTGAGCTTTTCTAGCACCATCATCATTTCTTTTGTCTTCGGCTCAATCTTTGCCAAGCCTTTAACCACTATTATTTCGCCATCTTTAAATTTACTGGTTAAGGCGCTAAAAAGGGCTTGTTGGCGCATTCGTTTGGACATTTTTAACTGGTAATTCTCACTGCCGGTTGGTCCATGAGCAACTCCCCCGCCAACAAAAATTGGCGCATATTGATCTCCGTGTCTTGCTCTTCCAGTTCCCTTTTGTCGCCAGATTTTTCTCCCAGAACCAGAAACTTCAGCTCGAGTCTTAGCCTTCGCCCCAGCTTTTCGTTGGTTGCTCAAATAAACCCTAACCGCTTGGGCCATAAGTTGATTGTTAACCTTGGCGGCAAAAATCTTACTAGGCAAGGTGATTTGGTCAGATTTTTTGCCGGTTATGGTAAAAATATTAACCCTGGGCACTTTCCTCCTTTACTTCAACTTTAGCTTTTTGTTCTGCCTCTTTTAGCTTCTCCTCGGCTTCTTTTTCTTTTCTCAATCGCCCGGCTCTTTCTTCCTCGGTTTCTTTAATCTCTTTTTCTCCCACTCTCATTAAAGGAACAAATTTTTGGTTTTGACTATATTTTCTAATCAGTAGTTTTCCTTTCTTAGCTCCAGGAACCAGTCCGGAAACTAATAAAAGTTTGTTTTTATTATCGACATCCATTACCGTCAGACCAATAATGGTAACTTTGGCTCCCCCGGCCCGACCAGCCATTTTTTTGCCTTTATAAACCCGACCGGGAGTGGTAGTTTGTCCAATTGAACCCGGAGCCCGTTGGCGATCTGATTGACCATGGGTCTTTGGCCCACCTTTAAATCCCCATCTTTTAACCACCCCGGTAAAGCCTTTTCCTTTTGACCAACCAGTAATCTTAACCAAATCTCCCGGCTGGAAAGCCTCAAGTGCTTCGGCTTGAATCTCCGTCACTGGAATACGTTTCCCATCCTGGGTAAATTTTTGAACAGTATTCAGTTTTACACCCGTAATTGCTTTATCAATTTTTATCTGCGTCTACCCCACCAAAAAGAGTGCCGGAAGCACTCTTCAAAGTAGGCTGCCCTGGTAATTTTATCAACTCAAAAGAGCTTCACCTCCATTGGGGTAAATTATAAGGAAAAATTAAGAAAAATGCAAATGAGGATGTTTACATTTTGATTTCGATGTCAACGCCGGCCGGAAGATCCAAATGGGAAAGGGCATCAAGAGTCTTATCGGTTGGTTCAAGAATATCAATCAATCTTTTGTGGGTTAACATTTGAAAATGCTCTTGGGAGTCTTTATCGGTGTGGGGACTAGTTAAAACAGTAATCATTTTTCTTTTAGTTGGCAGAGGAATAGGTCCAACCACTTTAGCCCCCGTCGACAAAGCGGCTTCTAGAATTTTTTCGCAACTTTCATCGATGACTCGATGATCGTAGGATTTTAAACGTACTCGAATGCGTCCTTTAGGCATTCTTAAGCAACTATTTTGGCAATAACTCCGGCGCCAACAGTATGTCCACCCTCGCGGATAGCAAACCGAAAGCCTTCCTCCAAAGCTACTGATTGAATTAATTTAACAACCATCTTGGCATTATCGCCAGGCATGACCATCTCTACCCCCTTGGGTAGAGTTACTTCACCAGTAACATCGGTGGTTCGAATATAAAATTGAGGTCGGTAGCCAGAGAAGAACGGGGTATGACGACCCCCTTCCTCTTTGGTTAAAATATAAACTTCAGCCTCAAATTCAGTATGGGGGGTAATTGTCCCTGGTTTGGCTAAAACTTGGCCTCTTTCAACATCTTCTTTTTCGACTCCCCGAAGAAGAACCCCAATATTGTCACCAGCCTGACCTTGATCCAGGGTCTTTCTAAACATCTCCACTCCAGTGACAATCGTTTTTTTGGTATCTTTAAGTCCAACAATCTCCACTTCTTCATTTACTTTAACTACTCCCCGTTCAACTCGCCCAGTGACAACTGTTCCCCGACCTTTAATTGAGAAAACATCCTCAATTGGCATTAGGAAAGGTTTGTCTAGCGGTCTTTCTGGAGTGGGAATGTATTCATCAACCGCTTTCATCAACTCCAAAATTGATTTTTTAGCCTCTGGGTCGCCCTCTAATGCTTTTAAGGCTGAACCGCGAATAATAGGAACTTTATCACCAGGGAACTTATATTTAGTTAACAATTCCCGAATTTCTACCTCAACCAGGTCAATTAGTTCTTTGTCGGCTACAGTATCAACTTTATTCAAAAAAACGACAATCGCCGGCACATTTACCTGACGAGCCAGCAAAATATGCTCTCTTGTTTGAGGCATTGGTCCATCATCAGCGGCGACCACCAAAATTGCTCCATCCATTTGAGCCGCTCCAGTAATCATATTTTTGATGTAATCTTTGTGACCCGGACAGTCAATGTGGGCGTAGTGACGATTGGCCGTTTCGTATTCAAGGTGAGCAATAGAAATGGTCAAACCTCGTTCTTTTTCCTCAGGAGCGTTATCGATAGTATCAAAAGGCCTAAACTGAGTTCCCGTGCCAGCATCCTCCAAAACCTTAGTAATGGCTGAAGATAAGGTAGTCTTCCCATGGTCAACGTGACCAATGGTCCCAATATTAATGTGAGGTTTTTTTCTTTCAAATTTTGCTTTTTCTGCCATACTTCTCCTTATTTTACAAGACTACTTTCTTTTTTTCAAGCCCATCTTTTTTTCTACTATTTTCTCAGTGATATTGCTCGGAACCTCTTCGTAAGAAGATGGCTCCATATAAAAACTAGCTCTTCCCTGGGTTAAACTGCGTAATATTGTAGCATAACCCGGAACTTCTGCCAAGGGGACAGTGGCGGTAATTATTCGCAAATCACCTCTAACTTCACTGGATAAAATTTGCGCCCTTTTTGAGGACAAATCACCAATAACATCGCCCATAAATTCCTCGGGGGTGGTTACCTCAAGCTTCATAATTGGCTCAAGCAAGGTTAATTTTGCCTGCTTAACTGCTTGCTGTAAGGCAAGCGAGCCGGCGATTTTAAAGGCAATTTCTGAGGAATCAACTTCATGATAACTGCCATCGTAGACTGCCACCATTATATCAACCAAAGGATAACCAGCTAGAACCCCTTTTTCCATTGCTTCTTTGACTCCTTTTTCAATAGCCGGAATAAACTCTGAGGGAATAGCGGTTCCTCGAATCTCATTGGCGAATTTAAATCCTTCACCTCGAGATAAAGGTTCCACTCGTAGGAAACAATGACCATATTGGCCTCGACCTCCAGATTGACGGATATATTTGCCCTCGGCCTGAGCTTGGTTTTTAATTGTTTCCTTATAAGCAACCTGGGGCTGGCCGGTATTGGCTTCAACATTAAACTCCCTTTTCATCCGATCAACAATAATCTCTAAATGAAACTCGCCCATTCCCCAAATAATTGTTTGGCCAGTTTCCGGATCAGATTTAATCTTAAAAGTTGGGTCTTCTTCAGACAGCCGGTGTAAAGCATAGCCCAATTTTTCTTGATCGGCTTTAGTTTTTGGTTCAATCGCCAAAGAAATCACTGGTTCAGGGAAAGAAATTGCCTCAAGAAGAATGGGGTGAGTTTTCTGACAAAGAGTATCTCCAGTGGTGGTTTCTTTTAGACCAACCACAGCCACAACCTCTCCGGCTAAGGCTTTTTCAATTGGTTCTCGTTGATTGGCGTGCATTAAAAGCAATCTACCCGCTCTTTCGCTGCGTCGCTGAGTGCTGTTGAAAACCTCCTCGCCGGCATTTAATGTTCCAGAGTAAACTCTAATATAAGTTAACCGGCCAACATGGGGATCGGTTTGAATCTTAAAAGCTAGGGATGTTAGTAGACCGGCGGGGTCGGTAACCCGGATTTCTTCTTTGCCAGTTTGGGGATTTATTCCCTTAACTGGGGGAACATCTAGGGGTGATGGTAGAAAATCAACCACCCCATCCAAAACCGATTGAACTCCTTTATTTCTTAAAGCTGAGCCACAATAAACTGGAACTAATTTGCCGACAATCGTTGCTTTCCTCAATCCCTGTTTCAATTCTTCCACGGAAATATTTTCCCCTTTTAAATATTTATCCATTAACGCTTCATCATTTTCGACAATTATCTCTACCAATTGTTCGCGCGATTTTTTTAATTTCTCCTTAAAATCTTCAGGAACCTCAGTGACTTCAAATTTTTCCCCAGTTGGATCTTTTTTATCATCCCAAATTAAAGCTTTTTCTTCTAAAACTAAAACTACTCCCTTAAATTCTTTTTCTTTACCAATGGGTAAGGTTAAAATCGCCGGTTTGGCTCTTAACCTAGTTCGGATCATCTCTACTGTTCGTTCAAAATTTGCTCCGAGTTTGTCCATTTTATTAACAAGACAAAGCCGGGGAACATGATATTTATCAGCTTGACGCCAAACAGTTTCTGACTGCGATTGCACTCCTTCTTCGGCATCAAAAACCACTACCCCACCATCTAAAACCCGCAAAGACCGTTCAACCTCGGCCGTAAAGTCAACATGACCCGGGGTGTCAATAATATTTATCCGGTGGTCTCGCCAAAAGGTGGTGGTTGCCGCCAAAACAATCGTCACCCCTCGCTCTCTCTCCTGTACCATCCAGTCCATCTGGGTTGTTCCTTCATCAATATCCCCAATTTTGTAGGTTTTCCCAGTATAATACAAAACCCGCTCAGTGGTCGTTGTTTTGCCCGCATCGATATGGGCAATAATCCCAATATTCCGAACTTTTTCAATCGGGACAGTTCGTTTTTCTCCGGTTTTAATCTTTTCCGCCATATTTAAATTGTATCACTTTGAATTAAATGAAAAAACTGTCCGCCTCTGGCGAGACAGTTTCGCTTCAGGGATTATTTTAACAAAAACTTGATTCCTATTCAAGAGTGATTTTCCTTCTTTGTGATAAAATATATTTACCATGAAAACAAAATATATGGACCTTATCTTTACTAATCACGCCATCAATCGTCTTTACAATCGTGGCATTACCCAATCTGACGCCTGGTATACCTTTAAACATCCTGATGGCAGTTTGCCCGGTCAAACTCTAGGTTCACAAAAATTTTTCAAAAATTTTGGCGACCAAAGAATAGAGGTGGTGGCAAAAAAGAATGAGAAAGGTGAATGGATAGCTCTTTCTTGCTGGTCAAAATATATTGGCAATGGTAAACCAATCTTTCCCCGAAAAGAGAATCTATTTTGGAGTTTAGCCAAAAAGATAGGTAAGAAATTGTGGAATAAAATCAAAAAAAGTAGAAAGTATCAAAATCGTCTTTTATCCTCTTGATCCTCTACCCATTCCTCCCTTTCTCTGTTCCATATAGCAATCTCGGCAATAAACTGGTCTATCTCCGGATGGTTTAAAAGGAACTTGAGTCTGCTTGCCACACT
>ERZ1292632.1418-Hain-H43-01um-R2-1418-length-23255-cov-68_pt2 | contig 11176 bp, 16 predicted proteins | sample MGYA00564407_ERZ1292632 | MGnify/ENA primary metagenome ERZ1292632 (study PRJEB36523, sample SAMEA6512637) | groundwater metagenome | collected 2019-01-08 | study: AquaDiva: Metagenomics assemblies of 32 groundwater samples
AAACGAGCCGAAGAAGCAATCCAAGGGTATGTACGGGACCAGGAAAATCGGGACACGTTTGCAGCGTTTCCTGAACTTAATCCTGAGGGAGCATCGTTTAACAAGCAACTGCATTCGTTAACCCGAAGCATTGCGTTGGATTCGATGCTTAATCCCAACGACTACAACGGCAAACAGTTGTCTTTCAAAGAGGCAGCGGAACTTGCCAAGAAGATGTCTGGGGTGTCCGTAGAAGCCATAAAAAAAGAAGCGATTAAAGAAACGCTGGAACAGTTAACGCCAAAAGAACAGGCGTCGCTTGAAGCGACTGGCTCATCGACACGACGAACACAAGTAACAGGTTCGGTTGACGAACTGCGACAGAGAACTCGAAAGGGTGATTTAGACGCAATTGTGGAACGACTGAAGAGAGCGGGGTCTTCAAGCTAATTACTTGAGGTGCGCTCTTGGGTAAGGATAAATTTTAGCGCTTAAAGGAGGCGAATTTACTATGGCATTTGGTTTACAAACGTATGACGACAAGGCAATTCGTGAGGATTTACTCGACATAATCGCCGATGTATCTCCTGATGAAAATCCTTTGTCAACGATGCTTGGAACAACGACAGCAAAACAAACAGTACATCAATGGTTAGAGGATTATATTTCTCGACCAACTTCCAATAGTGGTATTTCCGAGGGAGCAGCAGCAACCTATTCTGATTTAACACAACCGTCCCGACGGACGAACATAACTCAGATAATCCGCCAAACGTTCCGCGTCTCTGGAACAGAGCGCGCAGCGACGGTGGCAGGTATGTCTGATCCCTATGAATATCAGAAAGGAAAGGCGCTCAAACAGTGGAAGAATCAACTCGAATACGCGTTGGTTCGTGGATCTGTAACGTCTGGAGCTTCTGGTACTGGAGCAACCATGATTGGTATTGAGGCGGTGGTGACAAGCCACTATACAGCTCGAAATTCTGGAACTTCTCTTTCAGAAACTGAGTTTAACTCAATGGTGTATGACGTTGCCAACGACGTTGGACAAGATGACGTTTTCGATACGGTCTTGACGACTCTTCAACTTCGCCAGAAGATTTCTACCTTTACGGCAGGATCAACTCGCTATGTTGATGCGGCAGACAAGAAACTGACTCGAAAAGTCATGGTGTATGAGTCTGATTTCGGCGTGCACAAAATATTTGGGCACAAAGATGTCTACAGCTCAAACGCAACTCCTGGTCCGAAGGTTCTCGGATTGAAAGAAAATAAATGGAAAGTTGCATATTACAGAAAGCCACAACACGTGCCTTTGGCCAAAGATGGTGACCGTGACAACGGCATGATCATTGGTGAGGCGACACTGGAGTATCTGGCAGAACGCGCAAACGCGCTTCGATCTGGATACAACCAAACTGGGTAAGCATTGTTTTATGTATGAGCGGAGGTGGAGCGTTCTTCTCCACCTCCCTCTCCATGTATGAGTTATTTTTTAGATCAATTTGGCAGAAAGAGAAAATGGAGTGATGTGAGTGCGGTTATGGAGATAGCCCGGCTGAAGGAGAAAAGCGGTTCCAATCCATGGCCAGTCATAGAGAAGTGTATAGATATTTGGAAAGAAACCAATCCTACAGAATGGAAGTCATTTCTATACGAAATAGAAGAAACAAAAGGCACGAGAAGAAATAAATTTGCCGCAAGTGATGAACGAAAAGATCGGGTACACAATGGAATTTTACGATACACCCTCGATATTCCGGAAAAGGTTTTATATATGATCCGCGCTATTTATTCAGCAACAGAGTTGCCTATGAACCGGTCATTCTTTCTTGAATTTGCAAAGAGGTTTCCAAGAATGCGTGTTGCAGAAAAGATATGACAGACAAGATAGCCTTATCCATGATTGTTCGAGGAGATGGTGATGATGCCGTCAAGTTGAGACGGGCACTGGAAAGTGTTGCGTTATATGTTGATGGCATATTTATTACGATCACCGGACCAAAAGAGGCAGCGGAAGAAACAGAAAAAGTGTGTAAAGATTTTAAGGTAAATGTTTCTTATGCAGCATGCCTATGGAAATCAGATGAGGCCTCCGTAGCATGGCTTACCAAGTATTTTGGGTATGAGCCACACATGAAAGTAGGGGACGAATTATTCCTCTTTGATGAGGCGCGAAACTATAGCTTTTCTCAAATACCAAAAGAATATACCTGGGTTCTGTGGATGGATAGTGATGATATTTTGCGACGTGGAGAAAATCTAAAGAAGCTTCTTCCTCTAGCCAGACAGAATAACCTGGATGCGTTTTTCTTTAATTATATTTATCAGGCGGAATTTGATGAAAAAGGAGAAGTTAAGGCAGTTATCATTGAACATTTGCGAGAGCGGTTAGTAAAAAATAATGGGGTATATAAGTGGATTGCTCCAATTCATGAAACGCTTATAGAGCAGTCACCGACGAATAAAACAGATACACAGGAATGTGACATTTTACATTTAGCAACCACTAAAAACAGAATGGACTCATTAACGAGAAATCTTCGAAACTTAGAACTTTCTATTTATAAAACTGAGGGAAAAGATCCACGCCATGTATATTATTTGGCAAAAGCGTTTTTTGATCTTGCTATACAAGGAAACAAAAAGGAGTATTTAGACCGAGCGATTCCTCTCATCCAACAATATCTTGTTGGAGAACACCCGTCTGGCTGGCCCGAAGAACGGTCACAGGCGTGTGAATATCTAGCAGAAATATATAGACATAAGGGTGATGCGGAACGATCAACCTGGAGTGCGCTGAATGCGCTGATGGAAGCGCCGGAAAACCCTTCGATATTTATTAACCTGGCTGCATCTGCAACCATGAGTCAACGGTGGGAACGGGCTTTGTTTTGGGTAAAAATAGCATCAGGTATCGCAGAGAAAAAATCGACCCTTGTCCATAATCCCCGTGATCTTCAGCTTCGTATTCTGGAAATTATCTATAACTGTTGTGTACAGCTTGGGCAAGTTGATGAAGCATGGGCTGCGGCAGTAAAGCTTATTGATTTATGTCCAGAAGAGCAACAGTTTAAGCAAAGCTACGCGTTTATTAACAATATTCGTATACAAAGAGAAGTCATTAAGGGAATAACTATGCTTACTGATGTGCTTAAACAAACAAATGAACGATCAAAGATTAAACCATTATTAGCTTCCATTCCTGCGTTTGCTGAAAATAATCCGTTTGTGGCAGATTTGTACAACAAGAATTTCCCTCCAAAAGTATGGAGAGACAATGAAGTAGCTATATTTTGTGGTCAGGGCTTTACGACGTGGTCTCCGCAAAAAATGGAACACCCGGGAGAGTCGTTTGTTGGAGGGTCAGAGGAAGCGGTTGTGTGCCTGAGTCGAGAGTTATCCAAGTTAGGATGGCGCGTGACCGTCTATGGTGATCCTGGGGAAGATGAGGGAGAGGTGGATGGCGTGCTTTGGCTTCCATACTACAAGTTTAACAAGATGGACCGGTTTAATATTCTGGTTTCTTGGCGTCAACCAGGACTGGTAGACAATAATTTGCAGGCGAAGAAGATTTATATTTGGTGTCACGACATTCAAAGTCCTCAGGACTGGACTGATGAACGGATACAGAAGATAACAAAAGGAATCTTTCTGTCTCAATGGCAACGATCGAACATAAAAAATCTACCGGAGGAAAAGGTGTTTATTACAAGCAACGGATTATGAGAAATCTACACAGAGTGATTTATACGTCTAGCTATGATAGAGGCTTACAACACCTTTTGGAAATGTGGCCAGAGGTGAAGAAGGCAGTACCCAATGCGGAGCTTCATATTTTTTATGGTTGGCAATTGTTTGACAAGTTCTATTCCAATAATCCTTCCTCTATGGCTTGGAAAGCAAAAATGGTGGAGATGATGCAGGGGGATGGGGTGACAGATCATGGGCGAATTCCACAACATGAATTAGTAGAAGAATATGAAAAAAGTGGAATTTGGGCCTACCCGACACACTTCGGAGAGATAAACTGCATCTCGGCGATTAAATCACAGGCCCTAGGGTGTGAGCCGGTTGTCGTTAATTATGCGGCACTTCGGGAAACCGTCAAATATGGAAGGAAAATTGAGGGAGATATATACGATCAGGAAACTAAGGATGTATTCAAAAAACAGCTAATAGAAGCACTTGTGAGCCCGCTTAGTGACGATAAACGGCTTCAAATGCAGAAGTGGGCACAAGATACCTATGCGTGGTCAAAAATAGCATCTGATTGGGATGCAGAATTTCGGAGGTAAATATGGCTAATTGTCCTTTTTGTGGATCAGATTCACCGCTTATTCAAAGAGGGGATGAAGTAAAGCTTGGAGATAAGATGAATGCCGATGGAGAAATTGAATATGTGCCGGTAACGGATTATTGCTGTGAAGCGCAAAAGCGTAATAAGAAATATATAGATAAGAATTTTCATCCGGATGATGCGCCAAGCATAGAAGATATTAGTAAACTATGACTGCACAGGATATTTTTGATATAGGAATCAAGCGTCTTAAAACGTTTGATGGCAATGTTCTCTTGAACGCACTGAGAGGAGCAAATGCCGGGGCAATTGAAGACGTGCTGAATACGAATGGCAATGCGTATTATCAGTGGATAACGTGTTTGGTAGAAAAAATAAAACCAACGCAGATCGTAGAGCTTGGTGGCGCAATGGGAGTGTGGGATCTTTGTGTCCTTCATTCCCTTCCCGAAGCGTCGAAGCTGTATTCCATTACACTTGCCGAGCATGGATTGGAGTTTAGTTATATCGTCGATACATATCTTAATTTTATTCCTACTGTTGGCGATGATCTTGATCTTAATTATTGGCCAGAAGATTTATATTTTGGAAAAACTGACCTATGGTTCTTTGACACACTTCATACCGTAGAGCAACTAACGAAAGAATTAGATTTATATTCTCCATTTTTTAAAAAAGAGGCAATCATTCTTTTTGATGATATCCATTCATTTGGACTTGATGAGGTGTGGGAAAAGGTGTGTAAAGGCGGATGGGGGATTACGGATACGTTTGATGCTACCGATCCACTTCATTATACCGGGTATGGGATTGCCACACTATGACAAACGAAGAGATGTCCGATCTTGTTCAAAAATACTTTCAGGCAGAGGGGTATGTGTTCCCTGGAGATTTTGAACACCGAGTTGAATCAATTAGTAGCGCAATGGTGTATTCTCTCGTTCGTCATTACCGACCCAAAAACGTTCTGGAGGTTGGCTCTTGGCATGGAGGCATAACGTGTATTCTTATGACAGCTCTTCAAAAGAACAACCAGCTGTTTCATTTTGTCTGCTCAGAGCTTGCCGATGACAACAGGGAAAAAACAAGAAGTAACGTGTTAAGAGCTTGTGGACAAGAGCCGATTATGGTTGGGGATATTACCGAGAGCTTGTCGCTGCTCCCTCCGTCGTTAGATTTTGTGTTTATTGATACTGACCATGATGAAGGGACGACTAATTGGATTATTGATCATATATGGCCGCGAATTACAAAAAACGGAATTTATGGCATGCACGACTGGGCAGTCTATGAAGAAGGTGAAAAGGCGATAGGAAAAGGAAATGGTGGAGTTGGTGGTTGGCCTGAGGCAACCTATTTAATCAATCTTCATAACGAGAAGAAGTTTCCTTTTCAAAAACTGTTTTGGACGTATAGAAATCCTGGATCTGAAGAAACGGGCTTTTGGATACATGTATGAAAAAAATGTGCGTATTTACGAATGTTTGTGATGATCCATATTTAGAGACATGGTTGTCATATTATTCAAAACATTTTACTGATATTTATGTACTTAATCATAACAATACAGACGATTCTATAGAAAAAGCGAAAGAAAAGTTTAATTTCACTGAAATAATTGATTCTCGTGGTGATATACGACGCGGCGTACTTGATACGGAAAGCGGAGAGTATTTTACAAAAGAACATCAACGGAAGCTTTTGAAGGAATATGAGTGGGTATTATACGCCCACGCTGATGAGATTATTGTTCCTGATCCACGAAATTTTACCGGTATTGAGGATTATGTAAATAAACTTTCTAAGGATTTTGTTTTTTGCAATGGGAAGACGGTACTTCAACTAGACGAGCCGGATTTAGATATGTCTCGTCCAATTCTTGAACAAAGAAAGTGGTGGTGGCCGGATACTGCATATAATAAGCCTCTTTTGTCCCGTGTTCCATTAAATTGGACGATGGGATATCACAGCATTGTAGAAATATACGAAGAATTTACAAAATATCTCTATGATCCAAACTTATATTTAATTCACCTACAACAAGCCAATCTCCCATTTTTTAAGAAAAGGAGTATGTGGCGATCACTTGACTGGTTCTCTCATGGTTCAGATCGTAAAGAAGAGATACCGGATTATATGCGGAGGGCATTTTGAATTATGTCAATAGCTCTGGTTTGGTATTGGGATAGGGCGAGTGAAATAATGCCGTATTGGCGGGATGGTCTTCGTGCGGCAGTGGATATTCTTTGTCAAAAATATTCTGTTTCATATTATCTTGATAAAAAGGTTCCTGAGCCGGGAAAACACGATGTAATTTTAGTATGGGGAGATGCACAATCTCCATTCTTAGCACAAAGACAACAGTATGCGAATGAAAAAATTGGTGTTTTTCTTTCCGCAATGCCTGTGTCATATGATCTTTTGAAAAGTGTGTCTGTTGTCTATTGTGAAAGCCAACCGATATATGAAGCAGTTCGGGCGCAAGGAATTCATGCACTTCTTGCTTTTGGAACTGATTCCAGTTTTTATAATCCTGATGATAGTGAAAAGGATATTGAATATTTCTATCCTGCAACATTTAGTCCGTGGAAAAAACAATCATCTATTGCACACTTAGGAAAAGATCTGTTGTGTATTGGTACTGTTCAGCCCGATGGAGAAGGAGAGTTGCAAGCATGTCGAGATGGTGGTGTTCAGGTTGAGATAGGATATTTCCCGGCAGAAAAAATAAGAAATTATTATCGGCGCGCAAAACGTGTTATCGTCCCCGCTATTCATGGATCAGAACGAACGGTTTTGGAGTCGATGAGCATGAACATCGTTCCTGATGTAATCGAGAAAGAGATAAACAATAAAGCATATTCATATATTCAGGAATATAAGCTGTCTGAGTATTTATTTCCCCGTGATTTTATTCTTCGTCGATATAGTGCAAAACAGTATGTAGAACAAATAGTAAAGGGAATTTTATGATTGATATCGTAATGCCTTGTTTTATACAGAACGAAGAAACGCTGGAATTAACCAAGAGCGCCATATCTTCACTGGGTGAGTGTAGGCTCATTGTTGTTGATAATAATTCTTCTATTGGTGGCGGATTATTACGAGGGGTGGCAGAAATATATATTCGTAATAATGAGAACCTTGGGTACGCAAAGGCGGTAAATCAAGGGTTAAAGTTATCGGGCGGTGAGTTTGTGGCAGTGGCCAATAACGATATTCGAGTAAGCCCAAATTGGCAAGAAGTGGCAATGCTCCAGATTGGTCTTTATAAAAACAGTGCAGAAGATATTTTGGGCACCCTTCATTTTCGCATGACAGATTATGATGTTCCGTTTGAATATGGAAAGGGTACGTGGACAACGAATAAGGAGCGCTGGTGTACTGGATCGTTTTTTGTCATGCGCAATAAGTGGTTATTCGATGAAAACTTTTTGAATAGTTACGACGATTGGGATTTACAATATCGAATACGAAAAAAAGGCTATCAGACGTGCTATACGGATATGGCTTGCTATCAGCACCATCATAGTTTTACCCAGAAACAGATAGGAGAGCGGGAAGAAAATAATCAAAGGAACAGAGAATACTTTAAGAAAAAGTGGGAAGCGTATGCAGAGGATTTATTTGCTCTGAAGTATCCGGATCAAATGCTTGTTCCGTATGGTGATGGATTTTGCCTATGATTACGAAATGTCGATCATGTCAGTCAGAAAATCTTACTCCGGTTCTTTCGTTGGGAGATCAATGTCTTTCTGATTTTGTCTCCGGGGATGAAAAGTCTGAAAAGTTTCCCCTGAACCTTGTTCTTTGCAAAAACTGTACCTTGGTACAGCTTCGGGAAACAACACCTCCGGGGAAGTTATACAACGATCATTATGGGTATAAGAGCGGAATAAACGATACGATGAAAAAAGAGCTTTCTTGTATTGTTTCTGAGGCGATAAAGCGGTTAGACTTAAATTCTGGGGACATTGTTTTGTCAATTGGAGAAAACGATGGAACCCTATTGAGTTATTGCCCAGATTATGTTATAAAAATAGGAGTAGAACCAATTTCTAAACTGGCTAAACAGTGTGAGAAACATGCAGATTTTGTAATAAATGACTTTTGGAGTTATGAATCGTACGAAAGAGAAGTTACCGAAGAAAAATTGTCAAACTTGCGGAAAAGAAATAATCCGTAAATATTATCATTCAAAAAATAATTGGTTTAAGGTTAAGTTTTGTTCCTCTGGGTGTTTTAAACATACAGAAGAAGCTATAAAAAGGATACAAAGTAATATCAATGTAATAAGTAATAGATACAAAAAGGGAGACAAGCCTCCACATACAGGAAAAACAAAAAAGGAATTTCCTAATCTTTCCAGAAGTGGAGTAAAAAAGGGGAATATACCTAGTAATTTTAAAGGCGGATGGATTGAAAATGGATATAGAATATTAAGTATTCCTGGAAAAAAAAGAATATTTGAACATAGGTTTATTATGGAACAATTTCTTAAAAGAAAACTTGCTTTCAACGAAATAGTTCACCATATAAACGGTAATAAATTAGATAATAGATTGGAAAATTTAATAATCCTTTCTAGAAAAGAACACCCTAAAATACATAACAGATGGAAACATTTATGAAGAAAGCCAAATTAATTTTTAGCATATCAATGTTCTATGATCTTTCAGATCCTAACAAATTCGTATCTGACATAGTTAGGGTCTTAGATAACGACGGTATTTGGGTCATCCAGCAAAACTACGTTGGGTCTATGCTTTCCCAGATGGCTTTTGACAATATTTGTCACGAACACTTGGAATACTACTCCCTTGCCTCTTTGGAAAAGCTATTAAACCGGCATGGACTCGAAGTGTTTGATGTGCAGATGAGTGACATAAACGGGGGGAGCTTCCGAACGTTTGTCCGCCACATGGATAACGTAAAAAAGCTTCGAATCATGGAACGTAAAATGAAGCTAGACAATCAGTGGACCTATCTCCTTTTTGCTATGAAGGTTAAGGGTGTGAAGCAAAAACTTTATACTTTTATTAAAGAGAGGGTAGATGAGGGAAAGAAGATTTATCTTTATGGTGCTTCCACTAGGGCAGGAACAATATTGCAATATTGTGGATTAGATAAGACGCTTATTACTGCTGCTGTGGAACGAAATCCTGAAAAGTGGGGAAAGAACATTGCCTCGGTGGGTATTCCTATTATCTCCGAAGAGCAAGCCAGAAAAGAAAAACCAAATTTTATGCTGATCGGACCGTGGTTCTTCAAAGATGAAATTGTGCGACGTGAGAAGGAATATCTTGATGCAGGAGGCCATTTAATTTTCCCACTCCCTAAGATGGAGGTACTATGAAAATATCCGTGATCACACCTTCGGTGAGACCCGAGGGACTTGATATGGTGAGAAGTTGCTTGAACAGACAGACATTCAAAGACTGGGAGTGGATAGTCGTGTCGCCATTTGAATACAAAGAAGCAATATGGGTGCCGGAACCACCAAAACCAGAAGGATATAACTACAACTTAAACAGGGCATGGAATACATCATTCAAGAAAGCCAGGGGAGAATTATTTGTTTCTATTGTTGATATGATGTGGTTTGATCCGGAAACGCTTGAAAACCTTTGGTATCACTATCATTTTGACAAAATGCAGTGTATCGGAGGAGTAGGACATCATTATGAGTATGAATGGGGAGGAAGGCCCGAGAGCTTAGTGTGGACTGATCCAAGGGTTCGGGGTCAGGAACAGTTTTATCAGATATCTCCTATTGATTTTGAATTGTGTCTTGCTTCTATTCCGCTTCAAGCTATTCATGCTGTTGGGGGCATGGATGAGGTGTTTGATCAATACGCCGCAATGAGCGAAAAGGAATTGTGTGCACGTATAGAAAAACTGGGATATACATTTTGGATAGATCAAACGCTTGAATATCGCGCGATACATCATCCGCGTCTTACAAAAGATTGGGACGATCGATACTTTGCTGGCGTTCCCTACTTTCAGCAATGTTTATCTGATATTCAAAGCGGGAAACGAAGAAAACTTGACTTTTTATCTCAAAAAGACTATATAAAAGAAAACGGTGTATCTGAGAAAGAACCCGCCAGCGAATAACAAGCGTGGCGGGTATTTTTATGGCTCTTAATCAAGACCTTGTGGGTGATTCCTGGAGATATGATCCCCAATATCATAAAATGGCAGATTTTTTGGGGATCAATAAGTATGATCGAGATGATGGAGAAGTAGCCCAAAAAATATCACTTCTTTGGGATTGGTCAATCATGTCTAGTAAGGGGAGTACGCCAGAGGATTATTTGCTGTACTTGTATGATTTACGGGGAAAGTTGGGTATTCCAAGTCAAGGAAAAACACTGCTTCATGATCTCCATCAGTATGCCCGATTAGATTTAGATCGACGACGGATAGAAAATGATCGAAAAGAACAAGCAGAAAAAGAAAATAAAAAAGAGGAAAAAATGGAAGTAAAAGAAGAAAAATCTACAGAGGTGAAAGATGAGCACACTACATAGTGGTAACATGATTCCGGAAATAACGTATGAAGAGCATGATGGAACTCTAAATGCTAAAAAAGTATCTCTTCTTTCTTCTGCGACGATCTATGCGGTTGTTAATACCAGCGCACCAGGTATAACAAATTCTATTGTTACCGTAGCAGGAATGGCGGGAAACGTAACATTAGACGCCGGATCTTTAACAGGAATTAGAGGAAACCTTACTCTATCTGATTCTGAAGGATTTATTGGGCTTGTTTCTGTTTCTGGTTTTGCCAATCCCCTTCCGGTAACTTCTTCTGGAAATGTTACTCTAGATGCTGGATCATTAACTGGTATACGGGGAAACGTCACCCTTGATGTGGGGTCACTTGTTGGA
>ERZ1292632.2596-Hain-H43-01um-R2-2596-length-14841-cov-4_pt2 | contig 11173 bp, 23 predicted proteins | sample MGYA00564407_ERZ1292632 | MGnify/ENA primary metagenome ERZ1292632 (study PRJEB36523, sample SAMEA6512637) | groundwater metagenome | collected 2019-01-08 | study: AquaDiva: Metagenomics assemblies of 32 groundwater samples
TGCAGAACGGCATGTGCTAGGGACCGAATATCACCCCCCTCGGATGCACCTGCCATCACCTGATCAGCCGCCGCTCGTATTAGAGTCTCAGCGTCCATCATGGTCAGCTCCGGGGCAACAAAAAGGCGCCTTTCCCATTCGGAAAAGACGCCTGACTGACTCTCTGCCACTATTGGATAGTATAATTATAAACCCCGCTTGACAGAATGTCAATACGACAAGCAACCGAGTAGAGGCTAACTCCCCACATAATCGAAAATCATCTCAACCAACCGCGGCCAGGCTTCGGCCAGGAGGCGTTGCAGAGTCCGCTCGCTGATACCCATTAGTCGAGCAGCATCTAGGGGTGAGAGGTTATCAGCATAGCGCAACAACAGTCCTCGCTGCTGCTCAGGATCAGGTAGGCGAGAGAGGGCGCATAGCACCTCCGCACGAGAGACGATCTGATCCCGTAGTGAAGGTGCGCCATCCTCGGCAGTCTCTCGGCTAGTTAGCCGGACTGGGCAATCCGAGAGCCCGCGTAGCACCGCCTTGATCGCCCGCACCTGGTCGGCAAAGGTGATCGGGCGAGTGCTCCGCATCTGGAGCCAGGCTTGCTCCTGGAGGCTACCGATCGGACCTCGGCGGTCTGCCCATTCGACAGCCATGTACCATCCTCCTATTGCAAGTCTTCCTGAGTGGCCGCCACGGCGGACGGCGTGCTCGCTGGCGATGCTCATGCTTGGCCTGTTGTACCCGATAGTAATCAGCAGCCACCGCGAGTCTTGGATCGGCGGCAAAGCGCCGAATCGCCTCCCGAATAGCTGGCGAGATCACTGCGTACAAGGCCAGCTCCAGATCGTCAATGGTCCGCGGTCGTAGATCAAAACTATTGGCCTCGCCCTGCTGCTCTTCAGTCACCATACCTCCTTGCCCCTTAGCAGCCTCAGCAGACCGCCGATCTGTCGCTGCTCAGAGCTACTCTCATACTGCCGCAGTACCACACTGAGATATGGGATAGCCCAGGACTCTATTTCCCGATCTTCCCCATGCACCTGTTGCTGTTCAGTCACCCAGTGGGGCAAGCCAGCTAAGAGATCACACAGGATTGACGAGAAATTGTCTCGGAGAGTACTCGACCAATGATCAGGACAGCTCAGGAACTCATACAGTGCTATGAGGCAAGCTGCCCCATCCGAACTGCAGGTAAAGCTCACAGTTACATCTCTCTCTGCCATCACTCCTCCAATCGGCTCGTGTCCTGCAGGCTACGCATGCCCTGCACATCGTCGAGTACCCGCTGGCGAAGCAGGTCCGAGACCCGCCGAAATGCCAGCGTTGCAGTCCCCAACGTCTGCTCATCCCCATCGAGGTCAGCCGTCAATCCCACCTCCGCCTGGTAATTGCCAAAGGCGCGGTCCGATAGTATCCTCGTTTGCCTAGCTGTGATTTGTCTGATTCGCATGATTGCCTCTCCTTTTCGTTACTCGCCTACTGCCGGGCGCTCGGCCCGCTCGTACCAGGCTTGCAGTGCTGGACTCACCATCCTTGGTACCTGGTGAAGCCGGAAGCTCGTCAAGGCCGAGCGCGGCACCCGAAAGCCACCAGATCGGCCCGCCTCCCAGGTCCGCTCACTACGCAGCCAGCCCCGCCGAATGTGGCGCCGGACCGTCTCCGGGTTGACGCCCAGGGCAGCCGCGGCCTCATCAGTCGTGAGCCAGGGATCCTTCGCCCAGACACCATCGGCCAGCTTCCGCCACCAGGAGCCCCGCTCGATTCGGGTCCGGTCGTAGTGCCAGGGGTAGCATCCGATAAACTCCTGGATCGCCTCGTCGGCGATGGCCCACATGATATTGCCGTCCCCACAGCGGACGCTCGACCGCCGCCCACGGAGGCAGCCGGCCCGAATCCACTTGATTACCAGGTGGCTATCCACCCCAAAGAGATCCGCCACATTCCGAGCCGTCCAGAACGCCATCTTGCGGCAGACCTTAACCGCCCGGACAGTACGGACCTTGCAGGCATCAATACTGCGCCGGAGGTGTCGAGCGACCACGGCATCGGACATGGTACCCCAGTGGTCGCTAAGCCAGTCGTCTTCCTCCGGTGTCCAGGGGCGGCTGTAGTAGCGTTGCTGGCGGTCGAGGAGTCCCCGCTGGATCAGGATTTCGACCCGCTGCTGGACAGTCTGGTAGCGGCGGCCCAGGTGCCAGGCCATCTCGACCAGCGTGGTGGTCGAGTAATGAGCCAGGATATAAGCGTCTTCGGCTTGGCTAAACAGGCGTCGTGCGGTCATCTCATCTCTCACGCTCAGGATGGGGGCCGGGAGTGCCGGCCCCCTGCAGACCCAAGACTGGAACCCTCGCTAAGGAGCCTCCTTTCTTGCGGCAGTTGCCGCGATTTTAATTGTGCCGCCCGTGGCTGCCCAGTCCTACCCGCCGGGCGGCGGGGGCGGGAAGCGGTGCTGTTGGGGCAACACCGCAGAGCCGCTTTTTGTTGGGGGCTCCTTTCTTGTGCGTTTATTTCGGTGAACCGCGCTCGGCCGGGCCAGCCGGGGCGGTCAGTCCGTCAAGGGCTCAGCTATCCTCATCCTCCCCAATCACCAGATCCGGCCGCTTGACCACGCTCACGATCCGTGGCCGCTTCCGCTCAGTGTCGAGGAGGCACAGCAGATATGCCACATCCTCAATAGCACGATCAACCGGCAAAAGCTGAAGCGCGCCACCAAGCGTACCGGCTATCAGCGCCCGATTCTTCAGAGAGCGCAAGCCAACCTTGTTCTTTTCCCGAATCTCCTGCTCTTGCTCATCCATGCTTGCCCTCCCGTAGCACCACCAGGATTGCTAGATACTCCTGTACTCTAGACGCCGACCAATTGCGCCTGCCTCGCTCTAAGTCACCCAGGTACTGCGAGCTAATCCTCATCCGTTTGGCCATTTCTTTCTGGTTGCAACCTATAGCGGTCCGACTCTGCCAAAGTCGCTTGCCAACGGTTTCCTCTGCCAGAAAAGGCTTCAGGGCTCCGCAATGCTTGCAGAGTAGGTCCATAGGCGGTTCTTGCTCATCCATGCTTTGCCTCCTGTAGTGCCCGCAGAACTCTCACCGATTCCGCAAGTGCAACATCCGTCCGTTCGCACTCGGCCCACGTCCGTTCGCACTCGGCCCACTCTGCAGCATCCTCCCCGGTGTGCTTGATCGCATCCCACTGCTCACCGGCAGCCGCCCATTCCTCGGCTGCCACCAACACCGTCTGTTCTGCCTGCCATCGGTCCAGGGCTTGCTCGGGTGTCCGGGCGAGAGCGGCATCATCTCTGGCTATCATGGCATTAGCCACACAACACCGACTGAGATGCTGTCCCCTAGGCGCATGGCAGTATGGGCAACAGCCGTTGTCACACCACTGCAAGTCATTGACAAGCACCCTCAGCTCCCGTATCCTCTCGGCCGCCTCATCAGCCAGCGTCTCCGGCACATGGTCGCCGACACAGACCGTAGTGACGACCTCACCTTCCGGCACCGGGTCCAGCGGGTAGTGCAGCGCCTTGCCGAGGCTCTGCGTGACCTCACTGGCGCTCTTAATGGCCCCCATGCGCAGGTCCTTCACCCACCACTTATGAGCATCGGCGATGTTGGCGGTGGCCAACCTCTCGGCCTCTGTCCGCGCTATTCGCTGCGAAGCTTCATCGAGCTGTCCGGCCAGCTCACGTACTCGCTGCTCGGCCGCAAGTCGGAGGGCAATTTCAGCCTGCCACCCCTTATAGTTTTCCCCTGACCGCTGCTCGGCTGCCGCCAGATGACCACGGAGATCAGCTATCTCCCGATTCCGTGTCTCTATGACCTCTAGTGCGATCTGGTAGTTAATCCCGCTCATGGCCCTGCCCTCCCACTTCTTAATGGCTGCTATCAAGGCATCAGTCACCCTATCAAGCCTGTCCCTTGCCTCTGCCTCGCAGGTATCAGCATATGCCTGCCTGGCCTTGGCCCACTCGCTTGCTGCCTCCAGCACTGCCACCTCCAGGTCAGCCCTACGTGACCGGCCACACACCAGGCAGGTATCACGCTCGCTTTTGTCCTCAGTTGGATCCCCGTAGGTCTCCCGTGTCTCGCTCATCGTTGCTCTCCTCCTTGCTCTCTTGTTCATCCCGATATTCCTGCCATGCCTGTTCTGCCTCCTCGCGGGTCGGATAGCTATAGCGGCTTTCCCCCCGCCAGCGCCAGCACCAGGCGCCAAACATGCGGAAGAAGACCGGCTCGTCAGTCATGACACCTCCAGCGGCATCTGCAACGCCTGCACCATTTCAGGAGACCGTCACCACCCAGTGCTGAAGAACAAACGGGCTGTCCGTAGAGTTGCTCACGTTCCCAGGCACGTCCCGCAGGATATAGGGACGATGCTCAGCCTCCAGTCGCTGCAGGTAGGCCAGGACCTGCTTGAAGTCGTAGAATGTGCGAGGCTGCTTGTACTCCGACGACTCAGGCTTCATCAGTCTCTCCCTCCTTCGCCTCTTCCAACCACTCCGCCTGACACGACCGACACCGATCCGCAAGTGGCGGCTCGTCGTGCCTATGCGCCTAGCCCGCGAACATCATTTTGCCACTGCATCATCCTGCCTCCCTCTTCTTCTCCCTTGCCCGCTCGATTAGCATCCGTCCCTCAGCCCGCACTCCGTCCACCCAGGCCCGGCACTCGCTCAGCACCAGCCCAAGGAGCTGCCAGCTCACCTCCGGGTAGATCGCCATGTCAGGGTCGGCCTCCAGGAGGGCATGGATCGCCCGCCGGTTGCATTCCGCCTGCAGGCGCTCGACCTCGGCGCACAGGCGAATGATCTGCTCATGATAGCGGTAGTCCCAGGAAGTTGGACACTCGCCAATCAGGCTGATACAGTCCTCTGCCTCCTTGCGCATTGCCGCCAGTTCGGCGGCCGTCAGCGGCTCGGCCATCTCACCACCCACCTCCTCCAGATTGCCGATTGCCCGCATCTCACCTCCATATAGCGATGCCGCAGATTGACGATTACCCAAGCCCGATAGTCCCCCCATCCGAAATCTAGCACAATCCCCGTCAGCCCTAGTTCCAACACTACATAACTGACCCACACCGTCGCTACGATGTGTACACACCAGCGCCAGGCCAGTACCCGCAGGCTCAGGATAGCGCGGGTTTCGGTGTCGTCCATCTCCCCTCCCTTGCCCACCACCGAGGCAGGCACTACTTCGCTCTGACTACCCGCAGGATCAGGTGCGGGTAGCGATACCGGAACAGCTTACCCTTGAGAACCCAGGCCTGGGTACGAAATCCCTTCACTTCGATGACCACCTGCCGGCCGAGATCATCGATATAGGCGAAGTCGGCCTCGTACACGGTTGCCCTCTCCCTCCGCCCCTCGCCGTCCGTGAAGGCGGGCAGAATCTCGAAGCGGGGGTGCACCACCAAGCCCGTGATCTCCCCCGCCTTCTCCAGTGCCCGTAGCTCGCCGTAGTGGCGGGCCTCGGACTGGCTGTCGAACTGGATTCCGTCCACGGTGACCCGGCGGGCGTTGTACTTGCCCTGGCGGCCGGGGCTTGTGATCACGATCCGGCTGACGGTCACTCTATGTCCTCCTTCCGGTAGCGGGGCGACTCACCCTGGCGAGCCACAGTGTCTGCGATGGTCGAATCCACCTTCTCCCGGCCAGCCTTATCCAGAGCCTGCCTTGCTAGTGCTACCGCCTCACCCCTGGTGAGCTGACCCATGCTAATCAGCATACCAGTGTGGCCCTCCACAATTTCCCAGTCACCACCCGGCCTCTTCCAGATGCAGCAATCTAGATATTCCCAGCCCGGGATCTTGACTGGCCGGACACGCGCGATCTCCTGCCACCGAACGCTGCCAGGGCCGTCATAGTAGGAGCCGTACCACATCTCAGCTATGAGGCACCTCCAGGTACTCTAGTGCTCTCTCCAGCCTCTCTATCCGCTCCTCTTGCTCCGCGATGGTTTGGCGGGCAGTGTCGAGAAGAGAGAACAGGTATTCCACCTCCCGATCCTCCATGCAGAAGTACCGGGCCAATGGGAACCGCTCGTGATTCTGTAGGGCCAGCCGCTCCCGAATCTCCTGCTCACGGCTAGCTTGCATGGTATACCACCTCCCGTATGATGATGTTGCTCTCCAACCGGCACCAAGGCAGATTGCCTCCGCTGTCGGTATCCCAGGGCCGGTGGCACTCCGCCCGGTAGGGGCTGTCCGAGCGATTCCAGGTGCAACACCAGCAGGGGCTAATCAGCAGCATTGTCATAGTCGGCCTCCCTGCCTGCCCTCCCGAAGACATCCCGCAGCCCCGCCCACCGTGGCTCCCGGCAGAGCTGGATCGCCAGCCAGCGCAGCCGGGTACGTCGGGGACTCAGTAGACGGATCGGCTTACGCTGCTGTGCCTTCAGCGCCTTGTGGAGCTTCATCGCCCTACCTCCTGCAGCCTCCCCAACGTAGCACTCTCCGGCATTGCCTCGTCGAGCGACATCTGAAACGGCTTGATCTCGATGTTCACCATCTGCCCGACGAAGAAGTTGAGTCCGTCCAGATCATGAGTAACCGACACCTCGATCTGAATCACCTCGACCGGATCGTCCCGGCCACCCTCGGCAAGCGCTTTGCCCTGCTTGGTTGCCATTCCTCGCAGGATACCACTCAGTTTGAATTGCATGGTCACACCTCTCCTTGCTTGCTATAATTCGCTGCCAACCATAACGCCATCATGCCTACTTGCCTCCTGTTAGTAATCCTATCCACGCATGGAGATTCCCACCAGCCTTTACTATGAAGTCTGTAATATCTTTGCCAATACCGATATTCAACGGCAGTCGGATATGCCGAGTAGCCAAATAGCTATCCCAGTGATGCCGTCCCTTCTCACCAGCTTCGTCCAAGTCATAGCAAACTAGGATGCGGCGATATCCTATCAGGTACAATGCCCAGGGGGTAGGATTCCCTCCAGCACTTCCCATCGTTGCCACATCTACCAAATCCCCTACTTCCTGCCAGGCGAGCATAGCGTCAAACTCGCCCTCGCACACCAGCAGCGTTGATTTGCCGGTCAGTCGCCCCAGTAGCGCGGGAGAGGTCGTCTCTCCGTTGTGTTTGACCTGAGTGTATTTGTCAGCCCAGGTCGTCGCCCTCTCCCGTCGAACCTTCAGATACCAGAGGTGCCCATCCACTGCCAAACCAGGAATAGTCCAGCCTTGCTCAACCCACAGGTGTTGAATGTGTCGGGGCTGACAGTTCCATCCAACCATCCAGGCTACAATGGTCTCATCCGTCAGGCCACGTTCGTGCAGCCCATCAAGGCCAACCTTGTTGATTGGGTTGAATATTTCTACAGCACACTCTACTGCAGCCGCCAATCCTGTCTGCTGCCAAGTTGGCGGAGCCTTCGGAGTCGGGACTGTTCGTGGTGCTGGCATTGGGTTCCAACCGGCAAGAGGAAACGACTTGCCTAGAATCATGTCGAGTGCCTCCATCGTGTTGACGTTGTACAGTCGCTTTACCAGGTCAATGGTGTCTCCTCCCTTTGGTTGACAGCCCCGGCATATCCACCAATCCTGATCCGGCTGTATGTGAAAACGGTCTTGCCCTCCGCAGATCGGACAGGGGCCAGCCCACTCGCCACCGTTGGTACTGGCTACCTGCCGCAGTGTCGTGACTCGCCCTGCCCAAGCCATCAGGTCAGCCTCTCTGTGGGCTTGTTCGATTCGGGCTTTTAGACCGTCAGAGATCATCGACTCTTGCTCTCTACCTGTGTCACCTGTGTCAAACCTGTATCTGACACAGGTGACACAGGGTATAAAGGACTGTGGGAACCTGTGTCACCTGTGTCACCCCTTAGAAGGGTGACACATGACACAGGTTACACAGGCTACCGTCAAGTCCACATTGCCAAATCGATAGGAGCCATGTTAGATACCAAGTCGTAAGTAGCGGAGGTTCCAGGTCCACCACTATCACAGCGTCTGACAATGTTCTGTCGAGTCAGGCGATAGGTTGCAGTCCGGGCAGCCGCAGATGAACAACTACTGGCATGATTCTGAATATCGGTCAGAAGGGACGCACCATGCTGTGTCAAATAGTCAATGACATACTGCTGCGCGTTGGAATAGCGTGCCGATTGGCTACCTGATACTGTAGGTGCCATTCGGAATGTTGCCAGTGCTGGATCGTTGGCATTCGTCCAAGTGCCAACCGCGTCGAAGCTGGTAGGCTCGCCGTCACGGTTCTTGGCAACCGAAAGGTGGATGGTTGTACCTCCTGCTATCTTCTCACATAGCAGCAACAGGTCTACCGCTCCGGCAATAGCGGAAGACCCCCGATAGGTATTGCCCACTTTCGTACTGTGATGGATCAGGAGGATGGCACAGGCTCTCGTTTCGGCAATCATGCGTAGGAACTGCAGAACCGGTTGTACACTCTCGACCTTGTTCTCATCTCCACCGCCAATGATGTCTACCAGGGCGTCAATAACTATCAGTCGAGGCGTCTCTTTGTCCACCGCCTCCAGTAGTGCCTTCTGGTCAGCCTCATTGGCCAGGTTGAATCCGGCCAGGGTGATATAGGAAAGAGGGATAGTGGCTGGCGCATTCAAGCCTCGCATGATAGCTCCCAGGCGTCGGTTCATGCGGCGATGTCCCGACTCTTCATCGACAATCAGAACGGCACCGGGTTGCACCTCATGATTGAGCCAATCCATATCCGTAGATAGGCAAACTGCCAGGTGTAGACAGCTCCAAGTTTTCATGCTGCCCGGTGCTCCGAAGAACACACCCACACTGCCGACTGCCAATAGCTCCTCGATTACCCAGTCAATTGCCTCTGGGGTTTGCAGTGCCTCTGCGGCGTAGTGGATGACGTATCGAGTTCGGGTTGGCGCTGGTGTTGGTTGATTCGGGTTGGCGTTTCCGATAGCAAGGCTGATGGCTGCCGGTAGGTTTCTGCTTCGCACCTCCTGCTGTAGCACAGACAGACGATCTACAGGATCGGTCGCATCCAGCAATTGAGCAATCGTCGCGTAGGGCTCCGTCAGCGTGTCTAGAGCAAGCCCATTCAGAGAGCAGCCTGGAGTTAGCAAGACCTGAATCGCCCACGCCTCGAGGTCTCCGATAGTTGGCTGGGCAGTAACTCCGCTAGTTGGCCTTGGTGTCGCGGTGCTGGTGGTCATCGTTCAAATCTGGCCTGGCGGGCAGCAATGTAGGCGCCTTCCATTCTGGCACTGTTGGCACTTGCTGGAGCCTTACAGAATGGGCAAGGTTCCTCCCAGTAGTTGCTGAAATCAACACGGATATGTCCCAACGCGCAGCGGACAAATCCCATGTAGTTGTCCCAGCTATCCCATGTGAACTGATAGCCACCTAGAGAAGACTCTCTATCTCCAGGCAGCCCTACAAAGAGAATAACCGGCTTGGCAGTTCCACTTGCGAGGATGCTACATCGTTCATGCTCTAGATCTGTGGGTTCTGCCCCTTTAATCTCTACCCATAAGCCCGGCTCAGGGTAAGAACGCAAATACACAGTTGGCAGCCAGAAGTCCGGCAAGTACCACCCGGCTTCCCCCAGGCTATATCCCTCTTTCTCGTACTCGAAGCGAATGCCTAGACTGTCGAAGAAAACCATCCACCTAGCTTCTAGCCTGCTGCGTGTTCGGTATCCCCGATAGACCGTCTCAATTGGCTTGATCTCGCTCATATGTCAACATTCTCTCCTGACTATCGCTATCCCGTCCGCTTCCAGGCGATAAAGAAGCCGGCAGGTATATGCTGCCGGCCTGCAGGTCAGATTGCCACCTCCGCGTTATCCTCATCCCGGAGATGGCTGAGCACCTCGGCGGCTAGCTCGGGATAGGCACGGAGGGCACCTCGCACAAGGCGGGGATAAGTCATCCCGCCATAAGTGCCCGTGCGGATACGGGTCCATGTAGAGCGAGCTACCCCCAGGCGACGAGCCATCGCTCGATCCGAGATGTTCTCCCGTTGCTGGCGCTCGATCAGTCTTGACAAGAGTCCCATCGTCCAGTCCCTCCCCTGTGTGCACATTTTAACGTCGCAGGGGGCTATTGTCAACAAGCGAGCAGGTCAAATAGTGTGCAGGTTTGCGCCATATGTAAGGAATGCTATGCTGATGTCAGCAGCAGCCGTTCGACTCGTTCTGCCAACTCGTCGGCGTGCTCAGCCACCACGTAGCGGCCGCCGGACGCTTTCGCCAGGCGCTGCAGGAACTCGGCGCCCGATCGCTCATCCTCCGGTCCCACGTAGACCACACTGATCGGGCTCTTGAAGGTGCGGGCGATGTCCATAGCGTCGCTCTCGGAGTCAGGCTGGCCATCCGATACCACCACGAACTTGACGCAGCCATCAGCCACCTGGACGAAGCGGAGCGCCTTAGCCAGATCCGTCGTGCCCCCCTCGAAGAGAGGCACCCCGCCGGGCACGAACTGCACACTGCTGGAGAAGGCCACCACGCCGATCTTGCCAGGCATGCTGGCTTGCAGGTGGGCTAGCTCCTCGCAGGCGACCGTATATCGCTCTCGACCGCCGCGGGCGTCGGCTTGAGCCATCGAACCGGACACATCAATCAGGATCAGCACATCGGCTGAGAGAAAGGACTCCGCGATGCTGGCGCCGTTGCGCTGAGCTACTGCGCCGAGCGAGCCGGGAACGAGGGATTTACTCATTGCCATCTCACCTCAAACTCTGTGTTGCCTTTTGGCCAGGAGACAACCATTGTCTGCCCGGCGGGGTTCACGACATCTTCCCACATCTGGATCTGACTCACTACCAACCGCCCCAGGGACTCCTGCCCCGTGCAGAGCACGTACCCACAGCGGAGAGGAGCGCGGTAGGTCCCGCGATCGTAGTTATCTAGCTGACTGCCAGTCTTCAGGCTAGCCTGCAAGGCTAGCCCGGCATCGTACTTGCGCCGCAGCACCTCGGTGCTGAGCACCTGATAGGCATGCTGGATCGCCTTGAACACCTCGGCCGCGTCGGGCTCACCGCAGGTGTCGGGATGCCACTGTTTTGCTAGGCGCCGGTAGGCCGAGCGTACCTCGTCGGTCTTAGCAGACGGTTTGACTGCCAGCATGGCATAGAGGGTTGGCTTCTCATCCGGCCGTTGGGGGATCGCCTGGAACCATTCCCGGAGCACCGATTCCGGGAAGATCGCGTTCCAGCCGCC
>ERZ1292632.3855-Hain-H43-01um-R2-3855-length-11159-cov-4_pt1 | contig 11159 bp, 11 predicted proteins | sample MGYA00564407_ERZ1292632 | MGnify/ENA primary metagenome ERZ1292632 (study PRJEB36523, sample SAMEA6512637) | groundwater metagenome | collected 2019-01-08 | study: AquaDiva: Metagenomics assemblies of 32 groundwater samples
CAAGTGGTCCGGCGGCGGGCGTGAAATATGCTGCGAGAGGCCATGCAGGATCGGCATCAGTTGCCGGATGTAATGGTGCGTCGTGTCGTGCTTCCTGTCCGACAGGCAGGCTTTCGTCTCCAGATGCCCCAAGGATCTGCCGATCGCGATCAGCGCGGACTCGGGCGATGGCGTCATCGATGAGCCATGTGATGGATGCGTCATGGCTGGAGCCCTTCATAGTCTGATCCTCCGATCAGGTGGTCGGCTTCGATTCTGCTTCGGTCGGCTTTGGATCAACCTCGCACGGCGGCTTGTACACGATCGACTTCTTGGCCTTGATGCTGTCCACGTAGGAGTTCTGCGCTGCGATTTGGCGCTGCTGCCAGCATGACGACTTGGTGGAGTTCTCCACCCGGGGCAGCTTGTCCAGCAGCTCAGTCGTTTCGGGTAGTTGGGTCGCGGCGCCCGCGCACCCGCCCATCAAGGGCGCCAGTAGCAGCGTCGCCGCCCAGTTTCGTTGCATCGGTGTTCGCCTTCTTGATCGTGGTGACGGCCTTGTCGGCGCCACGCTGCTCAACTCGTGTGTCGTGAACAAATAGCCAGCCGAGGAACGTTGCGAGCAGGACGGCGCCGCCCGCCAAGCCACGCCCGATGGGTGTCAGCAACAGGTTCATGCTGGCCTCCAGAACCGCGAAATTCGCCCGTAGGCGGCCGGACCGAACCAGATGCCCAGAACTACCGCCGCGACCAAACTGGCCGCCAGCGGGCTTCCAATGGCCGCCTTGGCAAATCCTGCAACCTTCTCCCCCGCCGTCTGCCAGGCGCTCACGCTGGCAATGCTGTCTAGCCAGCTCTGGGGGACGTTGGGGATGGCTGCAATGGTGGTTGCCGCGGTGCTGGCCACCGCAACCGCCTTGGTGGTGGATGGCTTATCCGGTGCGGTATCAGGCTTTCCCTTGCCACCCCAAACGCTCCAGGCTTTGGCAAACCACGCCTGGCGCTCCGCCATGCCCACCGGCTTCACGTTGGAGGTGGCAGATCCCGTGTTAATGGCCTTTGATACCTTGGTGATATCGTTCTCGTCGGCCCACTTGTTGCAGCCGCTTTGGACCCACTCGGCACAGGCAAAACGCAGGGTGGCGGAGATGTCGTCCAGGATGTCAGGGCGAAGGGGGATGTCGCAGGCCTTGCAGTAGCGCTCCACGGCGTCCTTGCCGGTGGTCTGGAGAAAACCGCCGCCCCGGTATGCATAGCCGTCCCCAAGCGCCGTATTCCCCATGCGGCCCATGTAGACGGCATCGCCAAGGGCGACGGGGTTCCTGATGAGGTGAGCCAGCTCGGAATCCGACTTGTTGCGGAAGCGGGAGGGCCAGACGGTGCGGAGCCTGGCCGCCGTCGTGTAGGTCAGGCTTTCCCGAACGATCGTGAAGCCCCCGGTCTCGGCCCCGCACTGGCCCATGAAGTGAGCCAGGCGGAGTTCAGTGTCGAGGATGCCTGCTGCCCGCAGATGGTCATATCCACCAAGCAGGGCGGCCACGTACTCGCTCTTGGCCTTGGGGGCAAAGCGCTTAAGATCGGCCTCAGTCAGCATTGTTTTTCGCCCTGCAATTGCTCGAAGGTCGGCATAGAGGTGATCCTGGTTCAGTGGGGCGCGACAATCTCAGAAGGCGCCGAACCGTTGAGATGGACAGAAGCGGCCTCCGTCTTCTCTTCCGGCGGGTTCTCCAGCACGTCCATCACAGGACCAACCAGAGCCAGCCCCAGCCGGATCGCCGACAGCCCCAGCCGCTCAACCAGCATGTCCTTCTGCTCTTCCTTGAGGTTGACCCAGCCGTCGCCCTTGAGGGCTGCGGAGATGCGGGCGGAGATGGCTTCTCGCTTCATGATGGCCTTGACCCACTTGTCGGCGGATTCCTTCAAGAGCTTTTCGTCACCCTCCACAGCGTTATCGAGGGCGTTTAGGGCGATGTCGCCGTAGCGAAGGTTTTTGAACTGGTCATCGTCGAAGTGTGGAGCGCCCGTGACTGGGTGGATCTTCGGCTTCTCGCCCGGCTTCGGCTCCCTGAAGGGCTCGCCAGCACGATTTTCCAGAACGGCGCCTGCGTTAAACAGCATTACATGTGTCTCCATGTGTGGTTGCGCGACAAACGCTCGCGACGTAGATTCCATGCCTCTGTGGGCAGAACGAACGGGCAATTGAGTCATGCAGACAGCCATCTCGACCGAACAGCATGTCATGCTTGATCGGATTGCTAGGGAGCCCGGTGGTCACTACTGGTCACGAGATCCGCACCTTCTGGCGCTATGTAACGCGGGCCTCGTGTCTCACAGCAGGGGCCACGCCGGGTTGCCTGTCTATGAGGCAACGGAGACTGGCAAGGCAGCCCTAACGAAGGGCTTCGGTCCGCGCTAGAACGCGGCCCACATAGGCGTCATCGGCCTTGTACTTCGCCATGCCGCGACCTTCTACGCTGTAGAGGGTGACGAAGCCGGCGCCTTCCGACGCGGCTAGAACGCCATCCATCGGCACGTACCGCCGATAGTGATCTGGCGTCACCTTCTGCCGCACGGCGTCGGCTGGTGTGCGGAACTCCAGCGCGATCCACCCCGGCCGGTTCTTCATCAAGGCGCGCGCGAGAGAGAAGAACGCGTCTTGGTGCTGTTCGTCGATCGCATGCAGGAAGAACCGCGAGTACAGCAGCACGCTCCGCTGTGTTTCTCCTACGTGCTCCCGGATGCGCTTGGCGAGATCAGGTGCGGCCACGTCCGACCGCATGAACACCGCATGATCCAGCTTTTCGGATGCGGCTTTGGCTTCGCAAACGGCCATTGCCTTTTCGCTGGCATCGATTCCAAGCGTGGGGATGTTGCGGCGGGCAAAGTACAGACTGTCTCTACCGTTGCCGCAACCAACGTCGATGATGATGTCCGCGGGGCATTCACCGAGCGCAAACACTGCGAACTGCGAGGGCAGGGCCGGGACATTTCCCGAGTGGTAATAGTCTTCCCAATGACGCCCGCCTGATACCTCTGCCATGCCACCTCGGACAGCGTTGCTCCGCCGTCACAAATCTTTCATACTTCACGCAATGGTCAAGGAAAAAGCTGTATGCGCCCAACCACAAATCGCAGTCTCCGCGAGATCGCCAACGCCACCGCGCCGCCGCTTGGCACCATCATCGGCCGCTTCGTCGACGAGTACCAAAAGGGCGACTACGAGGCCGGCTTTCGCATCCTGTTGACGGGCTGGGACTACCGGATGCCTGAGCCGCTGTACCAGGAAATCGCTTCAATCGTGAACACCTCGCTGGCTCCCAAGGAGCTGGAGCTGACAGGGCACGGCATCCTGCGCTCGTTTCGGTTCTGGTCCCCCGCAGAGAAGTCGGCCTATTTAACGGCCGCCACCGAAGTGATTTCCGCCATCAAGACGACAACAACCGAGCACGTCTGCGTCGCTTATGGGACGGCACTCGCCATTGCCCGGTCGAACGACCTCATTCCTCACGACGACGATATTGACTTGCTGGCCGCCTTCCCTGCAGAGACGCATCCTCGGTTCTCGTCAGGGTCCATCGAACTGAGCGAGAAGCTGAAAGCCAACGGCTTCGGCGCATGGATGGAGGACGACCAGCATACGCACCTAGTCCACGCGTCCCGCGGCGACTTCAAGATCGATGTCTTCATCGGTATCATCGAGGATGGCTACGTTTCATCCTACCCGGGGCCACGCCGCAAGGTGCTGGCGTCTGACGTTTTCCCAACCCAGGATCGCGAGCTATTCTCCATCCCCATCGCAGCACCTCGCAATATCGAGGTGTACCTTGAGGGTATCTATGGACCTTCGTGGCGGGTTCCGATGCCGCTGTTCTCTCACGACTGGAGCAAGGTTCCCTATAGCGACTTGTTCGAGAAGCGGTGCCCAGCCAACATCGAAAGTCAGTTGCTTGCGGAAATTCGTGAGGATGACGGAAGGGTGTTAGTTGTGGCGCAGGCGCTATATCAAGAACTCCATCCTCGGTTTGATAGCTTCAACGCTCGCGACTCCGTGCTGCTCGCGCGCAAGGTGCTAGATTCCATGGAACGCCACAAATAGGTTCACCACCCGCTGGCAATCGTTCGCCAGCCGGCATCCGCGTAGATTTTGGCGGTGTTGTCGAAGGTATTGATTGCCAATAGGCCCTCGTGAACCTGCGCCGGATCACCCGTATCAGTCTTGATCAACACACCAGCTACGATCAGCTTGCCGGTGCCGCTTTCCGCCATCATATGGAAGCCGGCCTTGCCCCCAGTCCCATTGATGTCTTCAACCCAATGCTGCGCCTTGTCGGCCGGCGCCGTCGTCGGGGCCGTCCCGCTGCCCTGAGCGAACACCCCAACGGCGGACGTGCCGAACGTGCTGGTGTTGAGACCAAAATTACCGTTGCCATCGATTCTGGCCCGTTCGGTGCCGCCAGTCGTGTTGAGGGCGGAAGATGTAGCGAAAATCAACTTGGTGGCGGCGGTAACTGACGCCGATCCAGGCACACCGCCGAAGTACACCAGATTGTCGGTGCCATCATTGTCGATCCCCAGAAGCATCGTTCGGGCTGAAGAGTTGTCATAGGTCGGGGCCACAATCCGACCCACCTTCCGGGTGTTGTTCGACACCGTGAAGGCCGACACGTCCGCACCCAAAACGTAAGCGCCAGTGCCGAAACCGGATCGCGCATGATACGGCCCCAACACGACAAAGCCGTTATCCGCCCCTGACACAGTTACCGCGTCTGCGGAGTGCGTGAACACAACATCGCTTGCGCCGAACGTCAGCGTTCCCGATGCCGAAACCGTTACCGCTGTGAAGCTACCGGCCGCCGCTGATGTGCCACCGATAACAGTCCCGTCTATCGTGCCGCCGTTGATGTCGATGGTCGTGACCGACCCGAGGCTTGCCCACGTTGCACCCAAAGCAGTCGGAGACGTGCTGATGATCGGAGAGGTCAGCGTCTTGCTGGTGAGGGTCTGCGCCGCCGTCAAGGTGGCGATGGTATCGCCCTCGATGGCGACCACGCCGGCAGAGACCCGGCTGAGTGTCGTGTCGCTCGCATTCCCCAGCTCAAGGGTGCCTGGAGCGCGGACGCTCGTTGCATTCACGACTAGAGCTGCGGCGCCGGCAATCCTCCAGACGTACTGGTTGGATGCGCGCGAATATTCCGAGTAGTCGCCCGTGTCGTAAAGAATCGTGGTCCCTACATCAGACGACCCAGACGCCGGCATATAGATCGCGGCCGTGGCGACCGTCAGGGCGTGCATGTCCAGGCCGTATTCGACCTGACCCGGCTGTCCTGCATACGTGGCTGACGAAGCGTAGAAGGCCGCCGTGCCGCGATAACCAAGCATTCGCGCGCGAACGCCGAACACCGTATGAGAGGCATCATTGTCGGCAACGCCGCTGTAGCTGATGCCGATAATGCCGGACAGCTGCGCGCACTGCGTTGCGCCGGATGGATTTTCGACACCAAACTCATTGGTGCAGACGCCGCCGCCGTAGTTGATAGCCTGCGCAATGATCGCGCCCACACCGCGATCGCTTGCACTAGCACCGCCAACGTTGCCGATGGCGTGGACCGTTAGACCATGGAAATCTTTATACTGAGCTTGATAGGCACCGCTTCCGTAGTTTCCCGACATGACAACGCGTAACCCGCTGGAAATGGCGCGGTATGCGACGCCGTCATAGTTGAAGGTATCGCGGTCAACGTGCTGGATGAAAAGCGGCTCACGCAGCGAGCCGCTTTCCGTCTGCGGCAGCGTCTCCGTATTCACGAACAGCAACTTCGATGCCGCTAGGCAGTCGAAGTTGCTGTAGTAACCGCCCGTCGTGACGGTATCCGTCAACAGGGCATCCGCTGCGACGGTTGCGGTTCCAGTAAACGACGCTGTAAGGCCTGCGACTGGCAGAACGGCAGTCGTATACAGGCTCTGCGGCAGCGTCTTTTTCCACTCCGATGCCGAAGTGTCGTAGATCTGGAGCCAATCTGCAGCGGCATCGACCGACGATAGTGTCGTCAGTCCAGTTGGAGACGACAGCTGCGTCAGAGCATTCGCTGGCACACCGCAGACGATATCCTTTGTCCCAGACGAGAAGTTGACGGCGCTGCCGGCGTTGCTCGATGCAAGCACCGTCGTGCGAGTGAGTATCCCAGTCCCTGCACCGTAGGTGCCCTTGCCGACCTCCCATTGGTTCAGCAGCCTATGAATGGCCGTGTACCAGATGGTATCGCCATCGGCGCAAACGTCCCCGATGCTCTGATAGCCAGTGGGCTCAGATTCATTCAGGACGAATGCAGCGGTGCCCGTGGTCGACGTGGTGTCGGCCACGCGATCGGCGACGACGTGGGTCATGGTGTCTGCTCTATGTCTGAAGTTATGTAGGCGTCACAGGGGCCAAACGGCCTTCAACTCTTCCGGCGTGGTCGCCGACTCGATGTCGGGGTGCTGCGGAGCGTCGCGAAGCGCTTGCTTCTGAGCCGCGATGGCCTTCTTTGCCGACGCATCACCCGCCTCGTCGGCCTTCTGGTACTCTACGTCCAAACGCTCCATCTGCTCGCGTCGAGCACGACGCAGTCGATTGCGCCATTCGTCGCGAGCGCGGAGCATGTCAACCGCGACGGCGCCCTTGGCATCCATTCGCCAGGCACTGCGAAAGGTGCGATCCTCCGGTGGCGTCCAGTCGCTCGGCAGGACGCGCACGTCCTTTGCGCCCGGCGGAATTGAGCGCTCCATCACGTGAGCACGGTACTGCGCCTCCGTCATCTGGCCCAGCACCCGCTCCAGCGTCTCTTTCGGAGCCGCTTCAACCAGACAGAGGTCGCCTGCGCTACTGAGATAGGCGATGCGCATTTTATTGATCTCCCATGCCGCTGACGTGCCAACTGGCCGGGTCTTCCTAGCTGTCATCCGTCGTATCGAGCGCCCGCACTTCGATGGTGCCGGCGGCAACGGCGCCGTTGGTGATGGTGGAATAGTAGGTGTCGCCGCTTGCCGTCTCGATCGCCAGCGCCGCGCACCAATTCGCGTTGGCAAAATCCGTGGCGATCGTCACCGTCAACCGCCCCTGCGCCGTATCCGTGATGCTGGTGACGTTGTAGCTTGTTGCCAGCGTCGGCGCTCCCGCCGAGACATTGACGCGCGCCCAGAACTTGGGATGTCCAGGATGGTAGTGCTGGTGGCCAATGAGCACGGCAGCATCGGTCGCCGTGCCGGTTTCCATCAGCGCTTGGGTGGATACCTTGAGGATGCCGGGGACGGTATCGGTGGCGGTGGCATCCACGCCCACAGCCCATGCGGTGCCCTTGAACGAGTAGTAAACATCCTCATCCTGAACGTAGGCAACCCATCCGCAATCCGCCGTCGGCGTATACTTGTTGAACGATGATCCGTTGGCCTCGATGATGTCATGGGTGGCGTAGGTCGAAAATCCCGTCGTCACGATGTAGCGCGCGCCTGGCGTTGGCGAGACCGGAGAGGCCGTGATCCGGTCGGCAATGGCGATGACGCCTGGCCCGCGGGCCGCCATCAATGGCGGCGTGTGCGAGACGATCTTGAACGCCGTGCCATCGCAGCGGATGGTGGCGGCCTCGCCGATCTCGAAAGCCCTGGCGGTGAAGCTGCCGCCCTCGAAAGAGATGGCCTCGCTTGCAGCAAGCAGGAGCTGTCCCGCCGTTCCACTATTGCGAATCTCGCAGCTCCAGCCATCACCAAGGGTAACGGCCGAATCCAGCGTGAGGGTGAAGTTGCCACCCGTCGTATTGCCCTGCACCAGCTTGCTGCGATCAGCAGCAACAAGGGTATAGTTCGCCGTTTTCGAAGTGACGGGGATCGAAAGGGTGGAAGTTGACCCAACCGTCAGGAATGTCGAGGTGTCGATCGCCCCTTTGATGTTGTCGAGGGTCAGGAGCGTAACGTCATCCGCATCCGTCACGATCAGCTTGTAGGCAGCAATCCCCGTGTAGACCATGACGGCGGTTGCGCTGCCGGATGATGCAACCGGAGTGCCCGCCGAGTCCGTGTAGACGACAGCCCCAAGGGAAGTGGTCAGTGCGGAGTTTGAGTAGACCGTCTTTGGATCTGTCGTGCCGGCATCGTAGAATTTGAGCATGGCGCCGGACACGGGGGCGCCGTTGGCGTCGGTCACGCGAAAGCCTGGCGGCAGGATAGCCGTCGCATCCGTCATCTGATCACGGCCTTATTGGTTTTTTGTCTTGGGTGTGCTATATTTGGGCATGTCGCCGAAGGTGCCGTCCTTCAGGCGAGGACGATTGAGGGCGGCGTCCCAGTATTGACCCTTGGGGAGCCTTATCTCCGCTGGGGCTGGCGACGCCCAAGAGGGAAGATCAGATGACTGGACAGGTCGACTGGCGGAGGCTTCGGGCGCAAGCGACCGACCTTGACCCGCAGGCGGCATTGCCGGCAGCGCCAGCCGGTTTGGTTCCATGGCCGCGCCCGGAAGCGTACCAGCAGCTGTCGCCGGCCCAGAAGTGGGCCGTAGCGAAGGCGTGCCTGCCTCCAGCGGCGTACCGTAGGGAAGTTGCGGTGTGGGTGCTTGGGCTTGTGGCGGCCTGTCTAGGGCATTCCGCATCCGCCCAACCGCATCGCCAGTAGCGGTTGCCGCACGCCCCATCGCGCGCGGGATGTCACCTCCAATCATGCCGCCCAGGAAGCCCTCAGCCCCTCCCATGCCCAGCCGCTCCGCCAGCTTGACGGGATCATAGAATTCCTTGGCTGCTGATGTTCGGACCGGGTTCGCCTCAGGCAGACCCTGCGCATACGCCTCGAACTCACCTCGCCTTGGATGGGCAGGCGGTAGCTCGCGCGCATAGGCCTCGTATGCCCGCTTCTGCGGGTTATCCGGCTCGGTAAACAGCGCGTTATAGGCCAGCGGCACATTCGCTGCGGATGCGCCCGCCATCGTACCGAGCCCCGCCGGCAGGGCATAGTTGTAAAGCAGTGGATTGCCGCCACCCGTGGCCGTGCGCGACATGGCGCCGGTCAAAGCACCCGCAGCCAGCGGCGCCAGTCCGCCCGTCTTATCCCAGATTTTGCCGACCTCGGTATCTGAGAACCGTCGATCTCGCGCCAGTTCATGGTCGCGCGCCATTTCAGCCTTGCTGACGGCGCGATCATACTCCTGCTGCCGACTGGTGGCCGCCTGCGTTTCGACGCCCTGTCGTCCGGCGTTCTGGCTCCGCACGAACTCGTTGGAGACGGCCCGCAACTCGCCAAGCAGGGCTTCCGTTTGCCGGCGATCAGCCCCATTGGCAAAGCCGGACTGAAGCTTCTTCTGCGCGGCGTCATAGGCGGCCTGCTGCTCGGGGGCGAGGCCGGGCAGAGATGCGGTCTTCTTGGTGGCCTGTGCCGTGGCGGGCGTACCGAAGGCGCCGAGATCGCTCGCCAGCGCCCCAGCATAACCCCCGCCCAAGACCTTGAGTGCCATGCCAGGCCGCAAAGCAGCCAGCGCCGTTTGCGCTCCAGCGTTGGTCACATTGGCGAGCGATGGATCATTGATGGCTTCACCTATGCCGCTTGCGGCACGCCCCATCTGCGGCACGCCCGTCAGTTCCAGACCGATGCGTCCTAGCGCTTCCCCGCGTGCTTCCTTTTGGGGGAGAACTGACTGCAGATAATCCGCCTGCTCAGGCGTTGGCTCGCGGCCCGCCATGGCACGCCGCTGGATTTGCCGGGGCATGCGCGACGGAGGCTGGGGCTGGCTCACGATCTCATCGGCGGCAGCAACGGCCTCCGACGGGGTGGCACCCGCAGCCACCATCTCCTGCACAAAAGCCGCCAGCGCCGTATCGTAATCCACGGCTTGCGGTGCCATCTCATCGGCCATAGACTGAAGTTCCCCGTTGGGTCGAAGTGAGGCGGTTTTCGTGGTGCGTGAGTTGCCGACGACACTACTGGCCATCGGCGTGGGAATGATCTGCTTGGCCGGCTGGGCCTCGGCCGTCAAACACGACTACCGACGCAGCGAGCCGCTGTTGGCCATGGCATGGGTGGCGTGTCCACCGTGCGGCGTTGCGCGCGGTGGCTATCTGTTATTCAACCCGCGCTAATCGAGGGCGGATTCCGTAGCCAAGGCACCCGTTCGCGTCAGCACTTCACCCATGACGGCGTAACGCCGCCAGTCGCCAGGCTCCAACTGGCGCAAGGCGCGGATGCGATTGATGGCCTGACGATCACCTGATGTGATGATGTTGGCGATGGCCTCAGCTTGGCGTTCGTAGTTGCGTTCGGCAAAGAAATCGGCCGCATTCTCCGCCATCTTGGCCGGGTTGAGATTGCGGATCAGCCGTGCCACGCCACCGCCCGCGCGGTTTTTGGCGCGTCGGATCATCTCTTGCTTGAAGGCCGTGTCTGAATTGGTGTCCATGGCTCGCGCGGTTGCCCTGAACACATCCATGATATCGGAAAACTCGCGGAACTGGCGCGGATTCATGGCGGCCCGCAGGTTCTCGATCATCGGCTCCGAGCCGAGCGCCTTGGAAATGCCGCCGCCAACGTTGCGCATCTCGCCTGATGCCATCGTGCGCAAAACGTTGGTGGTCTCTTCCTGCATGAACTGCCGCACGAAGCGGTTCCACAAATCCGGGTCCTGCCGCTCGATCAAAGTGCGGGCGGCGCGGATTTGTTCTGGAGAGCGACGGGCTGGATCAAGCAGGGCTTGCGCCACGCCCGTCAGGTTGGTCGAGCCGCCAGGGATGGACCGGCCGCGGTTGATATTCAGCAGCGGGTCCAGGGCTTGTCGTGCCGGGTTGACGACATTTTCCGTCATGCCGGCGTAGGCCTGTCGGCCCTGCTGATAGGCGCCGCTGTTGCCGGCGGCCGCATCGATCGCCGTCACCAGCCGGTCGCGCACCTCGCTCAGTGCGCGATGAGCCGAACGATCGATGCCCTCGCGGACCCAGGCGGCCGTAGTCCGCTTCTTGTCGACCTCGCCCTTCGATACGATGTCCCTCATGGCCGTCGCGCTGACGCCCAGGCCGACCATAGCCATGATGCCCATGAGGGTATTCCAATCACGGTACTGGAGCCCGGCCTGGAGGATGCGCTGATGGGCCGCCCAGCCGAACCCCTGAAACTGAGAGATCGCCTTGCCGACTTCCGTCTGCGTCCACAAGGGACGATCGGCCGCGGTC
>ERZ1292632.3859-Hain-H43-01um-R2-3859-length-11149-cov-4_pt1 | contig 11149 bp, 11 predicted proteins | sample MGYA00564407_ERZ1292632 | MGnify/ENA primary metagenome ERZ1292632 (study PRJEB36523, sample SAMEA6512637) | groundwater metagenome | collected 2019-01-08 | study: AquaDiva: Metagenomics assemblies of 32 groundwater samples
TGGCGGGGCAGCCCTTCAATCTGGCGCCCTGGCAGGTCTTTATCATCGGAAATATCTTCGGCTGGCAGCGAAATGGACGGCGCCGATTTCGCACGGCCTATATCGAAGTGCCCAGGAAGAACGGTAAAAGTACCCTCGCCGCGGGGGTGGGTCTCAAGCTCGCTTTCGTCGATGAGGAAGCCGGAGCTGAGGTGTACGTTGCAGCAACCAAGCGCGATCAGGCGAAGATTGTCTGGGAGCAGGCTCGGGATATGGTGAAGGCCTCACCGGATTTACGCCCGCTGATTCAGTCCTTTGTCTTAAACCTTCACAACTCGGTTACCGGCCAGAAATTTGAGCCGCTGGGGGCTGATCGCAATACGATGGACGGCCTGAATATCCACGGGGTGATCATCGATGAGCTTCACGCGCATCCAAAACGGAACCTCTGGGATGTGCTCAACACAGCAACGGGCGCTCGGCATCAGCCGCTCATCTTCGCCATCACGACCGCGGGTTATGACCGGGGAAGCATCTGTTGGGAGCAGCATGCGTATGCCGAGCAACTGCTCAAGGGCCTCGTCGAGGATGAAACTTACTTCGCTTTCATGAGCACCCTCGACGAGGGCGATGACTGGAAATCTCCGGCGGCCTGGGTCAAGGCCAACCCAAACCTCGGCGTCTCGCTGTATGAGGAGACGATCAAGAACGAATGCGAGCATGCCATCGCTGTGCCCGGAGCCCAGAATGCCTTTCGCCGGCTACACCTGAACGAGTGGACGGAACAGGCCGACCGCTGGTTATCTATCGAGCAGTGGGATGAGGCGGAACCGGGGCCTTCACCCGATGACTTGGAGGGCGAGGCGTGCTATGCAGGAATGGATCTCGCCTCAACAACCGATATTGCAGCCTTCGAGCTCTGGTTTCCCCATGAGGAGGGGGGAGGTACGGCACTTTCCTGTTTTTGGGTTCCGAAGGACAATATGCAGCGTCGGGCGGATAAGGATCGAGTGCCTTATCCTCAATGGGTACGCGAGGGATTAATTGAAGCCACAGAAGGGAACGTTATCGATTATGATGTCATTCGGGCTCGGGTGAATGAGCTCGGAGAGAAGTATGAAATTCGAGAGATTGCCTTTGACCGGTGGAATTCGACACAGCTTCAAACACAGCTCGCGGGCGATGGCTTCACCGTCTTCCCCTTCGGCCAGGGTTTCAGATCGATGTCGGCTCCGACGAAAGAAATCGAAAGACTTGTATTGGAACGAAAACTCAGGCACAATAGGAACCCGGTACTGCGGTGGATGGCAAGCAATGTCGCCGTGAAGCAAGATCCCGCCGGTAATCTCAAGATCGACAGAGCCAGCTCATTTGAGAAGGTAGACGGAATAATCGCCCTGGCCATGGCTATCGGCAGGTGGATGGTGCAGCCGGGGCAGGTGGCGTCAATCTACGAAACGGAAGGATTGATGCTCTGATGATTCGCATAGATCTGGTGGCGATGTTTGGCGGAGCCGCTTTGGTGGTTTATGGCGTCGCTCTGATTTTCCCTCCGGCCGCCTGGATTGTGGCGGGATGCCTTCTGATACTCATGTCCGCCTGGAAGGTGAAATGATGGAAGCGCCCTCCATTGTCAGTGCTCTTGTTGCCGCGTTAGTGCCGCATGCCGGGGCGCCTGCACCGGACGATGATTACTGGTACACGCCGTATCCGGGCGGGAATATGAGCCATGCCGGTGTGAGTGTCAGCCCGGAGAATGTTCTTGAATGCGCGGCCGTCGCTTCAAGCGTGTTCCTGCTTGCCGAAACCGTGGGCAGCCTTCCCCTGATGATGTACCAACGCCGCCCCGATGGAGGGAAGGAGCGAGCCGTCAATCATCCCCTCTATGACATCCTGCACAGCCAGGCGAGCGAGGACGTGACGGCGATGGAGTGGCGTGAGACGATGATGCTCAACTGCGTTCTCCGCGGCGAGGCGTACAGCGAGATTTTGCCTGGGCCCCGGGGATTTGCCGATCAACTCGTCGCCATCGATCCTACAAGACTCACGATTCACAGCTTGCCGACGGGAAGGCGGACCTATGAAGTCCGAGGCGAAAGCGCTCAATCTCGGGTGCTTACCCGGGAGCAAGTCTTTCGCCTGCGGGGACCCTCGTTCAATGGCAAAGATCCCATCTCACGCATCCAGGCCGCCCGACAAGCAATTGGCCTGAGCATGGCCGCACAGACGTACGGGGCTAAGTTCTTCTCCCAGGGAGCCACATATGGTGTGCATCTGAAATTCCCCGGCAGACTCTCGCCCGAGGCCCGAGAGCGGATGCGCCAAGAATGGAACGAAAATCATCGAGGGCTCCTTGGGGCGCATAGTGTCGCCATCCTTCAGGAAGGTCTTGAGATCGGCGAATCTGGGCGAACGAATGAGGAGAGTCAGTTCCTGGAAACCAAAAAGCAGCTCGTAAGCGAGGTTGCCAGGTACTTTCGGGTGCAACCGCATCTCATTATGGATCTGGATCGAGCGACCTTTGCCAACATTGAACACCAGAGCATCGAGTTTGTGGTTTATACGATCCGCCCTTGGCTTGTCCTCTGGGAGCAGGCAATCAAGCAGCAACTGATCCTGGCGCCACAGCTTTATTTCGCTGAGCATCTGGTAGATGGACTGCTGCGAGGCGACACCAAAACGCGCTATGAGGGCTATTCTCTGCTTATCAACGCTGGCGTGATGACCCGAAACGAGGCCCGGCTGCTTGAGAACTGGAACCCGCTGCCCGGGCTTGACGATCCGGTATTCCAGGCGAATCTCAGCTCTCCAGCAAAGACTGCCTCGCGAGCACGGGCCCTGGCAATGGCGGCCGCGGAACGCGTGGTTCGGCGAGAACTTCAGGCGATCCGCACTGGCGCCCAGCGTCATGCGAGCGATGCTGTGGGCTGGGAATCCTGGATAGATGCCTTCTATGGCCGCCATTTGGCTTGCGTAATGGAGAGCTTGGCCTTGGAGGAAGAGGATGCGACGGCGTATGTGCGGGCACACAAAGCCGGACTCCTGGACCGTGGAATCTCGATACTGGGGGACTGGCAGCACCAGAGCCCTCGTGAGCTCGTTGCCCTCTCGATGGGAGATATGGACGATGCCGATGCCAACCCCGCATGAGAATGAGGAAAAGGATGATTTCATCGACCGTTGCATGGGCGATAACATGATGAACGAAGACTATGAAGATCCGGCTCAGCGGCGCGCTATCTGCGAGAGCCAGTGGGATGATGATCAAGAAGGTAACAAAGCATCTCGGTTTGGTGGCATAACGGAGGCTATCAGGCAATATCCTTGGGCCATCCTACCCGCTACCCTGGAGATGATCATTTCAGCCGCGAGGGCGGGGAACCGCGAAGCGATTCTTGCACAGGGGCGAGAAGGCGATGCCCGGAGCGAAGGCTTTGTGGCAGTTCTCCCCTTGACCGGCGTCATCTCTCAGAGAGCCAGCCTATTCCAGGCGATGTTCGGCGGCACCGCAACCGAGAGATGGGGGCGTATGTTCGCTCAGTTCATGGGAGATCCCCAGGTGCGCGCTGTCGTGATCGATACTGATTCGCCCGGTGGAATGGTCTATGGGGTCCCGGAATTGGCGAAAAAGATTTTTGAGGCGCGGGGAACGAAGCCCATCATCGCCATCGCTAATAGCCTCATGGCCAGCGGGGCATACTGGATAGCTAGCGCAGCGGATGAGATTGTCGTGAGCCCCGGGGCTGAGATCGGGTCTATCGGGGTCTTAGCCGTTCATGCCGATATCTCAAGGGCGCTTGATAAGGTAGGAATCACCATGTCGGTTATGAGCGCTGGCAAGCACAAGGCAGAAGAGACGGAGTTTGCACCCTTGACAGATGAGGCTCGCCAGGCAATCCAGGGGCGGGTTGATAGGTACTATCAGATGTTCACGAAGGCGGTGGCACAGCATAGGGGCGTCTCTGCGACGGCAGTGCGTGGCGGTTTCGGCGAGGGCCGCGTTGTGGGCGCGGAGGAGGCTGTGAGCCTCGGGATGGCGGATCGGGTGGGGACCCTGGATCAGACCCTCGTTCGGCTCGCCGGCAAGTATCGAGCCAGCAGCCCGAAGGTCTCCACGGTGAATCGCGAGATCGAAATTTTTGAACTTGACAAGGCCGGAATTGTCTGATAGAGACAGGATTTGACATGTGGCGCGGGTTCCGCGCTGGCTCCATCGAGACCAGATAGGCCCGCGTGACACGGTAACCGCGACTCCATAGAGGCGCGTATCCGTGGCCGTTAGACTGACGGCCGGCGATGCGTGCCTTTTCTGCTTCTGCCCCATCGTCGGCACCCTGCAAACGGGAGAAACCACGATGGTTGCAGAAATCCATTACCTCACCCAGGACCGTGCCGACACTCTGAAGGCCATGCGCGCTCTGGTCGCGGAGGCCGCTTTAGCCGATCATCGAGAGCTGACCGAGCAGGAGGCGAATCAATACGATTCCCTCAAGGCCAAGATGGGCGTTCTAGACACCGCCATCGCCCGTGAGCGGGACCTCCAGGAGATGGAACGCCAGATGACGCCAGCTTCGCCTGCTGAGCCAATGCAAACCACCGAGACAAAGATTCAATATCCCCCCGCCTTGACCCATGCGCTCGACAATCAGGGACACCCTCAGTGGGCGACCTTCGGCGATCAGATACAGGCTATCATCCAGGCTGCGACCGGTCGGGGCATCGATCCTCGTCTGATGGATCCCTATGCTGCCGATCCCTACTTTGGGACTCCGAGGGCGGTCATCAGCGGTATGAGCGAAATCGTGGATAGCGAAGGTGGATACCTGGTCCGAAGCGACTTCAGTTCGGAGGTCTTCCGCCGGGTCTATGCCATGGGAAACATCATGAGCAGGGTGCGGCGGATTCCTATTGGCGCGAACGCCAATGGTTACACCACATTCGCCATCGATGAGACAGACCGGGCCACCGGTTCTCGGCTGGGCGGCATCCAGGTGTACTGGGCCGAGGAGGGCGGGAGCGCCACTGCCAAGAAGCTGAAACTCCGCAAGATGGAACTCAAGCTCAAGAAGCTCATCGGACTCTGCTATCTCACCGACGAGCTCATGCAGGATGCGACCGCCCTGAGCGCCACGGTGCAACAGGGTTTTGCTGAGGAGTATACATTTGTCACCGAAGATAGCCTGGTCAACTCCCCTGGTGGCGGCAAGCCCTTGGGGATCCTCAATTCGGGCGCTCTTGTCAGTGTGTCGAAAGAGACCGGACAGGCCGCAGCGACTATCGTGGCGCCCAACATCATGAAAATGTGGACCCGCGCATGGGGCCCCGGCAGGGCGAATTCCGTCTGGTTTATCAATCAGGAAATCGAGCCCCAGCTTTGGCAGATGTCTCTCCCCGTGGGCACCGGCGGTAGCGCTCTCTTCATGCCCCCCGGGGGCCTCTCCACCTCGCCCTATAGTGTCCTGATCGGCAGGCCTGTGATTCCTGTGGAGTACTGCGCCGCGCTGGGCACTGTGGGCGACATCATCCTGGCGGACTTCAGCCAAATGTTGTTCATCGATAAGGGCCCGATGGAGACAGCAACCTCCATCCACGTCAAGTTCACGACCCATGAGCAGGCGCTTCGATTCGTCTATCGCTGCGACGCGCAGTCGATTTGGAACTCTGCGCTCACGCCCTACAAGGGGAGCGCCACGCTGAGCCCATTCGTGGCCCTGGCGACCAGGAGCTAAGGAGAAAATTATGATCTTCACTGAAAACCACCACTTCGTGAAGGGCCTTGACCCTATCGCTGATGCATTCGCCGGGACGGTGCGCTCTGATGTCGTGAACATGAAGAACTACCACAAGGCGACCTTCGTAGTCTTCTGCGGCGTCGGCTTGGTGGGCACCAGCGTGATCACGGTGAATGCCTGCCCGGATGTGACGCCTTCGGCACGGAGCGCAGTGCCCTTCCACTATCGCGAGATTACTACCGGGGATACTCCCGGGACGCTGACTGCCGCTCTTGCGGCCGGCTATACCTCCACCGCGGGCAGTTCCAAGATCATCGTGGTGGAGGTGGACTCGCAAGCGCTGGCCCAGGACGGGAACGATTATGAGTACGTGGAACTGAATATGGTCGAGAGCGCGGTCGGTGCCGTGCTCGGTGGAATCCTGGTGATCCTAAGCGAGCCGCGGTACGCCCAGAACATCCAGGCGACCGCCATCGTATAGCCAGTACACAGGTCCATCCTGTGAGAGGAGAATCCTGAAATGGCAAATCGCACAGCGCTTTTCAGTAGGATCCAGCCTGGTGGCGCCTATGTATTCACCGAGGCAACACAGTACTCCGGGGATATCTGGTTCGTCGATTCCGGGGCTGCCGGAGCGGGAACCTCGGATAGTTATGGGCGCACTCCAGATGTTCCTTTCTCGACCATTGCTGCCGCCATCAGCGCGGCGAGTGCCAACAACGGCGATGTGATCTATGTCCTTCCGGGACATGCTGAGACGATCACCGCCGTGATCACGGTGAGCAAGGCTGGTCTCGCGATCATCGGGCGAGGAGAGGGGACCGACCGGCCGCAGATCACCCTCAATGGGAACGTGGATGGTCTCAGTATCACGGGCGCCAATGTCCTGGTTGACAACATCCTCTTCAATGAGGCAACCGCGGCCCATGCTGCAACCGGCTTGATCAATGTGGCGGCCGCCGATGTGATCCTGCGGAGGATCGAGCTCAATCAGGGTGCAAGTGACCTCCTGGGAATTACCGTCACCGCGGACGGTGAGCGACTAACTCTTGACCAATGCCAAGTCTTAGTGACTGCCAATGGACCTGACAGCTTCATCAAGTTCGAAGGGGTGGTCGATAGGCCTGTGATCAAAGGCGGGCTCTTCGTCTGCTCGGATGGGACGAATGCGCACGATTTCGGCCTGATTGATTTTGATAGCGTAGCGGTGACTAACCCGGTCGTGGCCGGCAATGTCTTCCTGGGCGGAGGCGCGGCCGCAACGATCATCGCCAACAATGGCGGCGTCGTGGGTGAGATGACCGGGCCCAACTTCTATGCGGGCTCGGCAGTCAATGGCGATAATGTGGCGGCGGGCGAGCTCGCCGACGCACTCTATGGGACAGGCGGTATCGCTTCCTTCCCGAGCGCCGCGGTGCCGGCGAATAGTGTCTCTCTCGCCGAGGTTATTCGCTCCGTTTGGGCGGCCCTGGAAGGGACCGCTGCCGGGGAGAACGGGATCACCACATGGCCTGCGGCTGCGGCTCCTGCCAATACCGTGAGCATCGCCGAAGCCATCCGCTATATCGTGGAGACGTTGATCGGGACGCTGGTCAATACCGGCGGGACCGCCACCTTGGGCGGAATGCTTGGCGACCCTGCCAATACGAGCATCGTGACCCGGCTTGCGAATATTCTGGCGGCCGTGCAGAATCCGGCCGCCCCTGCTTGGGGTGCCTGCGATGCGGCGATGGGCGCCAGTGCGGTTACTGTCGTTAGCGACGACCTGGCGGGTTACGGGAATGACTTCTTCAACACCCGCTTCTATATGCAGGTGCTCCTCAACGCGAGCGTCCCAACGGCCGCGCCTGAGGGCGAAGTTCGACAGATCACCGATTACGTGTCGGCGACCGGCACCTTCACGGTCACCGCGTTCTCGGCCAACGTCGAGGCGAACGACATCGTCCTGATTCTCTCGGAGAGTATGGTCGCTGTCGGGCGGGACGATGCCGACAACACGATGGCAACCACGAATGTGGCGGCCAATGAAAACGGCTCGATCCTGGAACGGTTGGAGCAGGTCCAGGAGGCCGTCAACATCGGCACGGGCTCTGCGCTCCCGGCAAACACCTCTTTGGCCGATTTTGTGGGCAAGGGCACCGGGACTCAGCTCGCCGCGAACGAGAGTCTGGTCGGTATCTTGTATGGGGCGGGAATCACAACGTGGCCTGCCGCGGCCGCACCCGCTGATGGCATTTCGATTGCGGAGGCGATTAGGCATATTGTCGAGGCGCTGTGGGGCACCCTGGTGAACACGGGGGGAACTGCAACCGCAGGCGGCATCCTGGGCGATGTGGCCAACTCCAGCGTGGCCGCCAGGCTTACGGCCATCCGGGATCGGTTGATCGGTGACGGGACTGACGCCAGTACCAATGCCTTCCTCGGCAAGCGGATCCAAAAAGCCACAGCCGATGTGCTGACTGGTGGATCGGTTGCCCTCTTCACGGTCGCCGGCGGGCGGGTACTCGTGACCGCATTGGTAGGCGAGGTTACTGCCGCTGCGGTTGGCGCCTGCACGTTCAAGTTTCAGAGCAACCCGACCGTGGGCACTACAACTGATCTTTGCGGGACCACGGACATCAATGCGATGGAGATCGGAACCTTACTTGGCATCGATGGCGTGCCAGCCACGGCGCTATTGACCTCATCTTCGGGAGGTCTCAGGACGATGCCCAATGGCGGCAAGGGAATCATCGTGCCCGCAGGGGCTATCGAGAGCAATACCGGAGCGGATGTCGTCGGGTCGGTCAAGTTCGCCCTCTGGTACTTCCCGCTCGATAATGGCGCCTCGGTGGCAGCAGCATAAAAGGCTGATTGATGGCTGGAACGATCACTCAGATCCATAACGCCCTTGGAAACATCCGCAGCATTGTGTTCACTTGCACAGCGGATGCGGCGGCTGCCACCTACCCTGATACCGCCATCACAGATAAGATCGAAGGACGGCTCCTGGATCTGGTAACGAATCCGGGAGCCGTCCAGCCGCAGGACAATTACGATGTCACGCTGGAAGATCAGCATGGCCATGACGTGCTGGAGGGTGTAGGAGCAAATCGGGACACGCTGAATACCGAGAAAGTAGCCATCGTGTACTCAGGAACGAGCTTGCATCCCACGGTGGACGATGCCGATACGCTCACGCTCAAGATTGGCGGGAACAATGTCAACAGCGCGGTGACGGTCATTCAGATCTACTACGCGCTCGGCGGATAACGAAGAGGAGAAAAGACTATGGCCGTTACACAGGTAGGCAGCATTCTCGTCCAGGTGGCTGCGAAGCTGAAAGATACTCTGGACCTCAGTACAGTCGTGGATGATCTGCTGAGGAAGTACTCGATTCCACTTGCTGCGGGCGCGGGCGCTGATCAGGCCAACCAGGTCTTTCACGATCAGCGGACCTTGGCCGCTTCAGCGACTGAGGATCTGGATCTCGCGGCCAGCTTGGTGAACCCGGTGGGAGATACGATCACCTTCGCTCGGGTCAAGGCGATCATCGTATTCGCCTCCGAGGGGAACACCAACAACGTCCAGATGAGTGTGCCCGCAGCCAATGGATTCAGTACCTGGGCCCTGGCGGCATCCGATGGTCTGACTATCCGGCCGGGTGGAATCGTCGCCCTCGTGGCCCCGGATGCTACCGCCTTCGTCGTGACGGCGGGGACGGGAGACCTCCTGACCTTCACCAACGCCGCGGCCGGATCGGGTGTGACCTATGATGTTATCCTGATCGGGGTGGCTGCATAATGGCGACAATCACGCAAGAGGGACAAGTCTCGGTCGCCATCAAGAGCGTTCTCACATCGACAGCCGCGAAGGTCACTTATCGGCACAAGAACGCCTCGGTAGGCGATCCATTCAGAAAGCTGGAAGACCTGATCAACTTCACGCGTACCTTCAAGCTGACCAATGGCGCGGGCAAAGATCAGGCGAACGAGGTCTGGTACGACGAAAAGATTCTCGCCGCGACCACAGCCGATGTCACAGACCTCTCCGGAGGGATCACTGATGCCCATGGCAACTCGATTGTTTTTACTAAGGTGCGGGGGCTTCTGATCTATTCGGATGAGGACAATCCCAGCACCTTACGCCTGCGAGCTCGAACAGCGCTGCAGGCTGATGGATGGCTCACCTGGTGTGCTGCGGCTGAGGATGCGGTCAAGATTCAGCCTGGAGGTCTGCTTCTTCTGATGGCGCCGAACGTCACGGGATATGCAGTGATAGCGGCCACGGCGGACAAGGTTGACATTTACAACGATGGAGCGAGCGCAGCGAAGTACACCATCGTGGTCTTCGGAAGCGTGTAATGACCCCCAGAAGCCCCCAGGAGGGACAGACCATGAAGGTTGAGATGTTTGTAGGGCCATGGGCCGGAAAGGTCGTGGCGGTCTCTGATGCCTCGGGAGCGAGCATCATGGCCAGGGGCAAAGGCAAGCGCGCATCTTCCAGCGCTGATGTCGCCTATGAGATGCCGGAGAGCGAAAATCGCCCCGTGGATCTGGGCCCGCCCACGAAGGTGCGGATGCTGATGGGCCCATTTACGGGAGGCATCATCGAGGTTTCGCGAGTATCAGCGGAGAGCATTGTCGCCCGGCATAAGGGCGAATTCGTCCACGAGCCCAGAAGTCCCAAGCCGGAGGCACCCAAAGGTGAATAAAGGCCTCCGATGGTCGCTTGCTCTGAGCGTTGCTCCGGCAACGGATTTGATCACGCTGGATGAGGCGAAGGCGCATCTGCGTGTGGACGACGCGGCGAGCGATACCTATATCGAAAATACCCTTATCCCTGCGGCGCTCCAGGGTTTTGACGGTGCGGCCGGGTGCCTGGGCCGCGCTCTGATCACCCAGACTTGGCTACTCTATCTTGATAGCTTCCCTGATAGCGGGCGGGCGATCCAGGTGCCGCTTTCTCCTCTTCAATCGATCACGTCGATTGCTTATGTGGACACGGAGGGGGCGAGCCAGACTTGGGCGGCGAGCAAATATATCGTGGATAACGAGGCCGAGCCAGGACTGGTGACGCCGGCCTACAATGAGGTCTATCCGAGCACCAGGGATCAACTTCAGGCGGTGACGATCACCTACAAGGCCGGATATGGGCTCACCGCGGCCACAGTGCCCGAGCGCATCCGACAGCGCATCCTCATTGAGATTGCCGACCTTTATGAGCATAGGCAGACGGCAGTAATCGGAGTGACAGGTATCGCTATACCCCGGCAGCCCGACGATCTGATTTATTCTTATCGAGTGGGCGTCATCGGATGAATATTGGGGCAATGGACCGGCGCATCAAGTTCCTGGAGGATTCAGACGCCCAGGATGCAGAGGGGTACGTGACCACAACCAGCATGCTCATCGCCGAGGTCTGGGCCCAAGTGATACCTCTCAGGGGCGCTGAACTTT
>ERZ1292632.1892-Hain-H43-01um-R2-1892-length-18898-cov-6_pt1 | contig 11147 bp, 11 predicted proteins | sample MGYA00564407_ERZ1292632 | MGnify/ENA primary metagenome ERZ1292632 (study PRJEB36523, sample SAMEA6512637) | groundwater metagenome | collected 2019-01-08 | study: AquaDiva: Metagenomics assemblies of 32 groundwater samples
CCAAGTAGTGCCCACGTCACAACACCGGGCCGAACGCCGACACGATGTAAGTCTCGGTTGGCGGCGTGATGGATGCGGCAGTAGGATTGCAGAACGTGATTCCCAAGGTGTCAGCAGCCGACACGCGGCAGTTGACAATACCGATACCCGAAGTGAACGTCGGCTTGGTGACATACACCACGGATGGCGTAGCGAGGCCGGTCACGGTGAACGATTGCTCCGTAGCCGCGCTCACGCCGACAGCACTGGGCGCAAGCGAAACCTCAAAGACCGTCATGGGAGCTTCGTTATTTGTCCGCAACATCGGCAACGTATAGGTATCGTTGACGGTGGGCGTCAGCTTGTTCACCGCGGCGATGCTACTCAGGCTGTTCAGGAACCCAAGCGCCACCACGTTAGCAGCAGACACGCGGGCCGAGATAAGCGTCAGCCCCGCTACGTCAGTAGCATGGTGTTGGCCTGTTCCCAAGAATCGGTCACTGGCGCGCACCCCCGTTACGGCAATCATCTGCGCGGTAACGGAATCGTTCGATACGCCGGATACCTGCAATGAACTGGTGAAAAGCCCTAGCGTCAGGATATTCACCGTGGACGCAATGCCAGCCAGCCCCGCATACCGATAGACTTCGGATGCGGTCGGCGTGATCGCGGACATGCCGGAATTTACGAAGGTAATGCCCAGGATGTTGTTGGACACTACCCGCGTTCCAGCGATACCAAGTCCACGCTGTTCCGTAGGCTTGACAACCGGAACCGTCATGCCGGGAGCAAGGCCGGTCACAGTGAATTGCTGTTCCGAGGTATTGTTTGCGACAACAACCGAAGGACTCAGCGTAACGCTGTTGACGAACCCGCGAACCGCAGCAATCGTAATCGCATCTGGCGAGGCGTTAAGGTCGCCTGCCGAACAGTTGATCTGATGCAATACGATGTGGGCATACGTAGCAGCAGGAGCCGTGCTTACTCTGGCCCCGACATAACCATGCCCCTGATCTGCCCCCTGCTTGTTGACGATTATCACGTCTGCGGTTGACAGTTGAGGACACCCGCTGACGCTAATCACCGTCGAGGAAATGGCCCCGGAAGTCACCGCAGCCTGATAGCCCTGTTGGGAGAGCGTCAGGTGAGTGACGAGAACGCCGGTTGCGGCAGAGACGGTGAGAACTCTCTGATTCGCACTGGCTCGCTGCACTACCGGAGTTGACCCGTAAAACGCAATGGGTTCCTGCGAAGTGCGCCCCATCTGCGCCCCATCGGGACTGTTGTACGTGACTTGTTCGTATTCGAGTGGTTGTGCCATGATCGTTTCCTTTTATGATGTAATGCGGCAAGCCCACTGCGGGCGGATTGCGGCAGAACCGTACAGTATGTCGAGACGGGTAAGAACCTCGTCGTTCCTGATATCACTCGCCCGCCACACCCTCAGACTGATTCCGTCGTAGGTTTTCACTACGCACGAAATCGCATCCGACATCATCGGTAGTTCCGCCGTTGCGAAGGTGAACGCGTCCTTGTGATACATGAGGTTCTGCTGATAAGACGTTGAGGCGCTTCCGACGAACGTCAGCGCGGCGTTCGCAACATCGGCGGGAGTGATATTGGCCCCCGTCGAAGTGCTCACGTTCTTCCGCGCGCCGCTCAAATAGATCGTGGGCGCGATGTTGAACGAGCTTGCCGTTGAACCCGACAGAACGACGAATTGCTGAAGGTTCGAGTACGCCGCCTTGGTTTCGGGGTGGCAGGAGTAAACGCCGGCCAACGTGAACACCGCGCCAGTCGTCGGCAAAGTCCCGCCCGCAATTGCGATGGAGGCCGTGCCGTTAGCCAGCGTGACGTTGTTCATCGTCATGCCGGAAACGCTGGATGCGTTGCTCATTACCCAAGTGCGCTCGTTCTCGTAGTAGTCCGCCATCGCGGTTCTCGCCACAAACCCCTCTCGATACTGCTTTGAAAGGTCAGTTTGCGGATTGAAGTAAGCCGCGACGCCATTGACCAGACCACCCATCGTTACGGAATCCATCTGAATTGCGCGGTTTCCGTCTTTGGGCGCGAGGTTCTGGTTAAGCCGTGCGCGGGCGTTCCCAGGTGCCACTAGCGTCGTCGGTGGACTGCCGGCAGTTCCCTGCACGTTCCACGTTGCTTGCGTCATTGAGGCAAGAACGTCCGATTCGATGCCGGAAACTACCGTTGCCATCGCTGGCTCAAGGTGGACTTTCGAGAAGTTCTGAAGGTCGAGCTTCAGTTCGCGGGAGTTGAACCGCATGTCAACGCCGTCCTGAGTTGCAACGACGAGTTGCGTGCGCTGTTCTTCCGCGTCTTGCACGTCCATAACGCGGGAGCCTTGGCGGCGCGTGTATTGGGAGGGCAGGCGGATACGAAGCGTATCCCCTATCTTCCCGTCTGAGGAGCCGAATGAATCGTCAAACTGTCGATTGATGGTTCCGATGAACGCCGCTTTTTCGTGTGCGAGACGCAGGCATTCGTTCGTAATCATGTCGATTGTTAATAGGCTGTTAGCCATTTTCAATCTCCGTTTTGTGCAGGATTAGCGGCCTTCCCAGGCGGCTTTCTCCAGTTAAGTTCGTCCGAGTTGCTTGTTCCTCACCTTTAGGAAGTTCTCGTAAGGCATGACAGCTTCAAGGTTCGAGTCTGCCTGTGCTCCACCAGAAAGCGGGGTGATAGGAGCAGGCGCTTTCGATGCTCGTTTCACAACAGGAGGCGCGGATAAAAGTTTGGCTGAGAGCCTTCCGATTTCGTAGATTTGAGCGATTGGGTTCAAGGAGATGATCCGCTGGGCTTCTTTCAGGTTCTTTCCCAAGTGATAGGCAACGTCTGCGGCATTCTCTGACTGCATGATCGCTATCGACCACGGAGAAGTCGGCTTGAGATCACCGACGACCGTATCGAAGTCCTCATACTTTTCAGCGCCCCTGTCGGTGGCTGCGTTCCAGCCCTCGACAATATTCTGCTGCTGTGACTGAGATTGCTTGATTTGCTGCTGTTCCTCATAGTCCCTGATCGCTACGTTTCGTTCGTGTAACCGGACGGCTTTCTCGTACTCCTTGATATCGGTGAACTGGCTCGGGTCTGGACCGCCTGCGGCAACCACGACTTCTGGCTTCCTCAACGCATCGCGTTCCCTTTCAGCCTGTTCACGCCTGACTTTTTCTTCGGCCAACTGCTTAAACAGTCGGTTGGTTCTCTGCCGTTCGGCGCGAGCCTTGGCTACCCTCTCGGCCTCCGGGTCAACTACGACGGGGGGTTTAACCTCCGCGGCGGGTGGCGAATCCGCTTTGGGCGCATCAGTGGGTGCGTCCTCTGCCTTTTTGTCGATAAACGACGGTATTTCAAAACGCCTCGGAGATTGCTCAACTGGCGGCGATACGGGTGCCACGACTTCTGGTGCGGGTGACTCTATAACTTCGGCCATTGCGTGCTCCTACAATTGCCACCGCTGGAACCGCCAGCGTAGCGGGTTTGCGCGGTAGTATGCGCTCACTGATTTTCCGACGCAAATTGTTTGTTCTCAGCCGATATCTGTGCCGCCCTGACGCTGGCGGCTGCAAGAATGTTGGTTGTTTCAATTTTGGTTCTCGCCTCAAGCTCGGCTTTTTCTCTCGCCACTTGAGCATCAAGCTCGGCAATCTCGCGTTTTACCTGAGCTTCCAATTGGGCCTTTTCACGCATCATCTGCATATCGTTGTGCATCTGCGTCATTTCGTCTTGTCGCTTGGCCTCCGCTTGCTCTCGGTCAAATTGCCGTTGGGCGTCATCACCCTCCTTCTGCATGGCGAGTTCAATCCGTTTTTCTTCTGAATTGATCTGCATCTTCGCGCTGGCTTCCTGCTGGTGCGCCTGCACCTTCATCTGAGTCTCAACGACCCCGGATTTGAGTTCCTTGTTCTCCTGATCCGCAAGCTGCAACGCCTGCTCCAGTTGCGCCATGCGCTGCGCTACGGCTGGCGGTATCGGTTCCTGATCCTTGTCCATAACCTGCTGCACGGGTGGCGGAAGCATCACCTTCAGAAGCTCGGAGGGGTCAGGCGAACCCGTCAGGTCCGCGTTCTTGACTGCCAGATAATGCAGGATTGCAGCGGAGGCCGGGTCTTTGGCACTATTCGCCAAGTCGGTAAAGAGCGCCGCATTCTCCATGCGCCGGGTGTTGTAGCTCGGGCCAACGGTGACAGTGACCCCGTATTCCCCGATGCCCAAGTTGTATATTTTCTTTACGCTCCCGTCGGGCTGAGGGATGGGTCTGACTGCCTGGGGTTGACTCGGGTCAATTTTAGCCTGGTCTAACTGCCCATCCTCGCCCAACATTTGCATCACTTCTTCGGTATCGTAAATCTTGGGTATCAGGTCGATCATAATCCGCGTTCCGTGGCAGACCGATATGCCCATGTTGCCTGAGAAGTGATAGGTGCCAGTGTCAGATTCCCGCGTTAGCGCCAGAATTGCCTTGCCGCTTTGCTGCGGGCGTTCTTCGCCCATCGCCGCCTTGAACATGCCAAGAGAGGTCTGAACGTCATGCTCGATAACCTGCATCTGCTGGATCATCGCGGTTTCGAGTTGTGCGGGTAATTGCCGTTGCGGGGGCGGAACTGATAAACCATCAACGCTTTTCGGGTTGTAGATCAAGCGAGAATAGTTAACGGTGTTCGCCGTTTTCCACATCTCCTCATGTCCCTCGTCCTGCCCTACCGCCATGATGAATGGGGCTTTAGGCGATAACGCCATCCTCTCCGTAATCGTGGATGCCCAATAGTTGTACATCCTGAGCGAGTCCTTGGCCGGTCTTACCAAGCCCCAACAGTGGCGCTTGCCCTCGACCCATATCTCTTTCCCGATGACCTTGACTATCGGTATCCACTTTCCCGCCCAATCCCGTTTCTCCAGTATTTCAGCGCCGGTCAACTTGCACCACTTGGTAGTCTTGATCTGAGTCGTGCGTTCCCCAACTATCTCCGGCCTTGGCTCCGGCAAAGCATCATAGGTTTCACGTGGAACATCGCGCCCATCAGCCAAAAAAACCACATTTTGCGGCTTGTAGTCGAAGTAGAAATACTCGGCTACCCTGATGTTATCGTCGTTACGCCAATCGTCAGCGTCAAGCTCAAAGTCGGTTTTCTTGAACTTGGCCTTCGGGTGCAGGCGCTTGAACTTTTGTTCTGGCACGTCCTCAAGAATGAAACCGAATTCTGCATCCGATCCATCCGGCATCTTATGCGGCCCGAGATACACGCTGAACGTGTCAGGAACCGTCTTTATGACAATCTTCTGCTTGCGGCTTTTTTCGTCCTTGTACTCGGTGATAAACCGAAAGTAACCTTCCCCGACCCTCACCGCCGATTCGCCAGCAGTCGTATAGGCAACCGCAGCCGTAGAATGGTCCTCGATATTGCGAATGACGCCCTGAAACACGCCCGCCGCGTCCTCATCAGCGTCATCGCTTACGGGGCGCACCTTTCCGGCAACAGGATTCTGCCGGAAGTCGTTTACTACCTGCTGGATGTACTGGTTGATCTTGTCGATGGTCAGGCAAGGCCGCGCGCCGTTTACATCATTTTCCCGCGCTTGACGTATCGAGGAGGGCCATTGTTCGAGCGTCGAGAACTTTAGATCGTCAAGTTGTTGCTTGCGCTCATCCTCGTATAGCTCCATGCAGTCTTTCAACCGCTCGCGCGCTTCCTTCAGAAGAGCTTTGTCGGGGTCTTTTTCCGGTGTCTTGTCGTCTTCGTCAGCCATCATACGCCCATCCATGAAACGCTCGCCTGCCCAGGTGAATACTCGCGGCGCGGCGGGTCAATGTCGGTTTTCGATTCCTGCGGCCATGTGAGTTTCAAGTCTGGTTCTGCAATTCGAGCGAGTGCGTCCAGCGCGTCGTCGTGGATTCCAACCGGGAAGGCCACCAGTTCTTCCTCAACGAAATCGCGCACCAAGTCACGCACAACCTTTTGATAATCCGTGACGTGAAAGCTCTTGGGCAGGTAAAAACGTCCCTGCTCGAAAATTGGTATCAGCCTGCCGATTCTGTCCTCTTTTTTGGTCTGCCCGCCGACCTCGGTTATGTCGAAGCGGTAAGTTTCGGTTTCCATGCGGCTTTTGATGTGCTCAATATCGGCCATCAGGCCGTACTTTTCGTATCTCACCTGTTTCGGCTTCCACTTCCGGTGCAAGGCAAACACCCGGTCAGCCCGCTCGGTCAGGTTCAGGCGGTCGCGCACCATGTCCAAGGCGTAGTAGTTGCCATCAGTGGCAAGCCCTATAACCCACATGGCGGTATAGTCGGAACCCTTTTTCTTGCTTGAAGCGGCGTCGATCAGCAGATACTTGTTCATCCTCTCTGGATGAGAAATCTTGGTGTAAGTATGCACCCACTCACGTTTGAAACCTTGCAGGGCGTCTGCTTTCGGATTAAGAAGGCACTGCGCGCTGAAAGTAAATATCCCCATTGACTGACGCTTGAATGCCATTACCTCAGGAGTCCAGAACACAGGGTTTCCGTTTTCAGTGCCGTCGTCAGTGCAGGCGTGAATACGCGGCTTCGCAATGCCCCTGTCCATCACCATGCGGTAGGAATCGCTGAACTTCCAGCGCGTGCCGGCGAATCGCAAAGCAAAATCTTCATGCACCAGATTCAGCGATTGCTCAACAGCGGTGTCGGTTTTCTTAATCATTTCAGGATTGGACACGCTGCCCTCAACAACCACGTCGTCGTAAACAACGCGCTTGAAGTGTTTGCCGGTCGGCTGGCCGTCCACCAACCCCCACGCCTCGACAGTCGCCTCTGGCGGATTACTGCTGCGGCGCACAATAATGCCGTCATCCTCGCTCCATTTTGGAGCTTGGCGAACATCCTTCCCCCACAGCACATCAGGGAAAGCGGAGTGGAGCACAGCGTTCCCCTCAAGCTCCCGCATGATCTGGCGCAGGAATGCCTTGGCTATCGGGCGGGTGTGGCTGAAGATGCCTATCGTTACGTTGGGGTCTTTCAGGATGTCCTGAATGGTAAGGCCGAACGTTATCAGACTGGACTTAAAGTGGCCCCTACTCCATAAATCCAGATGGTTATTGGGTGACTCCTCGACCTCTCTGCACCGTGCGTACACCCACGGATGCAGCATGTCTACACGGCGGCAAGCTCTTACCAGCAGATAAAACAGGTCTGCGCGGCACAGCTCACGAACTACCGCGTTGAGGGTTTTTTCCTTCCGGCCAGCAGCTTCAAGCCCATCCCAAAACCTGATCGCGTTCTCCATCGTCAGGGAACGCAGGGCTATTACATGATCTTCCGGTAGCGATGGCATCGCGCGTTAGTCTGCGCTCACTTTTCCAGAAAATCAACAAGGGGTCAGAACTTGCGGGCGAACTGAACGGTTCCGGTGATCTGGTTGGCGAGCAGGTAGTCGATGCAGGCGAGAGTCTTTTCGACTGGAACGGCCCCCTCGCCAGTGTCGCGCATTTTCTTAATGCTGGCGTAGCTCGGGTTTCCCTTCTCCCCCGCCGCCAAGAGCCTGTCGTGTATCTCCCCATCCTGCATACCGGGGAAGATGCAATTTACACGCAGTTGGGGATGTTCGGCGGCGAGGGTCTTTGTCAGGCTGACGATCCCGGCCTTGCTGCAACCGTAGCTGGAAATGAACGGCACCGGATCGAGCATCCCGCCGCCGCCAGCGATGTTGATAATCAAGCCACCCTTGACCATCTTCGGGATGGCGAATCGGCAGACGTTGTAAGTCCCAAGCAGGTTCACTTCCAGCGCATGACGCCACAGCCACGGGTCTGAATCCTCGATGCGCGCCGCCTCGCCATAGATGCCGTGGGCGCAAATCAGCACCGAAATGTTCCAGTAACTCGAAAATACCTTGCTGACTGCCAACGCGGACTCGACCGGCATGGTGTTGTGGCCCGGCGTCCAGTCCGCCTTCAGATGATTGGCAATCGCTCCGCCAATCTTCCCTGACGCCCCAGTGACAACAATCATAACGCCTTCACTCTGGCAATACAGGCATCCCTGTCCGTCGCAATCCAGTTCGCGTAGGCTTGCTGATCCCGCGCAGACTGCCCGTAGGAACTTGCGGTAGTGTCGTCAGCAAGAGCCGGGTCTATCTTCTGGTTACGAAACGGATGATCGTGTTTGATTAGTACCGAATCAACGTAAGTCCAGCAGTCCGCCCCCCGGCCAATGTCCTCCCACACGTTATCAACATACGTGTGCCAAAAATTGGGCGGAAACATATAGCCCATAGCACGGAGTACCCCACCGGAAAAAACAGTAATGCCAGACATCCGAAGCGATCCTTGCTGGCCGTCGTTGCATGTGACGATGTTCTTCCCGTTGGTATGTCCCACCAAAGTTTTATCCCAGTACATCGTTTGCGGTCGTAAGTCGTCGCAACCCAATCCGACCCAATCACAACCCTTGATTCCGGGCCACACCTCACGGCATTTATCAGCCAGTCCTTCTCCGTTTGTGGGCAGGATAGACCAGTTATCAGGCATTCTAATTTTGTCATACGCAGCCTTCAATTCCTCCAATTCCGCTTTCTGCACCAGCACCACTCCCGGAGTCGTGATGCCGTTCTCCATCGCGGACTCGAAGAAAATACGCAGCTTGGTTAAGCGACGGCGCGAGGGCAGCAACCATAAACCTTTCATTCCTCAATTTCCTCCGGGTATATCCATGACTTGTGTTCATGATCGTTCATCAGTGTCACCGGCTTCCCATAAGCATTCGCCACCGTCCATGCGCCTGAGTTGCTGCCAACGAAGCTATCGCAAGACGCGCTCAATTGAAAACTCGCCAACCACGGATTGGGCAGACTCAGCACGCTCGGGTAAACATCATTCGCCGGATGTTCGTCAAGCCCGATACTGATGACGTTCTTTTCTGAACCTATTGCTTCCTCAACCATTCTGAGCGTGACATTGCGAGCCGGATCGTGGTTGAACTGGCGAGCGTGCAGAGCGATGTAGGGACGTTCCACCTTGAGTGCTTCGAGCAGTTTGTCAACTTTCTGCGCTTCCATTGGCAACCTTTCGGGGCATTCACGCTCCACCTTCTTGTAGAAGTTGTGGATCGACTTCTCGCCATCCGGGCACGCAAAGTAAACCGCATTGTTCTCCGCCTCTCTTTGTAATTCAGGAGCCAAGCGGGATACGATAGTCAGAAACGGCGACAGGGCTTTCAGAAAGTACTGATTATTGATCCTGTCCTGAGTCTCAAGAATCAGCTTCGTATCCGGTTCGGTTTTGCGAAACCAGCGGATCAGTTGCCCCAACAGTCCGATGTGACCGTAAGCCCAACACCATTGCGCGTTCAAATAGCGCCGCCCATTCGGCCTGACAAGTTTCTGCTGCAACGCTCCCGCCTTCAGTTGATAGAGCGTAGCTTCCTTGCGCCGCCCCTCTGCATACAGGTCAGTCGCCGTTGAGTCCAGCGCGAGGATTTCAGGGTGATACATCAGTTGATGCCGATGACGAAGTTGTAATGCGACATTGGGCTAAAGCCGGTATGCACCACTTCATCGTTCATGGAGAACAGCAGCACGTGGCGAAAACTCTGCCTCATGGCCGCTTTCAAGGCAACACCTGTCATGCAGTTGACGTGGTTCTCGCGTGAGAGAGGGGAAGCGTATTGCTGCGATTCAAGACTTGGACTGCCGATAATAACGACAGGGGCGCAAAGCGATAGCATCTTGAGCCATCCACGGCTTTCCTCGAATGGCATGTGTTCGATAACGTCCAGAGAATAGATCGCGTCCGCTGGCTCTATCTCGAAAGTGTGCTTGAACTCGATGTCAAACTTGGACTGGCACTCGATTGCGCTTGCTATCATCGCGGGGTCAATGTCGGTGCAAGTAAGGCTTTCTACCACCGGCCTGACTAGCCTTGCGCCAAACCCATCCCCGCATCCGACCTCGAGTACGTGCCCATAGCCTTCCAGCATCTTCGCCACGAACTTGTAGCGGGCGAGCATGAATAGAACGCCGCGCGGCTCATGCTGCCATCGGTACGAAGTCATCAGGCCCATCTCCTGATGCAGATCGGTGTCAAACACGTGGTTGCTCATAGCATCGGCACTATCATCTGTTTGGCGAACTCATCCCGGTCAAGGTATGGTTGCATTTCCTCAAGCGGCTTGGTTGCAAAGAGTTTCGGTATAACTTCGTGAGAGTGGTCTATCATCGCTTCAAGCAATCTCGGTGAATCATCACTCATTAGCCAAGTGAGCAGAGCACCTTGAGCGTGCAGCAATTTCTCAGCTTGTAAGCCGTTGGCTCTTGCCAGCTTCACGAAGTCCGGGAAACACAACCCACCTTCAACGCTGGTGCTTTCATACTTCGACCCGAACCATTCGCGTTGCGTCTGCCGGCACATCGCGTGCCCGCCATTATTCAGCAGCACGATCTTGATCGGCAGCTTACGTCCCGCCACGGTCGCAAGTTCGTTCTGCATCATAAAAGACCCATCCCCCGATACAAGGATGATTCGTCTGCCGCTGGCGTAGTGAGCGCCGATTGCGGCTGGCAATCCGTAGCCCATCGGGGTCTGATTCCATGCGTGGATGAAACGCTGGCCGCGCTTGAACTCGAACGCCTGCGCCACCCAAGCCACAGCGCAGCCAGTGTCAGTGACAATAATATCGTCGTTTTTGGATGCCGCTGACAACTCCTTAACCAGAACATAGGGGTTGACTCCTTCCTCTTGGTAGTACTCTTGCGGGCAGATCGGATAGCGTTTCTTCCAATCGTTGATCTGTGCATACCATTCGGTATAACTCTCCGCCTTTACCGATGGCAACACTCTCAGGAAGAACGCCTTTGCATCTTCGCAAACACCCTCTACCTTCAACCCAATGTGCTGAAACTTGTCAATCTCTGTTTGATCTATATCGACCAAAATAATGCGAGCCATGCGAGCAAAAGTATTAGAGGGCGTGCCGGTAGCCTTGGTGTCCAAGCGTGAGCCAATAGCAATAATGCAATCAGAATTTTGAACAGCAAAATTACCGTATCTAGTTCCATGAGTCCCAAAGCTCCCTATGAATAGCGGATCGTCATGCGGCATGATGTCGAGTGCTGCCCATGTGGGAGCCACAGGAATACCGGAAGCATGGGCAAAGGCCAGAGCTTCTTCGCAGGCTC
>ERZ1292632.2038-Hain-H43-01um-R2-2038-length-17787-cov-4_pt2 | contig 11138 bp, 12 predicted proteins | sample MGYA00564407_ERZ1292632 | MGnify/ENA primary metagenome ERZ1292632 (study PRJEB36523, sample SAMEA6512637) | groundwater metagenome | collected 2019-01-08 | study: AquaDiva: Metagenomics assemblies of 32 groundwater samples
TGTAGGCCCAGAGGGTGTCTTTATCCGTGACTCCCATCGGCATTACGGCCATCGCCACTCGCACAGACGAGTCTGCCGCCTGTCCGACCTGCGCCTCGATCTCTCCACGTCGCTTCTCCAGGTAGGCCGTTGGGGTTTCCGCGCCGCCCGGCTTCATGCCGAGAATTACTGCCGCGTGGGTATTGTGGATGGTCGAGGTTTTCCTGAGCAACCCCTGATCCCCGCTTGCCCTGGCATCATCCATGTAGCCACCGAGTATGGCCAGCGCCGTCCGTTGCTCCTCGTGGTGCAGCACGCGAATGCGCTGGGTTTCGTCCTTCTTTTGCTCCAGTTCGCGGTTCGCGTCGTCCTTGTAGGCCCCGATCATCTGGAGGCGAAATGCCCGGCCGAGCCCCGGCATGGTGGAGAGCGTGATGGTGTCGAGACTCCGACTGGCTGGAGCCTTTGCCCAGTCTTCGATCACGCGAGCCTGCTCCACCGGATTGATTGTGGTCTCCTGCGCGGCATTGAAGATGGTCACGGAATGGGAGCGCAGGGCAAGCACTTCCTCCCCGGTGAACACATCCATCTCACTGTTGGGACCCATGGAGTCCACAAAGCGGTTTGCGGCGGCTGGGTCAACTGCCGCCATCACCGCGAAGTCCGCCTTGAACACGCTCGCCACGTCTTTCCGCACCTTCTCGGCTTCCTTGTCCTCACGAGCCTGCACATGTTCTGCCCAGAGAATATCCTCCCTGCCCTGCTTCTTCTCGTGCTCAATCTTCTGCCGCACCGATCCCACCGCGCGCTGCCACGTCGCGTCATCCATGTACTGCGGGGAATACATCCCCTCGCGCTTGAGGAGCCTGTCGAGCGTTCCGGTGGCGTCGGCATCCAGATCACGGCCAAGCGCATTCGAGAGAGATTGCGACTTGTTCTTTTCTATCTGGGTAGCCCCAAACTCCGCCGAGAAGATTGTCGCCTCGGTGAGCCCGGCCGTCAATTCATTCGCCTCCTGTAGCGCCTCCGGTGTCCCTTTCGCGCGCAAGGCATCCAGTTGCGCCAAGGCGGAGGCTTGCGTCGCTTCAGCGATCCGCAGGTTCGCCCGGCCGCGGAAATTCTGCGCCGCTTTCCCCACAGCCAATGTTCCCGCCGCCAGGATGGCTTCCTTGAGGAGTGGGTCTGTCACACTGTCTGCCCGAGCCTTCACCCGGTCTTGCCCGAATGCCTCAAGTTTCCCGGCCTGGATCTTGCCCCCCTCATTCGTGTTGATGATCTTCTCAGCCGCGTCCACAATCTCGGTGTCCAGTTCGCCCATGCTGGCCACCAGGTCGGTGTGTCGCTTCGCGTTGGCCAGCTTCTCTTCCTCGGCTGCCAGCTTCGCCTCGTAGATGTTGACGGCTCCGGCGAACCGATCTGCTGCGCGGAGGATCCCCGAGGTATCCGGCGCCCGGCCCGGGAGCGGGATGGGGGTGAGGGCGGATTCTCTCGGTTCGTAGGCGAGTTTCATGGTGTCCCCTACTCCATCGACGTGACATACCGGACAGTCTTTGGCCCGTAGGCTTTCACTGCCCCGGCTGCCGCAATACTGCCCATACCGAGTATCCCGGAGATGAGTGCCGTCTTGCCTTCCTGCTTGGCCTGATTCGCCTCCAGGTCGTATCCCCAGGCTCGCATCTTCGCTTTGTACCGTACCCGGTCAGCGTCCTGTTTCGACATAGCAAGGGTCTGGAGACCCACCATGAGGGGGGAAGGTGCTCCCACGTCTGCCCCGGAAGCGCCAATGCGGGCGAGATGGGCGCTGTAGGCACGGCGGCCCTCGATGAGCCGGTCTTGCGCCTCGAGCTCCCCCTGCCGGATGGCCTCCGGACCTGCCAGCCTGGCGACCCCTTCCCGTTCAGCGGCCGCCTTGCGCTGCTGACTGGTGGCGTAGGCTTGGGCCGCCATTTGCGACGCCGTGGAGAGCATGGTCAGCCAGGACATGGTGACTCCTTCCTGAAACCAAGAAACCTGGCCCACGCGGCCACCTGTAGGTCCTGGAGGTCGAAATCTGCCAGGAGCGCGGGAAACTCCCCGGAATCCAGTTGCGCCTCAAGCCATCGCTTGGTCAGTCGGGCCAGGGCGATCCCCTCAGCTCGAGACAACTGTTCCTGTGGCATCCCCCAAGCCTTCCACGTGCCATCCGGCATGCGGAGGAGGCCCCCCACACCCAAGACGCGCGTTCCGTTCACCACGGCGGCGCCAGGGGTCAACGGGACCTGGTCCACTGTCAGCCCCATCCGGTCCAGGGACTCGGTCAGGCGCGGGAGAGCCCAGAGATGCTCTCGCGTGAGCGGCACCAGCGTCCTAGACCCCAAGAGCCACCTCCGCGGAGAGGGAAAGAATGGTGGTTGGTATCGGAAGGTCCTGCACAAGCGTTACTTGCCCGTAGAGGTCCACCCCTCCCGACGCGAAGACCGTCCCTTTCGCCGTGGAGGCCGGCGCAATGGCGTCGGTGGTCGGGATGGCGTAGACAGTGGCTGCGGCATATCCAGCCTCCTGGGCCTCGGTCTTGTAGCGGACCCCGTTGACTTGCAGACAGGGCGTATCGTAGGCCAGCACCGTCATGGGGCCATAGCTCTTGGCCACCCCCTGGAGCCGCTGCCCCACGATCGCCAAGGGCATTGTGGTCGCTGTGGCGATGAAGGCCAGCCCCACCTCGTAGTCGGTGACGGTGGCATCCAGCGTGATCGCGCCCCCAGTCACGGTCTCTGCCGGGAACACACACCACAGGCTATCCGACGCACGCTTCCCGCGGGTCAAGACGGATTCGCCTTCGAGGTGCGTGAGGCCGGTAATCGTCGCAGAGGCAGGCCCATTGGTCCCCGTGATGGAGCAGTCCAGATACCGGCCGGCCGTCAGGACTTCGACGGTGCGCGTCACCACGCCCCCAATGGTCCGATTCACCACAAACCAGAACTCGTCGTAGCCGCTCGAACGGTTCGGGATGCAGCACACGCTTTCGATGATCCCGCCATCCGCCGCGTTGTGGACGTGCCAGGCGATGAGCTTGTTGGCGAGATCGAAACTCAAGGCCACCACAGTCCCCGCCGTGTCGTTCAGCCGCGCCATGACCAGGGGGACTTTCCCGAGGGGGCCCTGGAGGTAGCCGGAGGCAAATTCGGCCACCTGGCCACTGGCCGTCCGGTGGTTCGCCACCTCCATCAAGTCCGACACAATGTATCCGTCCCGCTGGAAGTCATAGAGCATGCTGTACGCGGATCGCTGGGCACGGTCGGCAAAGATTAATGTCCCACTCATCCGCACCGGGGAGATGGGGGCCACGCCAACCCCGCTCTCGGAATCCTTGATCCCGGGTGAACCCGGGGTTATCGTCTCCTCAGAATTGCCCTTCATCGTGTGGACTTCGCCCACCGTCCCGACGCCGAGGACCTTGCCGGGGGAAAGGATCTTGATGGCATCCACCCTGCCGCTCCCGATCGCGTGCGTCCAGCCATCCGCGTCATTCTCGCCGCGCGAGATGGTGAAGAAGTCCCCGGTCGGACCGGCCCACAGGGTATTGGGATGTTCGGCCGTTCCCCCGAAGGTCCGGCGTTGCTGGTGGATGGCGCAGGCATTCGGGTAGCCGTTCGTGGCGGACCAGGCAACGGATTCCAGGCTGGCAAACCCGTACTGGCCAATGTCGTCTTTCTGGTACGTTCCGACCTTGTGGTCAGTGGTACGCATACAGGTCGCCTCCATCAGTGTCGTACTCAAATACGCGGATAGGTAGAAGATTCCTCCGTCGATATAAAGGTATTTCCCGGCATCCGACGTTCGCCATGCCGTGATTAGACCATTAGCCAAGTCCACACTCGACAGATTGACTGTCCTCCCTGCGGGAATGATGTATCCCTGGAACGATATGTCGTAGATATTACAGATTGGCGAGCCCTCCAGAAGCCACCCGCTGGCGGGAAGAGTCACGGTCGAGAAGGCGGAGAGAATCAGCACGGTCACGACAGTGGTACTCGCATACCCGTTAATGACCGCCCGGCCCGTCTGGTAACTCACGGTACGCCCGATATCCGCTTGCATCCAAAATGGTGAAGCCGCCGTCGCAGTACGCCCGATTCCCACTGTGGTATCACTCAACGTAATCACGATGGCCGCGGTATGCCCCGCTTCGTAGGTCGCGGGAATGTCCAGGACCGCGTTGGCGAGGCTCCAGGACGTATCGTCAGCCGCCAACCGGATCAAGTCCTTCGGATGCCAGGAGGGATAGGCCATGGAGAACACGTCGGCGGTCTGCGTGTACTGGATCGCCGGGAGGTGCGCCGTGGTGATCCCGGTCAGGGTGACCGCCGTACTCGCCACTTCTTCCGGGACCCCAGCCGAGGTATAGCGGTAGAACGTCAGGAAGTCCGCATTGCAACAGACCACCTTCGCGTCATCCGCGGCGAAGATGAATGGCATCAGCCGAGCAGGTCGGGCCGGTGAGCAGGTCCAGTTCCCCGCCGCGATGGGTCCCGCGCTCGCAAACGCCACGGTCACCGTGGCCGTCACCGTCGTCGGATTCGTATAGGCCGTGATCGTGGCCCGGCCAGCGCCAGAGGCGACAACCCGTCCCACGTCTGTCGCAATCCAGTAGGAGGCCCCCGCCGTCAGGGTGCGGCTGCCGACCAGCTCCGAGGAGAGGGTCAAGGTCACCGGGGGGGTGATGTCCAGCCCGCCCACATACCGCGTGCCCCAGCGCCGGAAGATTCCCCCCTGCGCCATGACGATAAAGTTCCGGCACAACGACAGGGAATTGTAGTACCGGTCGAAGTCGTCACGCCCGTAGAGGAGCGGGGAGATTTCTCCCGACGCAAAGGAGTGCTGCGCGATCCGCGTGTTCATCTCACGTCTCGCAGGAGTGAGCCAGATACCGGTTCACGAGGCTGTTGCTCCACGAATCCCTGCCCAGCCGCTTGCGCGTACACCCCTTCCGCGAGCTGCACCATGTCCGCCACGATGGTGTGCTGTTTCGTGATCGGGTAGGCGCACGCTGCCGCCACAGCGTAGACCGATGCATCTTGGAGCATGGTGTCCCAGTTGTCTGGGTCCTCGTCGTATCGCGTGTACGTCAGGACGGCATTCGCCACATCCGCCCAGAGCCGACGCTGCGACACTGGGGTCCATAGGGCCTCGGAATCGTCCAGGCCGCGGATGGTAAGACAATCCGCAGGCAGGACATACTCGTGGCTGTAGTCCCGTGGCACCAGGCGCCAGCGGTTCGCCGCGGGGGTGGCATCATCCCAGGCGGTCGTGGTCTCGATGGTGACCACGGTGCTGGAGGTGTACCCGATGATTTCCGACACCCCCGAACCGTCCACCCCATCGGCATCCACCTCCAGGATGGCCTGCCCTTTGCACCCATCCAGCCACGTGGCGGAGGCGGCCGTGCAGCTCTCGCTGGCAATCACCGCGCCCGAGGCCAGCGTCAGGGCCACCGCGGAGTATGGCAATGCTGCGGTGTGCCGAAGATACGACGGGTCCAGCCGGGCCATCGCCGACTTGACCGCCCGTTCGTACTGGCGGAAGATCGTCCGCGCCTCGATCGTATCCGTGGCAGCGTAGGAGGTGGGAATCGACGCGATGGACCCCGCGCCCAAGAGCGAGAGGGCCTGGTTGGCGATGTCCAGCGGAGCGAGTGCCATGGCACCTCCTCAGACGCCGAGGAACGACGTGGTTCCCGGAGGTTTCGGAACCGCCAGGAGTGAGGAGGACGGTTCGGTAAAGATCGTCGATTGCACACCACGGCGCCTCCGGAGCGTCAGGGTGGCGGGATCAGTTTTACTGTCTGGTTTACTGTCTGGCGTGGGAAGTGGGGCAACCTCCTCATCTGGACTTTTCGTCGCCATGTAGACCGCGGACGCGGCAGAGGCCGCGGACGCGGCAATCGAGACGTATGTTCCCACTATTGCTAACGTTTCTGCGCCCATGTCACCCTCCTACTTTCTCCTCCACCGGCGTCTTGGCGATCTCCGCCTCCACCGCTGCCTTGACGGCCGGCGCATCTTTCACCTTCTGCCAGGTGTCCGCATCCTTCTGCTTCGCAGCAACATCTGCTTGCGCTGCCCACGCCTCGCAGAAGGCGCCTGCGGTACCCTCCAGGGTGCTGCCCTGGGAGATCCCGTAGTTCAGACCATCTTCCTGCCGATCCGTCAATTTGATCGTGTGCTCAGCCATGTCAGCCTCCTATGAACCAACATACATGATGCTCCACCGTGTGACCGCGTTCGGATCAAACCCCGTCGTGGTGAACACCGGCACCTGCGTGCCTCCTAATTTGCTCGTACTGCGAAGATCCAGGCCCGTAGTTGGGCCGGCGGTGACGCGCTTGACTGAAATACTTGCAACCGTAAACTCTACATTCGCGGAGTTGGTGAAGTTCACAACGCCTGTTGTGGAGTTGATTACGGTCCCATAGGTCGCGTTGGCACCATTCGCCATTAGCGTTGAGTTTGACCGTGTAGTACCAGCAATGCTATCTCGGAGGCTCCATGTCGGAGCAGTACCGCTGGTCAGCGTAAGCGTTGCGGTCCACTTGGTGAGCCATCCAGAAGTCCATACGAGTTGATCGGCTGTCCCAGCATATTTTGACCCTGCTGTCGTGCGAATGGCGTGGAATCCAGTTGCGGACGCGCCGTCGAACGTATCATAAGGAAGTGATCCGCTATTCTCGCAATTCCCTGCCCCAACCAATTCCACGTCTAACCCTTCCCCCGCCCCCACGTCCCCGGCATACGCGCACAAGGCCCGGTTACTGGAGTCGTACAAGCACAGGTAGTATGACGCCGTCGCCGTGCTGGCATACGGGCTCAGGTCAATCGCGTCCAGGAACACCAGTGCCGGGCTGACCGTCTGCACATGGACGGCGGTGGCAGCGATGGCAGCTCCGGCGACGACGGTGGCAGCGTGAACCTTGGAGATCGTGTAGGTGAAGGTTGCGGAGTTCGCGTCGAAGCCGGCCTCAGTGGCCGCCCACGATTGCGTCGTGCCACCCTTCGTGCTGGAGATGGTAACACCCGTGGCGCTGGGGGCGGTGGTGCGCTTCAGACTGATATCAGTAAAGGTCGCAGTGAGCGTCGTTGCAGCAAGAATTCCGCCACCTGAATTAATTCCCGTGACATCTGTATAATACCATGATGTTGCTCCGACAGTGTTCACGGCTACACCAGCACTGACTCCATCGATCGCGCCCTGATATGTTCCTGCTCCTACGACATCGGAGGTCAGAACCATTTTATAAAGGGCGCCAACGGTCAACGTATTCAATGTATAAATAGCTGTTGAGGCGGCAGTGATCGCATTGGCTTTCCCGGTGACTCCTACCGTCCATCCGGCCCCCTTGGTCCATGTCGCATCCACGTCAAATGTCGGGTCAGTGAAGTTCTCAGCGCCAAGAGCCTCCGCCGTCCCCGCGGCCTTGATGTACCCCGTCACGCAATGCACCGGCGTTGAAGCATCGCACAGCCGGATCTTGTGCCCGAGGTAGTTCGCCAGGGTCGCACCGGCGAAGGAGTGGATGAAGGCGCCAGTAGCGACCGTGGCCACGCCGACGATGTTGGCGTTGGTAATGGTGCCGATAGCAACGGGGATTTCCCCCGGCACGCCTTCTTGTGCGAACGAGGGCACAGTAGGACTGAGGAGGAGCAGACCGGCGAGGAGGAGGCTGAAGAAGCGTTTCATTATGCCCCTCCGTCCGAGTGCAGACCATGAATCGTGCGACACCGCCACACATTGGTCGCGTTATTCTCGCAGTACAGGGTCGCTTCGTCGGTGCCGTCGCTCGTGGCCTTGAAGCCTGCGGTGAGGGGCGTCCCGTTCAGGATCATGGTGTCGCTGGCACTGGCCACATCAGTACTCACGATGGCAGCCGTGGTGCTGACCACGGTGCACCGTTGGCCCAGCGTGGTTCCAGCCGGTAAGGTGGCCGTCCCAGCCGCGGTGACCAGGATCGTGTGGCCCATGCAGGACGTGATCGAACCTGTGCCTGCAATCGTCTCTAACGGGACAAGGGATGATACCGGTCCCGTGCTGAACACGTACCCGGTGGACGCGCCGGAGAGGGTGAGGGTGTTCGTGCTGACCGTTACCGTCACGTCGCCAGAACCGAAGTCGATCTTGCCGGCCGCTCCGACGTAGAGATTCGGGACGGTGATGTCTCCGCCGGTCAGCGTCAGCATGTTGCTGGATGGGGTGAGAACCACATCGCCACCGTCCCAACTGATGACCGAGCCTGCCGGAAGATTGGCAAGACGTCCGATCACCGAGGGGGTAATCATCGTCTGCGCCGATACAGGCACGGCGAGTGCCAGGAATGCGAGAATCAGGAGGCAAAGGATACTGACCCGTTTCATTGTCGTCTCCCTCCTATTTCTGGAAGTACGTCGCCTTGAGGGTGGCGTCTGCTGAGGCGCGAATCGCCCGGAACAGGGAGGGCCGCTTGACCACGAGAATATCCAGCGCGAACCCGTTCATATCCGTGGCTACCGGGGTTGCGGTGCTGCTATCCAGGAGGAAATAGATGGTGTTCGACCGAATCTGGATGAGCGCGCATCGCTCGATGTAGCCACTGAGGTATTTGCTAGAGGTGAGACCGGTCGCCGTGGTCGAGACGATCACCACTTCCCCCCCGCCTGACACCGGCGTCCCATCGCACGCAAACACGGGAGCCGCGAGGCTGAGGAAGATGAGGACAATCAGACTGAGCTTACGCATTGCGGCCTCCGTGTTGCGGCCCCGAGCACCGTCACTGCGACGATGGCCGTGGCTGCGGTTTGCAGCGGAAAGAACCCGATCGCAGAGACGGCGAGCGCCAGGGCCGCCCCCCCCCACATCGGATCGCGCCACGATGCCCGGTGCGCCCAGGCCCACAAGCCGATGAGGGCCACCAGGAGGATACCTCCAGCATGGAACGCCTGGAGATACTCGTTGTGCGCCGCGGCATAGATGCCATCGGGAACCTGCGCCGCGTGTTGCTGGAGCGGGACCCGGAGTAGCCAGCCGGAGGGACCATGCCCGATGAGGGGAGACTGAAGGGCATCCCACCACCCGATCTGCCAGACCTGCCACCGGGTCGCCCACGACTCGAAGAGGAATCCCCGCCACGTGAACCCCACCCCGATGAGTGCGAGGATCGCGGGGATCTGCCGGGGCCAGCGGTACGCCAGCCCAGCGGAGACGGCGAGGACTGCCATGGCAGATTTCGACGCCACAACCCCCCCGAGCAGTAGGGGAAGCATCCACACTGGAGCCAGCGGCGTGACCATGGCGAGAAGGTTCCCAAGATAGTTGCTGTTGCCCACGGACCCATTGGCGACACTCCCCAGGCACGCCTGCACGATGGCCAGGGCCGCCTGGAGGCCCGCCACCACCAGGAGGATATTCCGGAGCGACGGGCCCGCAAGCCGCGCCACACAGAGCAGGACAACGCACACCAGCGCCATGAACATTGCCTCGAAGGCCAGAGCCAAGGGGGAGAAGATGGCCCGGACTCCCCAGTACCCCGCGAGGAGTCCGAGCCAGGGGTCGTCCTGCGCGATCCACGCCACCAAACAGGCGGACACCGCCCACATGATCCCAGTCATGGGATAGGCGGTGAGGTCCGCCACGCGCCAGAGTGGCACCGCGATCAGCACCGCCGTCAGGATCGCAAAGGCGATCTGGTTACGGTTGGGTCGCAAAGCTCTGAGCCGCGCCAGTCCCGAAAATGACATACATCACCGATTTCCCGCCAACGTCCGAAGCATACATCCGCCACGAGTTCGCTGCCCCCGCTGCCGGAGGAGTGATTTCCACGCCCGCATAGTACCCCGTGATGGTCGGGTTGGCCGTGTAGGCCGGCGCGGTACTCGTCCCCGCCGACGCGAGGAGCTGCCCCGCCGCCACGGCGGAGAGTGCCGTCAGGGTGTTGGTCGCCGAGGTATAGAGCATGTCGCCCGTGGCGAAGGTGTCCGGGATGGTGAACGTCGAGTAGGCTGACGCGGTGCTGGTCCCGGCCGCCCGAATGACCTTCCCGGACGCCACCGCCGCCAGTTTCGAGAGCGCAGAGGCCGACGAGGCGTAGAGTATATCTCCGGTAGTGTAGGAGGTCTGCCCTGTGCCTCCGCCCGCCACGGTCGCGGTGCCGAAGGTGGGAGCAGTCGATGCCCCAGCGGACACCAGGGGCCTCCCGGTCGTACTCGGCGAGATGTTGCCGAGGTTGTTCGCGTCCCGGGCATAGATCACATCGCCCAGGGTGAGTTGCGTGCCTCCGGTCGGCACCGGGTATCTCCAGCTATTGGTGGTGGCCCAGAGCGACCCAGCCGCCAGGAGGAGGGTCAGGACGGACCAGACAAGCATCTTCTTCACGAGAATCCTCCTTGCTGGCGGGAGACCCTTCGGCCCCCCGCCGCGCAGTGATGGTTACCAGGCGACGTCCAGGAATCCTTCCACGACGGCGCCGGCCGCGATGGTACCCCCGCCGATGGTGCCGTAGATCCCGACGCCATCCTTGGAATTGAACTCGACGAAATACGTGTTGATGTCCGACCCGAGGGCGAACACGCCGGCCTGTCCGCTCACGTCCAGGTCCGTGTCGAACGCGGTCGGAGATGCGACGACGGTCACGCCGTCCATCCCCGTGTAGGCCTCATACCCCACATCCAGGACCGTGGCCCCCCCGAAATCCGTGTACCGGATGTACGAGGTCTTCGGGAAGAAAAACACCTGGCCCGGGGGGAGCTTGTGGAAGAACAGGGTCGAGGTGTCGTCGCCGGCCGCCGACCCCTGGGTGTAGGTGAACTTCAGGGCCCGCCGCACCATGACGTTCTTCGTGGCGCTGGCAATGCCGACCGTTCCGTCTGCTTGCTTATACTCCGGGGAGCTTTCCGTTGTCACAGCCATGAGAAATCCTCCTCAGACTGACCCCAGGGGTCAGCGGTTACACTTCGGTGAAGCTGTGCTCGATCACGCGCTCCGGATCGCGACGGGCCCCGCCGCCGCAGATCTCGAAATATACCTGCCAGGCATAGGACAGGTCGGTGCGCTCGTCGATCCGGACCTTCTTGTTGATGGACTTGGCGAGTCCGACCACGCCCGGGCACCCGAAGATGCAGGAACGGGTCGTGCCTGTCTTGTGCAGGCTATTGGTG
>ERZ1292632.1230-Hain-H43-01um-R2-1230-length-25810-cov-54_pt3 | contig 11131 bp, 15 predicted proteins | sample MGYA00564407_ERZ1292632 | MGnify/ENA primary metagenome ERZ1292632 (study PRJEB36523, sample SAMEA6512637) | groundwater metagenome | collected 2019-01-08 | study: AquaDiva: Metagenomics assemblies of 32 groundwater samples
CTAGTAACCGAAAAGGAAATCCAACAATTCAAAGACCCACATTTCTTCTATCGAGCCAAACCCCTCATCGCCAGTCAACTCATTGGACAGTATGAAGTCATAATTGGCATGGACTGTGACCAGATTGTTTGTGGTGATATATCGGAGTTGTGGACGACTCCTGACGTAGATGTAATGGGGGTACTTAATTCCAATCCAAAAGAGGCTAAAACATATCCTGTCCAAGTCTGGGATATACACCCAGGAGAGTATTTGAATGCAGGTCTAGTAGTGATGAGAAGTGAGCAGTTTATCCGTAACTGGCTAGGGCTGTGTATGGGTCCGAGATTTATGAATTATCAATTCAGAGAGCAGGATATTCTTTCAATCCTTGTACACTACGGTCCATACAAGACAAAAGTATTGGATTTTAGTAGTAACTTATGGGGTTTGTCTAGTAGGCAGTATGAACCGAAAATGATATTAAAAGAGAATAAGTTGATTCTTCCCAAAGGAGAGGATGGATATCCAAATGAAGACAAAGTGATCAAGGTTTGGCATCGAGCGGGAGGTTCAATCCCAAACAAAATGAACTTTCATACTTTATTTAACGAAGAAGTTTCTGATTGGATGGATAAATTGACAATATGAAGGAATACACTCGAAAAAACTTATTTGTGAAAGGTCATGTCGGATATAAACACTGGCTAGGTAAAAAGAGACCCGATGTGGCAGAAAAATTAAAGATAACTTTGAAAGGAAAACCTGTTGCCATTAAAAATGGTGTGGCAATACGATCTCGCGGTGAAAGAAATAATAAATGGAAGGGCGACGAGGTAGGATATCACGGTATCCACGAGTGGTTGAGTCGATATTTTGGAGAACCCAAGAAATGCGAAGAATGTGGAATAGATGACCCTCTAAAAAGATACGAGTGGGCGTGTATTCACAAACACGAAAGAAAAAGAGAAAACTATATAAGACTGTGTAAAAAGTGTCATAATTTACTCGATGGTACTAATGTCAATTTAGAGTTAGGTAGAAACAAATCTAGAGAGAAGGGGGTAAACATCTATGTCTAAAAATAAATCCGATGAAGTGAAAAAAGACCGCAGGATGCGAATGATTTGGAGCTCAAATGGTGTCTGGACAAATTCCGGATACGGAACCTATCAGCGTGACCTCTTGGCTCGTATCGCCCGTGACGGTTGGCCTGTGGCTCAAAACGCCTTCTGGGGACTACAGGGCTATCCTATAACCATCCACTTTGAAGACTTAATAGATGAAAGATTCAAGGGAGTAAAGATGAAAGTTTATCCCCAAATGGCTGACGCTTGGGGTGCAGACGGAATGATTCAGCATGGCAAGAACTTCAAGACAGATGTCACTTTCTGTATGCAGGATATTTGGCCGATAGACCCTGCGGCCTTACAACAAATAAAAAACTTCATTCCTTATGTTCCTATCGATAAAGACCCACTTCCAGCTATGGTAGGAGATAAACTAAAGTATGCCCACAAAATAATCTCGTTCTCTAAGTTTGGTCATAGAGTTCTTGAAGATAATGGGTTTTTCTCTACTCTCATTCTCGAAGGTACAGATACAGAGGTATTCAGACCTATGGATAGAATCTTATGTAGGGCTGAACTTAATATTCCTCAAAATGTATTCATCTTTGGTATGGTAGCGGCTAACAAGGAAAACCCTCCAAGAAAAGGCTTTCAAGAAGCTTTACAGGCTTTCAAACTCTTTCAAGACAAACATCCAGAATCATGTCTGATGGTTCACACACAGCAACCAGGCCCGGGCGGATTTCCTATCATGGAGTTTGCAAAAAGTATCGGAATAAACATGAAAGGTATGTTATATATGGAACCCTATAAAGCTATCTATGGTTCGGATTCAAAAGTAATCGCCCAAGAGATGAACGCTATAAATGTACTCCTACATCCCTCTCAAACAGAAGGATTTGGATTAACGGTAATAGAAGCCGCTGCGTGTGGAGTTCCCTCAATAGTTACAAACACAACGAGTATGCCTGAGATGATAATAGATGGTGTAACTGGTGAGATATGTAAAACCGATGTCCGTAGGTTTACAAACGACCTCTCATGGGTGGAAGCAGCTGATGTCAATGATCTATATGAGAAGATGGAGACTATCTATACCAAAGTCACAGCAGAACCCCAAAAGATGGCTTTAGCCTGTAGGCAACATATCGTAAATAATTACAACATTGATACCCAGTACGAAACCATATGGAAAGTATATTTGGAAAAACTCCAATCGAAGATTTTGCCTCCTCTCGTATAATAGACATATAATGCCAAAGGTATATTCAGCTATTGATATAAAACCAGTTAACGCTAGAGTTGTGGATACAAAACCCAACTCTTATCAAGTAGTTGGTACTAAACCTTTTATGAATAAAATATTTGAGGAAACAGTAAGTTATACGGAAAATAGAAGTATCTCAAAAGGACAACCAATGGGCTTACTTCTTAGTTTGACTTATCCCACAGCGTTTACTTTTATAGCACCGAGACTCTAATATGGCTAACATAACAATAACTGAGGGTACACAGAGCGGAATCGCAACCGATTTGGTTGGTACATTACACTATCAAATAGTCGAGATAAACCCTAAACCTGCTCAACTGGGTACTTCTTTTCTCGCCGTAGGTACAACGGGAGCTGCGGTCTGGGGGACTCTTATAGCCGCTTCTGGAGCTGGAACTAAACAATATGTGTCTGGTGTAGATGTGGTAGTCACTTCTGGAACAGTAGATGTAGCAGTAACGAATATCGGTATAGGTGGTTCTGCTGGTGCAGGAGTCTTAGTAAGAGGTCAATTCACTCCTAGTGGTGGCATTTCCAAAGTCTTCACTCCAGTAAACGCTAGTGGTACAAATGGAACTTTATCATATTGGTTAGGTGGAGCAGGTACAGTTAGTATCGGTGTTCAGTATTGGCAGGGCGTATGATAATCAAGAACAGGAATTTGTTGGCAGAAGGGGCTCCTCAAACTAGACTTACTGCCGCTATTGCTTCTGGGGCGACAGTTTATCCTGTCGCTAACACAGCCGCCTTTACAACGAGTTATGCTATTCAAGTCGGAGAGACGGGTTCGGATCAGTCAGAAGTCTTAATTGGAACGGTCACTAACTCAGGTACAATAACTGGTGCTGCTTCTAATTTTCCCCATGCCGCTGATGCCCCCGTTTACAACTTAAGATTTGACCAAGTCGTCTTTGAAAGGTCAACCGCAGGTACCGCTGGTACAGCAACTCCGATGACCTCGGGAACGATTACCTACCAAGCAGATGCTCTAAACACCGTTTTTGATGATACCTCTGGGTCGGCTTCATACGCATACCGTACCTACTTCAAGAACTCTGCTGGAATAGCAGGAAGCACTTCTATTGAATCGGACTGGATTCTTTCAGCAGGATTTTCTTTTTACTCTTTAGCGAAAATGCGTGAGAGAGTAAAAGAAAAGCTATGGAATGATACATTTGTCTCAGATGACATGGTAAACAACTGGTTGAATGAATGGAAAACTGAGATGACTAACGCTGCTATCTCTGTCAATCAAGAATATTCAATGGGAACAGTTAATATAGGTTTTGGAACTAACGGTCTAGGCACAATCGTTACCGATGACTTCAAACAACCCCGCAGAGTCTGGGTGACTTATGACTCTGGTGCAAACTATTACAACTCAACCAAGGCTCATCCGACATCTTTCCTTCCTAATCAGCAAATCTCATCAACCGCACCCAAACATTTGTTTCATGGAGATTCGGTCTTTGAAATCAACCCAGCCGGACAGGGGGGGACTGCCTTGGTAGAGTTCTACCGTATCGGGACAGCGATGGTCAACGATACTGACGAACTTCCACTTCCATTGAGAGGATATACAAAGTCCTTTATAGACTACGGACTCTCACAAGCCTTGCAAAAAGACCAGAAATTCATAGAGGCCAAGACTAAACTTACCGAAGCAAGTCAGGCAAGAGAATTATTTAAGCTCGAAAGCTCTCCCAGAGACAAGAGTTCTCAGACAGTAGTCGATGAAGTCGAAGCGACAGGAGAACTGAGTAGTTGGGATAGCTTATGGGGATAGTACGCTCTGTAAATTTGGGTGGGGTCAATGTAAAGAGTAATCCTCTAGGTAACTCTGGTGAGCTACTCAGGGCGGTTAATGTGGACCCTTATCACATCGGAGCATGGAAACGCAGACCAGGAGTTATTACCTATCTCGGTACTCCCGATAACGCTTCTGTCTCCTGTATGTTTAACTTCTCTAATAACACGGGTACTCAGTTCTGGAACCACCGTGTCTCTGGAGGGTCGGTTTACTACTCAACCCAAGGTACGGGTGCATGGACAATCTGTGGGAATGGAACCCTTGGAGCGGGAGCTTTCACATCACCCGCTGTCTTAGAAAATACCATGTTAATCGGAGATGGTACTGCTAATACAAGGCACACTACCAATGGGACTTCGTTTACTGATACCACCAATGCTCCCAAGGCACCGTTCTTTGCCCAGTATCAGAATAGAATCTGGGCTGGAGGTACGGCTTCTTCAACCTTTTATTCCAATGTCGGTACACCTACAGATTGGACAAACGACTCTAGTTCTATAAATATCCCTGGTGCAGGTAAGATGAACCAACTCTTTAAGACTGCGGACAGATTAGTAAGTTCCAAAAACTCAGGTGGGATGTTTAGGTACGATGGATATAACTTAGTTGACCTATCTACTAATTTGGGTCCGAGTTCTCCACAATCTCTGGGAACAATTGAAGACTACAGATTCTTCTTAAATAGATATGGAATCTTTGGCTATGGTGGAGCTAAACCTCAACTCCTGTCTAATAAAATAGAGAAACAAATCTACAACGATGCTGGAGTGGGAGTTGCTGGTACAACCTTTAACGCCGCTCCTGGTATAGCTCACCGTTATGATTACTTCCTCTCTGTAGGGAGTATCCGTGAAGACCTAACAGATGAACCGATAAATAACGCCCTTATTATTTACGACTATAGACTCAATCAATTCCGTAACTATTCTATGGCAGTCCAACCCACCTCGTTCCTTTCCTTTCAAGACGCAAGTGGTAATCAACAGTTAGTCTTTGGTGACGGGGCGGGTCAGTGTTACCAACTAGCTGGTACGGCTACGACAGACAATGGAACAGCTATCACTTCATACATCGAAGGTTTCATTCATGGCGACTCTTTCTTAGACAAAAAATGGAATTGGATAAGAATGATGTTTAATCCTGGATGTCAGGCACAAGTCCAGATAGCCATTACAGATACCTTTACCCGTCAATCTAAATCTTGGCAGACACTCGGTCAGGCCAAAGACGGAGTCGTGGAATACAGATTCCCCGGCGGAGCACAAGGAAAATTTCTATTTTATAAAATATCCGACTCATCTAAGACTGCCCCCTTCGAGTGGTTCGGGGCAGAATTTGATGCGGATTTAATCAAACGCTGATATGGAACTTTCCCCCTTTCTAAACTCTACCGACAGTTTGATGGAACAGAAGACCTTTACTAACACTTTTGGCTTTGAGTCAGACTTTGATCGAGACATAATCACAACATCCAAGATTTTGAATGGGGCTATTACTAATGTAAAAATAGGGACAGCAGCAATCGGGACTGCTAATATAGGCACACTTAGCTTTAATCAGATATCGGGTGGTACTGCTAATCTGGGGGGGACAACTAATGGAAATGGGCTCCTCTCACTTAAAAACGCAGCGGGTTCAGAAATAGTTAAACTGGACAATACGGGGATGACAGTTACGAATGGAAGTATAACCATAAACAATAGTGGAGGATCGGCGATTATAGACAGTTCTGGTCTGGTCGGTACTTCTAATTTTGTGCTTGGAAGTATCTCCGGGGGACCGGGCCTAGCCCATACCTATACATCTACTTCGGAAGAAGATGTGCCCTCTTCAAGTATTTCGGTCATTTTGGCAAGAGCCACCCCCGTGGCTTTCTGGGCCACAACAGCTATTGGGTTTAATAAAACAACCACAATAAACGCCGCAAACGTAATTAGTCTGAGTATAAATGGAACAATTCAAAATCCGACAATGTTCAAACGGGCCGTTTATGACGGGAGTGAACAGGATGGGATGGAATATTCCACTGTTTCCACGCACCGTGTATTAACACTCGCTGTGGGGACAAACACTGTCAAATTATCACGGAGAATAAATAATACCATCGGAACGGCAACGGGTACTATGGATGAATTTTTTCTTACATATTTAGTTTTAGGAAGATGAAAAAGTTCATACTGTTTATTATCTTTATATTTCTGATAGTCTTACTTCTTAAAAGAGAAAAAACGGAGATTACTGAAATTGAATACTACAAAGACCAAAACTTGATAATTTCTGGAGATTTCGGTTATGAAGTGGAGAAATACATATCTGCTCGGAACGGCCCTAGATATTGTTTTTCAAGAATCACGTCTAAAATTTGTTTTACCTGGCACCAATAAATTTGCCCCTCAATATAAAATAGATATATATGGCATACACAAGTCGACAGTTAATAGGTATGGGTTACGGTGGATATGCAGGATGGGGTGATGCCGGAGCTAATGCAGATTTTATGGCTACTGGCGGGTCAGGGAAAAAGACCAGTCCGAGTTCTCCTACTGGGGCATCAGCTCCAACAACTGATTACGCCAGTATAGCCCGAAGGCAACTCGAACTCCAAAGAGAGGCCACAAGACCCGCTATCGAACAACTAACAAGCTCGAAAGAGGGTATTACTCAAGCCTATGGAGAACAGAAGGCTGGACTTGAGGCTTACCGTTCTCCCCTGAAAGAGAAATATGACACCTTGTTAAAAAGTATTGTCGGCGAACAGAGTACCGCTACCTCACGAGAGTTTGGGCGTAGAGGTATTCCTCTATCCTCTGGGGCTTTCGACCAAGCCTTACTCGAACAGACCCAGCCCCAAAGAGAAAGGATTGGAGCAGAAAGTAACCTGGCTCAGGCTGACCTTGAAAGACTTATATCAGGGATAGGTGTATCCAAGCAAGGACAGCTCTCAGCCGTAGACCAAGCAATAGCTCAGCTACAAGCAGGAGGAAGTTCTAGTGCCATTACACAGGCAATGCAACTCTTACAGAATCAACAAAGTCAGGCCTCTAGTGCAGCAGAACAGGCATGGAAAGAGAAGGTGTATAAGGAAACAACCCTGCCACAGAGTCGGGCTACGGTTGCCAAAGCATATAAAGATGCTTCTTCTGGAAATGAGGAGACAATGACGCTTAGTGACATATTCAATCCCAAAGCCTCTCCCAGCATGAGTACACAGCAAACCACATATCGTTCTCCCCCATCCTCTCCTGCAAGAGATGGAATAGAACAGGAATATCCTAAAGGAAGCGGAGTTATCTGGACGAGTAAGGGTGGAAGGTGGACATAGTATGCCGTACATGATTGATAAAAAAACAGGGAACAAGACGATAATAAATGTGCCAAATACACAGGAGCCTTCAGTTCCAGTACAACCCACAGCTCGAGTTCCACAACAGAATATCCTACAAAAGATATTGGGTTTTGTTGCCCCCGCTACCACAAGGGCTGTAGAAAATCAGTATTCTACTGTAAAACAGGCACAAGATAAGTTCTATGGAGGTGGAGGATTTGGAAATTATTTGAAAGACGTATTACCCACATTTAATCCTCTCTCAGCAGATAAACTAAAATCGGGAGCAGAGATGGCTTCCTACCTTATTCCCTTTGGTAAAGGAGCTAATATAGCCAGTAAATTCCTCATTCCTGGAGCCGCTGTGGGGTTATCACAGGGTCTAAGTAAAGAAGAAGTAACTCCTACCTCACTAGGGGTGGATACTGCTCTGGGGGCCGGTGGGGCTGGCGTATTGGGACTACTTGGTAGGGCCGTTCCTGGAATAGGTAAACTCTTTAGTAAGGGTGGAGAAAGTCTTGCGACAAAAACTCTTAGACCTTCTCCTTCACAACAAATAAAATTCTTCAAAGAAACTGGTGAAAAGCTAGGAGGGTATCTCCAGAAGAAAGGACTCCAAGGAGCTAATTATGAAAAAATAAGCAGTTTTGTAGAACCCCTACAAAATCAATTTGATGAAGTAGTCACAAATCAAGGACTAAAAGTAAAAGCTGGTAGTGTATTTTCTGATCTGACCAAAAAAGCACAGGAATTGTTAAAGTCCACTATACCTTCAGACAAAGCTAAAGGGCAAGTAATCAAGACCATCGCCAAGAACTTCCAAAATACTTATGGAGATAAAGCTCTTGGTGCAGACATAGTAACTACTTTGAGAAAACAAGTAGACGACAATGTTAAAGACTTTGCATTGGACGAGGCAACAAAAGGTCCTCTCAATATTTATAGAGACTCCTTACAAAAAAGCATCAGGGATGTGGCCGATAAAGTAGGCGTAACAATAGGAGACAAAACACTGAAAGAAACTGGGGTAGAATTAAGTAAACTGTATAAAGTTCTTGGGATTGCAGAAAAGCAACAATTCCTTGGAGGTGGGGCAAATCCACTCGGTTTGACTGGACTTCTGGGAGCGGGGGTGGGTGGAGGACTGGGTGGATTACCAGGGGCCGCAGCGGGAGTCCTTGCTACTAAAGCCATTAATAGTCCACAAGTCATCGGAGCAGCTTCTAAAGGGGCTACGGCTCTTGGTTCTGGATTAGGAACCGCCACGATAAATCCACTACTAAAACAAATATTAGGACAAGTATCGTCTAGGGGTGGAGGTTTAATCCCAAGCGGCCCAACCAATCAACGGGAAAATTATAATCAAGACAGTCAAATTGCTCCTTCTCCAGAGAGGATAGCTCAACCTGTCAATACTAATCAAATAAGCGAAGACCAAATGAGGCAAGTCTTAATGAGTAATAAGATTTCAGATAAAACAAAAAAGAATATCTTAGCTGCTTATAAATTGCAGGACACGGGGCAAGGTAAACCAAAATCAGCTACAGCACAAAACCTTATAAACCTAGGCAATGCTGGACTAAGGAGTCTTCAAACAGTAAGAGATATAGTAGAGAATGACCCAAGTGTATTAGCTAAACAATTAATACCGGGAAAGTTCTTCAGTCGTAAGTTTGATAGTGCCATAGCACATACGGTCGAATCACTCTTGCGTGCAAGATCGGGAGCGGCTGTGCCCAAGGAAGAAGTAAAAAAGTATACAGAAAAGTTTGGACCTATGCTGGGGGATTCCAAAGAAGTTATAAGGTATAAATTAGATGCTTTAGAAAGAGATTTATTAGACATGGTAAATGTTTCAAATAAGACTCTGGGGATAGATGACATAAAGAACTTATTTTCAGAAATGGGAGGAGAATAATGCCTACATCCCTTAATTATCGAGACCTATATACCGCGATAGATAAACTACGCCTGGAGAATAATGCGGGTCAGGCAGAGATAGCTCACAAACTAGAGGCTTTTATTAAAGAAGAATATATCCCGTTAAGAGACAAGGTAAATCAGATGTGGATTTGGGGGACTATCGCGGTTGGGATTGCGTCCTTTTTAGCAAACCTAATTCTCCCAATAGTCACCAAGGCTTTCTGGGGAAAGTGATATAATGCCTCTATAATACTATGCAAGCAGTATTTAAGGGTTCACCAAATTTCGATACAGACAGAAAACCAATAGATAGAATTGTTATCCATTGGTTTGGCGAGGGAACGCTAGAAAGTGCCAATACAAGATTCCAAAATAAATCTTCTCAGGTTTCGGCCCATTATGGAATATCGGATTCCCGATTGTGGCAATGGGTCAAAGAAGAAAATGTTGCCTATCATGCAGGAGTTTACTCAATGAACCAAAGAAGTATAGGTATCGAACACGATGCCACTACAACTAAAAACGCCTCGGAGGAAACCTATCAGGCTTCAATCAAGCTAGTCGCCGAGATATGCAAAAAATATAATATACCAGCAGACCGTACACATATTATCAAACACTCAGAAGTAAAAGCGACTGCTTGTTGTGGGACATTAGATATAGATAGGATAGTCAGGGAGGTCTCTTTACTATTAACTCCTGTCCAAGAAATAAACGATCAAACTAAAATAGACCTTGGGGTTCACGGTGTAATGGAAGTGCAAGCAATAAAATCTAAACTTAATGACATGATGCGTGACCTCGAAGACTCACATAAGGCCATAGATTCTCTTTCGTCTCAATTAAAGGGTTTCACAGATAAATGGGTGCAGGAATATAAACTATCTACTGATTCAGGTCTGGTGCAAGTAGAAATAGAGATGGCCAGACTACTCCCCCTTGAAGATGAGTACGAAAAAACCATAGAGGCCATCGAGGAGATCGTGGGACACTTCCAAGACAAGAACAGCCGCCTGACGGCACTTGGGGCAGTCAGACAAGAGATTAAGGCGGTATCTGATAAATTAGACGATTGCCAAAAAAAGCTCTCGACCCGCAAAATCCTCAAGACGATTACCGTTTTCGGTTATACTTTTAAGATTTACAGAGAGGGGTGATTTGAAATGATTGTAAAATCAGCGAGATTTCAATTTATAAAAGAAGACTGGCAAAAATGGGGGATAAATGTTTTAGTCTTTTTGGCCCCGTCCCTTTTGGCCTTAATAAATGAACTGACCAAAACTATCGCAGTCGACCCAAAATGGTATCCTGTATTTATTCTGGTTTCTAATGCTTTAATAGATTGGATTAAAAAGTTTGTTTCCAGTCACAGTTACCGTAAATAAAATGGCAGACAGTCCGACCTATCTAAACTACGAATCGGCCTGTAAAGCCGTAGTAGATGTTTTTGTTTTAAAATACTTCAAAGACAGGCCCTACATAGATTGTGTTGGCGATGAGTGCGATGGGGTAGTGAATATAAATGACTATTTTTTTGATGTTCAGTTTATGGCCAAGTGTTTGAGGCTGGGACTGACAAAGAAAAGAGTATTTGGTTATTATGATTACTCGTTAAATGAACCATTTGGCCATCCCTTGAATTTAGATAGCTGGTTAAAATTAAAATGACAGTCAGGACAGAAAATATTACAGGTTCCCAACCAGGAGCTACCGTAGAATGTTTTTCGTGCGGAGTAGACGCCAGCGCGAAAATC